>Ga0302325_10006981_pt1 | contig 25193 bp, 21 predicted proteins | sample Palsa_T0_2_FD_201948 | JGI IMG/M metagenome (GOLD analysis project Ga0302325, IMG submission 201948) | Peat permafrost microbial communities from Stordalen Mire near Abisko, Sweden - Palsa_T0_2 | ecosystem: Environmental > Terrestrial > Soil > Palsa > Peat permafrost | place: Sweden: Abisko... | reverse complement strand
ACTCGATCCCGATCTATATTTTCCCAATAAATTCTGTTTCGAGCCTACGCTGGACCGGGGCCTGCTGCTGATGTGGCAAAGGCCCAACTGTCTTCTGCCGGCTGCCATCGTCGACACCGCTCTCAAAAGAAGAATCCCACTGGCCCATCATGTGGACATTGGGGTTGCTCATTGGCGCGCCCAAATCGACCTAGATTGGCTGGAGTGGCTCCTCAGTCAACTCGGCATAAGAGAGCAGCCCAATGCAAGATTCAGCATGCACGTAGAAGCCATCGTGTGGGCAGCGCTGGCGATGCGGGTCGGAGGTGGACATCTCCCTCCCAGTCATTGGCATTGCTGGCACCGTAGTCAGCGCCTGCGCTTGCTTCGCAGGCTGGGTGTTTCCGGACCCCGGCTACTGCGTCACGAACGTTTCTCGACCGTGAAGTGCTTCCACGCCGGAGGGGAGGCGAAATATTGGCTGCAAGAAGCACAACAGCGCAAGTGGTTGGACTCTCATACTGTCCTGGACCAACCGGGTACTATCGTTCCCTTTGTTGAGTTGACACAAGACGTATACCGAAGAGACCAGGCCCTCAAATCGTGGCTCAAACGGTTCGGGTACTATAGCCTCTTTCCCGCCAGCGGGGCGTTGCAATAGAAGGTATGCGAACAAATGATCGCGAGCCCCTTCGGGTCTGCATCGTGGCCGAAAACGCATCTTTTCGATTCGGAGGTGAAGCTTCCCTCCCCTTGCACTATTACTCCCGTCTTAGGGCACGCGGACTGGAAGTATGGCTTATCGTTCATGGAAGGACCCGGGAGGAACTGGAAGGACTTTTCCCGGACGACGGCGGGAGAATTCACTTCATCCCCGACAAGTGGTTCCACAAGCTGATTTGGCGTCTGAACGCGTATTTACCGCGGCGGGTTGCTGAAGCCACATTGGGGACACTCATGGTTCTGGTGAACCAATGTATCCAGCGCCGGATGGTGCAGGCTTTGATTGCCAGCCATCACGTCAATGTCGTACATCAACCCATCCCTGTGTCTCCCCGCGCGCCCTCGTTCATCTGTAAGCTTGGAGTTCCCGTGGTTATGGGACCGATGAACGGGGGGATGGACTATCCAAGAGCATTCCGCCACGTCGAGTCCTGGATTACCCGAGCCTCGGTTGTGTTGGGACGGAGCGGCGCTAACTTGATTAACCGGGCAATCCCGGGGAAGAAACTGGCAAGTTTCGTGTTGGTGGCAAACCAACGCACTCGGTTCGCGTTGCCTTCCTGCATCGAGGGCCAGGTGGTCGAGATCCCCGAGAATGGTGTGGACCTGGGGCTTTGGTCGGTGCAGCCGCACACAGCTATCGGTGAGGATCCCCCCCGGTTTCTTTTTATGGGCCGTCTGGTGGATTGGAAGCGTCTCGATTTGGCGATTCAGGCGCTCGCAAATATCCCTGGTGCTTACCTTGACGTTATCGGGGACGGACCGATGCGCGACGAATGGACGCGGCTGGCAGCGAGCCTCCACTTAACTGACAGGATCTGTTTCCGCGGCTGGCTGCCACAGCAGGAATGTGCCCAGCATCTACAGTCAGCTACCGCCCTGCTATTGCCCAGTATTTACGAGTGCGGAGGCGCGGTGGTTCTGGAGGCGATGGCTACCGGCACCCCGGTCATCGCCGTCGCCTGGGGAGGCCCGGAAGATTATCTTGATGAGACGTGCGGGATGCTTATCCCCCCTCTTGGCGCCGCGACCGTCGTGGACGGCTTCACCGAAGGAATGAAGAAGTTGATCGGCGACCCCCAGCTTTGCTCCGCCCTTGGCGCCGCGGCCCGGCGCAGAGTTCAAGCAACATTCTGCTGGGAGGCAAAAGTCGATCGTATGGTCGAAATATACCGGCTCGCCATCGATCGGGTTTCAGCATGAAAGGTAATTTCCGCCTACATTCCAAAAGTTCTTCCAACGGAACGCTACCCGCTTGGTAGCTCGATCCTCCTCTATTGCTACACCCTCCCCTATGGGGTGCAGGTAACCGGCTGAAAAACTCTGGTAAGGTGGTACCACAACTTTCTGTTTATCACGCGCTGTTAATGTATTCTCGTGTAAATCAAGAAACGCAATTCAAGAGCTTTATTATTTCTGAGCTGCATTCGGTTTTTACTTTGCACCTTGGTAGTTTTACTTTTGCAGGCTTTGCGACCATTTCTTAGGCAAGACTAATGACCTTCTATTGACTCGCTTTGGCGGCAATGCGGAGCTATATTTCTTTTCTTTGAGCTGATCGTAGAATCATATCCAGCAGGTTAACCGGTGTCGTATCAAATCAAGTTGGATGTGAGCTGCCTCTTCTTTGCCTCAGAGTCGTCTCCATTCTCGCAATCGTCAGTAGGCACCTATCCAGTCGCACTTATTGGACTCCGAGTCCGGAGACTGACACCTAATCTTGTACAAAGGAGATAGTCATGACCACCTCGCTAGTTACCCCCCCGGTGCAGGACGACCTGGTTGGCGCCTCACTCAAACCGCAGATCGACACCATCATCGAAGAGCTCATCGCGTCCCTGCCCCGCCCGGACCAGCTCAGTGCCGGCGAACGGCGCGGCATCATCGCGAGATACACAGCAGTGCTCGAAGGAAATTTTATCTACTGGATGACCGCCACCTATCTCTCTGTCAAGTCAGAGGAAGCGCGTCCAATCCTGCTCGATAATCTCATGGAAGAAATCCGTGATTGCCATCCTGCAATGCTACGTGACTTCACCATTGCGGCTCATGCTTTCCCCACGGACTCGGACGCGCTTGCAGTTCACCGGGATTTGACCAAGGTGCGCCTGTTTCTCGGTCGGCTTTCAGGAGTGCAGAATCTTCTCACGATGGCCTTCTTTGAGGGGTTCATACAGCAATTCATGGCCTACTTGGCGGACCTCGCCGGAGCCCAGGGCTCAGTGGAACGCGTATACACCGACGTGCATGGTGTGTGCGATGTGACCCACTCGCAAGAACTTTTTCGCGCAGTCTCTGTGGAGATGGCGGTTGACCCAATCGACTCATCAACCGACCTGTTTGAAGGCGTGGATCTGCTTCGCGCGCTGATCCTGACCATCATTCACGGTCCCGGCGAGAAGGTTGCGGCCTAGTTGTCGGAGGAAGCATAGCCAATTGCAGACCCAAATTCATACCGACGACGTTCTCATGGAACACGCCGGATACTGCAAAGTATCTGGCGCTTATCTTTACACTGTCCTGCATGAGGTGCCGGATCCCTTAGCCCAGGTGCTGCTTATTGGACCGTTTGCTTCGGAGCGCCACAATTCTTATCTTCCCTGGGTCCGGTGGGCTCGTTATCTAGCTGGAAAAGGAATAGAAGTCCTGCGATATGACTATCGTGGAATCGGCGAGAGCACGGGCGTCTTTGAAGAGATGGGCTTCGACGAATGGAGAGAAGATGTAGAAGTGCTCACCGGCTGGCTCAAGAGCCGATCGCCGGAGGTACCACTGGTGCTGCATGGGCTCGAGCTTGGGGCCCTGCTCGCCGGGAACGCATTTCACAGCGGCATCGGGAGCGGGCTGTTATTGTGGTCGCCACCCGCTAACGCACAACAGGCGCTCCGTTCCGCCCTCCTGCGCTGGGTGGGCCTGGAACACTTGTATAAGCCCAGCGAAGAAGTACGACCTGCAGCGGAATATATCCGTCAGCTGGAACAGGGCGCTTCTGTCGAGGTGGAGGGATATCAATGGTCGAGTAGTCTTTGGCGCAGCTCTTTTGGGGTAAACCTCCCAGCCTCGATGATCGATGAAAATACTGCCGCTTCGGCTTACGACAGGGCTGTCCGAATCGTTAAACTCGAGAAGCAAGCCGCACCTCTGGTAAGAGGGGGCTTTGTCGGATACGATGAGGCTAAAGATTTTAACTGGTTGTTCGCTCCAAACGCAGATTGGATCGCCGCAGTCGCTCGCCGGACCCAAGGAGATGGTAAATGAACGAGGCGATTGAGCGGCGGGAGTTGATTACCCTGGATGGCCGGGGTGTCCTCGTTCGGGGCACATTCCACAGGCCACGTGGAAGTAGTTTTGATTCGGAGCCAGGCGCTAGCGCACGCAACCGCATCGGTATTGTATTTTTGAATTCGCTCTCCCTCCCCAGAGCGGCTACCGGCGACTCAGCCGTGTATTGGGCCGACTCGTTTGCCGACTGCGGGTATCCGTCCTTCCGCCTTGATCTGCCCGGACTGGGAGACACGGCCGGAGATATTCCGCTGGAGTTGCTCAAGTTTATCAATGCGGGAGGATACGCTTCGATAGCTTCCGCCAAAATAGAGGAGCTGGTAGAACGTTTCGACGTATCGGGTGTGGTCCTCGTTGGCCACTGCGCCGGCACTGTATCTGCAATCTATGCTGCAGCCGCCTGTGCAGGAAAATGTAAAGGCCTGGTTTTACTCGATCCCTACTTCCACCTGCCGCAAGCGATAAGACCGAAGGTAAGGCAAAGTTTGAGCGATTGGGCCCTGGAGAGCAGAATTGGCGGGGCACTTAGCAACATCTACGATCGGGTGAGGGATGTGCTCCTGATTCTTCGCAGCAATGCGCCTCCACAGAATGCAAACTTCGGTCTTCTTAACCGTTGGAAAGATGTGGCTTCCACGGGCTTGCCTATTCTGTTCCTTAAGGCTCCCGCGCGCAAAGCCCCGGGTGCCAAACCGAGGGTCGGAGAGTTCGATTACCTGAAGTATGTGTTGGGCTTGGCGGGCCGCAATAGTAAGGTCGTCGTGGAGCTGATCGAAGGTACCGATCACTCGTTTGCTAACCGTCTGGGTCGAGCAGCGGTTGGGCAACATATAGAGCGCTGGTTGACCTCTTATTTCCCGTTACAAGAAGAGGTTGCCGTGACCGGTTTGCGATCGAAGACCGATAACAGCAAGAATTACGATGAATATCACATGGACTGCTTGCACCAATAGCATTTGCCCTGGAAAGTGGAAAACGAGAGATGGACGTTCGATCAGAGATAATAGCCCAGTTCAGGCATGTGGCTCGAGAGCAAGACCGGCGGCTGCCTCCCCTGACTGACCAGATGGAATTACTGAATTCGGGGCTCGATTCGCTCTGCTTTGCAATCATCGTGACCCGGCTGGAGACTTCCCTGGGAATCGACCCGTTCAGTACCTCGGAGGATGCTCGCTTTCCGGTGACGCTCGGCGACTTTATCAATTTCTATGAACATGCCGCGAAATAGCCGGGCGTCGCTCGGGAAGGCTCTCAGCGCTAGCCCAGAGGCAGGCGTTTTGTTTGGCAGGGAAGCAAGTCTGTCTTGGAACGATTTGCTTCGAGGAACCGTGCTCGCCGGCCACGACAACGACCTCTGCGGTAGGTCGATCCTGGTCGCGACCACCAGCCAGCTTTATGCAGCGGCAATATTAGTAGAGTTCGATGGAGTTGCCTCGCGCATCATCCTTTACCCTCCTGATTTGTCTCTTGACCATTTGGGCTTTGTCGCCGATAGAGCCGGGGCTGATGTAATCGTGTCCGACCGCCTGTCAAACCCGCTCGACACGGTTGCATGTGTGAGTCCCTCTAACTGGACGAGGTTGACCCGTAATCCAGATCGCGATGTACAACATGAAACGGAGTGGGTGCTGCTCACGTCCGGAACCACGGGACGGCCTAAGCTGGTGGTCCACGCCCTGGCGAGTCTGACCGGTGCGATTGAAACCGGACGCGCAAGCGGGGTGGTTTGGAGTACCTTCTACGACATTCGCCGCTACGGAGGTCTTCAGATATTCCTTCGCGCCGCGCTTACCGGGACATCGCTGGTGCTATCGAGCGCGCAGGAATCTACAGCCGATTTTCTGGTGCGAGCAGCATCTCACAGAGTTACGCATATCTCCGGCACGCCCTCCCATTGGCGGCGTGCGCTCATGAGTTCGGCAGCCCATCTGATCACACCGGAATACGTCCGTTTGTCAGGCGAAATCGCAGACCAGACAATCCTGAACCAGCTCCGCGCAGTATACCCGCAAGCGAGGATCGCCCATGCATTCGCCACCACCGAGGCCGGGGTAGCGTTTGACGTGAATGATGGCCAAGCGGGTTTCCCCGCGGGCGCGCTCGAAAACACCCCAAATGTGGAAATGAAACTTGAAAATCGTACGCTACGTGTCCGCTCCAATCGCACCGCGCACTGCTACCTTGGTGATCAACACCAAACCCTGCGCGATGGAGAAGGATTTGTGAATACAGGCGACGTGCTCGAATTGCGCGAGGACCGCTACCACTTCGTGGGCCGAGGGGACGGCATGATCAACGTTGGAGGCATGAAGGTCTATCCCGAGGAAGTCGAAGCGGTGATCAACGGCCACCCAGAGGTCGAGATGTCACTGGTCCACACCAAAAAGAATCCCATCACTGGTGCACTCGTGGTAGCCGACGTGGTTCTGAAGAGTGCTCCGGAAGCTGCCTGCGGCGAAGTTCGTATCGATATCCTGCGCCATTGCCGCGAAGCTTTGCCATCGCATAAGGTCCCCGCCACGATCAATTTCGTTCCCGCCCTCGCGGTAGCCGATACAGGGAAGCTCATCCGCTTCCATGCGTAATGTAGTTGTAACCGGCGGCAGCCGGGGAATAGGCCTGGGTATAGCTCGCAGGCTGACGGAGGCGGGCTTCCGTGCCATAGCGATTGCGCGTAAGGAAAGCACCGAACTCACGTCTGCCATCCAAGAAACGCGATCGATACAATTTGTCCCTTTCGATCTGGCTGAGATCGAAGCCATTGCGGACCTGGTGAAGACACTACGAAAAGAGTATGGGCCAATCTATGGCCTGGTGAACAACGCCGGGATAAGCGCGGAAGGCGCTCTCGCCCTCATGCACAACTCTCAGATAGAGCAGGTGGTGCGTTTGAACACACTTTCGCCTATGGTGATGACCAAGTACGTAGTGCGCTCCATGATGGCAGATGGCGGCGGCCGCATCGTCAATGTGGCTTCGATTGCCGGATTCACAGGCTACAGCGGACTCTCGGTTTACAGTGCCACCAAGGCCTCGCTCATTGCCTTTACCCGATCGCTGGCCAGAGAAGTGGGACGCATGGGGGTGAATGTAAATGCCGTCGCTCCCGGCTTTGTTGATACGGAAATGACTCGGACGCTCAAAGACGAGCATCGTGAGCAGATCGTGCGCCGCAGTGCGCTCCGGCGCCTGGTCGACGTCGAGGATGTGGCCAACGCAGTGGAATTCCTGATCAGCGATCGCGCCAAGAACATCACCGGAACTGTACTTACGGTCGATGCAGGGAGCACGGCTTGACTCCACTTCGGACCATGGCGCCCACGCATGCGATCGTTTCGCCATCCAAGGCCTGGTTGCGTGGGCTGGAGCTGACTGCACCCATCGCTCGCAATCGCGATCGCATCCTATCGACCGTAATCGAGGAGCAGGCCGGGCAATTGGGTGACGCGCCGGCCCTGCTATCCGACCGCGAGTGCCTGACCTACCGGCAGCTATCTCAGCGGGTCAATCAATACGCTCGATGGGCACTCGATCAGGGCGTTGGCAAAGGTGACGTCGTTGGCCTGTTGATGACGAATCGGCCCGAGTACATCGCCGTATGGCTTGGCATCACCAGCGTCGGGGGTGTCGTTTCCCTGCTCAATACAAATCTGGCTGGCCCATCGCTCGCCCACTGCATCCGTGCCGTTTCGCCGAAGCATCTTATCGTGGCCGCGGAGTTCGCGCAACAGTTCGTAGCGACGCTGCCACATCTCTCGGACGCCCCACCCACTATTTGGATTCATGGTGACGGACACGACTTAGGGCCGCGCATCGATATCGAGATAGAGCAGAAATCAGGTGCAGCGTTGAGCAAGAACGAGCGCCGGCCGCCCAACATCGAAGATCGAGCCCTCTACATCTATACCTCCGGCACCACCGGCCTACCCAAGGCCGCCAACATTAGTCATGCCCGGGTGATGCAATGGGGCCATTGGTTTGCCGGCATGATGGGCACGCAACCAACAGACCGGTTGTATAACTGCCTGCCCATGTATCACAGCGTTGGCGGAGTGCTCTCACCGGGGGCGATTCTAGTGGCCGGTGGTGCGCTCGTGATCCGGGAGAAGTTCTCGGCCAGTAACTTCTGGAGCGACGTGATCCATTGGGACTGCACCATGTTCCAATACATCGGCGAACTTTGCCGCTACCTGCTCCATGCGGCGCCGTCGGCGCACGAGAACAGGCATCGGATCAGGATGGCCTGCGGCAACGGCCTAGCCCCCGAAGTGTGGGACCGATTTAAGGAACGCTTTTCCATTCCTCAGATTTTCGAGTTCTATGCTGCCACCGAAGGTGGCGTTTCGCTCTTCAACATCGAAGGTAAGCGCGGAGCAATCGGCCATATTCCCTCCTACCTGGCGCATCGTTTTTCGCCTGCTTTGGTGGTGTTCGATGTCGAGGCGGGAGAACCGGTAAGGAACGCGCAGGGGTTCTGCATTCGTTGCTCTCCGAATGAGCCCGGCGAAGCGATCGGCAAGGTTGCTGACGACCCCACGAACATCGGTAGCCGATTCGAGGGCTACACCAACCAGGAGGCCTCGGAGCGCAGAATCCTGCGCGACGTTTTTGAGCCGGGAGACGTTTGGGTCCGTACCGGTGACCTGATGCGGAAGGATGAACAAGGGTATTTTTACTTTGTCGATCGTATCGGTGATACCTTCCGCTGGAAGGGGGAAAACGTTGCCACCAGCGAAGTTTCAGAGGCCATCTGCGCCTTCCCGGGAGTTAAGCACGCCAACGTCTATGGAGTAACCATTCCCGCAACCGAGGGCCGCGCCGGCATGGCTACGCTGGCCACCGACGCCGAATTAGACCTGGCTGGACTTCGCGACCACCTGATCAGCCGGCTGCCACCCTATGCACGTCCCTTGTTTCTGCGCATACGAAAGAATATGGACCTGACAGGCACTTTCAAATATTCGAAGACCGAACTGATTCGCCAGGGATACGATCCGGACACGAACAATGACGTAGTGTACTTCGACAACCTGCAGTCGGGAGCATTTACTCGGCTCGATAAGGATTTGTACGAGCGTATTCAGGTTGGCGGTATTCGCTTCTAAGTTTATCGTTCGCGGGAGAAAGGAACGCATGGACATCGATGACATCCGGTCTGATTTCACACAATTACAGTCCGACATTGCGGACGGCCCCATTCTCCCCACGGTGACCGCGGAAGAGATTCGAAGCTATCTCGCGTCTGGTTACGACTTCACCCGGACGTTGCCTCTCGAGGAAGTAATCACCGATGTAGAAAAGATGTTAAGCACCTGGCAGGTTCAGGTGACCCACCCTCGTTATTTTGGTCTCTTTAACCCCAGCGTGACCCTTGCATCCGTAATTGCCGATTCGCTGGTCGCCATGTACAACCCACAGTTGGCAAATTGGCGTACCTCACCGGCGGCCAACGAGATCGAACGGCACACGCTCGCCTGGCTTGCGGCAAAGTTTGGCCTCCCGCGAGATAGCGTCGCGACTTTCACCAGCGGCGGAATGGAGGCGAATCTTTCTGCCGTGGTGGTCGCACTTACGCGCACATTTCCTGACTATGGCGAATACGGTCTTCGACAGTTGCAGACCACGCCTTCGATCTATCTGACCGCAGAGGCCCACAACGGGTTCAACAAGATTGCGCACATGACTGGCCTAGGGCGAAGGGCGCTACGGATCGTCGCAACGGACCGCGGTATGAAGATGAATCCCGCAGACCTGCGACGACTGGTAGCTGAAGATCGGAAGAATGGCTTCGCTCCCTTCATGGTCGTCGGTACGGCCGGGACAACTGCGGCGGGAGTTATCGATCCGCTGCCAGAGGTTGGACAGTTTTGCCGGGAGACGGGGCTCTGGTTTCACGTCGACGGGGCCTGGGGCGGCAGCGCTATCATCTCGCCCAAACTTAAGCATTTTCTTGCTGGAATCGAGAGCGCAGATTCAATCACCTGTGACGCACACAAGTGGCTCTCGGTTTCGATGGGATGCGGAATGTTCTTCTGCCGCCATCCTGAAACGGTTTCCGAGGCCTTTCGGGCAGACGTCTCCTACATGCCAGGCAAGAAGGTTGGTCCGGTCCTTGATCCCTATACGACCTCGGCACAATGGTCGCGGCGGTTCATAGGGCTGAAGCTCTTCATGGCGCTCGCGGAACAGGGCGAATCAGGATATGCGGAAAAGATCGAGCACCAGGCTCGAATGGGCGATGTGCTGCGAGACGCTCTCAGAGCCTCCGGGTGGAGCATTATCAATTCGACCCCGCTGCCGCTAGTTTGTTTCACGCGGGAGGGGCTCGTTCCCTCCAAATTTCTGGCCGCTCTGCACCAACGGCAGATTTCCTGGATGTCGGAGGCGCAGCTAGGGGACACCCCCGTTGTGCGAGCTTGCATTACCAGCTATAGGACGACTGAGGCAGATATCCGCTGGGTGGCGGGGGAAATGAATCGGCTGGTCGCAAGAGAGGAGCAATACGCCGGCACGGGCCGCGGCCTATGAACCCATAGTCGCCGAGGCCGGTTTGGTAGATGGTTGACCAGGCCGTCACCGCTGGGCATTGACCAAGGACCGTGCGCGAAGGCTATCGTCTCCAGGGTCAGAATATTCTCGATTTCCTCAGGCGCTGCGAAGGCATATGCCTTCTATTGGTCAATTGTGAAAGCCGGGATAAACGATTTCTCATTGAATGAGTGGAGGATGATCACGTGGCGGTTCGGCTTGCGAAACAACGTGAAGGCAAGATTTGTGTCGTTCTGGGCATTCTGACTTTTTTGTTCGTAGCCGCCCTGCACCTTCAGACCATTCTTCTCAAAGGTGTCGATTTCAAGACTGTCTACAGCAGTTCGAAATGTCTACTTGACCAGTGCAACCCATACGACTCTGCGGACCTCCTGCAGGAGTACATCAAAGGCCATGGCGACATCTCGCCAAGCTCGGACTTGAGCGCTTTTCAGCCACACCAAGCTCTTTATCCGCCTTCGTCACTTTTTTGGGTACTTCCGTTCGCACTGTTGCCCTGGAAGCCGGCAGTGATCCTTTGGGTTACCGTCAGCGGGTTTCTGTTTGCTACAGCTACTTTGCTCATGGCCGACCTCTGTGATTCCTGGACATCACCGCTGCCCCAGTTGCTCCTCGGCTTGTTTGTAGCTACAAGCACTATGCTGCTGACCACAGCCCAGCCATCAGGGCTGGCAATCAGCCTGTGTGCAATTGGCGTGTGGAGTCTGATGAAGAATCGCGCTGTCACAATGGGAGTCATCTGTTTTTCGCTGAGTCTTGCCCTCAAGCCCCAGATCGGGGGCCTGGTGCTCATCTATTTCCTGCTTGCTGGAGGAGCCCGCAGAAGCCGCGTCCTCACAATAATGTTGGTGGCGGCACTGTTCTGTGTTCCGGGAGTTTTATGGGCCGCAAGAGTCCCAGCCGCTGCTCACTGGCTCCGCGACATGAAGACCAATCTGGAAGGCAGCGCAACACGCGGAAACATCAACGATCCGGGGCCTACCAGTTACAATTCGCCTCTGGTCACGGATTTGCAATCCGTGGTTGCGGTGTTTGACGACGTGCCTGAGATCTACAATCCTATTACGTGGGCGATCGTTGGCTCCCTGCTGCTGATGTGGGCATATGTGGCCTGGCACGCGCTACCTTCGCTCAAAACGGACGCCCTGGGGATAGCAGCCATAGCCTGCCTTTGCCTTCTCCCGATTTATCACAGGCACTATGATGTGAGGCTGCTGATCCTCACTTTTCCCGCTGTTGCGCTTCTGATGAAAGCAGGCAAAACCCCTGGCGTAATCGCTGTGCTGGCTTCGCTAGCGGTTATTTGTGGTTCACATCCGACTTTCCTGCGGAACCACCTGAGCCTTCACCCGCAATCATTAGGCACCCTCAAGACAATTCTGCTTTTGCACACTTCGCCGCTGATTTTGCTTTTCTCCGGTATCTTCTATCTAGTATGTTTCGCGCAAACTCTCCATACATCAACTTCGGCATTGGATGGCCAGTTCACGCCGGAAGAACAGCCGGCCCGATGCGGCAGAGGATGATGCATCAATGAAACGGGAGACCATCGCCATCCACAGTGGTTACGAAACCGATCCGACTACCAGGGCGGTCGCGGTGCCGATTTACCAGACGGTTGCCTATGCCTTCGACAGCACGGAGCACGCCGCGGCTCTGTTCAACCTGGAGGAGGCCGGCTATCGTTACACCCGCATCGGAAACCCTACCACTGCGGTGTTGGAGCGTCGTGTCGCCGCTCTCGAAGGAGGGTTGGAGGCTCTCTGCGTCGCCAGCGGTCAGGCGGCGGTCACCTATGCAGTGCAAAATGTTACCGAACTGGGGAGCAACATCATCTCCACCCCTCAGCTTTATGGCACCACTCACACGCTGTTCGCCCATCTTCTGCCCAGCCAGGGAATCACAGTCCGCTTCGCCCAGTCCGATCGTGCGGAGGCAATCGAGAAGCTGATCGATCAGAACACGCGGGCCATTTTCTGCGAAAGCGTCGGCAACCCCGCGGGGAATGTCTGCGACCTGGAAAGCCTAGCGCGTGTGGCTCATCAGCATGGAATGCCGCTGATCGTGGACAACACAGTGGCTACGCCTATCCTGTTGCGACCGATTGAATATGGCGCCGATATCGTGGTCCACTCTTTGACGAAGTTCATGGGCGGGCATGGGACAACGCTGGGTGGCGCCATTGTCGACAGCGGCAATTTCCCCTGGGCGGAGCGGGCTGCACGCTTCCCCGCCTTCAGCCAACCTGACCCTTCCTATCACGGGTTGGTGTATACCGATCATTTTGGCAAAGGCGCTTTTCTGGGACGCTGCCGCAGCGTTTATCAACGTACGACCGGAGCTGTCTTGTCGCCGTTGAGCGCTTTTTTGTTGCTGCAAGGCATCGAGACCGTAGCACTGCGGGTGGAGCGGCACGTGGAAAACGGTAGAAAAGTGGCCGAGTTTCTGCGCGATGATCCCAGGGTCGAATGGGTCAACTACACGGGATTTCCCGGGAGTCCTTACCATGCGTTAGCACAAAAGTATCTGGGCAATCGGGCTTGCTCCCTGCTCACCCTGGGGATAAAGGGTGGCTTGGCGGCAGCGGTCAGATTCTATGATTCGCTCGAGCTGGTGAAGCGGTTGGTCAATCTGGGCGATGCCAAGTCGTTGGCCTGCCACCCGGCATCGACGACTCACCGCCAAATGTCGGCAGAGGAGCAACGCAGCGCAGGTGTCGTGCCGGAGATGATCCGGCTCAGCATCGGGATCGAACACATTGACGATATTATCGACGACTTGAAGCAAGCGCTAGAAGCAGCCACTCTGGTAGCGACCGAAGGGAGACGCTGATGCCCGTTCTTCTCGACTCATCTCCCCGCAAACGACGTTCCGACAATTGCATCACCATCGGATTGATCAACAACATGCCGGACGAGGCGCTCAAGGCCACTGAACGCCAGTACATTTCTCTGCTTAATTCCGCGTCCGGCGAAATGCAAATCCATCTGTCTCTCTATACGTTGCCTCGTGTTCCCCGCAACGAGTCGAGCAGCCGTCACATCGCAGGCATTTATTCGAGCATTGACGATCTGTGGGAAGGACAACTCGATGGGCTAATCGTCACCGGCAGAGAGCCTCTCGCGGCCAACCTGATGGATGAACCCTACTGGGAGAGCTTTACAAAGACTCTGGAATGGGCACAAGAGAATGCTCATTCGACGATTTGGTCGTGCCTGGCGGCCCATGCTGCGGTTCTCCACATGGACGGCATAGAACGGGCCAGGAGGAATGACAAGCTTTTCGGCATCTTTGAGTGTTCCCGAGGGGCGGGGCATCTATTGATGGCAGGAACACCCTCGCACCTTAAGCTTCCGCATTCACGGTGGAATGGTTTGCCCGAAGACCGATTGGCGGGGTGTGGGTATAGCGTGCTCACGCGAACCGCTGATGCGGAGGTGGACACTTTCATTAAGCAGCAGAAAACGTTATTTGTCTTCTTTCAAGGCCATCCGGAATATGAACCCGATACGCTGCTGCGCGAATACCGCCGCGACATCGGGCGCTACTTCAAAGGGGAGACACCTAAATACCCGTTGATGCCGCAAGGTTATTTCGACCGCAACACCGTGGATGCACTGAATGCCCTCCGGCTGCGGACAATCTCCGGAAAGGACGAAGCGCGACTATCGGAGATATCGGCGGCCCTCAGCAGTGCAACTATTGAGAACACGTGGCAATCCAGCGCGACCAGCATTTATACCAATTGGATGCAATATATACGCGTACACAAAGGTAAGGCGGTGCGGTCGAAGGCAATGAAAACAGCCGTAAATGTGCACGGGTTTCGCTGGGCTAACACGGTTCTCGACGCGACGACAGAGGCTTAATCCAGAGGCTAACGTCAATGGCTGGTCAACACAGAAAGCCGACGGAGGCTAGCCATAACATCCTCGATCCCGATTCCGAAATCGATAAGACAGGCGACCTCGTCCACTCCGCTTTGGTTCAAACGCTCGGCTTGCTGCGCACAGTGGTCCAGCGTTCCAACGAAGCTCAACGGGCTATGCAGATCGTTGTTCACCTGGGTTCTGATCATGACCTCGATCTCTCGCTCGCTGACCTGGGAGAAACCCCTATTCTCTCGGGCGCCCAGGGAATGGTCTTTCTGCATTTCGATGTTGACTTTGATGTACCTGGCCATAGCCGGCCGGGCGATCGCTTTTGTTTCGTCATCATTTTCCCCTGCAAAGGTGTGCGCCATTAAGGTGATGTGGCCTCGACGACCATGATGGGTGTGGATAGCTTCGCGATATATTTGAGCTTTCCGGACGAATTCTTTGAGGTCGTGCCGTAGCGCAAAATTCGCGGTGAGCACGTTAAAGCCAAGTTTACCGGCATTGTAGAAACTGTCGTCTGATTGACCAGTCAACCAGATCGGCAGTTCCTTTTGAATGGGCGCCGGCAGTATCCCGACATCGATCAGCACTCCGGCTCCATTTTCCAGTTGTACTTTTTCGCCTCTCCATAGTTTCTGGATCATGGCAATCTTTTGGTACATGTCGTCGTAACGCTTTACGTAGGTACCCGGGGAAAGGACGAAATCGTTAACATGCCATCCGGAGGCGGCAGCAAGCGCGACGCGCCCATTCGACAGGTTATCGATCATTGCCCACTCCTCGGCAACGCGTAGCGCGTTCTGCAAAGGGAGGACGACGCTGCCTGCCCGAATTGAGATTTGCCTGGTTACAACCGCCAGGGCCGCACTGGTAACCGCGGGGCTCCCGTAAAGTCCCCCGAACTGCTGAAAGTGCCTTTCCGGTGTCCAAACTGCAGTGAACCCATGATCGTCCGCAAATCTGGCTGATTCCATAAGCATCTGGTACTTGTTGTGCTGCTTTTCCGCCGAATCCGCGCTGAAGAAAAACAAGCTGAGCTCGGGTATCATGGTCGTCCTCACCTACACTCGCATCTTTAGTAACAACCCTCTTGGTGACCGTGCCCAGGAGAGATAATATTGCTTCCTAACCTTCAGAGTATGGGCTACATAGTACTGTATAAATTCTTATAGAAGGACTTAAAACTCATGGTTTCTGTCTTGCCATCGCCGGCAACACACGAGATCACTCCCTCGGTGACCGGCTTCTGATCAGGATTAAGCTCGCGAGATAGGAGATCCGCCTTGGCACCTACGCCGCCGTCGTGCTGTCTCATCGTAGTTCCTTGCTACAACGAAGGATCTCGATTGCAGAGCGCCCAGTTCACTGATTTCGTACGTCACGCTGAAGGGGTACGGATTCTATTTGTAAACGATGGAAGTCGAGATAACACTCTTGCCACTCTTGAAGAAATGCGGGATATATGCCAAGACCACATCCAGATCCTGGATTTGGTAGAGAATGTAGGCAAAGCCGAAGCCGTGCGTATTGGTATGGTCACCGCCATGAAACAGCACGACGTTAGCTATATTGGATTCTGGGATGCAGACCTCGCGACACCGCTCGCGGCACTGCCCGAATTTGTTGACCTGTTGGTTCATAATGATCGCCTGCAAATGGTCTTCGGTGCACGCATCCGGCTTCTCGGAAGGTCGGTGCATCGCCGGGCCGTAAGGCACTACCTGGGTCGCGTCTTCGCATCAGTGGTTTCACTCGTTTTGGGGCTCCCCATATACGACACCCAGTGCGGCGCGAAACTGTTTCGCTTAACCCCGGAATTAGCTGAAGGGCTCAGTAGTCCATTCCTTTCCCGTTGGGTTTTTGACGTGGAGATCCTCGCTCGGTTCATCGCACTTCACAGAGGCAACAGCTCGTATCTTCATGACTCGATCTACGAGTTCCCACTTACCCAATGGACCGACGTAGCCGGTTCAAAGGTTCGTCCGGTAGACTTCTTCAGGGCCTTTGTCGACGTCTTTCGTATCTACCTCAGATATCTCTCCCCCATACCACGACTGTATTCTAGCCAAGTCCACCTTCACCCCAGGCAATTAGACTAGCTGCTGGATGATGAACGTTGGCCGGACCGGCAGCGAATTCCGGGACGCGGCCGAACAAGCCGCGCCGTTGGCCTGCGGAAAGGTTCACGAGACGGAGTTCACGAGAATTTCGTGGGTCTCCAGAACGTGGACCGCACCGGCAGCTTGGGAATCCACAGTTCGCTGGCCGCTTCCGGTGTACTGGCAGGATTACCGTTGATCACAAATCCCCGTAGCTTATAGCACCATTGGTAACCATCTCCACTGCACAGCGCAGCTCAATGTTCCGCGCTTTATCGAGGGCACAATCGATTTATTTTCTGTTCTGAAGACGCCAACCTCCGTAGTACACTCGACCCACAACGCTAACGCGAACCACACCTTGCGGGCCCTTCACCACAATCAGTAAGCGGAGATTTTGCCATGGTTAGTGTCATCGACCAGTTGTCCGCGCAAGCCGCGGCACCTTCTGAACATCGTCTCCTTGAACTGAGTGTAGTGATACCCACTTACAAGGAGCGACAGAATATCGCTCCGCTTGTCGCAGCTCTGGAGTCCGCCCTTGCTGGCGTCAACTGGGAGGTCATCTTTGTCGACGACCACTCGCCCGACCGCACAGCCGATGCAGTTCGCGCGATTGCCATGTTCAATCCGCGAGTCAGGATTCTGGAGCGTATCGGCCGACGCGGGCTCTCTTCTGCATGCATTGAAGGAATGATGGCGAGCCCAGCCCCGAGCCTCGCAGTTATGGATGCTGATATGCAGCATGACGAAACAGTATTACCGGAAATGTTTCGTCTCTTGCGATCCAAGAATCTGGACGTCGTCATTGCCAGCAGAAGAACTGCCGGGGGAAGCATGGGTGACTTCGCCAAGAAGCGCGTGCGTCTAAGCGAGCTTGGCTCTCAAGTCAGTAAATTAGTTTGCCACTGCGACGTAACCGACCCCATGAGCGGTTTTTTCGTTGTAGACAGTCGCTTTTTCAGAGCATCGGTGCCCCGCTTGACCGGCACCGGTTTCAAACTTCTGGTGGATATACTTGCCTCGAGTCCGACTCCTCCTCAACTAGCTGAGGTACCCTACTGCTTTCGTAATCGGCTGGCGGGAGAAAGCAAGCTCGACGTTAATGTCGAGCTCGAATATCTTTTTCTGATTGTCGATAAGATTTTGGGCCGCTACCTTCCAACACGCTTTGTGCTCTTTGTCGGCGTAGGCTTCTTGGGACTTCTGATTCATCTATCGATCTTAGGGGCATTCCACCTCTTCAACGGTGCCGCGTTCTTGGTTGGGCAGGTCGTCGCTACGCTGATCGCAATGACGTTTAACTTTTTTCTCAACAACCTGGTTACATTCAGGGATCGCAGATTGAAAGGCATTGCATTATTTAAGGGGCTCGTCATTTTCTACGCCGCCTGCACACTAGGCGTGCTCATCAATTTGGGTTTCGCGCACCGGCTATTGGACGCTGGTCTGCCATGGTACTTGGCTGGGCTCTCCGGCGTGGCGATCAGCTCGGTTTGGAATTATGGCGTAAACGCCGTCGTAACCTGGCGGCGCAGCCGGACTTTCGAACGCTCAATAGAACAGCAGTTTCGCCTTGAAAGCGAGAACGCGTGAGCAGCCAAACCATCGATCACATAGGCCTTGGTAAACTCTGGCGTCTTCACCCTCAGCGCTGTGTAGTGCTGTTTGTTCTGCTTGTTGCAGCGGCTATCTCGTCATCGGTAGCGATCAAAGAGGCGCTTGTCACAGGTATAGACTTTCAATGGAGTGCTGCCCACCTCCTTGATGCCGGGCGGGATCCGTGGATGACCTACCTGTCGGGTGACAAAGGGCATGAAATCATTCTTGGTCAACAACCCAACTACCTGCCCGAACTATATGAGCTTCTCATGCCACTCGGAGCAATGCAGTTCTCGCATGCCCTGGCATGGTGGTGCGGGATAAACCTGCTTTTGTTGGGGCTTACGCTGGCCATGGTGTGCAGACTCTTTAAGCTCGACCGGTTCCATGCTGCTTTGGCCGTACTTCTGATACTGTGTTCCACGCCCTTCCGGGTGACCATGTCGAATGGCCAGCATGGAATTTTCATTCTGTTTTTGTTGACCTCGCTCTACTACCTGTCCAATTCTGTGTTGAAGGGATTCTCACTAGGCCTCAGCTACTCGAAGTACAGCTTTGCGCCTCTGTTCGTATTGGTAACGCTGATGCGGAGGCGCTTCGGGATTTTCCTTCTGTCGCTTATTCCGCCATTGAGCGGGCTGCTGATTGCCTGGAGGCTTTTAGGTGGGAACCTGCTTACCTTGGCCATCGAGCCGCTCAAGACTTCAAGGATCGCCATGGGACCGGGTGACGCCGATATCATGACCCCGGCAGAATTGCTTTTGCGCTATGCACACGCTTCACCCAGCTTGGTCTATCTGCTCCCCGCATTGCTCGGGCTTGGTCTTGGAATCGCAGCAGCCGTTGTAATCAGCCGGTTTGACTTCAGCGGAGAGGCTGAATTCGTATTGGTGACTGTCTTTACTTTGTTGTGCTTTAAGCACGTTCTTTACGATTACGTCGTCTTGCTTGTGCCCCTTGCATTTCTTTTGGCTAGCGCTCGCTCCAAAGCCCGCCTTTGGGGACTCTTGGCAATTGGATATTTCTGGTTTGCTACTAGCGTACTGAACCGTATGCGACCTGGTGTGCACCTCGATACTTCACTCTTGAACTTAATGATGTTGTCCGTACTATGCGTTGCGGTCGTCCGCACTTGCCGTCGGAGCCTCAGTAGGCAACCGCTTTGACGGCTCCTAACGACCCGTGTATTCAAACCCATACGATTCCTACGAGATGTTCCGCGGAATTCTTTCTACGGGGGTCCAGGTTTACCCGATGAAAGCTGCGCTTCAAGTTGTTTATGTCGATCCTGGATCGCCTGGTTACCATTGCGTATACTACATGGCACGCCTGGCAGCAGAGCTGCTTGGCGGCGAATTGGTTGTTCTGCGACCCAGGAACATCGCCCTCATCCATAAAGTCATGACTATCCTGCCACGTGGCGGTGATGGCGTGGATTGCCTACTGATATCCCCTTCTCCGGCCGATTTATCTTCGATTTTACAATTCACCAATTGGCGACAGAAATACCGGATGCTTATCGCATGGGTATTTGACTCGTTCTGGACAGAGAATATTCCGAGATTCGCACGCTGGACCCGGGTGTTTGATCAGATTTGTATAACCGAACAGGAGGATTTAGATACGTGGAGCAGGGTGGTGCATGCGCCGGTTGAATGGCTTCCCTGGGGATCCGATGTCCTGCGACTCGGGTCAGATAATCCATCCCGTCAATTCGATCTGCTTCGATTTGGGCGCCAGCCATTGCAGTGGGACGACGATCTTGTGACTGCAAGAGGATGCGATGCACGAGGAATGACTTTTCACGGACGTCCGCCCTTTCAGCAGGATGCGATTGATAACGAACTTTCCCTCATGAATTCTCTCCGAAACACTAAGTTCGCGTTAGCTTTCTCAAACCGTGTAAGCCCTAATCCTCAGACCCATCCCGTACGTGAGTACCTGACCGGTCGGTGGACGGATGCGCTTGCCGCCGGCGCAATCGTCGCTGGAATTCCGCCTCGCAGTGGATCTGTTACGTCGCTTCTTTGGCCAGAGGCTCTGCTTGATCTTGGGACGGTAGACCAATGCGGCGGTCTCGAAGTAATAACCTGTGCCCTCCGCGACTGGACACCGGCGCGGGCAACGCTAAACTACTTGAAGTCTCTCGAACGGCTGGATTGGCGTTGGCGTTTCAAGAAAATTGCCGAGCATTTTGGCATTCAATCGGAGGGACTGGAAAAAGAGTTGGCCGATCTGAGCTCGGTCCCAGCTTGCGGTCGCACACCAGGTTCAACCTCCCCGATTTGTCATTATTAGATTGCCTTGGGGAGCCTCGGCAAACAATCGCTTAAAATGAAAATTTGAAAGCAGATCCACCAATACACCCAAATCCTGCTCGAGAGCTATGGATTGCGGCTGAACTGAGGAACACGTTCTCCCGCCCATTGCCTGCCCCAAGCGTGGAATGGCATTTCTACGAAATAGTGAAGTAACGTTGCCACCACCATGCATCCGATGACCCAGCAGAGCAAGGAGACCGATTTCTCAGCAGGAGAAAATCTTGCACTATTCGTTTGCATGAAATAGCGAAGCCACAGCAAAGGCGCCACATGCGTGAGGTAAAGGGGGAAGGAAATTTCCCCTAGGAACACGATGGAGCGGCTGGACAGCAGTTTACAGATGAAGCCCTGTTCGAACGCCAATCCATATAAGAGAGCGGCGAATAGAAACCCAAACTGAATGTCTCCGCGGGTCACCACGTGTCTGAAAGGCGGCAAATCTCTCGCCAATATGCCTACCGTAGCAAGCGTGGTGATCCAGGCGGCCGATCTTCTTCCAAATACGGGGGTAAGTTTCCAGAGCCGGAACATCGCGACCCCAGTTATGAAGCAGGCTAACATTCTGACTACGGCAATCTGCGCAATCTCGCATTCGAAGGCGAAGCGCGTGAGAATTACAAACGATCCGATGAGGCTAAGGGAAGCCACCGCAATCAGTACCCAGCGGCGACTGATGCGCATGGCGTAGAATGCCATGAATGGAAACAGTATATAGCCAAGGACCTCAAGACTGAGAGACCACACCGGCTGATTCCAGTCGCCGGTCCCGGGAAGAAACCAACGGGTAGCGAGAAACAACGTGCGTAGGAACGCCCCGGCGCTGAATGCAGACGATCCGCCATAAGAAACGCCGCCCTCTGGAGATCGCGCCCAAGCTACGTAACCAGGCTGGAATGCCACAAAAGCCGCTATCAAGAGAAGGACAGCTGCGTTCAGCGGATAGACTCGGGTGAAACGCAAGCGGGCAAACCGAATAAAACTATCTTTGCGGAGCACCTGAAAATCGCGCCCATGGGCATACATTAGGATAAAGCCGGAAAGCATGAAGAAGAGATCTACACCGAGGCAGCCAAACCTGATAACCGGAATCTTCTCGAGAAGCGGTAAGCCGAAGATTTTGCCAGCACCTTGCGAAGCGTGAAAGAGCAAAACCCATACCGCCGCGACACCCCGGATCCCGGTCATGCTGGGGATACCCCGCGGCTTAGTCATGCGAAACTCCGACCTCACGCTTAAGACTGCACCGCAACCGCCGCCCATAGGTTAAACGAACTGGAGCCGCTGAAGCCTTCACTCTATCCTATCTTGCGCGCCGATGACGGAACACTTGCTGGTTTGTCACGAATGGCTTTACTTGAGCAGCCTAAACGAACAAGCGCTTAAAATAAAACTTTGGCTCCTTACTCGCATTATCCTGGATTGATTGGCTCCATCCCAGCAATAAAAAGCACACCGGAGCGACCGACGGGCCCAAAAACACTGCAGTTAAGGACAGAAATAGCCCTATCATGGCCCCCAGGAGAATAAACGCAAAGAAGCGAGACTCTCGAGAGTGGAAGCTGAATGCGCGGAAAGCGGTGCTCACCAGGGCTTCTGCTATGACCAATAGGAACAGATAGAACCCGAGCTTTCCCTGCGCCAGCTCGATTATAAGATAGGCATTATCGATTGATTTCTGGCCACCGACCTCCGGAATGCCGAATAACCCCAATCCCAGCCACCCGCCCTTCTCTACGACCGGCTCGTAATTCTTCATAAGCTCACGGCGATACATGGCGCTTTGCTGCTCTTCGCTCATGTTTGCTTCGTCGGTTGCACTCGTATATTTGTCGAAATAGCTGTAAGCTGCAGATCCAGCTATCGCGAGAAACAGCAAAACGACGAAAGCGGCGACCTTTCGATGGCGAAATCTGGGTATTTGCAGAATCACATAACCGACAACGGCACTTAGCATGGGCCCTCGTGATTGAGTGAGCCACAGAAACACGAGGATAAGAAGCGCTGCTACATGGTAGCGCTCAAGCCAGCAGATAATCGGTCCCAATCTGCTTTTGTCCCGCTTGTAGAGATCAGCAAGGAAGTAATTTAATATGAGCACGATGAAAAACAATATGCCTGCGAGAATTGCATGTCCGAAGCAGGCTTGCACTCTGGGGCTTCCGTTACGAACCTGGATAGATGCAGTTACGTCCAGGTGGAAGTGTGGTGCCATTATGAGCCAGGGATTTCGGTCCACATATTCATAGAAAATGAAGGGGGCTAGACACACAAAAAGCAGGACAATCCTTTGCACGGTTGCGTCCCGAAGATTAGGCTCAATCACGCGTCTGCCGACTATATATGCAAGGAACACTGAAGACGCATATTGACCGAATAAGACAGCGCCGTCCTTGGGGTTGGGTTCCCGCAATAATTCGCTTGCCAAGAAACTTAATGCGTAGAGGGTTACCCACAGATCCAGGCGCCGGAGTTGCAGGCGCGGGATTGGGTAAAACAGAAGCGAGAGCCCGAGCGGCAGAAGCGCCCATGATGCGGCGGATTCCGGTGGAAGGTGAGGAACTCTAAAAGCGTAATAGTCCGGAAGAAAAATGAGGCACGGCAAGTAGACGTTCAAAAAGGCGAGGTCCCGCCGATCCCATAGCAAGTAGCCAAGCGAAAAGAAGAACGGAAGGATGAAAACTAGCGACCTCAATTGAGACCACCTAACAAACGCAGGCTGGAACTCCGTTCATTCAAGAGTCTTTAACCCCTTTCGTAGCTAAACACTTCAACCCCCGAATGGGTAATCAGGCTAATGAATTCCCTGAAACGGTTGGCCAAACCCCAGCCCTGCCCGCAAGACCAGCGCACCGGCTAGGGTCACCACAAATGCGACCGTCATGAGCGCGTCTTGCAACAAAGTTCCGAGTCTTTCCCGATAAGCTGCGTACTGAACAACAAAGTAGACGGGCAGATCTCCGACAGCAATGGCGACCACCGCACCCAGCATCCCGAAAAAGTGAAACCCCAACGGTATAAGGATGAATAAAGAAATACAAAAAACCAGATTGGCGGCCGCGTTGTAGTGTGCTTTAGAGAGGGCAAGAATGGCCGGCCCGACCGTACTATAGAGCATCGTATGCCACAGTCCCGCGGCAAGCACACCAACCATCCACGCCGCCTCGCGGTAGCGATGGTCGTAGAGATGCAAAACCAGTTGATCCCCGGTGCAAACGACTAATACTAGTCCCAACCCGCCGGCCGCGAGCACCGGCAGCCGGTACTTCAACATTATGCTGCGGTATTCGTGTCGCGGTTGCTGGGCAAACCGTGCGATGAACGGATATCCAACGCGCGCGCAAAACATCCCAATAATCTGTCGTGGCATGTCAGAGAGGTTGAAGGCTATTCCGTATACCCCGAGCGCCTCGATCGAAATGAGTTTGCCGAGAATCAGCCGGTCCGACTGCGTAGCCAGGAAGGTCAGAGCCGTCCCGATGAGAATCCATTTACCAAAATGAAGGAGCGAACGGACGCATTCCTTGTCCAAAACAAAGCGTGGGCGCAGTTCCGGCATGATGAAATGACTGATCACTGTTCGAACCAATTCTGCGGCGATTCTGCCACCGACAAGTGCCCACAAAGACGGGTCGAGGAGAGCCCAGATCAAAGTAACGACGAAGTTTACAAACTGCCCAAGGAGCTCTAGCATTGAGGTCTTGCCGACTCCCAAATGCCGCGCCAGGTTGAGCAGACTGGTGGAAGCAAAACCGGCAAGCACGCATCCGAACCCCAGAACCGGGAACAACGCAATCATTCGCGGCTCATGGTAGAAACGGGCGACCGGCCAGGCGAGCAGGATGACCACGACCCAGAGGCCCCCGCCGCGGATCACCTGAAGGGTCCAGGCAGTATTCAGAAAGAGCGGTTCATCGCCTCGTGGACTCTGAATGACGCTATCCCCTAGCCCGATGTGCGAGAACAAATTGAGTCCGACGAGCACAGTCGTCAGCAGGGTCATTAGACCGAAGAATTCTGGAGAGAACAGCCGGGACAACACCACGCTGCTCACCATACGCAGCGCCACCGACACGCCATAAAAGCCGATGATGTAAACCGTACCTTTAAGTGCCTGCTTCTCGAATTTCCGATAGCGAGTGTCACTCGCTGCCTGGGCCAGGGCCCCCTCACGATCCGCGCTGATTGCCATCACGTTTACACCGCTCCAGGCCCGGATCCTGACATCTTTTCTCTCCGGACGCACACAACTATGGCAGTTCGTTTTTTCCACTGTAAAGCTTAAGTAACCGAGGTTTTAGTTACTTCTCCAGATCGAGGTAAAGGCGGTGACAACCCCAGTTCTGAGGGCATTATAAATGTGCCGTCATTAATCCGTTCACGAACTGAACCGCTCTGAGCCAGTACGGTTCAGACGCATGCAGTGAAATGTGACGAAGAGGAGCGCCTCGGCCGGTGGCTCCGACAGTAACATCACCTCGAGTTCGCTGATATGCGCTGGGCCCCCGCGTGCTGTTTCTCAATGTTCAGGAAACAACCGGCGCGGGCTAAAGAAAACAGGAGCTAAGAGCAGGCGCTTTAAGCAAGACTTTCTCTCTCAGCGAAAGCCCACGGCAGACAACCAAATGCGGCTTCGTGCCGGCGGGCTACGGCTTTGAGGCAAAATCCAGATCTTCCCGAGTCTCATTACATTATTTCGGGGGGAAAGGCAGCGCACCGAAGGTTACGTTGGTGACCAGTGCATCATACATCCACTTCTGCTG
>Ga0302325_10006977_pt1 | contig 25196 bp, 22 predicted proteins | sample Palsa_T0_2_FD_201948 | JGI IMG/M metagenome (GOLD analysis project Ga0302325, IMG submission 201948) | Peat permafrost microbial communities from Stordalen Mire near Abisko, Sweden - Palsa_T0_2 | ecosystem: Environmental > Terrestrial > Soil > Palsa > Peat permafrost | place: Sweden: Abisko... | reverse complement strand
TGTTCTTGATGTAGGAGAGTGTGCGTTCGCCGTCGGCCGCGGTCACCGCCGCCGAGTAGTTGTCCACCGCGTACAGGTTCACGCCGACGACGGGGCCATTCGACCCGAGAGAGCCCTTGGGCAGCCCAACCGAGATGCTGGTGGAGAGCACCGACGCCTGCTCCCTGTTCGCCCCGCCGAGGGAACAGGCGGTAACGGCAGTCGTTAGCGCGACCCCAGCGAGAATCCACCTGATCTTCATTGACTGATCCTTAGCTTCCAGACGGTTGCGGTGCCGGCGTCCCCGCTGAAGGAGGTGACGGCAGTGGCCCCCTGCATGAGCTGGCGGAAGGCGGCGTCGCCCTCGTTGAAGCTTGATTGCAGGTACGTCTGCCAGGTGATGGCGTAGGTCGCGTGCCCGAGGCAGGCGGTCGCGTTCTCGACCGTGCACCAGCGCTGGTTGATAAGGTCGCCGATCGTCTCCTCGGTGACCACGATCGCGCTGGCCGGAATGCGGCCGGCCGCATACGTCTGGACCGCCGCCAGCGAATTGACGTTGAATGCGGGGACCGTGAGCAGGAACGACATTGTCCCGATGATGGCCGCGGCGATCGGCCAGAACGTCCGCCACCACCGATCCAGATCCCAGCGGGCGAGTTCCGTCCAGAAGTAGCAGTAGGCGGGCAGCAGGATCAGCACGAAGTACTGCGGGAACTTGAGGCTGCTGACCCCGAACACCACGAGCCCGGTGAGCAGCCAGGCGTACAGGACCGCGTTCGACCGGACCGGCGCCCACGAGCGCGCCCGGTAGCACTGCCAGGTCCGGCGGAGCGCGAGCACGATGGCGGCGACCCCGAGGACGACGCTTGGCAGGAAGTACTTGTACTGCTGCGTCAGCAGGTGCACGACGCCGCTCAGCGAGGTGAGCGTGCCGCCCGACTGCTGCAGGCCGAGCACGCGCCGGATCTGCACCAGCGACTGATGGATGAACCACGGATTGCCGGGAGGATCGTACTTCACGACCATCAGCGAGACGTAGGCCGCGATCACCAGCAGCGCTCCGCCGAGCAGGACGAGGTGGCCGCGGTGGTTACGCCGCACGATCAGCCAGCAGAACACGACCGAGACGATGACGTAGGCGCCGGTCTGCTTGAAGCTGGCGGCAGCGCCCAAGGACAGCCCGGCCAGGAAGAACCGCCACAGCGAAGGGGTCTCGAGTGCCCGCGCGTACAGCAGGAATCCGAGTACGACCAAAATCACCAGCGCGTTCTCGATGTAGGAGACGCGCTCGATGTAAAGCAGCCAGCCGTCGAAGATCACCGGCAGCACCGAGAGCAGCGCCACCCGGAGCCCGTGCAGCCGGATAAGCAGCCGGAACAGCAGGACCTGCATCACCGCGGTGCACATCACGCCGAACAGCCGAGCGTGGTAGATGCTCGCGCCCACCAGGTCGAACCACCTGGACTCGATCTCGAAGAACATCGGCGGCTGATACAGGAACGGCTGGAACGGCTGGCCGTAGACGGCATGTTCCGCCAGCGCGCGATGCTGCATGTTCTCCGACACGCGGAAGTAGACAGTCTCGTCAAACTGCCACGCGGGCGAGACCCCGAGCCGCCACAGTCGAATCGCGACGCCAGCCGCGAACAGGGCGACGAAGATCGCCGTGACCCGTCCGGCGGTGAGTCTTGTCCGGCTCGCGGGCGCGGGCCGGACCTGCGCTCGGGGCTGGGGGCGAGGTTGAGACTGGGGGCGAGGTTGAGACTGGGGTCGAGGTTGAGACTGGGGTCGAGGCTGGGAATGGGGCGCCCGGTACTGATGGACGTCGGGCAGCGGGCGGGGGTTCACTGCTTTGCATTCCCTTGCTGCGCGTGCTTGGGCTGCGCGTGCCTTTGGGGGCGGTTGCGCACAAGGTGAGTCGCCAGACTGGCCGTGTAGTTGATGCCGAGGATGAGAGCGGGCACCGGGTACAGCAGGCTCTCCAGGGTGCGCGACCGGGCGAACTCTCTGCCGCTGAGCAGGAGCATCACGATCACCAGGAACGCCGCGATGCCCACGGCGGCAGCCAGGCCGTGGCTCATGTAGGCGGCGCCAGCGAAGCCGACCAGGACGCCGAACGCGGCGAGGGGAAGGACCACCGCCTGGGTCATTCGCTTCTGGGCGAACGGTGACTCGCGGTGCGCCCGGATGAAGTAGGCGCATCCCCGAGCTGACCGGCGGTACTCGGCGGTCAGCTTCTTGAGGCCGGACCGGTGGTGGTGCCAGCCGAAGAGCTGGTTGGAGACCAGGACCTTGTGCCCGCGCTCGACGACCCGCCAGAACCACTCGTAATCCTCGAGCGACCCGTGCGTCCAGTTCCCGTCGATCGGGCAGTCCAGGTACATCTTCTTGGTGAAGAGGGTGTCCGCGGTGATGGGCGGCTTGTAGCCGGCCGCGCCGAATCCCTCGGCCGTCACCAGGTAGGCCGCCTTCGCCCTGGGCGTCTTGGCGCTCAGGCGGTTCCGGTCGACGAAACGGCCCCAGAAGTCGTCGCGGATCGAGCGCATCACGCCCGCGATGCAATCGACGTCGTTCTCCATGAGCAGCCGGACGGCGGTGGACATCCAGTCGGGCGGGATGATCATGTCCGAGTCGATCAGCGAAATCAGATCCCCCGAGGCCTTCCGGATCCCTCGATCGCGCTTGAAGTTAGCGTCACGGATGCCCGGCGGCGTCTCCGTCTCGGTAACGAAGAGCCGGGGATCGTTCACGTCGCGCAGGGCCGACCAGGTGGCGTCGCCGGGCGAGCCGACCAGGATCAGCTCCCGCAGCAACGGGTAGTCCTGGCGGAGGATCGAGTCAATGGCGGCCCTGATCGTCGCCTCGTTCCCCCGGACCGGGATGATCACGCTGATCGACGGCAGCTCGCGCCGGAACCGGCGCGGCTCGGTGACCGGTTGCCGGTCAACTCGCAGCACCGGCATCGGACCGGTGATGATCGGCAGCGGCCCGGTGACCGCGGCGACTATCTGCCGGCCGCCGCGCAGGAAGACCAGCCGGTCGGCACCGACGTAGTTAACGAAGGTGAAGATGACCGTCAGCAGGATGTTGTCAAGCAGGTACTCCACCCCGAGCCTGAGCAGGATCCAGTACGCGATCAGATTGGCCGTGACCGTGACGACCTTCTGCAGGTTGAACCGGAGGAACGACTCCCAGAACGGGGTCCTCGTTCCCTTCCAGGTAACCCAGCGGTTCAGGAGATAGCTGGACTCGACCGAGACGATCGCCTGGACGAGGTAAGAGGCGAGCGATGGGACGTGGAACCCCGAGGTGAGCACCACCTGGATGAGCAGCCCGGCGATGAATATCCCGCCGCCGATCACGCTGAACGATGCGAACCTGGACCCATGCTGGCGGAGCAGCTCATCACCGCGAGACTGCGACGCATGGTGCCGCCCCGCCGCCCGCTCCCCGCTCGGCCGGGCCTGCCGTCGCGTCTCCCCGGAGGGTTGCACCGAGAACGGCTGAAGTTCCTCCAGCGCGAGGAGCTGCCTGCTGGCGTCCGGCCCGATCTGAGACGCCGATCCCCGCTGGGCTCCGGTCCGCCGGGACTGATCCAGTCCGGCGGTTGGCTCCGGTTCCCAGCCGTTCAACCACTACCGCCCTCCAAGAAGGGGCGCTAGCACCGCGCCGCCTGACCTCCATGCGTGACCAGGGATGTACGAAAACCCGCAGTTTCCCTCATACAGTGGCGTTTCACCACGTTGGACACCTTCGGGACATACTAAAAGACGCCTGAACATTGTGTGGTGGTTACGGCTAGCGCGACGGTCAAAATAGTAAAAATCTGGTTCAGCTGCTGCGCCAAGCTGCTCGTCGATGAGCGGAAGATAGAGAGCATGCGTTTCGTCCACGACACCCTGCCCCAGCGCGTCTGCTTCGGTTCCGGCGAGGCGGCGGCCAACCTCCGCCATGAGATCGCCGACCTCGACGCGGGCGCGGTGATGCTGATCGCGTCCAAGTCCGGTATGCACCTGGCCGACGAGATAGCGGCCGGCCTCCCGGTCGCGCTCCGGCACGACGACGTGGTCATGCACGTCCCGGTCGAGGTGGCCGAGCGCGCCCGCGCGGCGGCCGCCAGGAGCAACGTCGATGCCCTGGTCAGCGTCGGCGGGGGCTCGGCGACCGGGCTGGCCAAGGCGATCGCGATGACGACGGGGCTGCCGGTCATCGCGGTCCCGACCACGTACGCGGGATCCGAGGCGACCGCGGTCTGGGGCCTCACCGAGGGGACGAAGAAGACGACCGGCGTGGACCTCAGGGTGCTGCCGAAGGTCATCGTCTACGACGCCGCGCTGACCACGTCGCTTCCGGTCGACCTGAGCGTGGCGTCGGGCCTGAACGCGCTCGCCCACTGCGTCGACGCGATGTGGGGGCCGAGCGCGGACCCGATCAACGCCGCCCTCGCGGCCGAGGGCATCAGGTCACTCGCGGCCGGGCTGCCCCAGATCGTGGCGGACCCCGAGGGGCTCGAGGGCCGCGAGCGCACCCTGTACGCGGCGTACCTGTCGGCCGCCGCGTTCGCCTCGGCCGGCTCCGGCCTGCACCACAAGATCTGTCACGTCCTCGGGGGCAAGTACAACCTGCCGCACGCCCAGACCCACGCGACCGTGCTCCCCTACGTCCTGGCGTTCAACGGCCCCGCCGCCCCGGAGGCCGAGCGGCGGATCGCGACGGCGTTCGGCTCGGCGACCGCGACCGACGGCCTCAGGGCGCTCAAGCGGCAGCTGGACGCCCCGCACGCGCTGCGGGACTACGGCTTCACCGAGGACTCGATCGCCGACGCCGCCGATGCGATCCTGCCGTCGGTCCCCCCGTCCAACCCGCGCCCGGTCACCGCGGCGGACCTGCGCGCGCTGCTCCGCGCCGCCTGGTCGGGGGCGGAGATCTAGCCGACCGTGACCAGCACGGCCGAGTACGGCGCGAGGGTGACGCGGCAGCTGCCGGATGAGCACCGGACGGTGCCCGCCGGGCCGGGCGTGAAGCTGCCGTTAGCGGCGACCGCGGCCCCCTGGATGCGGATCCCGGAGGTCGCGAGCAGCGCGGGCCCGGTCAGGCGGAGGACGGCGGCCGACGTCGCGCTGCCGCCCACCCGCAGCGTCACCTGGGCGGCAGCGGCCGTCAGGTCCTCCGCGATCACCCGCAGACCGCCGCCGGCCAGCGGCTTGAGCGCGAACGCGGTCACGTGGTCGCCCGGACCCGGCGTGGTCACGGTGACCGGCAGCAGCTTCCCGCTGCCGAGCAGGTGGGTGAAGAGCATGCCGTAGTAGATCGGCTGGGCCGCGTACTCGTTGACGCCGACCTGGCACAGCGGCGTGTAACCCTGGCAGACGGCGCTGAGCCCGCCGTGGAAGTTGAACCCGGCGACGCCGTGCTCGACCCCGGTGAGCAGGTAATCGACCACCCAGAGGGCGGACGCGTAGGTATCGCTTGCGCCGATGGCGCCGCCGTGGCAGGCGGTGTTGGTCTCGGTTATCCGCAGCGACGCGCCGGCGACCGCGGCCGCGCGCGCGGCGTTGGAGAAGAACGCGGCCTCCTTGGCCGTCTGCGCGGCGGACAGCAGCGCCCGCGCGAACCCGGCCGGGGTCCTGCCGCCAAGCCCGCAGCCCATCGGGTAGTAGTGCTGGCCGAGCCAGCGGAGCCGGCCCGCCTCGGTCGCGGCGTAGCCGGGCAGCCAGCCCGTCCCTGAGGTGTCGGGGCCTTCGATTGGGGCTTTCGGCGCGCCGGCCCGGACCGCGGCCAGGCAGCGCGCCGCCTCGGCCAGGTAGTCGCGCTCCGGGTACGACGAGGGGCGAAGCCCGGCGTTGGGAAAGAGGTCGGGCTCGTTGCCGCACGCGAACGCGGCCAGGTAGCGGCCGAGCGCGGCTCTTACCGCATGCGCGTCCCTGGTCACGGCCGCGGCCTTGAAGTGGCCGAGGTTCTCACTGTAGAGCACCGTCCAGCCGGTCGCCTTCGCCAGCCGGACCAGGCCCGCCAGCGCCGTCGGGGTGATGCCGGTGAACGACGTGTCCACCGAGTTGCCGCCGAATCGGATGACCGAGCGCCCGAGGTTCCTGAGCATTTGCGGCAGATCGCCCACATCGTCGAACTGGCCGCTGTTGAGGGTGCCCGACTCGAAGGACAGGCCGATGTACTGGTTGTTGGTGCTGCCGACGGCCGCTTCCGATGGGTGCACGGTGATCGTCGCCGCGAACGACTCGAACTGGCCGACTCTGGTCAGCGGCTGGCCCACTCCGGTCAGCGGCTGGGCGGCCCCGGTCTGGCCATCCGCCGCCACCACGCCGATCGCGAGCGCCGCGCACAGCACGGCGAGCATCCGCCTAAGTCTGGCAGCACGCATGGCCCACGTTTCCGACGGCCACGTTTCGCATGGTCTTGGAAACGTTTCGCATGGCCCGATTTTCGCACAAACCAGCAGTTCGGACCGGTCGACTCAGGTTAACAATGCGAGTCAAAGAGTCGCCACGGACCGTTCCATATAAAGATTTGGATTTTCTGGGCACTCGGAGGGGCGGTTGCTTCGCGCAGAGCCGGTCATTAGTGTGGATGGAGCGTGCGAGGGCGCTGCCAGTCCGCGGGCAGGGATTTTCCCACCTCGAGCAGCAGCTTCAGCGCACCGGAGACGACCAGCCTCTTTCCGGCCGGGCAAGCGGACCTCGGCGACGAAGGAGGTTGCGATGTCTGATCGTCATTTCGAGCTGCCGGCCCATCCGGACCTGGAGTACTACCGCAAGCAGGCTGGACGAGCTCAGACATGCCATGGAGCTTAAGGCGTCGGCGATCAGAGCGCGCGGAATTCGGGATGGCTGTTGTGCCACCACACCAGGATCACCTTGCCGACGATCGTCGAGCCCTTGATCGGCCCCCAGTAGCGGCTGTCGCACGAGTCAACACGGTTGTCGCCCAGCAAGTAGAACTCGCCCGGCGGCACCCGGTACGGGTGCCGTTCGCTCGCGTTGGGTATCGGCGGCCCGAGCGGATCGTTGGGCGGCAGGTAGGGCTCGGCGAGCAGCTTCCCGTCCACGTAGATGTTGTTGCCGGACGAATAGATCGTCTGCCCCGGCAGCGCGATGACGCGCTTGACGAGGTCGTCGTTGGCGGGCCCGGGGCAGTCGTCCAGCGGCGGGTGGGTGAACACCACGATGTCGCCCTCGCGGACGTCATGCCAGTTGAAGAACGCCTTCTGGACCAGGATCCGGTCGTACACGCCGAGCGTCGGCACCATCGACGACGTGGGGATGAAGAAGGTCTGGAACGCGAACGTCCGCACCAGGACGGCCAGCAGCACCGCCACCAGGAGCGTGATGACCGTCTCGACCAGCGTCCGCGTCCGCGTCCGCCGACGACGGCGGCGCGGGCCGGACCCGGCGGGGCCGGGGTCAGCAGGATCGGGGTCAGCAGGATCGGGGTCAGCAGGATCGGGGTCAGCAGGATCGGCCATGGCCTGCCTCCCAGATGATCAGCTGCGGGCGGCTCATGGCGGGCGCCACGCCGGGGACGGGCCCGGCCGAGCTTGGCTGACAGCGCGCGTGCGCGTGCGCGCGGGCCTGGCTGGCGCTGGCCGCCCTGGCTGGCGCGGCCGAGGCCAGCAGCCCGGCCGAGGCGCCGACCGAGCAGGCCACGACTAGCAGCGCGCAGGCGGCCGCGGTCAGGCGCGGACCGGGCCGCGGCGTCAGCCGCTCCCGTGCTGCGCCCGCCAGGTAGCTCAAGGCAATCGAGGCCGCCGGGGTCCCGTCCTTGATGAGCAGCGCCGCCAGCTCGCCGGCCTCCTGCCCGTGCCGCCGCCGCCAGCGGGCCGGGTAGCACCGCAGCGCGGTTTCGACCAGCCAGGTCGCGCGGGCGTCATCCATCAGATGCCGCCCAACTGCAGCCGCAGCCGCCCGGCCGCGCTGACCCGCTCAAGCGCGTCGAGGTGCACGCGAAGCGCGGCCGCTCCCGGCACGGTAATGCGGTAGGGATGGCGGCGGTCGTCGGAGGGCAGCGGCTCGATCAGGCCGAGTCGCTCGAGCCGGTCCAGCGCGCCGTAGAGCGTGCCGGGGCCGAGCTCGACTCCGGCGAGCTCCTTGATGTCCTGGATCAGCGCGTAGCCGTGCTTGGGCCCGTCGGCCAGGCTGATCAGTATCAGCACCGACGACTCGCCGACCCGGCGCAGCACGTCCTGCCCGGCACTGGCGTCCCGTTTGCTCACGGCCACTCGCCTCCTTACTACGTTGGCCAATATATCAGTCAACGTAGTAGTCGGGCACGCGCCCCCGACGCCGTCGGCCACGGTGCGCTCGGGCCGGGCCCTGCTTACAGTAGGGAGCGGGGAGGCGCTCATGGAAAGCTACCGGCCGGGCGGGTCTGGCAGTTCCCCGCCCTCCACGCTCTACGACGTGGCGCGCGCGGCCGGAGTCTCCACCGCCACGGTCTCGCGGGTGGTCCACAGCCAGGACGGGGTTCGGCTGGCGACCCGGCAGCGCGTGCTCGACGCCATCGAGGCGCTCGGCTATGTACCGGACGGCGCAGCGCAGAGCCTGGCCCAGCGCCGCAAGGAAGTAATCGGGCTGGTTGCCGTCGATAGCCGCGGCCCCGAGACCGATGTCGAGCGCGAGGGCTTCCTGTTCATCGAGGAGGTGCTGCGCGGCGTGGAGCGCCCACTGGGCGACCTCGGCTGGTCGGTACTGATCTCCTTCCTGCGCGGCTCCGGCCTGGCGAGCGCGTACCAGCGCATGCTGAAGATCTCCGCCAAGGTCGACGGGATGATCATCGCCGAGGGCATCGCCAACCCGGCGCAACTGGCGCTGCTGGCGGCGCGCGTCCCGATCGCGCTGATCGCCGCCTATCCGGTCGGGCTGGAGGCCGACGTCTTCGGCGCCGATAACCGCTCGGGCACGACCGCGGCGGTCGATCACATGGTCGAGCAGCACGGCAGCACGAGGCTGTTCTACGTCACCGGCCCGGGGGAAGCCCCGGACGCACGGGAGCGGCGCAGCGCGTTCGAGGAGGCGGTGGCCGCGCACCCGGGAGCGACGGTGGCCGGTGTCTTCGAGGGTCGGTTCGTCGCCGTCAGCGGCCAGCAGGCAGTGCGCGAGGTCCTGAACGGGCCCCGCCGGGATCTGCCGGACGCGATCATCTGCGGCAACGACCAGACGGCGATCGGGGCCATGCGCGAGCTGCAGGCGGCCGGAATACGGGTCCCGGCTGACGTCGGGGTCGTCGGCTTCGATGACATGCACCTCAGCGCCCTGTTGGCGCCACCGCTGACCACGGTCCGCCAGCCGATGCGACTACTCGGCGAGCGCGCCTGCTCCCGCCTGCTCGAGCGGATAGCCGACCCGTCCCTGCCGCCCCTGACCGAGCGTCTCCCGGCCGAGCTCATCATCAGGGAAAGCTGCGGCTGCCACCCGACCCCGGCGCAAGCACCCAGACACGACTAGTTCGGAACCGGCGCTGTCCCCGGGCAACGCGACCGGCCTTGCCGCTAGCGGTAGGCGCCTGCTTGGAGTTGCGGCATCTCGCTGAGCGCCTTCGCAGTCGGGAGCTTGGCGAAGTAGCCCGCGCCGAAGGCAATGCACTGAAGGACGTACCAGAACTTCTCGGCCGAGGTCAGCTCAGCCATACCGAAGTCCGCGAGCGCCTTCTTGGCCGGGATTTTCGCGAAGTAGCCCGCGCCGAAGGCAATGCACTGAAGGACGTACCACACCTGCTGTGCCCCAGTCAGGCCCACCGCGTGCTGTCCCCGGCGAATCGTGGCTGGCTGCTGCTGCTCGTACGGCTGCACCTGCTGGTACTGCGGTTGTCCGTACTGCTGCTGACCGTACTGGGGCTGCGCGTTTGGCTGCGGCTGCTGCCAAGTCTGCCCGGGCGCCGCCGTCCTGCCCTGCTGCTGTCCGGGATCGTGCTGTGGAGACTGCCATCCGGCCATGCTGATTCCCCCATGGTGGTGCAAACGCACAATGTGATGGAGCGAAGGTAGCAAGCGGACACCTTGACGCATAATGCCATTCACTTAACCGTGGGCTAACTTTACGCTGGGTGACCATGCCCCCGCCACGGTCGTGTGACACGCGCCGCGTCGGCGCGTTCTCCGGAAGATCGAACTCGTTTGCTCGCTGGCACATATCGTGAACGGCGTGACGCAAACGTGGGTAGTTGAGCCATCGGGGCCGCTGCGCGGGGACATCTCCGTGCGAGGCTCCAAGAATGCCGTAACCAAGCACATGGTGGCAGCGATGCTGGGCGACGGCCCCAGCGTCATCCGCAACGCCCCGCAAGTGGGGGACGTGGACATCACGGCGGCGATGCTGGAGTCGGCCGGCTTCCACGTCAGCCGGGAAGACGGCGAGATCACCATCGCCCCTGGGAGCGAGGTGAGAGCGAGGGTCCCCGAAGCGTTCACCGGCCTCAACCGGATCCCGATCCTGATGCTCGGCCCGCTGCTGCACCTGACCGGCGAGGCGTTCGTCCCGCTGGTGGGGGGCGACCCCATCGGGCGGCGGCCGGTCGACTTCCACGTCGACGCGCTCAAGGCCCTCGGGGCCGAGGTCACCTACGGGCCGACCGGGATCACGGCCAAGGCGACCAGCCTGCACGGGGCGCGCATCACGCTCCCGTACCCGAGCGTCGGCGCGACCGAGACGGTGCTGCTGTCGGCTGTCCTGGCCGAGGGCAAGACCGTGCTCCGCAACGCGGCGACCGAGCCTGAGGTGGTCGAGCTCGCGCTGTTCCTGCAGCGGATGGGCGCGCACATCGAGCTCAGCCCCGACCGGCGCATCGTCATCGAAGGCGTGCCCAAGCTCAAGGCCGCCTCCACCCGGCTGGCCGGCGACCGCCTCGAGGCCTTCTCCTACCTGGTCGCGGGGCTCATCACCGGCGGCGAGGTTCGAGTGCACGGCTGCCCGCAGGACCGGCTCGTGACCGCGATCACCACCCTGGCCCGGATGGGCACCCGGTTCGACATCACCGACGAGTGGATCACCGCGTCCGCGCCCGACGGGCTGCGACCGGCGGCGGTGCACACCGACACCCACCCAGGGTTCATGACCGACTGGCAGCAGCCGCTGATGGTGCTGTTCACGCAGGCCCACGGGATGTCGGTGCTGCACGAGACGGTATTCGAGAACCGCCTGGTATACGTGCCCGCGCTGCAGAAGATGGGCTGCGAGATCGAGGTGTTCGCGGCCTGCCTGGGCGGTCCCGCCTGCCGCTTCCACGACGGGAACGCCATGCACTCGGCGGTCATCCGGGGCGTGTCCAAGCTGCGCGGGGCCGAGGTCGAGCTGCCGGATGTCCGGGCCGGCTTCTCCGCCGTGCTCGCCGCCTCCGTGGCCGACCGGCCGTCGACGCTGCACGGCGTGCACCACATCGAGCGCGGCTACCATCAGCCGTTCGACCAGTTCACGTCCCTCGGCCTGCGGGTCTCCAGGGCCGACGCGATCATGCGGTGACCTCGGTTTCCGGTGGCGGCCCGGCCCGTGGATTGGCAGGATCGGGGACATGACCTCCGAACCGCACCGCCAGGCGATCGGCTCACTGCGAGCCGTGGCGCTGGACGCCCCGGACATCGACCTCCTGGCCACGTTCTACGAGCAGCTCGCCGGCTGGCGACGCGTGCCGGACGACGACGACGACTGGATCACGATCGACTCCGGTGACGGCTGGCGGCTCGGCCTGCAACGCGCCACCGACCACGTGCCGCCCCAATGGCCGGATCAGGACCATCCGCAGCAGGCCCATCTCGACTTCCGGGTACCGGACATCGATGCGGCGGCGGAACGCGCCCAGGACCTCGGCGCCAGCTTGCTGCGCCGCAACGAACGGTGGCACACGCTGGCCGACCCGGCCGGCCACCCGTTCGACCTAGCCGCCAATCCCGACGACCCGCGGACCACCCTGGCGGGCGTGATGCTCGACTGCCCCGACGCGAAGGCACTGAGCCACTTCTACGCGGAGCTGCTCGGCAAGCCGGTGACGTACGAGGCGGACGGTATCGCCATGATCGGCCAGGACGGCGAACAGCCGGTGATGTTCCAGCAGGTGGAGCGGTACACCGCGCCGCGCTGGCCGGACCCGGCGTACCCGCAGCAGATCCACCTGGACGTGACCGTCGAGGACGTGGACACGGCGGAGCGGGCTGCTCTCGCCATCGGCGCCACCCGGCTGGACGGTGCCGGCCCGAACTGGCGCGTCTACGCCGATCCGGCCGGAAAGCCATTCTGCCTGGTGTGGCCGGTCTAACTACGGGGGCAGGAGTCGGCTCGCTTGCTCACTCTCCGATCGTCGGGCGGCAAGCGCGAGGACGAGGAGGACGAGCCCAGCCGCAGGGGCCAGCCCGAGCGCGGCGGAGGAGCCCCACGCGTCGGCGGCGCGACCGGCCAGGGCGGCGGCAAGCGCCGAGCCGGCCGCGCTGGCGGAGTTGCACCAGGTGAACGCCTGGGTGAGGACGGCCGGCTGGACCGACTTTTCGGTGAGGACGTTCAGCAGCGCGAGCGTGGGCGGTACCGCCGCCTCCGTGACCATCACCGCCGCGCCGAGCCAGACCACGGACGGCGCGAAGGGAAGCAGCAGCGCCGTGCCCGTCAGGTAGGCGGTTGCGACGACGAGTTGGCGGCGCAGCGGGGCGGTGTGCCGTCGCCGCCCGTACAGCCAGCCCGACAGGAGGCCGCTGAGGCCGGCCGCGGCGATGATCAGTGCGGCCGCACCCGGAACTCCGTGGCTGACGGCAAAGGAACTGACCGAGATCGACATGGTTCCGAAGTACAGCCCGATGGCCAGGTTGAGCAGGGCGAGGAGGAGGAAGGCGGGCTGCCGCAGTGACCGTCCGGTTCCCGCACGTTCGGCGTGCTCGCGGGCAGGCGGGGGCGCGGTACGGCGCTGGGCGGCCAGCGCTCCGCCGCCGGCGAGGATCAGGGCCGCGGCGATGATGCTGGCCAGGGTCTCGTCGCCGACCGCGCCGAGCGAGGTGACCACGACCGGCCCGAGGAGGAAGGCGGTGGCGTTGGCCACGGATTCCAGTGAGAAGGCGGCGGTCAGCTCGTCCTCCCGCCCGCCGCGCAGCAGGTGGGCCCAGCGGGCCGAGGACAGCGCGCCGAGCTGCGGGACGAACGCCCCGGCGCAGGTAGCGGCGGCGATCGAGGCGGCCGGGGTGGTGGATACAAGGACGGCCGCGATGGCGGCGCCGTGGACGAGGAGGGAGAGCGGCAGCACGCGGGCCTGGCCGAACCGGTCGACCAGGCGGGCCAACTGCGGGCCGATCAGCGCCTCGGCGAGGGCGAATCCGGCGGCGGCGAGGCCGGCCGTGCCGTAGGAGCCGGTGCGGGCGTGCAGCAGCCAGACCAGGCCGAGGCCGGTCATGGCGATGCCGGTGCGGCCGACGGCGGCGGAGAAGAAAAAGGCGGCGGCGCCGGGAGTGCGCAGCAGAGGACGGTAACCGGCATCGGCGTGGGACATGAGGGTGTCCTTCATCGCCGCACGGCGGGACGGGCCACCCGGGACCGCCGGCGCCTAATAATGCAGAAAGGTGCGGTCCGTGGCCCGCCAAGGGACGTCCAAGACTGCGGCAGGACGGGACACACGCCCTCGCCGCCGCCCCGACACCAGGCGGAGGAGAAACTTCAGGCCCGGGCCAAGGTGGGTCGGGGCAACTCGCTCCAGCCTAACAGGACGGCAAGGGCTTCACCAAAGGCAAGAGCCCTCTCGGTTGCCGTCAGTTGCGGTCCGCTGAGCGGGCGGATTTGGGCAGTCGCATGAAAAGCTGTGGCTCGCCCACTTCTCCGCTCCCATGGTCAGGTCGCTGATGAGGTGACGTGGGAGCCGCCTTGGGGAATCGAACCCCAGACCTACGCATTACGAGTGCGTCGCTCTGTCCGACTGAGCTAAGGCGGCGTGCCGTCCTTGCGGACCGCAGCCCCACAAGTGTACCGGTTCCGCCGGGTGCGTTGCCGCGTTGCGGCCACCCCGGCGACGGGGTCGACCGGGCACAGCCAGGCGGGTGGCACAATCGGTGGGTGCGACTGAGTGAGGATGAAGCGCGGGCGCGGTTGACCACCGCGCGGGTGGCGCGGCTGGCGACGGCCGGGGCTGACGGGCAGCCGTATCTGGTGCCGGTCACGTTCGCGGTCGATGACGACCTGATCTACATCACGGTCGATCACAAGCCCAAGACGACGGTGAAGCTGAAGCGGCTCCGCAACATCAGGGAGAACCCGCGGGTCGCGATCCTGGCCGATCACTACGACGACGACTGGGACCAGCTCTGGTGGGTGCGGGTCGACGGCTGGGCCAGCATCGTTGACGACAGCCGCGCGGTCGCGCACCCGATCGACTCACTGGCCGAACGCTACGAGCAGTACCGGACGACCCGCCCGGCCGGCCCCGTGATCGTCATCCAGGCCGACAACTGGAGCGGCTGGTCGAGCACCTGACCCGCGCTCGCCGACCCAACGCAACAACCCCGGCGCGCGTCAGCCCTCCGCGCGCCACTGCCGGTACAGATCCGTCAGGTCGGAGCGCATGGCGGGCGTCAGGTCCTCCGGGGTGAGCCGGCCGGCCAGCCGGATCGTCTCCCGCATCTGGGCCAGGTACTCGGTGCAGTGCGGGCAGCCCTCCAGGTGCGCCTCGAACCGCCACCGGTCGGCCGGCGACAGCGCGCCCTCCAGGTAGTCTGTCACCAGCTCAACCACCTGCTGACAGACCAGGTCAGGCCCGCGCGAGCCGACGCGCAACCACGGGTAGGCCCGCTGGAACGAGATCCTCATCGCGGCGCACCTCCCAGTTCCAACTCAAGCGCCTGCCTTAGCTTCGCGCGCCCCCGGTGCAGCAGGACCCGCTGGTTGGCCTCGCTGATCGCGAGCACGTCGCAGACGTCCGCGCTGCTCAGCTCCTCCACGTCGCGCAGGAGCACGACCTCACGCTGCCGCGCGGGCAGCGTGTCGAGCAGGACCCGGAGCAGATCAGCGAGCTTAACCGCATCGATGCGGTTCTCCGCTTCCTCGATCCACAGCTCGGGCGGCTCCGCCCACGCCCCGTCGGGTCCGAAACGGGACGCGTCCACCACCGGCCCGGCGTCGGCGACCGGAACCGAACGCGCCTCGCGCACCCCGGTCGTCCGCGCCCGGTTGACGAGGATGGAGAACAGCCAGGTCTTCAGCGACGACCGACCCTCGAACGCCGTCAGCCCGCGCAGCGCCGCCAGCCAGGTGTCCTGGACGACCTCCTCGGCCACCGCCCGGCTGGGGACGAACGACAGCGCCAGGCGCAGCATGGCGCCGTTGTGCCGCTCAACGAGGGTGACGAACGCCCGCTCGTCCCCCGCGCGCAGCCGCCGCAGCAGCTCCTCGTCCGGTTCCATCGCTGGCAGCGTATCGCTCTCCTGGTAGGCCGGCCGCGGATTGCCGGTAACGGTCTCTCCGCAGCCGGTCCTGTTCACTTCGTCCCTGTCGGTTGCGTCCGGCTTTAGCCGGCGGTGATGCCTTCCCCGCCGGCCGAGCCCGCCACGGTGACCGAGCCGATCGAGGTCAGCGAACCGCCCGCGCCGACGGCGAACTCGTCGACGATGCCGGACTTGCCGGTCTGCACGTAGAGGAACCGCCCGTGCCCGGCCGCGGCCGCGTCCACCGTCCCCGCGTCGGTCGTCGTGTTCCCGAGCGCCGTCAGCCCGCCGGACGAGCCGACGGAGTAACCGCTGACCGACCCGCTGCCGGCGTTAGAGGTGTAGAAATACCGCCCGTCGCGGACAATCCAGCAGGTCGCCATCTGCCCGGTGTCGGCGGCGGCGAGCTGTGCGAGGACGCCACCGGACCCGAGCGAGAACGTCGCCACGGCGCTCGGCCCGGCCTCGGCCACGACCGCGTGCCCGGCCCGGTCGAAGGCAACGGCGAACGGCACGTCACCGGCCAGGGTGTTCACGGTCGGCGTGGCCGACAGGGTGCCGTCGGGGTGCACGGCGAAGACGTCGACGGCGTTGGTGGCCGCCTTCGTGGTGACGAACAGCGACCTCCCGTCGGGGCTGAAGGTCACCTGCCCGGGCGTGCCGGTGAACGCCGTCGCGGCCGTCGTCCCGAGGCCGAGGCTGCGGGAGGACCCTGGGAGCGGCGAAACCCAGCCACCGGAGATGTGATACCCAGCCAGCGTTCCACCCCCAAGCGCATTCAGAACGTACGCGTGGTTCCCGTGCACGGTCACGCTGACAGGGAAGTCGCCGCCCGACCAGATGACCTGGCTCAGCCTCAGCTGGTCACCCCAGACCTTGAACACCGAGACATTGTTGCTGCCCGGGTTGACCGCGAAGAGCAGACCGCTGGCGCGGTCATACGTGAGCGCGCCCTCCGAGGCGGTGTGGTCAACGACCGAGCCGCTGAGCACGCCGCCGAGGCCGTGGGTGTAGTAGGTGCCCGCCAGCGTGAGGGCGCCGTTTGCGGCGCGGTGGTAGGCGACGACCGCGTTGGCGGCCGTGTTATCGGTCATCACGAAGACGGCGGGGCCGGCCTGGTGGCGGCGGACGCGGACGCGGCGGGTACCGCGATGGCCGCGAGCGCGATGGCCGCCGCGGCAGCAGGCGCGAGACGACTGAGTGCCTTCACGAGGTTCCCCTTCCTTGGGGATAGACCTGAATGGGACGCAGCAGCTGCACCCGTTCAGTCCCGGGGAAGGGCCAGGCGTTACACCGGATCGCCGACCGATTTACTCCGGCCTGCCCGCCGCCAGATGGGTCGACTCGTAGGCCTTGCGCGACCCGCAGACGCTGGAGACGGAGCAGACGCAACTGCGGCCGTCACCGGTCAGCTTGACCACGACGCTGTCCGACGGCACGTTGTGCCCGATGACGGTGCCGGGGCCTTCCTCGGTCTCGACCTGGGTGCCGGTGCGCGGCGCGTCCTTCTTGAACTCCTGGTACAGCGGGTGCTCGTACTTCAGGCAGCACATCAGCCGCCCGCAGGCGCCGGCGATCCGCATCGGGTTCACCGGCAGGTCCTGGTCCTTGGCCATCCGGACCGAGACCGGCTCGAAGTCCTTGAGGAACGTCGCGCAGCACAGGTCGCGGCCGCACGGGCCGATGCCGCCCTGCAGCCGGGCCTCGTCGCGGGGCCCGATCTGCTGCAGCTCCACCCGGGTCCGCAGCCGCGCGGCCAGATCGCGCACGAGCGCGCGGAAATCAACCCGCTGCGGCGCGCTGAAGTAGACCGTGAACACGTTGGTGGTGGGCACGTAGTCAACCGCGACGACCTTCATCGGCAGCTGGTGCTCCCTGATCAGCCGCCGCGCGGCCAGCCGCCCCTCGGCCCGGCGCCGCCGGTTGTCCTCGTCCCTGGCCATGTCGTCGGAGTCGGCCAAACCAGCGCAGACGGGCAGGCCATCGACGTCTTCGGACATCCACTGGGGCGCCCAGACGCACTCGGCGATCTCAGGCCCGCCGTCGGTCGGCACCAGCACCTTGTCGCCGATCTTGGGCTCATGGCCGCCCGGGTCGAGGTAATAAAGCCGCCCATACCGCTCGAAACTGACCGCCATGATCATGCCCATCGCGCAAGACTACGTCCCGGCGACCCAAAGCGTTAGTCCATCGATTCCATAACGTAACCCGCAGAACCCTGCACGCCCGCACAAACGATGGGGTCGCAGGGGTCGCGGGAGCACCCCGAGGGCGGGGAAAACTGCTGTTGTGCGGTGAGCAGAATTGCTACCGCAGCTGGATGCGCTACCGCGAGCTGATCCCGGCGCTCATCCCCCTGCTCCGCCCGGGCGGCGGCATCGCGGTGCTCACCAACGGCACCCCGATGTGGCTGCAGGACAGCCCCTGGTCACGGGCACTGCGCGGATTCCTCGGACAATGGCTGGGCACCACCGCCACCGGCACCACCGGGACCGACGACGCCAGCCAGCAGAGCTACCGCGACGCGATGACCGAAGCCGGGCTCGACGTGACCGAAGCCCGCCACGACTACACCGACGAACTCGACTTCGATCACCTCGTCGGCGGGATCTATTCCGCGCTGGGCCAGCGGCTGCCGCCGGCGGACCAGCGGGAGGCCTTCGCCGCCCAGCTCCGCCGCGCCGTCGCCCCGCACGCGCCGTTCACCGAGCACGTCCCGGTACGGATGCTGCTCGGACGACTCCCCCAGCTGTAAAGCCCCTCGGGCCAGCCCGCACCGACCAGGCCGGACGTCATGCTTTAGGTTTACGGGATGAACGCGCCGCCCGAAGTCATCTACATCATCCGGCATGCGGAGAAGCCGCTTAACCCGCCGCTGTCCGGCGTTGACTATGAGGGCGGGCAGAACGAGCATTCGCTGCTGCCACGCGGATGGCAGCGCTCCGGCGCCATCGCGGCCCTGTTCCATCCCGAGTCCGGGCCGATGCGGACCGGCTTGCGGACTCCGACGCTACTGATCGCGCCGTCCTGGGGGCATCCGGGCAAGACGGCCGCGCACCGGTCCTATCAGACCATTCAGGGTCTGAGCGAGCAGCTGGAGCTGCCGATCACCTGCCGGTTCGCCCAGGGCGCGGAACCGCAGCTAGCCGACAGCCTGATACACAGCGGCCCCGGAGTCGCGCTCATCTGCTGGGAGCACAAGCACATTCCCAAGATCGCGTCCTCGTTGCCGGTAGTCGGCGGAACCGCGATCCCGCGGAAGTGGCCGAGCGACCGCTACGACGTCATCTGGTCGTTCACCCTCGTGCCGGGCCCCGGTCCGGCCCGCTACGCCTTCGGCCAGATTCCGCAGCTGCTGCTAGCCGGAGACGCCGCGATAGTGATCCCCGCGGGTGACGGCGAGCCGGAAAACGACGCCGACGAACCAGAAAACGGTCGGGGCTAGGCTGCGCCCTTGACCTGGCGGCCGGCTTGCCAGACGGCCGTCACCAGGGACGGGTCGGCCAGGACCATGATGTCCGCGACCGGATCGGCGGACAGGGTGATCACGTCGGCCGCGTAGCCGGCGACGAGCTGGCCAGAGCGCGGAGCCTGCGGGCCCAGCGTGCGGGGGCCGTGCGCCGTGGCGGCGGCGATCGCGTCAAGCGGCGTCAGGCCGCACTTGACCAGGAGCCCGGGCTCCAGCCCGTTCCGGCCCCACGAGTTGGGCAGGTCCGAGCCGGTGATAGCGATGTCGGTGCCCATGGCGATCGTGACCCCGCGTGAGTAGGCGCGGGCGACCGCCTCCGCGTGAGTCGCCGCGATGCCCTCCAGCTTCACCTTCGCGTAGGCCGGCAGGTCCATGGAGTTGTCAAGCAGCTCGGAGACGATCGTCCGGGTCGGCACCAGGATCGCCCCGGTCTCCAGCATCGCGTCGCAGCACTCGTCGTCCAGGTAGGTGCCGTGCTCGATGGTCAGGACCCCGGCCTCCAGCGCGGCCATGATCCCGGGCTTGCCGTGGCAGTGGGCCGCCACCGCGCGCTCCGCCAGCCCCGCGACCTCGACGATCGCGCGCAGCTCGGCCGCCGTGAACTGCTGGTGGATTGGATCGTCCACCTCGGACAGCACGCCGCCGGACGCGCACACCTTGATCAGGCGGGCACCGCGCCGAAGCTGTTCGCGCGCCGCCCGGGCGCACTCGTCCGGGCCGTCGCACAGCCGCAGCATCGACGTCATGCGCGCGTAGTCCTCGATCCAGTCCAGCGGGTACGAGTGCAGGTCGCCATGGCCGCCGGTCACCGACAGGATCGAGCCCGCCGCGTAGATCGCCGGCCCCTCGAGCGTCCCCTCAAGCACCGCCCGGGCGAGGAACACGCCCAGCCCGCCGACCTCGCGCACCGAGGTCACCCCGGCGTCAAGCGCCGCTCGCAGGTCGCGGGCGCAGCGAGCCGCGCGCAGCTCGGGCGGCTCCAGCGGCAACCGCTCCAGGCTCGCCGAGCGAGTGCCCATGAGGTGACCGTGGCAGTCCCAGAGCCCCGGCATCACCGCGGCCGCGTGATGCACCTGGCCCGCATTGGGCGTCGACGGGGCGCCGCTGGCGGGTCCGGCGTAGTCAATCCAGGTCCCGTCAAGCAGCACCACGCCATCCCGTACGGGTTCCCCCTGCCCCGGTATAAGCAGGTCGGCTTCAATCCGGATCATCGCGCTCCCTCATCCCTCAGCCGCGAGCCAGCGAAACAGTCAACTCCTCGACCGCCAGCAGCGGCGCCACGTTAAGCGTGAGCCGTTCGCGGCACCGCATAATCGCCTGGATCCGCCGCAGCGTCCCCTCCGGCCTCCCCGCGGCAGCCAGCCGCTGCAGGTCCGCCAGGTGGTCGGCGTTGGCCAGCTCGATGTCCACGCCCATTTGCACCATGAGCACGTCGCGGTAGTACGCCGCCAGCTCGAGCAGCGCGCCGTCGAGGGTGTCGCGCTTGACCCGGGTCGCGCGCGACTTCTGCCGGTCCTCCAGGTCCTTCATCGCGCCGGCCATGCCGCGCATCGCCTTGGCCACGCCCTTGCCGGTCGCGCCCTCGCCGAAGGCCTGGCGCATGGCCTCGCGCTCCGGCTCGTCGAGCTGCTCGGTCGCCGTCTTGGCCTCGTCCTCGGCCGTCTTCACCAGCGCCGCGGCGGCCGCCAGGGCCGGGCCGAGCGAGGTCGACTGCGACGCTACCTTCAGCACCGCCTCGCGCCGGGCCGCGGCGGCCGGGTCGAGCGCCAGCCGGCGGGCGCGGCCGACGTGCCCCTGGGCGGCCCGCGCGGCCGCCAGCGCGGTCTCCCGGTCGATCCCGTCGCGGGAGACCAGGATGTCCGCCACCGCCTCCGAGGGCGGCACCCGCAGCGTCATCACCCGGCAGCGGGACCTGATCGTGGTCACCAGGTCCTCGGCGCTGGGCGCGCACAGCAGCCACACGGTCCGCGGGGCCGGCTCCTCGATCGCCTTGAGCAGCGCGTTGGCGGCCGCCTCGGTGCACCGGTCGGCGTCCTCGAACAGCACCACGTGCCAGCGCCCGCCGGACGGCGCCCCGGCCGCGCGCAGCACCAGGTCGCGGGTTTGCTTAACGCCGTAGGAAAGCCCCTCGGGCCTCACCAGCAGCAGGTCGGCGTGGGTGCCGGCCCGGACCTGGCGGCACGACGAGCACTCGCCGCAGCCGCCGTACTGGCACAGCAGCGCGGCCGCGAAGGCGCGGGCGGCGACCGACCGCCCGGACCCCGGCGGCCCCGTGAACAGCCAGGCGTGCGTCATCGAGTGGCTGATCGCCGCCTGCAGCTGCGCCACCACCGCGTCCTGCCCGGCCAGCTCGTCGAAGACGCTCATCGGCGGCGGTCCGCCACGCCGGGAGCCCCCGGGATAACGGGGAAGGAGCCGGTGGACGCCTCGGTCGCGCGCGGCACCGGGTCGGGCAGCAGCTCCCTGATCCGGTCCTTGATCAGCTCGGTGACCTGGCCGGGCGGCGCCGCCGCGTCGAGCACCAGGTACCGGTCGGGGTCGCTATGAGCCAGCATGAGGAACCCGTGCCGCACCCGGCGGTGGAACTCGGCCGGCTCCGACTCGAGCCGGTCGGCCGAGCGGACGTGCCGGCTGAGCCCCGCCACCGGGTCCATGTCGAGCAGCACGGTGAGATCGGGCATCCGGCCGTCGGTCGCCCAGCTGTTCAGCCGCGCGATGTCCGCCGTCGGTATGCCGCGCCCGGCGCCCTGGTACGCGAGCGAGGAGGCGATGTACCGGTCGGTGATCACGATCGCGCCGCGCATCAGGGCCGGGTCGATCACCTTGGCCACGTGCTCGGCCCGGTCGGCCGCGTAGAGCAGCGCCTCCGCCTGCGAGGACATGCCGACCTGGGAGGTGTCGAGCAGCAGCGCCCGCAGCCGCATCCCGATCTTGGTCGCGCCCGGCTCGTGCGTGGTCACCACGTCGTAGCCCTGCTCGCGGAGCCAGATCGAGATCGACCGCGACTGCGTCGTCTTGCCCGCGCCCTCGCCGCCCTCGAACGCGATGAACAGCCCCGGGTAGGGGGAAGACGGGTGCACGTCGACCTCGACCGCGCCGGGCACCGAGACCAGCGGCTCGCCCCGGAACGCCGCCACCAGGTCCTCGCGCAGCGGCACCCCCGCGCGGTCGTCGAGTTCCCGGTAGGACTTGATGCCGACGTACGCCACCAGCACCGCCGACAGCAGCAGGAGCAGGTTGTCACCGGGCGAGCCGTAGGAGATGTGCGCGATCTGGACGACGCCGTTCTTGGCACCGCTCAGCGCCGAGATCGCGGCCGAGAAGCCGGTCGCGACGAACCCGGCGACCGCGATCACCGCGAACAGGATCGCCTGGATGGTCGACTGGAAGAACGCGAACACCCGGCCCCTGGTGTCGTCGTCGACCTCCCAGCCGACGATCGTGAAGCCGATCGGGTACGCGGTCCCGGAGATGACCCCCATCAGGAACGCGAAGATCGTGACCACCGCCAGGTTCGGCACCAGCGCGATCATCGCCAGCGGCACCGCCGACGCGGTCAGCGTGACGCCGAACAGCCTTCGCCGCGAGAAGTCGCCGAACGGCCGCGAGCCGAACCCCATGCCGATCGCCAGCCCGATCAGGATCACCGCGAAGACGAGGCTGAACCCGGCCGAACCGCCGTGCAGCGTGTACAGGATGTAGGAGGGGGCGAGGCCGATGACCACCCCGGCCGCGCAGAACGCGCCCAGCATCCCGATCACCAGGCCGCGCACCACCGGCGTGTGCCTGATGAAGCGCCAGCCCTCCACGATCGCCTTGGCGATCGACGGCGCCGAGATCGACGCGCTCTGCTCCCGCTTGCCGATCTGCCGCAGGGTGTAGACGGTGAGCGCGGAGACGAAGTAGGACGCGCCGTTGAAGTACAGCGCCAGGTCCACCTTGTTGGTGTGGAAGATCGGTGAGACGTGCCCGAGCCCGGTCGCGATGTACCCGAGCACGGCCAGCAGGACCGCCGCCAGCGGCGCGGTGCCGTAGGTCATGAGCTGGCTGAGCTGGTTGGCCCGCTCCAGCTTGTCCTTGGGCACCAGGTTGGGGATGGTGGCCGAACAGGCCGGGTTCCAGAACTGGGACGCCACCCCGGCCAGGAACTTCGCCACCAGGATCCAGGTCAGGTTCGGGAACAGCGGGATCGAGATGAACAGCAGACCACGCACGACGTCGCCCACGATCATCGTGATCCGCCGGTCGAACCGGTCCGCCAGCGCGCCCGCGACCGGCCCGAGCAGCAGCGCGGGCAGCATCGTGACCACCAGGACGCCGCTGATCGACGAGGTCTTGGCCAGGTTGCTGCCGTGCGTCACCGACGGGGCGAGCGCGATCAGCGCCAGGATCGACAGCCAGTCGCCCAGGCTGGACAGCGACAGCGCGACCCAGAGTCGGCGGAACGGCCGGATGGACAGCACTCCGTCCCCGGAGCGCGCGCGCCTAGCCCGACGGGTCGGTGGCGTGTCCCCCGGGCTGGCACTGCGGGGCGTGGAGCGGAAGTTCACGGCGTTAGGCTATCCACAGCTGGCAGCGTGCCTGGTCACCACTGCTTGATCGTGATTTTACTTTCCTTAGGTTTCGGTCGTTTTGCGGGTGCCTGTCGTCTTTTTAACACTCTTGGGCGCGGCCGGCTTCCTCGCCGCGGCGGTCGATTTCTTCGCTGCGGCCGGGGTTTTCGTCGCCGTCCGAGTGCTCGTGGCCCGCTTCGCGCGCGGCGCGGGCGCGGCCGCGCGCCGGTCGGCCAGCAGTTCGGCCGCGCGCTCGACCGTGAGCGTCGCCACGTCGTCGCCCTTGCGCAGCGACGCGTTGGTCTCACCGTCGGTCACATACGGGCCGAACCGGCCGTCCTTGACCACCATCGGCTGCCCCGTCGCCGGGTCCTGGCCGAGCTCGCGCAGCGGCGGCGCGGCGGCGGCCCGCCCCCGGCCGCGCGCCTTGGGCTGCGCCAGCAGCTCCTTGGCCTGCTCGAAGGTGACGGTGAACATGTCCTCTTCGGTCGCCAGCGACCGGCTCTCGGCCCCGCGCTTGACGTAAGGGCCGTACCGGCCGTTCTGCACCGTGACCGGCTCGCCGTCGAGCTCGCCGAGCGTGCGCGGCAGGCTGAGCAGCTGCATCGCGTCGTCCAGGGTCACCGTGTCCAGCGTCATCGACTTCAGCAGCGACGCCGTCCGCGGCTTCTCCTTGGCGCCCTCGGGCAGCAGCTCGGTCACGTAGGGGCCGAACCGCCCGGCCTTGGCCACCAGCTCGCGCCCGGTCACCGAGTCGAACCCGAGCGCCTTGTCGCCGCTGGGCGTGTTGAGTAGCTCTTCCGCCTTCTCCGGGGTCAGCTCGTCCGGCGCCATGTCCTCCGGCACGTTGGCCCGCTGCCCGTCCCGCTCCAGGTAGGGGCCGTAGCGGCCGACCCGCACGACGATGTCGGTCCCGTCGATGGGGAAGGACGACACGTCGCGGGCGTCGATCTCGGTGATGTCGGAGACCAGTTCCTTAAGTCCAAGTCCAGACCTTTTGACTGAACGGCCGGTGGCTTCCGCGCCCGCCGTCCCGTTGCTCGCGACCGGGCGGTTGCCGTTCGAGCCCTTATCGTCGTCCGGCCCGAAGTAGAAGCGGCGCAGCCACGGGACCCGTTCGGCCTCGCCCCGCGCGATCTCGTCAAGCGCGTCCTCCATCTGAGCCGTGAACGCGTAGTCGACCAGCTCGGGGAAGTGCTGTACGAGCAGGTTGACCACGGCGAAGGCCAGGAACGAGGGGACGAGCGCGGTGCCCTTCTTGAAGACGTAGCCGCGGTCGAGGATCGTGCCGATGATCGACGCGTAGGTGGAGGGACGGCCGATCTCCCGGTCTTCAAGCTCCTTGATCAGGCTCGCCTCGGTGTAGCGGGACGGCGGCCGGGTGGCGTGGTCGGCCGCGTTGATCCGCAGCGCGCTGAGCGGGTCGCTCTCGGCCAGCGGGGGCAGTCGGCGCTCCTGGTCGTCCCGGTCGATGCTCTGGTCGTCGTTGGACTCGACGTACGCCTTGAGGAACCCGTAGAAGTTGATGACCTTGCCGGACGCGCCGAACTCGGTGGTGCGCACCGCCGCCGGGTCGAAGGACTGGCCGTCGGCCGTGGAGCCAACGGTCCGTTCCAAAGACCGATCTTGAATTTCCCCTGGGGTCCCCGCGACCCGGACCGACACCGACTCGCCGGTGGCGTCCTTCATCTGGCAGGAGACGGTGCGCTTCCAGATCAGGTCGTACAGGCGCAGCTCGTCGCCCTTGAGGCCGGACCGCTGGGCCTCGGCCGGGGTGCGGAACCGGTCGCCGGCCGGGCGGATC
>Ga0302325_10006976_pt1 | contig 25197 bp, 24 predicted proteins | sample Palsa_T0_2_FD_201948 | JGI IMG/M metagenome (GOLD analysis project Ga0302325, IMG submission 201948) | Peat permafrost microbial communities from Stordalen Mire near Abisko, Sweden - Palsa_T0_2 | ecosystem: Environmental > Terrestrial > Soil > Palsa > Peat permafrost | place: Sweden: Abisko... | reverse complement strand
CGGTGCACACAACGCTGCCTCGGGAGACGGTGCATCTGTCAGCGGTGGCCAGCGCAACACCGCCTCGGGCGGCGCGGCGTCGGTCAGTGGCGGCTATATCAACACCGCCTCAGCCAACGACAGCTCGGCTAGCGGCGGCGACGAGAACAAGGTAGGAGGCGCCAGCTCCTCGATCAGCGGTGGCGTCGGCAACACCGTCAGCGGCGGGGGTGGCGACGCGATCCTCGGGGGAAGCGGCAGGACGCTGAGCTCAATGAATGATTACAGCGAGGCCGGCCCGACCATCTTCACTCCGTAGCCAATCCCCCACGACCCACGGGCTGCCCGCTCTCGCCACCACGGAGCGGGCAGCACCGGGTCCGCGCCCTGGGCGCGGACCCACGTCCGACGTTCCGGTCCGCCTCGCTTGATCGAACCGACGGAACGGATCAGCGCTCGGCAGCCGCCGCCGCAGCGGCGCGGGCGCGGAAGGTCCCGGGCGCCAGCTCGCCCTCCGCTCGGGCGCGCCCGAGCGCGTTCGAGTACCAGGCGAGGTCGTCGAGGGTGATCCCGAGGGCGATCTCCGTCGCCGGGTTCTTCGGCTCGCCGGCCTCGTCGAACGCGCCGGCGACAAAGGGGATGAGGACGGTGTTGCGCAGCGGCACCGCCTCGCCCTCGATCGCGATCAGCGCCAGGTGCTCGACCGCGCGTGTCCCGGCTGCGACCCCGCCGCTGTAGCCGACGTAGCCGATCGGCTTGTTGCGGAAGGCGAAGCTGACGAAGACGCTGTCGATCGCGTTCTTGAGCTGGCCGGGGACGCTGTGGTTGTACTCCGCGGTGACGATCAGGTAGGCGTCGCCCTCGGCGACCTTGCGGTTCCAGCTCCGCACGATCGGATCCGAGTACGTCGGGTCGGCGAAATCGCCGATCGTCCCCATGTGCTCCTGGAAGAACGGCAGCGGCCAGTCGCGGAGGTCGAGCACTTCGACGTCGAACGCGCCGTGTTCCTCGGCGGTTGCCACGATCCATGGCACAACCTTGTCGGCAGCACGCGTCGGGCGCGTGCTCCCCACGATCACTTGCAGCTTTGGCATCTACGGCCTCTCGTTGAGAACATGTTGAGACGTCAAGGACCACTATAATAAATACCTTGAGCGATCAAGGAGCGCGATGATGATCTCAGCCACCCTGTACAGCGACCCAGCCTGCCCGTGGGCCTATTCGGAGAGTCCCGCGCTGCGGGTGCTCGAATGGCGCTACGGCGATCAACTCGACTGGCGGCTGGTGGTGATCGGGCTCTCCGAAGACGCGTCCCGGTACGCGGCGCACGGCTACACGCCGCTCCGCGGCGCGCTCGGCCAGCTCCACTTCCGGCGCTACGGAATGCCCTTCTCGCCGGCGCCGAAGGAGCGCATGAGCGCGACCGCCCGTGCCTGTCGCGCCGTCGTCGCGGCGAGACTCGCGCAGCCGGGGAGCGAATGGCGCGTGTTCCGGGCGATCCAGCTTGCCAACTTCACGACGCCGCTCCTGCTCGACGACGACGAGCAGCTCGCGGATGCGCTGCGCGGCCTTCCCGGCGTGGACGCCGACGCGATCGTCGCGAGCCTCGACGACCGGGCGGTGAGCGAGGCATACGACCGCGACCGCGCCGAGTCGCGCACCGCCGCCGGCTCGCCGGCTGAGCTTCAGGGCAAGACTGCGAGCTCGGACGGTCCTGTGCGCTTCACGGCGCCGTCGGTCGTGTTCGAAGCCGGCGGCAGCCGGTTTGTCGCCGGCGGTTTCCAGCCCGTCGAGGCGTACGACGTGCTCGTGGCCAACCTCGATCCGAACCTGCACCGCAATCCCGTGCCGGACACTCCCGCGCCGCTGCTCGAACGCTTTCCGGACGGTGTCACCACCCAAGAGGTGGCGGCCATGCTCGCGGACGGCAACGACGCCCCTGACCGTGAGCGCGCCGAGGCGGCGCTCCTCGAGCTCGTGGCGGGAGGCGGATTCGAGCGGGTGGCGCTCGGCGACGACGCGCTTTGGCGTCCGGCCGGCGGCGAAGAGCGGACGGCCGCGGAGTACGCCGGCGCCGGGGAGTACGCGCGGTCGGCCTAGAGCCGCGCGCGGCCCCCGCCGCGGCCCACGCGCGGGGCGGGCGCCCCGCGCGCCGGCGGCACAAGCCGGGTAGCGCTGGACGGCGCTGGATTTGCCAAGCTGCTGCGCGTGACCTCGCTCGAGCAGTGCTGCCGCCAGACGCTCGAGGCGAGCTGGACCGTTGGCGAGCGCGATGGCGTGCCGTACGCCTACACACGCCCGAGCCCAAAACGCTACCGCTGGCAGTGGTACTGGGATTCGTGCTTCGCGGCGATTGCGTGGCGGCACCTCGACCCCGCGCGTTCCCGCACGGAGCTCGAGACGCTGCTCGCCGCGGCGCGGCCCGACGGGTTCATAGGTCACACGATCTTCTGGGACCATCCGGTCAGCGGCGCGCGAGCGCTCTACTACAACGTGATCCATCGCGACGACCCGATGACGGCGACGATCCAGCCGCCGGCGCTCGCGTTCGCGTGGCGGGTAGCGGTCGGCGACCCGGCGCTCGAGCCGAGAATCGTGGCTCACCACGAGGCGGTCAGCGCCCAGCGCGATCTCGACGGTGACGGGCTGCTGTGGATCCTCCAGCCCGACGAGTCCGGTTGCGATGCCTCGCCGCAGTTTGACCCGATCTGGCGCCATCGCGCCCAGGGCCTGCCCGGCTTCGTCGAGCTGGTGCGGCGTAATCGCGAGCGCGAGTTTCGCATCGACGCGGTGCGGGCCGATGGTGACCCCGTCGTCTGCGACGTGCTTACTAACGTGATCCACGGGCTCTCGCGGCTGGCGCTCGGGCTTCCTTCGATCACTCCGGCGCTGATCGCGCGGCTCTACGACGAGTCGAGCGGACTGTTCCTGCCGGCGGTGGAGCCGGCCACCGAGGAGCGGATCCCGCTCACCTGGATAGCGCTCGCCCCGCTCGCGCTGCCCGACCTCCCCGAGGAGATCGGTCACCGCCTGGTGGAGTGCCTGTTCGACGAGCGCCGCTTCTGGACGGCAGTGGCTCCGCCCTCGGTCGCCCTCGACGAGCCGGCGTTCTCGCTGCGGGAGCACTTCGGTGGTCTGCGGCGCTATTGGCGGGGCCCGACGTGGGTCAACAGCGCGTGGCTGATCTGGCGAGGCGTCGTGCGTCTCGGCTACGAGCAGCAGGCGGCCTCGCTTGCCCGAGCGATCGCCGAGACCGTGGCGCGCGAGGGGCTGCGCGAGTTCTACCATCCGCACGACGGTCACGGCATGGGCGCCGAGGACTTCGCCTGGTCCGCGCTGGCACTCGAGCTGCTCGACCCGGCCAACGCCGGCGCGGGCGTTAGCGGCGTCACTTGACGGCCTGCCCGCGCCGGTGTCACCGCCGCTACTTGATCGCCTTGCCCGACCGCGAGACGACGTCGAAGCCGCCTTCGCCCTCGCCAGTCGCCTGGCCGGCCGCAGAGTCGCCGCTGAACTCGTACAGCGGGTGGCCGGCGTAGGTGGCCTGATGGCTGTGGCCACGCCTGATCTCGCCGAGCTTCGAGGCCTTCACGCCCTTGCCCGCGGTTGGCTTGCCCTTGACAAGCAGTGGCGGCCAGACCTGCGCGCACTGACCCGTGCAAGTGCTCTGGTTCTTCCCGTCCTGGCTGAACAGGTACAGAGTGCGACCGTTGCTGCCGGCGGCGAGCACCTTTCCGTGCCTGGTCTCGTGCAAGACCACGGTTGGCGCCTTCGCAGCGTGGGCGACCGTAGCGGCTGCGCTCCGGGCGATCGACGCGCCGGCACCGAGGCTGAGCAGCCCGGCGGGCACGGTGGCAGCCACGGCGGCGGCGGCAACCATTGAATGCTTGAGTTGCATATCCAGATCTCCTCTGCTTGAACTTAAAGCTTGGTCTATGCAACGTGAAGACGCGCGCCGTGCCCGAAACCTTCCGAGCGGCGCCCATAACCGCAGGGGCGCCTAGAAATGGCTGCGCGTAGCGCCGGGATCCTCCTCTATCGCCGTCCAGCCACCGGGCTCGAGGTCCTGCTCGTGCATCCCGGCGGTCCGCTGTGGGCGCGCCGCGACGCGGGCGCCTGGTCGATCCCGAAGGGCGAATACACGCACGGCGAGGATCCCGCCACGGCCGCGCGGCGCGAGTTCACCGAGGAGCTCGGCTCGCCGGCGCCCGGCGACTTCGACGTCGACCTCGGCGAGGTGCGCCAGCGGAGCGGCAAGGTGGTTCGCGCGTGGGCTGCTCCCGGTGACCTCGACGTAACGACGGTCCGCAGCAACACGTTCACGCTCGAGTGGCCGCCGCGCTCGGGCCGCATCAGCGAGTTCCCGGAGGTCGATCGCGCGCAGTGGTTCACGCTCGAGCAGGCGCGCGAACGGATCAACGCGGGGCAGGTGCCCCTGCTCGCGCGGCTCGAGGAGGCGGTTCACTAGCTGATGCGGCCGCGATCCCGCGGCCGCATCAGACCCGAGTCCTGCGCGAGCCCTAGCCGGTCGTGAGCGCCTGACCGATGAAGAGACAGCCGGTGCTCCCCGTCGACTGCCCCGATGTCCACGCCGTGGCGACGTGATCGGTCCCGTTGACCTCGAACGCGGCCTGGAACGTGACCGACTGCGCGGCGTTGGTCGGATTGGGCTCGGCGTGCGTTGCGCCGGTCGCCAGTCCGTTGACGGTGTCGACGTTTGAGATGCCGGTAACCGTCGCGGCCGTGTTGACGGTGTCGACCAGGTCGATCGACGGCTCTTCCGATACGAACGAGAGTGTGGCGACGCCGGTTGCGTTGCAGCTTGCGTTGACCAGCCCGATCCCGAGGTTGAGGAGCTGCAGGGTCTGTCCGGCCGGCACGCTGAGCTGGTTGTCAACCATTCCGCTCGAGCCTGGCAGACCGGCCGAGCCCGTCAGATAGTCGGTCGCCGGCTTGCCGCCGAGGTCCTTCGAGTCCTGGGCCTGAGCGTCGGCCCCGAGGAACACGCCGGGTGCGACGTCCGCGGCGGTGAGCGAGCCGGTTTTGACCTTGTCCGCGGTCACGGCGCCGTTGGACAGGTTCACCGTCTTCACGCCGCCTCGGTTGATGTTGATGCTCTTAACCTGGCGGTGGCCGATCTTCTTGCTCGTGATCGCGCCGTTCCGGATCTGGCTTGTGCCGATCAGGCCCGCAGCCCATGCCGGCCCACCGAGGGCGACGAACAGCGCGGTGGCTGCGAGGGCGAGCGCTGCGGACGACGGGTTGAAGCTGAACCTCCCCATGGCGACTCCTCCTTCGAAGCGGTCCGGCCCGGGCACCGAACCTCGATCAATTGTCGCCGTGAGCCTATCGCGGGCGGGTACTCGAGGATTGCCAGTCAACCTTTTCCCCGGCAAGGGGGGTTTACTGAGACATGATCGAACGGCGGCGAGAGGATCGGAAGCGCGAGTTCGAGCGATTCGTGGCGAGCGCGGCCGATGAGCTCCTGCGCACGGGATACCTGGTGGTGTGGGATCTCGCCGAGGCGGAGGACCTCGTCCAGGAGAGCCTCTTGCGGGTCGCGAAACGCTGGCCCCGGGTGCGCTCGATGGACCACCCGGTCGCGTACGCGCGGCGGGTCCTGATCAACCTCGCGCTCGATCGCGCCGACCGCCGTTCGCGGGAGCGGCAGGAGCTCGACGGCCAGCCGCTCGAAGACCGCGCCGACGAGTCATCCGTCCGCGACCTCGGGCGGGTCGACGCGAAGTCCGGGACCGGCGTGACCGGCGCGACGCTGGTGCTCGCCGACGGCAGGCAAGTAACCACGAGCACCGCCAACGGCTGGTTCGCCGCCTGGTGGCCCGGTGCGGTCAGGGCGACCGACGTCAACGTCGATACCCCGAGCGGGGTGACCACACAGCATCTCGACACCGGTGGTCCGGTCAACTGTGGTCCGGGTCCCTGCACCCGTCCCGCCGCGCGCTAAGGGGCGCGAGCGGGCGCGCGTTACTCGGCGAGCAGCGCCGCCAGCTTCGCCTGCGTGTCGGCCTCGGGGAGGGGCGTGTAGAGGATCAGTCGCTGGTCGGGCGCCTCCTGCGGTCCGAACACCGCGTGCTCGAACACGAGCGTGCCCGCGACGGGGTGGCGAAGCTCCTTCCGGCCCGCGCCGCCGCGGGCCACCTCGTGGCGCTTCCAGCATTTGCAGAACTCCGGGCTCGACTTCCGCAGGGCGTGGATCAGCTCCTCGAACGCCGGGTCGCCGAGGTGGCGCGCGCTGTCGGCACGGAACTTGGCCACGGACAGGCGCGCGCTGAGCTCCCAGTCTGGGAACAGCTCGCGGCGGGCGGGGTCCATGAAGGTCAGCCAGACGTGGTTGCGTGCGGTCCTGGGAACGCCTCCGAGGTCGCCGAACAGCACGCTCGTCGCTCGGTTCCAGGCGAGATAGTCCCAGCGCCGGCCGAGCAGGAACGCGGGATTGGCTCCGAGGTTCTCGATCAGGCGGCGCAGCGTCGGGGAGACACGCTCGGCCGGCGCGGCGCACGCGGGCGCCTCCTCGCCGCGGCCGAGCAGGATCAGATGCACCCGTTCTGCAGGGCTCAGCCGCAGCGCGCGCGAGATCGCCTCGAGCACCTCGATCGAGGCCTTGACGTCGCGGCCCTGCTCCAGCCACGTGTACCAAGTCGACCCTACGCCGGCGAGCTGCGCAACCTCCTCGCGCCGGAGTCCCGGCGTCCGGCGGCGGCCACCGTTGGGCAAGCCCACGTCCCCTGGCTGGAGGCCTGCGCGCCGCTTGCGCAGGAAGTCTGCGAGCTCCGCGCGACGCTTGCCTGCGCCCGCGTGGCCGCGGTCGCCACGCCCGTTCGTGGCGTTCTCGTTCTCGTGATCGTACGCAGCGACTGTGGGTGTTGGTGTCAATACCAGGATAAACCCCTCTCTTGTACCTGCATCCGGATGATCGCACACTACCACCGTGACCTTAGCTCAAGCACTCCGATTCCCCCGGAGCATCGGCACCACCCGAAGCTCCGGCCGCCCGCAGGCCGCCAGCGCGAAGGTTCTCCTGGTGATCGTCTGCCTGGCGCAGTTCATGGTCATCCTCGACGTCTCGATCGTCAACGTAGCCCTGCCGTCGATGCGGAACGGGCTGCATTTCTCTCAGACCGGCCTGCAATGGGTGGTCAACGCCTACACGCTCACCTTCGCCGGGTTCCTGATGCTGGGCGGGCGCGCCGCCGACCTGCTCGGGCGCCGCCGCGTGTTCCTCGCCGGGACCGCGCTGTTCGCTCTCACCTCGCTTGCGTGCGCGCTGGCGTCCTCGCGCGGGCTGCTGATCGCGGCGCGGGGGCTCCAGGGGATCGGGGGTGCGGTGATCTCGCCCGCGAGCCTGTCGATCATCACGAGCTCGTTGCCCGAGGGCGCGGAGCGCAATCGCGGGCTCGGCGTCTGGGCGGCGATGGGCGGGCTCGGCGCCGCATCGGGAGCACTGCTCGGTGGCACCCTGACACAGCTCTTCGGCTGGCCGGCGATCTTCCTCATCAACGTGCCGCTAGGCGCCCTCGTGGTCACGCTCGGCGCCAGGTTCCTGACCGAAGGGCGCCGCGAGGACATCGACCGTCACTTCGACGTCTCCGGCGCCCTGCTCGTCACCCTCGGGCTCGTCGGCGTGACGTTCGGCATCGTCCGCACCGAGGCATTCGGCTGGGGCTCGGCGCAGGTGCTTGCGCCGATCGCCGCGGGCGCCGTCCTGCTCGCGCTGTTCGTGCTCGTCGAGGCCCGGTTCGCACGCGTGCCGCTCGTGCCGATCTCGATCTTCCGCCTGCGAGCGCTGCGCGCGGCGAACCTGATAGTCGTGCTGATGTACGCGGCGCTGTTCTCGATGTGGTTCTTCCTGACGCTGTACTTGCAGCAGGTCCTGCACTACGACGCGATCGAGGCCGGGCTTGCGTTCGTGCCGATGACCCTCGGGGTTGTGGCGGGATCGACGCTCGCCCCGAGGATGATCGCCCGCTCGAGCGTGCGCGGGGTCCTGACCGGCGGGATGCTCTCGGCGAGCGCCGGCCTGGTGCTGCTGACCGGCGTCCGCCCGGGCGGCGCGTACCTGCTCGAGGTCCTCCCCGGTGGGCTCCTTGCCACAGTCGGCATGGGTCTCTCACTCGTGTCGGCGACGATTGCCGCCGTCCAGGGCGTGCCGGCCGGTCAGAGCGGCCTCGCGTCCGGCCTGCTGAACACATCGCGTCTCGTCGGAGGCGCGCTCGGCCTCGCGGTCCTCGGGACGCTCGCCGACTCCTACACCGCGCAGCAGGTGCGCGCGGCGGTGCCCGCCCCGAGCGCGCTCAGCGACGGCTACCAGCTCGCGTTCAGCGTCGGCGCGACCTTCTGCCTGGTGGGGGCTGTCGCGGCGCTGATCCTGCTGCGGGTCCGCCGTGCGACGGTCGAGCCGGAGTCCGTGCAGGCCGAGCAGGTCGAGGTCCTGGTGGCCTGAGCGCTACTTGACGATCGTGAAGGTGAGCCGCCGGGGGGCCGAGCTGCCCGCGCTGTTGCCGGCGGTGATGACGAGCGTGTAGGTGCCGGTCGACAGCTTCTTGTGGCGCGAGATGCGGCCGTGGAAGGACACCTTGTTTGTCCCCACGTGGCCTGTGAACGAGAGTGTTGCCGCGGTCACCTTGCGTTTGCACGAGGGCTTGTGCCGGTTGTGCTTGGTCCTCGCAACACAGCGATCATGTTTGACCCTACGCCCGCGGAGCGTCTGGGTGAACGCGAACTCGACCGTCGCTGCCTCGTTTAGCGAGAACGAGAAAGTTGTGCCGTTCGGAGGCTTGGCGCTACTGATGTGCGCCGTGCGGTTGCTCTCGCGCCAGCGCCTCGCCGACTGCTTCACGAAGCTGAGCGCGGGTGGGCCGGCCACCGCGGCCGAGACGGTCACCGACTCGTTCGCGGCTCCGCATGCGCTCAGCACCTGGACGTTGTTCGCGTCGCCGCCGTAGAGCGCTTCGAACTCGTAGGTACCCGCGGCCGTCGTCGAGAACGGCTGGGAGCTGTAGGTGCCGTCTTCGTTGACCGGGGCGGTCGAGGTGAAGAGGGGCGCGCCCGAGCACGTCGGATTGTCCGGTCCGAACACCCCGAAGGTGATCGTTCCCGTCGGGGCGCTGCCGCCACCGAGGCTCGCCGTGTCGGAGATCGTCCCACCGACCGTCACCGCCGGCGAGGCCGTGGTTGCGAGCGTCGGTGTCGCCGCGCTGACCGTGACCGACTCTTCAGCAGCGCCGCAGGCGCCCGACACCGGACTGTTGTTCGCGTCGCCGCCGTAGGAGGCTGTGAACCGGTACGTGCCCGCCACCGCGGCGGTGAAGACAGCCGAGGCGTAGGTCTCGTTTCCGAGCACCGCGATCGAGGAGCTGAAGGCCGGCGTGCCCGTGCAGGTCGCGTCGCTCGGCCCGTAGACATCGAATGTGATTGTGCCCACCGGGTCGACGCCACCCGCCAGGACGGCGCTGTCGCTGATCGTCCCGCCGACCGTCACGGGCGCCGACGCCGTCGTCGCGATCGCCGGCGTGGCCTGGTCCACTGTCACGGTGCTCGATCCGGAACCGCTCGCGGTGGCGTCATCGACCGAGGAGGTACCCAGCGCGTAGCCCACCTGATCGGTAGGGGCGGAGCTCGCTCCTACCGTTCCGGCGGGGTGGACCGGCTCCCCGTTCACGTCGACGGTGAAATCGATCCGGCAGACCGCGTCGTCGGTCCCCGGCGGGGTCAGGACGACTAGGGGCCCGATAGGCGTGAACGAGACCTGTCCCGAGGAGGGATCGATGACGTTGATGGTGAACGTCTGGCCGGCACAGACAGTGCTTGGTTCCCCAATTCCGGTAGAGGACACACTGAAGACGCCCGGGTCCGCCTCGGCGGCCGGACAGTCGCCGGACGCGGTAGACGAGTTGGTTCCGCAGGCGGGAACGACGTTGATCGAGTCGATCGTGACGTTGCCAGCGTCTTCCGGCGCGGTGGAAGTGTTCGTGATCTGAAGCGATGCCGGCTGGCCGGTGTTCCCGACGGTCACGCTGTTCGGAAACGTAAGCGTGACCCCGAGCCCCACGCCGGCCCACGCCGGTGAGGCCGCGACGAGGAACATCGTCGCGGTCGTGGCGATTGCGGCGGTGACTGCCCCGATGCGCAGGCTGATAAGCGTATGGGCAGCAGGAGCCTACAGTCAAGCTGACATGTCATCGCCCCGCCCCCCTCAGATCGCATATGGTTGCGCCACGATGAGGCGCGCAAGCGGACTGATCGCCGGACTGCTGGTAGCGATCGCCTGTCTCGCATCCGCCGCCTCGGCGTCCGCCACCGGCGCCGCTATCGCGTACGTGACCGGCGGCAACTCCGGCCTGCCCCACATCTGGGTGGCAAACGGACGTGGCGGGCAGCGGCGCAAGGTCGGGGAGGGGACGGGCCCGCTGCTTGCTCCCAATGGCCTTACAGTCGCGGCGATTAACGTCGGCTCGAACGGACCCGCTTTGACCCTGTATCCGGCGATCGCGGGGTCGGCCACCGGGTACTTCAACCCCGCTCGCGTCAGCGCGAGCGCGCTCGCCTGGTCACCCGACTCGCGCTACCTCGCGGTCGCGCTCACGGGCGTCAACCTGCCGAGCCTCTCCGGTTACGGGCTCGAGATCATCGACACTGTTACCGGTACCGAGCAGATGATCGCGAAAGGCGTGATCTACGGCGCCAGCTTCGCGCCGGGCAGCTCGGACCGGCTCGTGTACGCGCGCGCCTCGTCGCTGCGGGAGACGGCGGCGTCGAACATCTTCACCGTCGCGGCGAACGGCGCCGGGAGGAAGCAGATCACCACCGACGGCCGCAGCGCCAGCCCGCTCTGGGGTGCGCGGGGGATCGCGTTCGACCACGGGCGGCTCCGCAAGGGCTTCGCGCCGCTCGACCAGATCTGGCTGATGCAACCGAACGGAAGGCACCGCAGGCAGATCACCCACATCCAGGTCGGACCCCTCGCCGAAGGCCTCGTGCCGCTTGCCTTCTCGGCCGACGGGACTCGTCTCGCGGCCGAGTTCGAAGGCGAGGACACCAGCATCGGCTACAGCGTCTCGGTCCACACCGGACACGCGACGCAGCTGAAGGTGGGCAACCAGGCCGTCAACGCGTGGGGCATCACCCGCAGCGGACACTCGGTGCTGATCTCCGTGGGCGGATTCATGGCACCCGCCAGTCGCGGCAAGCTCGAGCGGATCCCCTTCTTCGGCGGCCACCCAACGCTGCTGATCGCGCACGGCAACTACGCGAGCTGGAACCTGTAGCGCCCGTCAGGTAGCTAACCGCGGCGAGGCAGCGAGCGCGCGGGCCGTCGCCTCGGCGACGACAAGCGCGTGGTGAACTGTGGAGTAGTCGAGGTTCTCCGGCGTGTCGGTCATCTGGTGGTAGTTGGACAGCGCCTTGTAGCGATCCATCGACGCGAGCGTCGCGGTCGGGTAACCGGCTCGGCTGGGGATCACGGCGTCGGTCGAATTGCGTGCGCGCATGCCGCGACGCAGCGGCGCATCGGCGCGATCCGCGGCCCGCGCCACGAGGTCGCGGAAGCTCCGGTCGGGGTAATCCTCCATTACGACAGGTCCCTCGCCCTCGACCATGACGAGCTCCGGAGAGCCGACGGTCTCGAGGCTGAGGAACCAGGTGCGCTCGCGGTCGAGCGCGGGGAAGTGCCGGGCCGCAAAGCCGTAGATTCCCCCCTGGATCACCTCCTCGGCGCCGCACGATACGAGGAGCACGCGTAGCCCATCGACCGGGTTCGCTCGCAGGCGCTCGGCGAGCGCGACGAGCACGGCCACGGCGCTGAGGTTGTCGTTGGCGCCCGGGACGATCGGGCTGCGGGCGATATCCGCGAACACGGCGCCCGCAACCAGGCAGCCGGCTACGCCCACGCCAAGCAGCCGCGGCTTGCCGCGCGCGGCGCCGACCGCGACCGCCGCCGGTGCGCCCAGCACCGGCCACCAGATCGGCAGGGACGTGTCGATTCGCTCGAGGATGCCGGGGAAGTGCTCGCCGGCCCACGCCTGCGCGCGATCGTCGAAGATGCGCCCGGTCGGCGCGGCGTCGTGGTGAGCGAGCACGACCAGCGTTCGCCGCGCATCGACGTCGCCTGCGCGAGCGACCACGTTCCAGGTGGTCCGCGGCCGCGTGGTCGCCCGCCGAGCGAGACGCGGGCCGTTCGAGATGTCGTCTGCAATTGCGGCAGTGACCGCGGCCGCGACGGCCGCCGCGGGCTTGCGGAGCCCTCGCGCGAGCCCGGCCACGCCGGCCGCGGCGCCGGCGGCGGCGAGACCCGCGATCAGGCGCGCGTAGCCGTCCAGGAACAGCTCCTCCTCGATCGTCACCGCGCACCCGGCGTCTTTCAGCCGCCCGGCGATCCAATCGGCGGCGGCTTTCTCGGCGAGCGAGCCCGCTCGCCGCTCCAGCGGCGCCAGCGCTTCGACGACCTCCCGCAACGTCGGTGTGGAATCGGTCACAGCGCCAGTCTAGGTAGGTCGGATCGACCTGAGCTCGTGCCCGTGCTCAGGCAGGAAGTCGCGCCGATGCCTGGAAACGGAGCATCGATGGACCGTGCAGCGGCGCTCATCTGCACGCTGGCAGTGGGCGCGCTCGTCGCGCTCCAGGCGCCCGCGAATGCCTCCCTCGCCGACCACGTCGGCGATCTCGGCGCGGCGTTCGTCAGCCTGCTCCTCTCCACTGCGGTCGTGCTCCTGGTGCTGGTGGTGTTCGGCGATCCCGGTCGCCTCGCCGGAATCACCGGCTTCCGGCCCGAGCACGCGCTCGGCGGCATCGCCGGCGCCGGCATCGTCGCGGTGTCGCTCGTGACCGTCCGCACCCTCGGCGCAGGCGGTGTGACCGCAGCCCTCGTCGCCAGTCAGCTGATCGTGGCCGTGGTCCTCGATCGCTTCGCCCTGCTTGGACTGCACCACGTCCAGATCGGCTGGGGACGCGGGCTCGGCGTGGTGCTGATCATTGCCGGCGCCCTCCTGGTGACCGGCAAATAAGGGCTCCCTGAGGGCGGAGATTCCTCTCGCCGGCGCAACCAGCCGCGAATCCAAGTGCGCGCGATCAACCGGGTCAACTAACCGCCCGTATTTTCCGGTTATCCGCCCAGGTTCGCGATTCGCCGCCGACCGACCCGACCCGACCCGACCTGACCCGACCCGAGCTGAGCTGAGCCGCGTTAAATGGTCGTCGACACCCCCTCCGCCGCCAACAAGATCGCCTTCGCCCGCACCACGTCGCGGCGCGGGCTCGAGTACGCCCCCGCGCGCCGCTCCAGCTCGCGCCGCTGCGCGACGCGCAATTATTCCTGCGCGGGCCCTAAGCTCTAGGTTCAGGACGCCACCAGCACGGGGTGGCGCGCCCAGGATGGCAAGCTGAGCGAGAGAGAGATGATCACGGTGCACATCCGCTGGCTGCTCGCCGCGCTCGCGGTCGCGATCGCCTCGGCCTCGCTGCCGGCGACGGCCGCCGCCGAGTCCTACACCGAGCAGACGCTGCACTTCCTCGTCCACGTCGGGCCTGGTGCAGCGACCACATGCAACGTCATCGGTGACCTCTACCGGCCCGCCGACGCTACCGCGGCGCATCCCGATCCGGCGATCCTGACCACGAACGGATTCGGGGGCTCGAAGGACGACCAGGCGCAAATGGCCGAGCAGTTCGCATCCCAGGGATACGTGGTTCTGTCCTACTCGGGGCTCGGATTCGGCGGCTCGGGATGCCCGATCGAGCTCGACGATCCCGACTGGGACGGCGAGGCCGCGAGCCAGCTCGTCACGTTCCTCGGCGGCGGCATGGCGGCCACCGATGGGACCACGGTCGACTACGTGATCCACGACCGTACGGCGCACGACGGCAAGCACTACGCGTACGACCCGCGCGTCGGGATGATCGGCGGCTCCTACGGCGGCGAGGTCCAGTTCGCGGCCGCCGAGCAGGATCCGCGGATCGACACGATCGTTCCGATCATCACCTGGAACGACCTGTCCTACTCGCTGGCTCCGAACAACGCCAACCTCCCGACCGACAGCGTGACGAACGCGACGCCGGGGGTGGCGAAGCTGATCTGGGCGCTGTTCTTCTTCGGCGAAGGCGCCGCCGTCGACGGTCTCCAGCAGCTCGCCAACGATCCCACGGCGGCGCTATCGACCTGCCCGAACTTCAACCCGCAGATCTGCCCGCAGGCGATCGACCTGGCGGCGACCGGCGCGCCGAGCCCTGAGGCACTCGCGATCTTCGAGCATGCCTCGGTGGCGTCGTATATGTCGCGGATCCGGATCCCGACGCTGCTCGCGCAAGGCGAGGACGACACGCTGTTCCAGCTTCACGAGGCGGTCGCGACCTATGACGCGCTGCGCGCACAGCACACGCCGGTGAAGATGATCTGGCAGTCGTGGGGGCACTCACACCTGACGCCGGCGCCGGGGGAGCTCGGCGAGATCGGCGGCGACCTCGCACTGACCGATCCCAGCGGCGCGTCGACGTACGAGGGGACAACGGTCCTGCAGTGGTTCAACCACTACCTGAAGGGCGATCCGGCAGCGCCGTCGCTGGACTTCACGTTCTTCCGTCCCTGGGTGAGCTACTCCGGGAACGCCGATCAGGCCTACGGCCGCTCGGCGACCTATCCGGTCGGGACGACCGAGGACCTCGACCTGTCGAGCACCGACGCGCTCGTTCCCGGCGGTGCGCCGGTGGCCGCCGGCTCGAGCACGTTCCTCCCGACGGTGGCCGGCGCGCCGACCAGCTACAGCGAGATCTCCGCGGTCGAGACCAACGTGGAACCGGGCCAGGAGCCGTTCGACGTGCCGGGGACCTTCGCCGAGTACGAAACCGCGCCGCTCGCACAGAACACCGACGTGATCGGGATCCCGACCGTAAATGTCAGCGTGTCGGCGCCAGTGCAGTCGGCGGCCGAGGCGCTCGCGCCGCTCGGCGACCTGGTGCTGTTCTTCAAGCTCTACGACCTCTCGCCGAACGGCTCGATCACCTTGCCCGACAAGCTGATCGCGCCGGTGCGGATCCCGATCACCGGCAGCGCGGAGCGCGTCAGCGTCGACCTGCCCGGGATCGTGCACCAGTTCCCCGCCGGGGACCGGATCGCGCTCGTGATCGCAGGCGGCGACGCGGCCTATCGCGGCAACATCCTGCCCGGCGTCGTCACGATCACCACCTCAGCGGCGGACCCCGGCGTGGTGGAGCTGCCGGTGGCGGCACCGAGCGCCTACGGCCCGGTTGTGTACGCCGAGGTTCCACCTAGGACTCGGGTGAGGGCGCCCGCGCTCGACTCCTCGGCGGCCACCGGCCCGCGGTTCTTCGTTCGCTGGCACGGAAGGCCGGACGTGGAGTCCTACACGGCCCAGGTGCGCGAGACGAGCGCCCGCGACCGCAGGCTCGCGCATTGCTGGCGGACGCTCCGGGGCTACGCCGAGACGTCGCGCCGCTCGGTCCGCTTCCGCGGGCGCGACGGCGGGACGTACGAGTTCCGGGTCCGCGCGACCAACCTTGCGGGCGGCGTCGGCGGATGGTCGACGGCGAGGACGGTCACGCTGACGGGGGTTCACATCCCCGGAGGGCGGTTCCGCGGACCGTGGCGGGTTCACCTGACACGCGGCGCTTATGACGGGCGGACGGTCGCCTGCTCGTCGCCGTCGTGCACGTTCAGGCTCGCATATGACGGCAGCTCCCTGCAGATCGTCGGCGACCTCTCGCGGCGCGGCGGTCGAGTGCGGATCACGCTCGACGGGCGTGCCCGGACGATCAGCCTCCACGCCGGCCGGACGCGCCGCCGCGTGACCCTCTACAGCGCGAGGCTGCGATCCCGGCGCCACCGGCTGACGATTCGGGTCCTTGCCGGCACCGTGACGCTCGAGGGCCTCGGGATCGCGTCGCGCCACCGCTGAGGCGGCACGCCGCCAGGCAGCTCAGTCCGTGATGCGGATGTGCCGGGGCTGCGCGGCTACCCGCTCCAGCCACGGTGCGAGCGACGGGTAGCGCGCCAGGTCGAAGCCGCCGTCGCCGGCCACATGCGTGTAGGCGTAGAGCGCGATATCGGCGATGGTGTAGCGATCGGCGACGAGGAACCGGCGGTCTGTCAAGTAGCCGTTCAGAGCCGCCAAGGCAGCGTTGCCCCAGCGCATCTTCTCGGCGAGCTGCTCCTCGCTCGGGGTTACGCCGAACAGCGCCCAGAATCGCGCGACGGCGACGTACGGCTCATGGGAGTACTGCTCGAACATCAGCCACTGAAGAACTCTTGCGCGCTCATAGCGATCGTCAGGCAGGTACTCGGTGCCCTCTGCCAGATACGAGATGATCGCGCCCGACTCAGCCAGCGGGCGGCCGTCGTCGAGCACGAGCACGGGGACGCGGAGCGCCGGGTTCAGAGCGCCGAGGACCTCGGGCCGGTTCGAGCGGTCGAGCGCATCCAGCTCGTGAAGCTCCAGCTTCAGCCCGAGCTGGGCGCACAGGAGGCGGACCTTGTAGCAGTTGCCCGAATCGGCGTTGTTGTAGAGCAGCACGGCGCGGATGGTAAGTGAGAGCCCCCCGTCTGTCTCGATCCGCGGCACAGGATTCTTTCCGATCTTGACATGCGATGGATCACGATATATCGTGATAGGACGTAAACAACAAAAGGGGGAGTCACATGACAGCCTTCAATCCCAGCTACGACACGCCTTGGGCCGCGGGCAATTCCGAGCCACGCGGCGAGCGCGAGGGGCGCGCCCCGTTCGGCGGGCCGCGCGCGTGGCACGCCGTGCTCAGCTCGCATCACCGCGGTCCGCATGGATTCGGCGGCCTTGCCGATTTCGCCGGCTTCGGCGGACCGGGGTCCGGTTTCGGAGGCCCGTTCGGTCCCGGTCCGCGCGGACCGTTTGGTCGCGGCGGAGGACGGCGCGCGCGTCGCGGCGATATCCGCCTCGCGTCACTCCTGCTGCTCGCCGAAGAGCCGCGCAACGGCTACGCGATCATGCAGGAGCTCGAGCAACGCTCGGGCGGCCTCTGGCGGCCCAGCCCGGGGTCGGTATACCCGGCGCTCGCGCAGCTCGAGGACGAGGGCCTGATCCGTTCGACCGAAGAGGACGGCGGCCGGGTGTTCGAGCTCACGGACGCCGGCAAGGCGCAGGTCGCCGAGCGTCCCGAGGACGCCCCTGCGCCCTGGGACACGGTCGGCCAGGGCGTTCCCGATGAGGCCCGCGCCCTATTCGGCCAGATGCGCCAGCTCGGTGGGGCGTTGATCCAGGTAGCGCAGTCCGGCAGCACCGAGCAGGCCAAGAAGGCCTCCGCCGTGCTCGACGAAGCGCGTCGCTCGATCTACCGGATCCTCGCCGACGGCGACGAAGGCGAAGGGCCTGAGGCTTAGAGCCGCGGGTCCTGAGATCGCGGATCCGCCGCGCCGGACGCCTCGAGCAGGGGCGTCCGGCGCTTCGCCGCGCCTGGAGTGCTCAGCGCCGTTCGAGCGCGGCCGTCATAAATCTGATATTGTCGATTGACATAGTAGAGATTACGGTTTCTTGCATCCGGGGGATCGAACATGCAGGTTGACATTCATCAGCACATCTGGAGCGAGCCACTGCTCGATGCGCTCGCCGTGCGCGAGCAGCTTCCGTTCGTTCGTCGGGAGAACGGCCTGACGATCGTCCACTGTGCAGGGGAGCTCCCGTACATCGTCCACACCGAAACCGAGACCCCGGTTCGCCGGGCGAGGCTCGTGCACGACGACGGCCTCGACCTCGCCGCGATCGCCCTCTCGAGCCCGATCGGTGTGGAGGCGCTCCCTCGCGCAGAGGCTTTGGAACTGATCGGGGCTTATCTCTCGGGCGTCGCCGCTCTGCCCGACGAGTTCCTCGCCTGGGGCCCTGTCGCCCTCGACGGGCTCGACCCCGGCGATATCGATCGCCTGCTCGCCCGTGGCTGCGTCGGAATCTCGCTCCCGGCGCCGGCGCTGGCGGGTCGGGAGGCGCTCCTCGCATGCGCGGGTCTGCTCACGCACGCCACCGCGAGGCAAGTGCCGGTGTTCATTCATCCCGGCTCCGTCGCGGCGGACCGGATCGACCGCGTATGCCTGAACGACCCGCTGTGGTGGACCGCGCTGACTGACTATGTGGCCCAGATGCAGGCGGCCTGGCTCACCTTCGCTGCCCTCGGCCGCGCTGAGCACCCGGATCTCGTAATCGTGTTCGCGATGCTCGCGGGCGGCGCGCCACTACTGAGCGAGCGCCTGAGCGCACGCGGCGGGCCGCCGATCGACCTGCACGATCCGCTGATGTTCTATGACACCTCCGGCTACGGACCGGTGGCGGTCGAGGCGATGGCGCGGCGGGTCGGGCCTGATCAGCTCGTGTACGGTTCCGACCGGCCGGTTGTGGAGCCGATCGCGACCGGACGCGAGGCGCTGCTGGCCGAGAACGGCGCGCGATTGCTCGCGCGCGCGGGGGCTCGGGCATGAGGCTGAGCAACGAGGAGCTCGAGCGCTTCGCTTCTGCGCTGGCGGCAACTCCCGAGCGTTGGCGTCGACTGCTGCCGGGCTCGCACGGTGCCCGGCTCTATGAGCTGATTTGGTCAGACGAGCAGGTCAACGCCTGGGCGATCTGCTGGCAGGAGGACAACGACACCGGCTGGCACGACCACGACGAGTCCGCGGGCGGGATCGCCGTGGTCTCGGGGCACGTTCGCGAGGAGCGCCTTGTGATCGGTGCCGAGCCGCGCGTGCGTCGCATCGGTCCTGGCGAGACCTTCGTCGTGCCCTCGACCGCGATCCACCGCGTGATGCACGAGGGAGCCGAGCCGGCGGTGACCATCCACGCGTACTCGCCGCCGCTGTCTCGCATGGGCGCTTACCGCGTGGGGCCGGGCGGCGAGCTCGAGCGCGAGTCGCTGGCCGCGGGAATCGAGCTCCGGCCGCAGGTGGCGGCGGCCTGACGCGAACCCCGGCGCGCCGCGCGCCGACTTGGCGGCCTTGACGCGCAGCGCGGGTCGCCGCGCCGGGCCCCGACGCGGCCTGGCGCCGCGGCGCGTAGCATCCATCCCGGTGACCGGGGACGGCTTCGACTTCGACTGGATCGTGATCGGGTCCGGCTTCGGTGGCAGCGTGTCGGCGCTGCGCCTCGCCGAACGTGGATACCGGGTCGCCGTGCTCGAATGCGGTCGGCGATTCGAAGACGCAGACTTCGCCGATACGACCTGGCAGGCCGCGCGCTACTACTGGATGCCGAAGCTGGGGATGAAGGGGATCCTGCGGATGACGATGCTCAAGGACATCTTCATCGTCTCCGGGTGCGGCGTCGGTGGCGGCTCGCTCGGCTACGCGAACACCCTCTACCGCGCCCGTCCCGCGTTCTACGCCGACCCGCAGTGGGCGAAGCTGGCGGATTGGGAGTCCGAGCTCGACCCAGCCTACGCCGAGGCAGAGCGGATGCTCGGCGTGACGACATACGACGACGACACGCCGGCCGACCTCCTGCTCAAACGCTACGCCGAGGAGAACGGCTTGGGCGACACCTACGCCAAGACGCGTGTCGGCGTCTATCTGGGTGAGCCAGGAAAGCGCGTTCCCGACCCGTTCTTCGGCGGTACGGGTCCGGAGCGCACGGGATGCGTGCGCTGCGGTTCGTGCATGGTCGGATGCCGTCACGGCGCGAAGAACACACTCGTCAAGAACTATCTCTGGTTCGCCGAGCGCTTAGGAGCGCGGGTGTTCCCGGAACGCAACGCCATCGACGTCCGCCCGCTCGGCGCGCGCGACGGCTCGGATGGCTACGCGGTGACGCATGAACGCTCCGGTTCCTGGGTGCGACGTGACAAGCAGCGTCTGACCGCGCGCGGGGTGGTGCTGGCCGCCGGCCCGCTCGGCACGAACCGGCTGCTGTTCCGCTGCAAGCTCGCCGGCTCGCTGCCGGGCATCTCGGACCGTCTCGGACACCTGGTGCGCACCAACAGCGAGTCGATCCTCGCGGTGACAGCCCCCGATGATGCGAATGACTTCACTCGCGGCGTCGCGATCACCTCGAGCATCTACCCCGACCCCGACACCCATATCGAGCCCGTCACCTATGGTCGCGGCGGCGACTCCCAGTCGCTCCTGTTCACATTGATGACCGAGGCGGGTCGGCGAGGGACCCAGCCGATGCACTTCGTGTCGAACGTCGCGCGCCATCCCGCCGCACTCTGGCGCGCCACCCGCGTACGCAATTGGTCCCGTCGCACGATCATCCTGCTGGTGATGCAGACGCTCGACAACTCGATGCGCCTGCGTGTCAAGCGCCGCCTGCCGAACGGCAACGTGACTCTTACGTCGGAGGTCGATGCCGAGAATCCGACCCCGGACAAGATTCCGCTGGCGTATCGCGTCGCCGAGTGGATGCAGGACGAGCTAGGGGGAGTCGCACAGGCGGGGCTCACCGAGGCGATGTTGTCGATTCCAACGACGGCACACATCCTTGGCGGCGCTGTCATCGGGGCCTCTCCCGACCACGGGGTGATCGACTCCGAGCAGCGCGTGTTCGGTTACCGGAATCTGCTCGTCTGTGACGGCTCGGCGATCCCCGCCAACGTCGGTGTGAACCCGAGCCTGACCATCACGGCACTCGCCGAGCGGGCCATGGCCCGGATTCCCGTGAACGGGGCCGCCACGCAGGACACGCGCGCGGCGGCCTGATCACGCCGTGCTCAGGCGGTTCCGTGCACCGGCACCCGCTCGCTCGGCAGCGCCGGGGGCGCGGGGCGCGGCGGCACCTCTTCGTCGACGTCGCCCTCGACGTTGAGGTGCGGCAGTATCCGGTCCATCGCTGACGGCAGCGCCCAGTTGGTCTTTCCGAGCAGCAGCATCAGGCCAGGAACGAGGATCGAGCGGACGATCAGCGCGTCGAGCAGGACTGCGCTGGCGAGCCCGACGCCGAACATCTCGATGATCAGCTGACCGCCGAGGATGAACGAGCCGAACACGACGACCATGATCGTGGCGGCCGCGGTGATCGTCCGGCCGGTCGCGGCGAGGCCGCGGCTGACCGCGAGACGATTGTCGTGGGTCTTGTGCCACTCCTCGTAGATGCGGGTGACGAGGAACACCTCGTAGTCCATCGAGAGCCCGAACAGGATCGCGAACATCATCACCGGGATGAACGCCTCGATCGGTCCCGTCGAGTTGATCCCCAGCAGCGAGCCGAACCATCCGAACTGGAACACGGCGGTGACCACCCCGAACGCCGCCCCCGCCGAGAGCAGGTTCATGATCGCCGCGGTCGCGGGGATCACCAGGCTCCGGAACACCGCCGTCAGCAGCAGGAAGGAGAGCAGCACGACCACGCCGATGAACAGCGGCAGCTTGCTCGAGAGCACCGTCGAGAAGTCCGCGAAGATCGCGGTCTGCCCGCCGATCAGGACATGCACGCCGGTCCCTGCGCTCGCGCGAGGAACGACGGTTCCCCGCAGCGTGGAGAGCAGGTTGCTGGTCGACGCCGCCTGCGGTGAGCCGACCGGGTAGACGTCCGCGGTTGCGACGCCCGGCGCTCCGCCCCGTCCCGGAAGCGTGACCGTGGGGCTGACGCGAACAACCCCCTGGGTGCGGGCGATTGCCGCCGTGACCCTGGCGAACGCCGCCTGCTGTGCGCCGCCGTTGACCTGCGCGACGAGTTGCAGGGGTCCGTTATACCCGGGCCCGAAGCCCTTGGCGAGCAGGTCATATGCCTGGCGCGTGGTGCTGCCGGACGGGTCAGACCCCGCATCGGAGGACCCGAGGCGCATCGAGAAGAACGGGATCGCGATCACGACCATGACCATGCCGGCGGCGGTCGCGATCAACGCGGGCCGAGCCTGCAGGACCTGCGCCCAGCGCCCCCACCAACCGGTCCCGTCGCTCGTGGTCAGCACGCCGCCGGCCAGCGCACGGCGGGCTTTGCGTCCGAGCACCCTGGTTCCGAAGAATCCGAGCATCGCGGGGAGCAGCGTGAGCGCGGCGAGCACGGTGAACACCACCACGACCGAAGCGGCAACTGCCACCCCGTAGAGGAAGCTCACGCCGAGCGCGAACATTCCCAGCAGCGCGATGCAGACCGTCATCCCGGCGAACATCACAGCCCGCCCTGAGGTATCCAGCGCGTCGACGATCGCGTCCTCGACGCTCTTGCCGCGCTGGAGGCCCTGCCGGTATCGCGTCACGATGAACAGCGCATAGTCGACGCCGACGCCGAGCCCGATCAGCAGGGAGAGCTGCGAGCTGAACGATGCCATGCTGATCACGTGCGAGAGCAGTCCGATCGCGGCCGTTCCCGTACCGAGCGCGAAACCTGCGGTCAGCAGCGGAAGCGCGGCGGCCAGCAGCGAGCCGAATACCACCAGCAGAACGATCAGCGCCGCGAACGCCCCGAGCCCGACGGTACTGATGCTGCTCTTGTTCGCAAGTTCGGCGACCTGTCCCTCGACCTCGACCTTCGCGCCGTGCGCGGCGCCCGCCTGCGCGGTGCTGACGAATTGCTGCGCCTGACTGACAGAGAGCTTGCTCGCCTGGCCTGTCATCGTCACGTTCGCGAACGCGACCTGTCCGGACGGCGAGACCTGCGCGGCGCCGCGCGACGAAAACGGGGAGGCGACCGACGCGACGTCGTTCAGCGCGCCCACCTTCGCGAGCATCGCCTGCACGCTCGCTCGCACGGCCGGGTCGGTCACCTTGCCGTGCTTGACGGCGATCACGATCTGCTCAACATCACCCGATGCCTTGGGCGCGGAGCGTTCGAGCAGGTTCTCGGCCTCGAAGCTCTGCGTGCCGCTGAGGCTGAAGCTGTCTTTGTAGGCGGTGCCGGCGCTTTGACTGACAACGGTCAGCCCTACGAGGGCCACCAGCCAGCCGGTCAGCACCACACGACGATGCGTCACGCACCATCTGGCAAGAGTTCTCATAAGACGGTCTCCGGTTGCAGTAGAGGGGGCCGATCAACCCACGGAACGCGGCGGCTGTTCGTCCGATGGGGACCAGTCTGGCAACTTACTTACCGGCTGTCAAGTTAGAACTTACCGGCTGGCAAGTTGATGCTTGCCGCACGGTTAGTAAAATGGTATGGTCGCCGGGATGGCCGTCGCCTCTCCGCCCGACACTCGCTCACGCATCCTCGATGTCGCGCTCGAGCTCTTTACGGAGCACGGATTCGAAGGGACGACGCTGCAGCAGATCGCCGATCGGCTCGGCTTCACCAAGGCCGCGCTCTACTACCACTTTCGCTCCAAGGACGACCTACTGGACGCGCTCGTCACGCCGGTGATCGCCGGGCTCGACGAGGTTCTGGACGCCCACGACGGCCTGACTCACACCCCGGCTCAGAGACGCCGGTTCATGCAGGACTACGTCGATTACCTGCTCCGCAACCGGCGGCTGATCGCCTACATGGCCCGTGATCTAGCCACCGTCGCCCACCCGGTGATCGCCGCGGGAAGCGCCGAGCGGCGTGCCCGCACCGAAGCGATGCTCGCCGGCGATCGGCTCGACTTCAGCGACCAGGTACGGGTCGCGATGGCATTCCGAGGAATCGCCGGCGTCATCGCCCAGTACCCCGACGCCGACACATCAGAGCTCCGCGCCGCGCTGCTCGAAGCCGCGGGCTCGCTGCTGCGGGCCCGGGCGAGCGTTCGCCGGACTACCCCGGGGCGCCCGACGCCGCCGGGGCGCCTGCGCGCGCCGCGGCCGGGCGAGTAGCACCCGGTGGCGGCACGCGGCGGCGTGGTTTGCGGTTATGCGACGGCGGGCGCTCGGGTGGCGGCGAGTGCCTGGTCGAGATCTTCGACGATGTCGTCGATGTGCTCGATGCCGACAGAGAGCCGGACCGTGTCCTGGCTGACGCCGGCGGCCTCGAGCTCCTCGGCGTTGAGCTGCGAGTGCGTCGTCGACGCGTTGTGGATCGCCAGCGACTTGGCGTCGCCGATGTTCGCCAGATGGCTGAACACCTTCAGGTGCTCGATGAACGCGCGGCCCGCCGCGGCCCCGCCCTTGACCCCGAAGGTCACGAGCGAGCCGTAGCCGCCCCTCAGCACGCGGTCGGCGACCTCGCGGTATGGACTCGAGTCGAGTCCGGGGTAGTAGACCCAGGCGACGTCGGGATGGTGCTCGAGGTGGCGCGCCACCGCGAGGCCGTTGTCGTTGTGACGCTCGAGCCGCAGCGGCAGCGTCTCGATTCCTTGCAGGAACAGAACGCGTTGAACGGCGACAGTGAGGCGCCGGTGTTCCGCAGCAGCACCGTGCGTGCGCGCCCGACGTACGCCGCCGGCCCGAGGGCGTCGCTCCAGACGACCCCGTGGTAGGACGGATCGGGCGTGGTCAGGCCGGGAAAGCGCTCGGTGTGGCCGGGCCAGTCGAAGCTCCCGGCGTCGACGATCGCGCCGCCGATCGAAGTGCCGTGTCCGCCGATGTACTTCGTCAGCGAATGGACCGCGACATCCGCGCCCTGTTCGAACACGCGAGCGCCGATCGGTGTCGGCACCGTGTTGTCGAGGATCAGCGGGACGCCCTGCGCGTGGGCGGCGCTCGCCCAGGCGGGCACGTCGAGGACGTTCAGGCGCGGGTTGCCGACCGTCTCGCCGAATACAAGCCGGGTACGGTCGTCCGCCAGCCGGGCGACGGCATCCGGGTCGTCGGCATCGGCCCAGCGAACATCGATCCCGTACTGGGGGAGGGTGTGGGCGAAGAGGTTGTATGTGCCCCCGTAAAGCTGGGAGACGGAGATGATGTTGTCGCCCGCCCGGGCGAGGTTCAGCACGGAGTAGGTGACCGCGGCCTGTCCGGATGCCGTGACGAGCGCCGCGATGCCTCCCTCGAGCGCTGCGAGGCGTTCCTCGAGCACGGCCCAGGTCGGGTTCATGATTCTCGAGTAGATGTTGCCCGGCACCTTGAGGGCGAACAGGTCGGCGGCGTGCTGGGTGTCGTCGAAGACGAACGACGACGTCTGATAGATCGGGACCGCGCGGGCATTCGTGGCGGTGTCCGGCGTCTGGCCGCCGTGTAGCGCCAGGGTCTCGAATCGAAGGTGATCGCTCATTTTCCCCTCCTGGTGGTTGTGGCGTGCCGGCCCGGCGTCTGCGGAGTCTTCCCCGCAACGGCGAGCCGATCTCGAAAGTATATAAAGACTATAAACTTTCGGGTGTTAGGCCTGAGGGAGGGACGTGCGAGCGGCCGCGAGCGAGCGAGCGGCGGCGAGTCTTAGGGTACCCTAAGGTCAT
>Ga0302325_10006975_pt1 | contig 25201 bp, 24 predicted proteins | sample Palsa_T0_2_FD_201948 | JGI IMG/M metagenome (GOLD analysis project Ga0302325, IMG submission 201948) | Peat permafrost microbial communities from Stordalen Mire near Abisko, Sweden - Palsa_T0_2 | ecosystem: Environmental > Terrestrial > Soil > Palsa > Peat permafrost | place: Sweden: Abisko... | reverse complement strand
CGAAACCGCGACGATCGCGGATGCCGTCGGTCGCGCGCAGATCGTCATGATGCTCATTCCCGATGAGGAACAGCCGGCGACCTACTTGCGCGAGATCGTCGACCACCTGCGCCCGGATGCGGCGCTGGCGTTCGCGCACGGTTTCGGCATTCACTTCGGCACGATTTCGCCGCCCAAAGGCAACGACGTCTTCATGGTTGCACCCAAAGGCCCCGGACGTTTGGTCCGCAGCGAATATGAGGCCGGGCGCGGCGTGCCGTGTCTCGTCGCAGTCGCGCAAGATCCGACCGGCACGGCGCGGCGAACGGGATTCGCCTACGCGCGAGCGATCGGCGGCGGACGCGCGGGCGTGCTCGAAACGACATTTAAAGAAGAGACCGAAACGGATTTGTTCGGCGAGCAAGCCGTGTTGTGCGGCGGCGTCTCAGCCTTGATCACCGCCGGTTTCGAAACGCTCGTAAACGCCGGCTATGCACCGGAAATGGCATACTTCGAATGCCTGCACGAGATGAAGCTCATCATCGACCTGATGTACGAACGCGGAATCGAAGGCATGCGTAACGCCATCAGCAACACGGCCAAGTACGGCGACTATACCCGCGGCCCGCGCATCGTTACCGACGAAACGCGGGCCGCGATGCGTACGATCCTCAGCGAGATCCAATCGGGCGAGTTCGCCCGGCAGTGGGTCGCCGAGCACGCTGCCGGCAAGCCGTCGTTCAACGCGTTTCGCGAACAGGCGTCGGCGCATCAAGTCGAAGAGGTCGGCGCGCGCTTACGCACGCTCATGCCGTGGCTGCGCGATGCAGCCGGAGAACGGGTCGGATAGCATGTCGATGACCGGCGCGGAAGCGGTGCTTTCCGCGCTCGAACGTGAAGGCGTCGACGTAATGTTCGGGTACCCGGGCGGTGCGATCATGCCGCTGTATGACGCGCTTTACGGGCACGCGGTTCGTCACGTGCTCGTTCGTCACGAAGCTGCCGCGGTTTTTGCCGCCAGCGGTTATGCGCGCACGAGCGGTCGCGTCGGCGTCTGCTGCGCGACATCGGGGCCGGGCGCGACCAATCTCGTCACCGGTCTGCTCGACGCGTTGATGGATAGCGTGCCGCTTGTCGCGATCACGGGACAAGTGCGTAGCGCCCTCATGGGCACCGACGGCTTTCAAGAAGCCGATGTGTGCGCGATAACGCAAACCGCGACCAAACGCAACGTGCTCGTGCGCGATGCCGGCCGCATCGGCGACGCCATCGCCGAAGCGTTTGCGCTCGCGCGTAACGGACGGCCCGGGCCGGTCTTGATCGATATTCCGAGCGACGTCCTCAAGACACTTGTGCCGCGCACGTCCGGTCCGCGTTCCATTGTGGCTGCGCGAAGTGGCCCCGTGGCACAACCTTCCGCCATCGCCGAGGCGATCGCGCTTCTGCGCGATGCAAAGCGGCCGGTCACGATCATCGGCGGGGGCGTGCGCAGCGGCGAAGCGGTCCATGCGTACCGCCGATTCGCCGAACTCGCCGGTACGCCGCACACGGCCACGATCAATGCGCTCGGCGCCGCGCAAGCCGGTGACCCGACGTTCCTCGGTATGGTCGGCATGCATGGAACGAAGGCCGCCAATCGCGCGGTCCAAACCGCCGACGTAATTTTCGCGTTAGGCATGCGTTTCGACGACCGCGTAACGGGACGCCCCGACCGCTTCGCAAGCGGTGCGAAGATCATCCACGCTGATATCGATGCGACGGAGTTCGATAAGATCATTCGGACGACGGTAACGTTGCACGGCGATCTCGACGTAACGCTCACTGCACTCTGCACCGAGCTGTGCCGCGCACCCGTGCCGCGCTTTGACGCGTGGGCCGAGCAGGCGCGCGCGCTGGGCGGCCCGCTGCCGAGCGATCGGGTCGACGGCTTAGCCGCGACCGACGTCCTCGACCGTTTTTTTGCAGCAATACCGCGCGATTCCATCGTGATGACCGATGTCGGCCAACATCAAATGTGGGCGGCGCAGCGTGCCCGGCCGGCGCATCCGCGCAACTATGCAACGTCGGCGGGGCTGGGCGCGATGGGCTTCGGTTTTCCCGCTGCAATCGGCGCGCGCTTTGCCAATCCGGAGAAACCGGTTTTTGCGATTGTCGGTGATGGTGGTTTTCAAATGTCGTTCGCGGAATTTGCGACGCTCAAGCGTTACGGAACCGACGTTCGCGTACTGCTCATCGATAACCGCAACCTCGGGATGGTTCGTCAGTGGCAAGAGCTGTTTTACGACGAGCGCTATTCGGCAACGAACCTGAGCGACAATCCGGACTTCGTCGCAATCGCGCACGCCTTCGGTGTTTCGGCAGCCCGTGTTACAGATACCGATGACCTCGGCGCCGCGATGGACAACTTCATCAACCGGCCGGGGCCCGCGCTCTTACACTGCGCGTGCTATCCGGCGGAAAACGTCTGGCCGATGATTCCGGCCGGAATGACACCCGACGAACTGATGGAGGCGCGCGCGTGATGTACGAAGGTGACGTGCGCGACTCGCGCTGCATCGCGCGGATCATCAATCTCGCCTATCGCTTTAACTGTGCGCCGACGTTGATCGACGCCCAAGCGGCGGCGCACGCGACGCGTCTGCGTATCGCCTTTAGCGGTGCACCCGATGCAATCGTTCGGCTGATCGCGCAAATCGGCAAAATCGTGGCCGACGAGGCGTTTGCATGAGCGCACGCACCACGCTCCGACTTCGACTCCTCCTTACGGGCCTGCCACCGTAGTCGATTCGTCGCGTGCCTCGGTATCGCTATCCGAAGCCCTCGATCGAACCGATCGAGGGCTTTCTCATCAACCGCTCGGGAGACCACATGGAACACATCGCACTTTTCGATACGACCCTCCGCGACGGCGAACAATCGCCGGGCGCAACGATGAATGCCCGGGCGCGACTGCGGATCGCGCATTTGCTCGCGCAGGCCGGTGTCGATTGCATCGAGGCGGGTTTCCCGGCAGCGTCGGCGGCAATCGAGAGCAGCATGGCTACGATCGCACGCGGTGTCCGCGGCGTGCGGATCGCAGCGCTCGCGCGCTGTGTCGACAACGACATCGACATCGCCGGGCGAGCACTGCGTCGGGCTGAACTGCCGCGTATCCACGTGTTCCTGGCAACCTCTGATTTACATTTGGAAAAGAAGCTCCGAATTACGCGAACGCAAGCCATTGAGCGCATTCGCGCGGGCGTCGCGCGGGCACGGCGGTTGTGCGACGATGTGGAGTTTTCAGCCGAAGATGCATCGCGCAGCGACCGTGCCTTCTTGATCGAAGTGTTCTCGGCGGCGATTGCTGCCGGCGCGCGGACCATCAACGTTCCCGACACCGTCGGCTACGCCACGCCGGCCGACATGTACGAATTAATGGCGTATCTCCGTGAAAATGTTGCGGGCAGCGAGCAGGCGGTCTGGAGCGTGCACACCCACGACGACCTGGGCATGGCGACCGCGAACGCCTGCGCGGCAATCGATGCCGGGGCTCGTCAGGTCGAGTGCACGATCAACGGCATCGGCGAGCGCGCCGGAAACTGTGCCCTCGAAGAGATCGCAGCCGTGCTCTTCGTCCGTCCCGACCGCTATCCATATACAAGCAGCGTGCGCATGGAGAAACTAGCCGAGCTTTCACGGGCCGTCGCACACGCGACGCGCATGCCGGTACAAAAGAACAAGGCCGTCGTCGGCGCAAACGCATTCGCGCACGAGTCCGGCATCCATCAGGACGGCATGCTCAAGGATCGTCGGACGTACGAAATTCTCGATGCGAGCGCCGTTGGCGCGCGCGCACGTTTTTCGATCGGCCGAAACTCCGGACGCCACGCGGTTATCGCACGCGCCCAGGAAATCGGCATCGATATCGACGCCGGGGGCATGCCCGCCTTCGTCGCTGCAGTCGCCGACATCGCCCAATCGCGGATCGTCGTGTCCGACGCCGATCTCATTGCCATCGCCGCTCGTATCCGAGGAGTTGCACGTGAACCGATCGCTCTTTGATAAAGTCTGGGAAACACATGTCGTCGAAGAATTGCCCGGCGGCAATGCGCTCGTCTTCATGGATCTCGTCGTTGCGCACGAGATAACGACGCCGCAAGGCGCCATCGCCATCGAAAAAGAGTTCGGCGACCGGCTCTACGACCCCGCGCGCATCGTCGCGATGAACGATCACGTATCGCCCGCCAAAGATACGGCGACCGCGATTCAAGCGCAGGTCCTGCGCACATGGGCGAAACGCCACGAACTCACGCTTTACGATATCGGTGACGGCGGCATCTGTCACGTCATCGTGCCCGAGCGCGGACACGTCACGCCGGGTATGACCGTGTGCTGCGGCGACAGCCACACCTGCACGCTCGGTGCATTCGGCGCCTTCGCACTCGGTATCGGCACAACGGCGCAAGCCGGCGCGATGCTGGCGGGCTGCCTCATCCTGCAACGGCCGGCTGTGATGCGCGTCGACGTCAAGGGACTCTTGCCCGCCGATGCAACCGCCAAGGATCTGGCGCTTGCCGTGATCGGTGAAATCGGTTTTCGCGGCGGCACGGGCTACGTTCTCGAGTACACGGGCTCGGCGATTCGCGCCCTGTCGATGGAAGGCCGCATGACGCTGTGTAACATGGCAATTGAAGCCGGCGCAACAAGCGGTATCATCGCCGCCGATGAAACCACGATTGCGTATCTGGCGGCGACACAACTCGCTCCGTTCGGCTACCGCTGCGAACGTGCGGACTCGAACGCGCACTACGAACGAACGGTGACGATCGATGCATCGCAGATACGCCCGACCGTTTCCTGGGGCACCAATCCCGGCGAAGCATCGCCGGTAGACGGCTGCGTTCCCGACGATGCGCCGGCGGAGTCGCTGGCCTATATGGACGTCTTCCCGGGACAACGGATGAGCAGCATCGCGATCGATCAGGCGTTCATTGGATCGTGTACCAACGCACGCATCTCCGACTTGCGCGCCGCCGCTGCCGTCATGCGTGGCATGCGCGTGCGGGTACCGACAATCGTCACACCCGGCTCGCAAGCCGTTCGCCGGCAAGCCGAGCGCGAAGGGCTGCATGACATCTTCCAAGACGCCGGCGCATTGTGGACGCACTCATCGTGCGGCCCGTGCTTAGGCATGTCGATGGGTGTGCTGGCGCCCGGCATGCGCTGCATCTCGTCGAGCAATCGCAATTTCCCGGGCCGCATGGGCGACGGAGGGCGTGTCCATTTGGCTTCGCCGGCCGTCGTTGCCGCCAGCGCCATCATGGGCCGGATTGCATCGCCGCTTGAACTCGCTGCGCGCGAAGCGGTGACGGCATGATCGTGCGCGGATCCGTCCTTGCTATCGACCGCCCAAACATCGATACCGATCAGATCATTCCCGCGCGTTTTCTCACCGGCATCGATGAAAGCGGCCTGGGTGCGCAGTGTATGTCCGGCATGCCGGACGGTCCGGCGCAGCTAGCACGTGTACCGGATGCGACGATCCTGGTCGTCGGACAGAACTTCGGCTGCGGTTCATCGCGCGAGCACGCCGCTTGGGCATTGCGCGATCGCGGCTTTCGCGCCGTGATCGCGCCGAGCTTCGCGCGCATTTTTCTCGAGAACGCCTACAATAACGCGCTCGTTCCCGTCACGATCGACGCCGCGCTTCTGCCGCAATTCGTCGCCGCGACGAATGCGACGATCGACGTTGAGAACGAAACCGTGAGCATCGATGGCGGAGCCCCGATCGCCTTCGCCCTCGACCCGCTGCGCAAGGCCTTTATCACGGGTGGCGGATTCTTGCCGTACCTCGCCAGCAAAATACCGGTCGTGCGCGCTTGGGACATCGCATGGCACAAATAGCCGTACTGGCCGGCGACGGGATCGGCCCCGAAGTTACCGCCGCCGCACAGCGCGTTCTCGCCGCGGTCCTGCCGGAAATCGCGTTCGTGCCGACACCGGTCGGAGCAGCGGCGATTGCATCGCACGGGACTGCGCTGCCCGATGAAACCCTCGCTCTCTGCGATGCGTCGGATGCCATTCTTTTTGGAGCCGTCGGCGGATCGTTCGCAAATATTTCACCCGAAAAGCGGCCCGAGGCAGGATTGCTGCGTTTACGAAAGCACTTCGGCCTCTTCGCGAACGTCCGTCCCGCGCGCGTGTATCCCGGACTTGAATCGCTATCGCCGCTGCGCGATCATCTTGCGCGCGGCGTGGATATGGTCATCGTCCGCGAACTCACCGGCGGTCTTTACTTCGGTCAGAAATCGCTCGAACGCGAAAACGGCGTCATGACTGCGCGCGAAACACTCACCTACAATGAGAATGAAATCGCGCGCGTGGTGCGCTTTGCCTTCGAACTTGCGCGACAACGGCGCGGCAAGCTGACGTCCGTCGATAAAGCCAACGTCATGATAAGTTCGCAACTGTGGCACCGCGTAGTTGACGACATTGCCGGGGAATTCCCGGATGTCACGGTCAGCCATCTGCTCGTCGACAACGCGGCAATGCAACTCGTACGCGCCCCGGCCCAATTCGACGTGATCGTCACCGAAAATATGTTTGGTGATATTTTGTCCGATGAGGCCGCCATGCTGACGGGCTCGATCGGCACGGCACCGAGCGCGAGCCTGACGACGACGAGCGGCGGTCGCGCTTTTGGTTTATACGAGCCGATCGCGGGCACGGCCCCCGATATCGCCGGACGTGATATCGCCAACCCCGTCGGTGCAATTCTTTCGGCGGCAATGCTCTGCCGGTTCTCGCTCGGCGATGCCGCTGCCGCGAACCAGATCACGCGCGCGGTCGGGGAAACCCTCGCCGCCGGGCCGTACACGGCCGACCTTGCCGCGCCCGGAACCACGGCGGTCGGCACTCGAGCGTTTACCGATGCCGTCCTCGAGCGCCTAGGAAAACTCGCAGTCGCCGGCTAGGCAGCTGAGCCACCAAAGACCTTGACGAGAAGCTTCGGATAAGGCATAACAAACATAGTTATTAGGCATTCCTAATATATTAGGTAGGTGTGACTATGTTTCGGGCTCTTGCTGCCTCCGGAAGGCACGCCTTCGCTCTGCTCGCCATCGTCGCGCTTCTTGCATCGGGGACCGCGGCGTTTGCCGCCGAGGACTCGTCGGCGGCCGGCGTGGTGTTATCGAGCGACGGCATCGCGATTGCGGGCGCAGCAGTGACGCTGTCCGGCAACGGACCCTCGATCTCGGCGGTCAGCGACCGGCACGGTGCGTTCACCTTCGCCCACGTGGCAGCGGGAACGTATTCGCTCGGCGTGAGGGCGCCGGGCTACAATCCGATCGGCTCGCAGACAATCCAAATCGCAACCTCCGCCAAGATCACGATCGACTTGCGCCTGCCGCGCGCGCAAGCATCGTCGCTCACTATTATCGGAACGGCCCGCACGAACGGGGCGCAAACGATCTCGACTTTGCCGGCGCCGGAGCTCGACATCTCGATGCAGCCGTACGCGCAGCACGGCGAGACGCGCGTGAGCGACATTCTCGGCGACCAGCTCTCCACCACGGTGATCCCGGTCATCGGCGGCGGCCTCAACGCACCCGCGGTCGTGTCGTTGCGCGGGCCCGATCCAAGTGAAACGCTCGTCGACATTGACGGCCATCAAGTCAACAACGGCAGCACCGGCGACTTCGATCTCTCGTTACTCGATCCGGCGGATCTGACGAGCACGCAAGTCTTGTACGGCATTGCGCCCTCATCGTTGTTTGGACCGAACACCCTGGGCGGCGCGCTCAACGTGCGCACGCTCGAGCCGATGGCGCAAACAAACGTGCTCGAACGTTTTACCGGCGGAAGCTTCGGCACATTCGGTGAGACGCTGCAAGCGACGGGAACCGTGAACCGCCTCGGATACGCCTTCTCGTTTCATCGTCTGACATCGGGCGGCGACCAGCACAACACGGCGTTTCCGACCGGCGACGGCGGCACGGCACCGGTCGGTGATTCGCTCGATGCGACCTCGATCATTGCCAAGCTGCGCTATTCGCTGTGGAACGGGGCGGGATTCGTCGGCGTCTCCGTCCGTGACCAAGCCGTCTTTCGCGACATCTCGTCAACGCTGTCATCCGTCGAGCCGGGCGCGGGCGCGAACGGCACGGACCTCTACTCAAACTTCTCCGGGACATCGGTTCTCTCGCACAACGCGGCTTATAATTTCGATGCGCAAGCGCCGCTAGGCCCGCGCAATGCCGCCGGATACTATCTCACCTCGGTCCTTTTTCGGCACCAAACGTCGATTGTCGACCAGACCGTCAACGGTCCCGGCGCCGCGACGTCGCCGTATCTCTACAACGATCGCGACGTGATCGCCGACGACACACTCGAGGTCGATCACCTTCTTCCGCACGGCCTGCTTTCGCTGCGGTACGCGCTGACGAATGAAAACCTCACCACCAACTTCATTCCCGGCGTCGTGTTCGCCGATTCGGGATTGCGCATCGCCGAAGACGTCGCGTCGCTTACGCCGGGCCAAGACGGCACGGTCCGCCTGCTCGACGATGCGTCGGGGTCAGGGATCTCGACCCAGCAACTCGCACAAACCCAGCATTCGCTGGGAATGCGCTACGCGCTCGAACCGAGCGCCCACCTTCACTTTACGTTCGCCGGATACTACAGCGCATTTAGCACGTTCGGCCACAGTATCGATCCGCGTTTTGGATTTGTTTGGACGCCGAAGGCCGACAGCGCATTTCGCTTTTCGGTCGGCTCGACGTTTCAATCGCCGCAGCTTCCGACGTTTCTTGTACCGGCCACATTGCCGGCGCCCGTCGACGGTTTTGTCAGCATCGGCAACCCGAATGCCACCGCGGAACGCGCGACATCCTACGATCTGGGCTACGATCATCGCTTCGTCATCAATCATCTGAACCTTCGGCTCGGCGGCGACGTGTACCGAACGGATCTGCACAACGGCGTCGCGACCTTCTTCTCGGCCACGCAGTGTCAGCCGGGCATCGACTACGGAAACACTCCGCCGTGCTTAAGCTTCCCGGTCAACGTCACCCAAGAAGTGTATACGGGTCTCGAACTGCACGGCAATATCGCCTTCACCCAGCACGACGTCCTGCGTCTGGGATACGATATTGACAGCGTGTACACTCAAGCGTACCCGGCCGCGGCGGCCGACGATACGCCGCTGCACGAGCAATCGCTTGGAGTTCCGTTGCACAAGATGACGCTCGACTTCGCGCACGACTCCGGCAGAGGAATCGGCTATTATGCCGGCCTTCGTTACGAAGGCACCTACAACGAGACGAACCTCGCGCCGTACGCCGTCCTGCAAGCCGGCTTGACGTGGCATCTGCCGCATTTCGACATCAGCCTCTCGGGAAAAAATCTCACCGACGTCTACGACTTCAAACAAACGCGAATCGGCGCCGGCATTCCCTACGGCGGCCTCACCGATGTCGTGCCGACCGATGCAATCCCGCTCGCACCCCGCACGTTCACCTTCTCACTCACGCACAAAATGTAATCGCGCGTTCTGCGAAGGGGCGAATACGCGGTTCTACGTTACGAGTTTATGCGTCATCGCGGTGCCGTTGAGCGGGAGCACCGGTGTCTCTTCTAATTCGGGTTCGGCGTCGCGCATCGTCGGAGCGGCGGAAGGCGCCGGCGCGTTCTGGCGTTCGTACGGCGACGGTACGCGGTCGATGAGCGACAGATGCGACATCAAGAGTGAGCGGATTTCGCTTTTGGCTTTCTCAGCGGTGTCAACGGCACGCTGAAGGTCGCGGCGCGATTCGTCGATGCGGTCGGCGAGCGAGGCGATTTCGCGTTCGGCGCTCATACGCGCTTCTTGCTTGATGAGATCCGCCTCTTTATGCGCGGCGGCTTTCACTTCATCAGCCGTGCGCTGCGCGAGCACGAGCGTATGCTGGAGCGACTCTTCCATCGCCTTGAAGTGACTGATGCGCTCCTTGAGATCGGCGGTTTCAGCTTCGGCCGCAGCGCGCGCCTGAACCTCGTCTTCGATCGTTTCAATGAGCTCGTCGAGAAACTGATCGACTTCGGTGCGATCGTAGCCCTGCAGCGCTTTCTTGAACGTCTTGTGCTGAATGTCGATGATCGTGATTTTGGCCATTAGAAACGGTTTCCGGTACTTTGATACGCCTTCGGTGAGAGATCGACGAGGCCGTCGTTATCCATCTGCTCGCGCAGGCCGGCCGAGTTCACACTTACGCCGGACGGGACGACAAGATAGATCGCGTCGGCAAGTTTTTGAATGCGCCCGTCGATCGTGTATGCAACGCCCGACGTAAAGTCGACCACCCGCTGTAAGAGCGTGCGGTCCGCGCCTTGCAGATTGATGATAACGACTTGGCGGCCGCGCAGCGCGTCGGCAATCTCGGTAACGTCGCCGAACGTCCGCGGCGCGAACACCGCGACCGAACCACCGGGCCGGCGCGACCCTTCGCCGATCGGAACGACGTTGCGTTTGCTTCCCGCCGTCTCATTCTCGTAGAGATCGTCGTCGTTTTCGTCGTGGATCGTAAACCACGAACCGATTTTAGCAAACATACTCAAGCGACTGCTCCCTCTCGCGCCGGGCGCGGGCCAAAAATCGCCGAACCGATCCGAATCATCGTCGAACCGTATGCGATTGCGCGTTCCCAATCACCGGACATGCCAAGCGACAGCGTCGTCCCGCCGACGCGCTCGTACGCTGTTCTGGCAACGTCGAAGGCCGCATCGACGTTCCCGTCGAGCGGACCGATCGCCATCACCCCGTCAACATCCAAACCCTCATCGCGCAAGCGGCGCGCAAGTTCGTGCGCCTCGGCCGGCGCGGCGCCGAACCGTTCGGACGGCGAAATGTTCACTTGAATGAGCACTCGTGACGTTTTCCCGAGCGCGCGCGCCGCTTTTGCCAGAGCGAGGCCGGCGTCGAGCCGGTCGATGCTCTGCACAACGTCAAACAGCGCGGCGATCGGTTTGGCCTTGTTCGTTTGCATATGTCCAATGAAGTGCTTGCGGATTGCGGGCGGCAGACCGGCGTACTTGTCGCGCGCTTCCTGAAGGTAGTTTTCGCCGACGTCGGTCAAACCCGCGCCGATCGCGGCGAGCACGGCGTCGCGCGGTTGAGTTTTCGTCACGCCCAGGATCCTCACCGAGCCGGCAGCACGCCCGTGGGCCGTCGTGGTACCGTCGACGCGGGCACGAAACGCGGCCACCGAGGCGGCAATGTCCATGCCAGAAATGCTTCACCACACTTCTGACCGCTTCCCTCACCCGCGAAGAGCTGCGGCGAGGCAGGCGCTCCGCCGAGCCCCTCCAAAGGCCTCGTGTATCTCGCGCTTTTATACAAAGGGGTGCACCATGACGTCACGCTTGAAGCATGTCAATCCGCTGCAGCTCGGAATCGTTTGCTGCGTGCTCTATTTTCTGATCGCCTTCATTCCGATGGTAATCCTGATGCTCGCGGTCGGCGCCGTACCGCCGGCTTTGACGGGCGGGGCGGCGATGAGCCCCATGTCGTTCATCTTCATACCGTTCGCCTACGGTATCGGCGGCTTTCTCGGCGGCTTACTCATGGGCTGGCTGTACAACGTCGTCGCAGGCTGGACGGGCGGCATCGAAATCCGTCTCGAGAGCGTTGCCGTTCCCCTCGAAGCTCCTTTGTAGATCCGCAGTCGCCGGTAGTCGCGCGCCCGGGGCGAGCGACTACCGGACTGCAACCTCGCGAACATCGGTGCGTCGCGCCCGCCGAATCGACCACACGAGGAGCGCGATGCCGATAATGATTTGCGGAATCGCGACGAGTTGGCCGCCCGAAAGCCCGATGAAGGTGAAGCCCGGCTCGCGCCAGATCTCCGCGATCGAACGCGTGATGCCGTAGTACGTGAACCACGTCCAGGCGACAACGCCGTCGAACGGCCGTTGCCGGTAGAGCACCAGCAGAATCGGCAAGACGATGATGTCGAGAACGCCCTCGAACAGTTGCGAGGGATAGCGGTAGCCCGGCATTCCGGGAAACACCACGCAATATGGCTGATCCGGATCGCAGATCTTTCCTTGCAATTCGTTGTTGATGAAGTTCACAACGCGCGTCGCGGCGATACCGATCGGCAAGAGCACGACGACTTCATCCGCGAGCACATTGAAGTCCAAGCCGCGATGTTTGCGCAAAAATAAAATGATCGCAATCACGACACCGACGAGCGCACCGTGGAACGCCATCCCGCCTTCCCAAACGGCGATGAACTTGATCGGATACGCCAAGTACTGGCTCAGATTGTGTTGTGTGATGACGTCGGCGATCACGAACAACGTACGCCCGCCGATCAGCACGCCGACGAGCGCGTAAACGAGAAAATCCTGAATCTGATCCGGCGTCAAACCCAGCCGCCGCCGGCCTGCGGGGCGACTCATCCACAAATAGACGCAGATGAAGCCGAACAAGTATGAAAGCCCGTACCAATGCACGGAGATGGGAAGCGAAAACGTGATCCCCAGCGGCCAGTGTACGGTCATCTGCGGACCGATGCGAAACGCGATCGGGTCGATATTGGGATAGCTAAACCAGTGTGTCACCCGCCGTCCTTACGCCACCGGCCCTGCGGGAACCCGGCTCGGGCCGCAACCGCACCCGGGCCGCCGGGTTTGCGACAAGGGCGGTTTACAGGCCGCGCCGCGCCCGTGTACAGTTCGGAGAGTCGTGCAGCAAGTCAACATCCTCACCGCCTTCCTGGCGGGCATTGTCTCGTTCATCTCCCCCTGCGTCCTGCCGCTGATTCCGGCATACCTCTCGTTCCTGACCGGATCGAGCTTGGAAGAACTCAAGGCCGAGCGAGACGCCGCTCAGCGCACGCGCGTGCTTCTGCACGCGCTGTCGTTCGTCGCGGGCTTTACGGTCGTGTTCATGTTGTTCGGGCTATCGGCCAGTGCCGTCGGCGCGGCGTTCGCCGATTATAAGGACTGGATCGCGCGCATCGGCGGCGTCATCGTCATTATTCTCGGACTGAACATGATCGGCGTGTTCAAGATTCCGTTCCTGATGATGGACAAACGCTTGCAAATACGCAGCGCGAACCGCTCGTTCATCGCGTCGTTCCTGGTCGGAATCGGTTTTGCCGCCGGTTGGTCGCCATGCATCGGTCCGATTCTCGGCGGAATCATTTTGCTCGCCTCACAGCAAAAGATCGCCGTTGCGGCCGGACTGCTGTTCGTCTACTCGATGGGCCTAGCGATTCCGTTCATGCTGACGGCTGCACTCATTACGCAAGCGCTCGGGGTGCTCAATCGCATCAAACGTTATCTCGGTGCAATTGAAATCACTGCCGGCGTATTTCTCGTCTTGACCGGCATCGTGCTCGTCACCGGCAAGTTCACGCTGATCGCCGGATATTTCTATCAGTTTGTGAAGCCGCCGAGCCTATGAAATTCCGGGTCGTTGGGGTCGTCGCGGTCATCGTCTTCGCACTCGACCAGTTTACCAAGCATCTGATCCTGGCATCGTTCGAGCTCGGCGAAAGCCGGATCGTCGTGCCGCATGTGCTGTGGTGGACGTACGTGCAGAACACGCACGGCGCATTCGGTCTGTTCGGCAATTCGCCGATTCTCTTAATCGTGCTCGCAATCTGTGTCCTCGCGCTGTTTGCTTACGCTTTCCGTGACGGTATTCGGCAGTCACAGCTCGTGCGTATCGCGTTCGGAATGATTGCCGGGGGCGCGGCCTGCAACATTGCGGATCGCTTGCAGCAACGCTTCGTCGTCGACTTCATCGACTTCAAGACGATCTGGCCCTACGTCTTTAATGTCGCCGATTCATGTATTACCGTGGGCGTCGCGCTGTTGATCTTCGCATCGCTGCGGCGCGATCGTACGATAAAACATGCAACGCACGCCGTTCCCGTGCGCGAGGAACCATCGTAACCGACGTTCGCATCGACGCGGACGATGCGGGAACCCGCACCGATGTCGTGGTTGCGCGGCTGACCGGTTTATCGCGCAGCTACGTCGCCGGCGCGATCAAGGCGGGAGCCGTTACGGTGAACGGTACGGTTGCCAAGCCGAGTACCGAGCTCGACGAAGGCGATCAATTGCGTTTCGCGATCGACGCGCCCGTTGCGTTTGAAGTCCTACCGCAAGATATTCCGCTCGACATCGTCTTTGAGGACGACACGATCCTCGTCGTCAACAAACCGGCAGGCATGGTGACGCATCCGGCTCACGGCGCCACCGACGGCACGCTGGTCAACGCCGTGCTCGCGCACGTCAAGAGCTTACCGGGCGAAGCCGTACGCGGTGGATTGATCCATCGCCTCGACCGCGACACGTCGGGACTGCTCGTCGTCGCCAAAACGGAAGATGCGCTCGGCACGCTTGGGCGCGCGATGCAGAAACGCTATATCAAGCGTGAATACCGCGGGATCGTCGATGGAACGCTGCGCGATCCCGAGGGCACGGTGCGCGGTGCGATTGGCCGCGACCAGCGCAACCGTCAGAAGTACGCGATTCGTACCGAAGGCAAGCCTTCGATTACCCATTATGCGTTGCGGCAGCAACTGACGAACGCATCCGAGCTGATATTTCGCCTGGAAACCGGACGGACGCATCAAATCCGCGTGCACATGTCGGCGCTCGGCCATCCCTTGATCAACGATCCCGTCTACGGCCGCTCCGATTCGCGCCTGCCGCTACCGGGACAAGCCCTGCACGCCTGGCGCTTGGAATTCAAGCATCCTGCCACCAAAGCGTTCGTTACGTTCGAAGCCGAGCCGCCCCCCGAATATCTCGCGACGCTCGCATTCTTTCGCCTCGAGCCGTGACGAACGCTCCGCCGGGCGCATTCACGTTGCGGGCAACGTCCGGTACGGCGCGGCGCGGCACGCTCGAACTTGCGCATGGAACGGTTGAAACGCCGGCGTTCATGCCGGTCGGAACCGCGGCAACCGTCAAAGGTCTCACGCCGCGCGATCTGCGCGAAATCGGCGTGAACATCATTCTCGCGAATACCTATCATCTGTGGCTGCGGCCCGGCCGCGATACGATCGTGGCGGCCGGCGGGCTGCACCGCTTCATGGGTTGGGATCGTCCTATCCTGACGGATTCGGGTGGTTTTCAAGTCTTCAGTTTGGAATCGCGGCGGGACATCGACGAGGACGGCGTGACGTTCCGTTCGCACATCGACGGTAGCTCGCACCGTTTCACGCCCGAGAACGTCGTTGCATTTCAAGAAGATCTCGGCGTCGACATCGCGATGATGCTCGACGAATGCATCAAACTCCCCGCAACATCCGAAGCCGTTGCGGCATCGGTCGCGCGCACGAGCGCTTGGGCCCGCCGAGCCGCGTCCGCTTGGCGCCATGGTGCGACCGCGCTCTTTGGAATCATGCAGGGTGGTGTTGACGAACGCGCGCGCGCGAAAAGTGCCGCGGACCTCGTCGCGCTGGATTTGCCGGGCTATGCCATCGGCGGATTGTCGGTCGGCGAAACGCGCGATGAGATGGTTCGGCTCGCGCGATTTTCCGCCGCGCTCCTACCCACTGATAAACCACGCTACCTGATGGGCGTCGGAACGGTCCGCGACGTCATTGCTGCCGTAGACTGCGGTATCGACATGTTCGATTGCGTCTACCCGACACGTTCGGGGCGTCACGGCCGCGCGATGACGCGCTCGGGCGATCTCAACCTGCGCAACGCCGCGTTTACCCGCGACTTCGGGCCTATCGACGAGGATTGCCGCTGCGAGGTATGCGCCCTGTTTTCGCGGGCATATATTTCTCATCTCTTCCGGGCAAACGAGCTGCTGGGCATGCGCTTATTGTCCTATCACAACATTTTCATACTTGACGCCCTCATGGCCGACGCCCGCAGGGCAATCGAAGCGGACGCATGGGCCGCATTCCGCGACCGTATCGGCGCGGTGTAAAATTTCGGACCGCGACCGCCACGGCGGGGGGAGTTCGGACGGGCAGACCGATAGCAACCGAGCGATGCGCCTTTTTGTTGGTGGTCTGCCGCGCACCGCAACCAAAGAAGACATTGGGAAACTCTTTCGGCAGTTCGGCGCCGGCGAAGACGATATCGTCTTACCGCGCGATCGCCGTACCCGCCGGCGCAAAGGGTTCGCCTACGTTGAAATCGCCGATCCCGAGCGCGCGCGCGCGGCGATCGCCGTCTTTGAGGGTTTCGTCGTCGAAGGCAAGCCGCTAACGGTTTGCGCTGCCGCCGACCGGCCACCCAAACGTGGACGCAAATACGCCTTTACGGCGATTGGTTTTCTTGCAGCTGCGGCGCTGACGTGCGGTGTCGCGCAGGCCGACGTCGCCACCACCGACGCTGCACTCACTCTCAATCCAATTTTTGGCTCGCATCAAAGCTTTAATGATAAGACCGTACCGCCGCCGGTACCGGTTCCGCTGCTCGAGATTCGACATCGCTCGGGCCCCTTTGAGATCATTGCGACCGGACTGCCGCCGATCGCATCAGCGAGTTCGGATGATGCTATTCAAGGCCACACATCGACGCGTCTGACGATCTTCGACGGAACGGTGCGCGTGTGGGATCCGCTACGGCGCTTCAGCGTCGGCATCGGCGAAACGCTCTACAACCAAGGCACCCACTACGCCGACGCGGTTGAAGTGGCGGGCACGGGCGATACGCAATTCTCGCGCATTGCCGGAGCGCACTATGAAGTAGGTTATCGCAGCCCCTACCAACACGGCTCGCTCGAAGCGACAATAGCCTATGCGCCGGTCATGCTCGGAACGCAGTTCACCATTTACGACAATCCGACGGTTATGCGGCGCGTCGATCCCGAGCGTGCCGATCAGATCGACACCGCCGTGCGCTGGGTGCACGCCGTGAGCAAGCACGGCGAAATTCTGCTCGGCGTCCGGTATATCAACTACACGTCGCGCTACGCCGAACCGAACGGGACGCTCGCTGACCGGAACTGCGGCGTGCTGCCGGTGTTCGGCTACCGCACGAAGCTCTGACCCGAGACGGAGCTATCCCGGCCGTCCGAACGACGGCGCAGGCGCACTCGATTGCAAGACCAGCCGCGCTGCGCGCAAACGCGCCGGCTCGCTAATCGGATCGGCTGCCGGGACGCCCAAATAGAAGCCCTGCAACGCGCGCACGCGCGGGGCAAAATCACGCAGAAACATCAGGATCTCGTGCGATTCGATCCCTTCAGCGATGATGTACGCACCGGTTTCGTGCGCGATCGCGACGATGCCGGCAAGAACGCCGCGCGAGGTTGTGTCGCGCAGCGCGTTGATGACCACCTCGTGGTCGATCTTAATAAAATCGATCGGCATCGCGCTGAGCAGTTGCAAGCCGGCGTTGCCGGCACCCGTGTCGTCGAGCGCGATACGAAAGCCGGCTTCGCCCAATCGCTTGACCTCAAGCACGACGACGCTGACGCGGGCCAGCGACCGTTCCGTCAGTTCGATCACGATACGGTTGGGTGCGATGCCGCGCGCCTGGACCGCCTCGATCAGACGCGGGCGAAAGCTGCGATCGCTCTCCAGCGTCTGCGGCGACACGTTCATAAAGATCAAGCCGTCGGGACCGAGCCGCGCCGTCGCCGAAAGAATCGCCTCACGGCACCGCGCATCGACCTCCGGCATGCGCCGCAACCGTTCGGCCGTGTCGAACATCTCTTGCGTCGAGCTGAAGCCGTAACGCATATCGGGCCGCGCCAAAGCCTCATAGCCGAGCACCGTTCCACCGATTTCCCAGATCGGTTGGAAGTGAATATCGAGCTGCGGCGCCTCGATCACGGCGCGCAAAGCGCGTGCCTTGGCCGGTGAAAGCATCGACTCGCTATCCCGCGCCGCATCGAAGACGACGACCGAATCACGACCGCTGCGCTTGCCTTCGAACAACGCGGCATCGGCCTGCTCGATGATGGCATCAGGATCATCGGTCGTCGCCGTCGTCGAAATGCCGATCGTGACCGTCACGCCCACCGCGGCGCGCAGCGACTCGCGAAAGCGTTCGAGACACGCGGTTGCATCGCCGATCAGCGTGCTTGCGTAGATGACGGCGAACTCGTCGCTGCCGACGCGATATGCAGCGCCCTCCGGCAGCATTAACCGCAATTGGTCGGCGGCGCGAACCAGCACGCGATCGCCGTGCAGGTGTCCGTTAACGTCGTTGATCGCTTTAAAATCGTCGATGTCGACGATCGCAAGCGACAGCGGCCGCCCGCTCTGCGCAGCATCATCGAGCGCCGCTTTGATGTCTTCCTGAAATTTGCGATGGTTCTGCAGGCCCGTTACGTTATCGGACAGCGTATCGCGCTCGAGGCGCGCCAGTTCCGTCAGCTCGGCGGCGATCCCACGGTGGTCCCGCCGCAGGGCGATTGTACTTGCCAGCGTGACCGCAATACCCGCGGCGATAAATCCGAGCACGGCTGCCGCCGCGGCATGCAGCACGAACCACGCACAGGCGGCGCCGGCCAGCAACAAACCAGCCAGCGCATAGGTGGCTAGCCGGCTCGTAAGTTCTGCCCGCGCAAGGAGCCGCATGGATTCCTTGCGCGTTGCCTGCTCCTGGGGTGGTATTCCTGCGTCAGCGCGTTACACGGTAATGGTACGCAGGTGCCAGCGTTCGCGAATGCGGCGGACGGCAACATCGATAGCGAGCACCAATAACACGGCCACGATCACGTACGCGGCGAGCTGGTGGTAAAACAGAAGTTGCTGGCTATTAAAGATGGCTTGCCCGAGGCCGCCCGCGCCCATCATTCCCAGAATCGTCGACGCGCGAACGTTCCACTCGAACCGGTAGAGCACGTGAGCGGCCATCGCAGCCGTCGCCGGCGGGATCAGTCCGACCAGTGCCGCGACCGTCGCGGACGAGCCCGTCGCCGCAAGCGCCTCGGCGGGACCACGCTCGCCGAGCTCGAGACTTTCTGCAAGCAGCTTCCCCAGTACGCCCGCCGTGTGCAGCGTGAGCGCGAAGATGCCGGCCGGCGGCCCAAGTCCGACGAGCGTAAGGCCGATGAGTCCGAGCGCAATCGGCGGAATCGCGCGCAGGACTGCCAGCGCAATGCGGCTGGCAAATGCGGCAATCCGTTCAGCGGGGCATTCGGCGTGCAGCGTGGCGCGCGCACGCGCGGCGGCAGCGGCAACCCACGCGAACGGAATCGCGAGCACGATGCCGGCGAGCGTTCCGGCTACGGCAATCCCTAAACTTTGCGCCACGCCGATCGCGGCAATCCGTAGCAGCGGCCGGCCGAAGTCGGGCGGAAATGCGCGCACGACGAACGCAACGAGATGCTGCGGCGCGTGGAGCACCGTGTTCCACGGCGGATCGGCCGTGAACGCAAACGCGATCGCGCCGGTCGCCGCAACCGCGATAAACGCGCCGAAAACGAATTGCGGACGCGCGTGCAGCCGCAAGCGTTCGCTGATCACGTCGACGGCAATTACGAGGGCGACGAGCGCGGCGACCGTGACCGCAAAACCGCGAAAGTCTGCCAAATTGAGTTGCTGTATGAGGAGTGCACCCATACCACCGGCACCAACGACGCCGACGATCACCGCAGCGCGCACGACACTTTCGAAGACATAGGCGCTGAAGCCGACGATACCGGGCCATGCGATCGGCAGCATGCCGACCAAGAAGGCCGCGCTCGCCGTCGATCCGGTCGCGCGCAGTGCTTCTGCAGCGTCACGCCGCACGGCGCCTAAAATTTCGGCGTACACCTTCGCGACGACGGCTGTGTAGTGGAGGCCCAATGCAATGACGCCGGCGGCCGGACCCAGGCCCACGGCGACGACGGCAACAACGGCGAGCACGAGATCGGGCACGGCGCGCACGACGGCGACGACCGCAGCGACGGCACGTCCGGCAACACCGCCGCGCATGATGACCAGCGCCAGCGGCGCACCGCAAACGATTGCGATCGCTAGGGAAGCGCATGCGATGCCGAGCGTTTGGAGAATCGCGTCGCGCAGATACGCAAGCGCGATTGCCGTCACGCGGCGGCGGTTCGGCTGTCGTGCACGATGCGGCCGCCATCAAGCGTGATGACGCGGTCGAAGCCGCGCGTCAGCTCCGGCTGATGCAAGGTACATACCAAGGCCGCATTGCGCGCGTGTGCGTCGGCCAGCAAGACGTCAACGATTTCGCGTGCCAATAGCGGGTCGAGCGACGCAGCGGGTTCGTCGGCTAAAACCAGTTCGGCCCGCTGGGCAATCGCACGGGCGATCGCAACACGTTGCCGTTGACCGCCCGAGAGATCGAATGCGCGGTCGCGCGCACGGTCGGCCAAACCGACGTGTTCGAGTGCGGTCGCCACGATCGTTCGATCGGCTGCGTCGGGGGCGATCACCGCGCGTACGGCACCGGCGGTCGATCGCCGGCCGAACGTTCCGGCAACCACGTTGGCTGCGACCGAGAGTTGATCGATAAGGCCGTGCTGCTGGAAAACGACCGCAATCCGGGCGCGCACGGCACGCAGCGCACGCCCGCGGACGCTCGCCAAATCGATGTCGTCGACGAGCACCGCGCCGCTCGCCGGCGCAAATGCGCCATAGGCAAGCCGGAACAGCGTTGTCTTGCCCGCACCGCTTGGCCCCAGCAGCGCGACGCGTTCACCGCGCTGCACCGCAAGCGTCACGCCTTCGAGCACGCGGCGTGCGCCGTACGCGTGCGCAACACCGCGGTAGGCGAGCATCACGCTCAGAGCAATCCGACCTTCTTTGCGACCACGCGCAGCGGATCGTACTCGCGATCGTTGGCTACGACATATTTCGTTCCGCGCACGATCTCGAGCACTTTGGGATCGGAAAGGTTCAGGAAGCCTGCGCGAATCTGCTCGACGAGCGGTTCCTCCAAATCCTTGCGCACGGCCCAAACGTAATCGACGAACGGTTTCGACGTGTAAAAGACGCGCGTCTTTTGCGGGTCGATCGTCTTGTCGTCGATCATCTTGCGATAGACCGACTCGTCGAGCGCGCCGGCGGCAACTTGTCCCGCGTTGACGGCGACGCCGGTCGCCGTATGACTCCCGGTAAAGCGTGCAACAATATCTTTTTCGGGATCGATGCCCGCTTCGAGCAATTCTTTGACCGGAATGAGGTGACCCGACGTCGAGCTCACGTCGCCGAAGGCGAACGTTTTGCCTTTGAGGTCGCGCAACGACGCGATCGCCGCGGAATTTGTGATGAACAGCGAATGGAAATTACGATCCTCGACGCGCTGCACGAGGGCTTTCACGCCATACAGCGCCGCGGCTTTGAGATACGTCAAGCCGCCGAAATATGCCAGATCGGTGCTTTCGTTCCCGATTGCTTCGACGGTGGCCGCGTAATTGGTTGGGATGACGAGCTTGACGTTGCGGCCCGTCACTTTTGCGAAATAGTCGATGAACGGTTGCTTTTCGGCGATGGATGCGGCTGTCGTCGCAACGTCGAGGACGAAGGAGATACGCAAATCGGCGGCGGCACGGGCACGCGCCGGAAAGAAGGCGACGCTCGCGGCGGCGGCGCCGAGCGTGGCGGCAAAATGACGGCGAGTCGTATTCACGAAGCGATTTTCTCCCAGGCGACGCGGGCGCAGAAATCGCCGAATCCCTCAGCGGATTCGCGCTGCGCACCCCAACGGGCGAAGAGCGGTGCCAGCACGGCCGGAATATCGGCTGCCCGCACGCCCTCGCGATAAACTTGATTGAGCCGCGTCGACGTCGCATTCCCGCCGAGATAGAGATTGTAGCGATCGGCACTCACGCCGACGATACCGACCTCGCCTAAGTACGGGCGAGCGCAGCCGTTCGGGCAGCCGGTCATACGGATCGCAATGGCTTCTGAGTCGAGCCCGAGCTGCCCAAGAATCGCGTCGATCTCGGCGATGATCGACGGCAGCACGCGCTCGGACTCGGCCAGTGCCAGGCCGCATGTCGGCAGCGCCGGACACGCGAGCGCATGCTTTTCGCGCGCGGAGATATCTTGCGGTGACCGGATCGCATGCCGCACGAGAATCGCATCGATCGTAACGCGCGCTTCGGCGCCGACGCCGACCGCGAGCACGTTTTGATCCGGTGTCGCGATGAGATCGACACCCGTTGCGGCAACGATGTCGCGCAGCGCCGCTTTGACGTTGTCGCGCACGCGACCGCTAGGAATGGAGAAGCCGTAAAACGCCGTGCCGTCGCCGGCATCGTGCCAACCCAGATACTGCGGCGACGTCCACGGCGGCAGCGAACGCCACGCTTCGAGTGCAAAACCGGCTTCGGCTTCAACCTGCTCGCGAAACCACGCGAGGCCGCGGTCGGCGATCAAATACTTCAAGCGCGCGTGACGGCGGTTCGTACGGTCGCCATAATCGCGCTGCACGATGACGATCGCGCGCACCGCATCGAGCAGCCGTGCCGATTCGACGAACGCGAACTCGTCGGCCAGCCGTGGAAACGTCGTCGTTTTTCCGTGCGTCATTCCCAAGCCGCCGCCGACGACGAGGTTGTATCCGACTAGTGTGCCCGCGCGATCGAGCACCGGCACCACTCCGAGATCGTTCGTGTAGAGGTCAACGCTGTTGTCGCCGGGGACGGCAACGGCAATCTTGAACTTGCGCGGTAAAAAAGCGGTACCGTAGATCGGCTCGTCGGCGGGTTCCGTGCTATGCACGACTTCGCCGTCTTGCCACACCTCGTAGTACGCGGTCGCGCGCGGGGTCAAGAGTTCCGCGATTGCACGCGCCGCGGCACGTGCGGCTGCGTACGCGGGATGCGCGAACGGCGGCGCAGGCGCCATCACGTTGCGATTGATGTCGCCGCACGCACCGAGCGTCGAGCCGATCCGTGCGTTGATCTCGGCGATCACCGCCTTGAGATCGTCCTTGTGAACGCCGTGTAACTGCAGCCCGCCACGCGTCGTGACCCGAATCGTTCCGTTCCCGAATGCGTCGGCCAAACGATCGACGGCAAGATAGAACGCCGCCGGCAGAAAACCGCCCGGATTCTTCGTGCGCACCATGAACGAGTATGCCTTGCCGCCGTTTTCGCGGGCGGACTTGCGCGCGTCACGATCGTCCTGCTGGTAGACCCCGTGAAACTTCAACAGCGTCGCCGCCTCCTCGCCGAACGTCGATGCGTCGCTGCGCAGCTCTTCGGGAATCGTGCCGCGCAGGCCGCGGCTTTCGGTTTTGACGCGTTCAACATCGAGCTTACTCATACGGATCTCCGGTTGCGATGGGAAGACGAGAAACAAAAAAACCTCCGCCGGCGGCGAAGGTTCACAAGAGTGACGGAGCGATACGCCCGTTAGGTCACCGTGAATCGACGCCGATCGGATTTCCGACGACAGGTCGAACACATGACGCGACAGACGGTACGCATTGGACCGCACGATACCATATCCGTGCGGCTTGCGTCAACGCTCTAAGTACCCACCGCCCTAGGCGGTCAGAACGATGGACGGACCAGGCGTATCGAAGTGACGCTCGCGGATCGCGGCGATCTCGGGCAACGCTTCTTCAAATGCCGCGACGACCTTCGGATCGAAATGGATCCCGCTCCCGAACCGAATCTCGCCGAGTGCATCCTGGGGCGACCAAGCCGGTTTATAAATGCGGCGCGACGTCAGCGCGTCGTACACGTCGGCAAGCGCGGTGATGCGACCGGCCAGCGGTATGGTTTCGCCTGCCATCCCGTATGGATACCCGCTGCCGTCGAACTTCTCGTGATGCGTCAGGGCGATATCCGCCGCCATCTGCAAGAGCGGCGACGTCGAGTTCTTGAGAATGTCATGGCCCATGCGCGCGTGTTCGCGCATGATGTACGCCTCTTCCGGCGTGTGGCGCGACGGTTTGAGGAGAACGTCGTCGGGCGTTCCGACCTTGCCGACATCGTGCATCGGCGCCGCGAGAAAAATCATTTCCGTAACGTCCCGATCGGCGCCGTACGCTTGCGCAATGACCTCGCAAAACAGCGCCATGCGTACGAGGTGCATGCCCGTTTCCGGATCGCGGAATTCGGCAGCCCGCGACAAGCGGTACACGGTTTCTTGTTCGCGCAGCCGAATGTCGCTCGTTGCACGCTGCACTTCGCTTGCGAGCCAATCGGCCTTGCCGGCCAGTTCCGAGCGCGAGTGCCCGAGTTCGAGCAAATTGTGGATGCGGCAGACGAGCTCGACCGGATCGACCGGTTTCTCCAGAAAATCCGTCGCACCGTTGACCAGTGCGCGGCGCCGGGTTTGCGTCGTCGGATCGTGGGTGATAACGATGACCGGAACGTGCGCGTGTACGCGCTGCGTCCGAAACCAGCGCAGGAAATCGAAACCGTCGCCGTCGGGCAAGCACATGTCGAGCAAGACGAGGTCCGGCCGATAGGTTTGCACGTGCTCGACGGCGTCAGCGATCGTTCCAACCCGGACGGCGACGATGTCATCCACGCCCCCGAGAAAACGGTCGTACAACATTGCATCCACGTCCGAGTCCTCGATGATGAGGATGGCCGAATCCCGTGGCGACGCCGATGTGTTTCGGGTATTCAATGGACGTTGATGATACCGCGAACCGGCACCACGCCTTCATCCCACGACACATGTGTGACCGCTATCAACGGAAAATCGTGCGTTCGATCATCCCAGGAAGGCCCGATAAATGATGAAAAACCCCGCAAAAAGCGACGCCGAATGGCGCATGACGCTTGCTCCCGATCAGTACGCGGTGCTCCGTCAGTCGGCCACCGAGCCCGCCTTCAGTGGTGCGTTATACGCCAATAAGAAAACCGGAACGTATCACTGCGGTGCCTGCGGCGCACGCTTGTTTTCCTCGGCAGCCAAGTATGAAAGCGGCAGCGGCTGGCCCAGTTTTTCGCAGCCGGCCGAAGGCGACAACGTCAAGATCGTCACCGACCGGTCGCACGGCATGATTCGCGAAGAAGTGCGTTGCGCCGTCTGTGATTCGCATCTGGGACATCGGTTCGACGACGGGCCGGGGCCGGCGGGTCAGCGCTACTGCATCAATTCGCTGGCGCTGGATTTCTCGGAAGAGGGCCGCCCGCCGCAGTGAGCGATCAGCGTATCGATCGCACGTATGTACGAGTCAAAGCCCAAGCCCATGATTTGCGCGATACAGGCATCTTCGGTAACGGAAATGCGCCGGAACGGTTCACGTTTGTTGATGTCCGACAGATGGACTTCGACCGTCGGCAGCGAGATGCCGAGAATTGCGTCGCGCACAGCGTACGAGTAGTGCGTGAATGCCGCTGGAT
>Ga0302325_10006973_pt1 | contig 25204 bp, 23 predicted proteins | sample Palsa_T0_2_FD_201948 | JGI IMG/M metagenome (GOLD analysis project Ga0302325, IMG submission 201948) | Peat permafrost microbial communities from Stordalen Mire near Abisko, Sweden - Palsa_T0_2 | ecosystem: Environmental > Terrestrial > Soil > Palsa > Peat permafrost | place: Sweden: Abisko... | reverse complement strand
CCCCCAGGGTGTCGATGCGCTGCCCGGCCACGGTGACGGTGCCCGAGGTCGGCCGGTCAAGCCCGGCGATCAGGTTGAGCAGGGTGGACTTCCCTGACCCGGACGGCCCCATGATCGCCGCCACCTCTCCGGCCGCCACGCTGATGCTGACCTCCGCCAGCGCGGGAAAGCCTCCTTCCGCGAATGCCTTGGTCACACTCCCCTGGTAGGCCTTGGTCACGTTGTCAAGGCGGATCACCTCGGCGAATCTGGCCGGGGCGCCCGGCGCGCCGGGCACGTGCTGCTGTCGTTGCATCGGGTCCTCTTCGGTCATCAGCTCGGTGAAGTCACTGGCTACGTGGGGCGGACCGTGGCGGCTGGGCGGGTCTCCGGCTCGGCTTGCGGCGCCGGGCAGACCGCCCAGCCACCGACGGCGCTCGTAACGATGGCAGGCCGACTCGGATGCGCGCAGTAGCCGTAGACTCCGAACGTAAGGTGAAGCTGGCTGCACCATCGAAGGTGAACCACGCCGGATGGGCTTCGGCAGCCAGGGCGAATAGCGTGGGCGACATGGCGATCATCGTCGAGCAACAGCACCTGCCTCCGGCAGCGGAGCGGCACCGCCGCCCGATGCCATGGTCGCCGCGCGCCTGGAGGCAGGCGCTCTTCGTCGCGGCCGCGATCCCGGCGCAGGCGGCGTGGGTGGTCCTTTCCCTCATCACCGTGCGGGCGTACATCAAGCTGGACTCGTCGGCCTACAACAAAGCGCCGCTGTTGCTGGCTCTGGTGCTCCTGCTGCTCCTGCTGCCGGTGCTCACCTGGATCCACCGGCACCGGCTGCGCGTGACGGCCGGGGTGGTGATCCAGTCGCAGTCGGCCTGGACGCGCTGGCCGTCCCCCCGCACAATCGCCTCGGCCGCCCGCTCCCAGGCCGTCTGGCGGCAGGTCAGCTATCACGTCCTCGCCGGTCCGGCGCTGGCCGCGGCCGCGATCGTGGCGATCGGCAGCTGGCTGGCCGGCGTCGCGTTCGCGACCATCTACACCTATTCGCATGCGATGCCACCGACGTCCTGGCCCAGCCGCGGCTTGTACAGGGACCCGAGCGTGGAGCACCTGCCGGAGATACTCGGCCTCCAGATCGACGCCTGGCTGACGGTGGCCGGCGTCGCGCTGCTGTTCGCCGCGCCCTGGCTCACCGCAGGCGTCCAGGCGCTCGACGTCCGGGCAGCCAGGGCGCTGCTCGGCCCGAGCCGAGCGGAGGAACTTGAGCATCGCGTCGAAGAGCTGGCCGAGACCCGGGCCGGCGCGGTGGACGCGGCCGACGCCGAGCGCCGCCGCCTCGAGCGCGACCTGCACGACGGCACCCAGCAGCGGCTGGTCTCCCTCGCGATCAACCTGGGCATGGCCAGAGCGCAGGCCACCACGACCGAAGAGGCGCGCCAGGCCATCGCCGACGCCCACGAGGAGGCCAAATCAGCGCTGGCCGAACTGCGGGACCTGATCCGCGGCCTGCACCCGGCCGTGCTCGAGGACCGGGGCCTAGACGCGGCGCTGAGCGGGGTGGCCGCCAGGATGCCGATCCCGGTCCGGCTCACCGTCGACCTGCCGCGCCGCCCGGCACCGGTGATCGAGGCGGTCGCCTACTTCGTGGTCTCCGAGGGGCTGGCCAACATCGTCAAGCACGCGCAGGCCAGCCAGGCCGAGATCGTCGTCTCCCGAGCCGGCGACCGGCTGCACATCATCGTCAGCGACGACGGGGTGGGCGGGGCCGACCCGGCCCGCGGCACCGGCCTGACCGGGCTCGCCAAGCGCGCCGCCTCCGTCGACGGTACGTTCGAAATCGTCAGCCCGCCTAACGGGCCGACCCTACTCACGGTGGACCTGCCATGCGCGCGCTAACCGCCCCTGACCGCCCGTCGGCGGTCGACCGCCCTAGCTCCCGCGGCCGCTGGATCTGGACCGTGTCAGGCCTGGTCACCGTGGCGGCGCTCAGCGTCCCGGTCGCGTTCCTCATCACCCACGGAGCCGGCAGTGGCAACGGGCAGATCGTGAGCGCCCTACCGGGCAGAACGCTCACCGTCGCGGCGACGGTCACCAGCCTGAGCGTGACCAGCTACGGCTCGCCGATCCAGGTCACGACCGGGCCCGTACGCCACCTCACCGTCAGGGAGTCGATCAACTACTCCCCGGCGAACGGCCCAGCCCCCGCGGTGACGGACCAGGTGTCCGACGGCCGGCTCACGCTCGCCGCCCCGGCGTGCGCGAACTCCGACTGCAGCGTCGGGTTCACCGTGACCGTACCGTCGAGCGTCGCCGTCACCGCGGACAGCGACGGCGGCGCGATCACCGTCGCCAACGCCGCCGGCGCGAACCTCGACTCCGGCGGCGGCAGCGTCCAGGCCAGCCACATCGACGGCCCGCTCACCATCTCCGCTGACGGCGGCGGCATCACCGTCTGGCACGTCACCTCGCCGACCGGGACGAGCCTCGACTCCGGCGGCGGCCCCATCACCGCCAGCCAGGTCGACGGCCCGCTCACCGCCAGCGGACAGGGCGGCAGCATCACGGTGGCCAACGTCTCCTCGCCGACCGGGGCGAACCTCGACTCCGGCGGCGGCCCCATCACCGCCACCGGTATCGACGGCCCGTTGAGCGCTGCCGCCGAAGGCGGCGGCATCACGGTGAACGGCCTGACCGGCGATCTGCAAGCCGACACCGCCGGCGGCCCATTCTCAGGCGAGTCGGTGGCGGCGGGGAAGGTCTCGGTCATCACCGAAGGCGGCGCGGCCGGGTTGACCGTGAGTACCGCGCCGGCCTACGTCTTCGTCGACACCGGCGGCGGCCCGGCCACGCTCACGTTCGGCGGGGCACCGACCACCGTGACGGTCAGCACCGACGGCGGCTCCGCCACCCTGAACGTGCCCGGCGGCCCGTACTCGGTGGCCGCCGATAGCGAGGGCGGCGGGCAGACGACGGTCGAGGTTCCCACCGCTCCTAACGCGCACCGCTCGCTCACGGTCAACAGCGGCGGCGGCCCACTCGAGATCCTGCCGCGCTAGTGGAACGAGGACGAACCGCGCCGAGTTCAGGGTGGCTCCGCGCTTGTTCGGGTTAGCAGGGGGCGGCGTTCACCACGATACGGTCCAGCCAGGTCGTGACCGCGGCATCGCCGTCAACGCCGGCGGCGCCGTCGGTCTGCTCCCGCAGGATGTCCGCGTGCCCGACGTGCCGGGCGGTTTCCTCGATCATGTGGACGTAAATCCACCGTAGCGAGACCCGGCCCAGGTCCGGCTCGGGCACCGCGTCATCGAGAGCGAATCGCGCCGCTGTTCGTCGCGACTGCTCGCAGGTCTGCTCGTATTCCTTGATCAGCGAGCTGGCTGTCTCGTTCTCGGCCAGGTCCCAGCTTTCGTCGCCGCCTCCGACGTTGGGACCGATATCCGCTGGCCTGCGTCCGGCCAGCACTTCCTGAAACCAGCCCCGCTCGACCCCGATCATGTGCTTGATCAGGCCGGCCAGCGTCGTTTTCGACGGCACGCGCCGATGGCGGGCTTCGCTCTCCGAGATGCCGTCTGCCTTGCTGGCGAGCGCCTGGCGGTGGAAGTCAAGGAAGGCCTCGAGGACCTGACGTTCGCTGCCCGTGCCATCGGGCTGGCCGGCAGGCGGCGAGGCGGGAATCGTCATGGTGACACGCTAACCGCGCCGTCAAAGCATTACGCCTCGGACATCGTCCGTGACAGGATTTCCTCATGCGAGTGACTCGGCGGCGCGCTCGGCGATCGCGATCACCGGCGCCTGGGTGCTGCCGCTGGGGATGACGGGGATCACCGAGGCATCGGCCACGTAGAGCCCGTCGAGTCCGTGCACGCGCAGGTCGGGGCCGACCACGGCGTCGGGGCCTGCGCCCATCGCGGCGGTGCCGCACGGGTGGCAGAACGTCGAGCAGTTCTCCCTGATGAACTCCTCCCGCTCCGCGCGCGACAGGCGGCCGCGCGGCATCACCGGCCCGGCGATCAACTCCCGGTAGGCCGCCGTCGCGGCGAGGTCCAGCACGGTGTCGACCGCCTCGACGAGGGCGTCCACGTCGGCCTGCTCGGTGAGGAAGCCCGATTCGAGTTCGACCGCCGCCGGACCGGTCGCGGACAGGTCGCGCACCGTCAGCCGACCCACGCCGCGCGGGCGCAGCAGGCCCGGGGAGATCGCGAACACGTCGGCGTCCCCGTTCAGCCCGTACCTGGCGGCGGCGTCCGGGTAGGCGTGCCGGCCCTGGACGACGAACGCGTGCAGGTCGGGATGGTCCGCGCCCGAGCTTCGCCAGTTCATGATGGCGCCGCCGCCGTTGTCGCGGGTCAGGCCGAGGCGGCGGTGGGCGCGGAAGTTGAGGCCCATGACGAGCGGATGGTCCTGCAGGTTGCGGCCCACGCCGGGCAGCGCCGCTCGCACCGGCAGGCCGAGCCGTCGCAGGTCGGCGGGGTCGCCAATGCCCGACCGGACGAGCAGCTCGGGCGTGCCGAAGGCGCCGAGCGCGAGCACGACCGCAGTCCGCGCGCGGGTCTGGCGCAGCGTGCCGCGGACCCGGTGGAACACCGAGCGGCAGCGGCCGCCGCCGTCGCTCCCATCACTGAAGCCGAGGCGCAGCGCGGTCGATCCGGTGAGCACGGTCAGGTTGGCGGGCGGGTCCGGGGCGCGAGTCCAGGCCCCGACCGGTACCTGCCCGGGCGCGGGCGGCGGCGCCCAGGCCGGCAGGTACCCGTCGACGACGCTGAACCGGCGCCCCTCGGCGATGTTCAGGTTGGCAAGGGCGGCGCCGCAGGTCTCCCCCGCGTTCGCGTCGTCGAGCGGGGGCAGGCCGAGCTCGGCCGCGCCTTCGACCATAGCAGCGGCGATCGGGTGCGGCTCGGGCGGACGGGTGACCCGCATCGGCCCGCCCGCGCCGCGCTGGCGGGACGCACCGCCCTCCCAGTCTTCGCTCCGCCTGAAGTAGGGAAGCAGGGCCGCGTAGGTCCAGCCGGCCGCGCCGGCCGCCTCCCAGGCGTCGTAATCGGCCGGGTGGCCTCGGTACCACTGCATCGCATTGGTCGCGCTGCAGCCGCCGAGTACCTTGCCGCGCGCGATTGCGATGGCGCGGCCGGCTACCGCGTCCGTCGGCGTGTACGCGTAGCCCCAGTCCAGGGCGGTGCCGGGCAGCTTGGTCCAGGACGGCGGGTCGACCACCTGGGCGACGCCGCAGCCGTCCGGTCCCGCCTCGATCAGCAGCACGGTGGCATCGGGCGAGGCGGCGGCGAGGCGGGACGCGACCACGCAGCCAGCCGAGCCGCCGCCGACGATGACGTAGTCGTACGCTGCCGTGTCAGTTGCGCTCACTGCGGCCCCATGATGACAATCTCCTCTGTCTCCTCGGCGGGTCCACCCTAGTGACGATCACGACCGCGGATTTCGACTGACACGCCGAGTCGTTAACGACGCGTTACACCTCGGCGTGATCCTCCGGAACCGCGGCCGCCGCGGCTGCGTCCAACGGGCATGCGACACGCGATCAGGATGTCCCTTGCGGTGCTTGCGGGCACCTGTGTGACGGCTGCTGCAGCCGGATGCGGTGCGACGTCGACGCCGGCTACGACGCACGCCTCGGACGTCGCCATGGTGCGCGGCGTGGCGACGGTCGAGCCAGCGGCGGACCCGAAGCCGTTCGGGGCGGCGGACACCGCATTCGGGCTCGACGTGATGCGGGCCTGGTGCGCGCAGAATCCCGGTCAGAACCTGGTGTTCTCGCCCTCCACCCTGGCCAGCGCGCTGGGGATGGCCTACCTGGGGGCGCGCGGCGCGACCGCCGCCGCGATGGCGGGGGTGCTGCACCTGCCCGAGTCCTCGCCGGCCGCGCTCGCGGCCGGGCTGCAGGCGCGGCTGAAGGCGCTGAGCAGCCTTGACGGCCCTGGCGTCACCGTCGCCGCGAGCGACCAGGTCTGGACCGAGCCGACGCTGACGACGCTCCGTTCCTACCTGGACGAGGTCGCTACCGGGTACGCCGCCGGGGTCGCCCAGGCCCCGTTCAGCACCGACCCGGCGAAGGCGGCGGCCGAGATCAATGCGGCGATCTCCGCCGCGACCCGCGGGCACATCACCCAGCTGGTGGACGCGAGCATGCTCAGCCAGATCGGCTGGGTGCTGACGTCGGCGCTCTACCTGGACGCTAACTGGGCCACGCCGTTCAACCCGAACCAGACCGAGCCGGCGTCCTTCGTCCTGGCCAGCGGGAAGTCGGTCACGGTGCCGTTCATGAACGGCGACGCGTTCCCTTACGCCGCCGCCGACGGCTGGGAGGCGGTGTCGCTCCCGTACAAGGGCGGCAAGCTCACGATGACCGCGCTGCTCCCGCCGGCCCGGTCCGGGGCCTGCGCGCTGCCGAGCCAGGCGGAGCTGGCGGCGATCACCGGGGCGCTGGACGGTGCCGGTGCCGGTGCCGACGCCGGGACGGCGGATGTGTCGCTGCCCAAGGTGAACCTGGACACCAGCGGCGGCGCGGGCAACATGCAGCCGGCGCTCGAGCGGCTTGGCATGGGCCTGGCGTTCAGCCAGCAGGCTGACTTCACGGGACTGTCCCGGGAGGCGTGCTGCATCGGCTTCGTCCAGCAGGCGGCCACGCTCCAGGTCGGCGAGAAGGGCACCGTCGGCGCCGCCGCGGCGGCGGTCGGCATGGAGCCGGCCATGGCCATCGCCGTCCCGCGCGTCCTCACGATTACGTTCAACCGGCCGTACCTGCTGCTTGTCAGCGCCAAGGCGACCGGGGAGCCGCTGTTCCTGGCCGAGGTGGCCAACCCCGCCGTCGGCTGAGCCTTGGGTAGCGTACGACGCACGGCGGGGTAGGGCCGATCTATAGGGTGACGTCTGTGACTGCTGATATCCCGGACGCTAGCACCGGAACTGGAACTGGAACCGGCATCGGAGAAGCTGCGGCGACGCTGGTCTACATCTACGGTCCGCCGGCCCGGCCCTGGAGGAACGCCTGGCGAACGAGTCCCGACGGGAGCACGACAAGCTTCTCGACGTCGTCCGGCTGCGCGATCTGCTGGCCGAGCTCGATTCGTCGCCGCTGCACCCAGACGACCTCACGATCGACACCGGGCAGCTGAGCCCGGAGGAGTCCGCCCGCGCGATCCTGGCGACCCTCCCCGCAACGGAAGGACGGTGACGAAGCAGCAATGAGACGCATCGCCCAGACCATCCGCCTGCGCCCCGAGCGGCGCGAGGAGTACCTGCGGTTGCACGCCGCGGTGTGGCCCGGGGTGGAGGCCGCGCTGCGGGCGGCGAACATCCGCAACTACAGCATCTTCCTTCGCGGCGACACGCTCTTCGCCTACTTCGAGTACTGGGGCGATGATCTCGAGCGGGACCTGGCGTCGATCGGCGCCGACCCGGAGACCAAGCGCTGGTGGGAGCTGACCGATCCCTGCCAGGAGCCCTGGCCGGACCGGGGCGCCGGCGGTCACTGGTCTGACCTGACCGAGGTGTGGCACCTGAGCGAGGCGCCCGGCCGGTCCTGATCGACCCGACCGCGTCCCGCTCTAACATCGGATGACTCATCGACCGATGATCTGCTGCACGCCGGAGCGGCACGCGACTGCGCCGCAACGTCACAGTTCAGAATTCAACTATCGTGCGTCATGATCACGATGAAATCTCCTTGTAACAGACATCTTGCGCGAGCGCGCCCGGCGTGTAAACATCCGATCAATAGATCCGATGTTTCGCCTCCAAGGAGAGCAAGTGACGCACGTGGAGCCGGAAGTTCCCGCGACGATTCCAACGGCGCGGGCTGCCGCGCCCGGGGTCGCCGGGCCCCGGATCGTCGCGCTCGACTGCTACGACGTGCGGTTTCCGACCTCGCTCACGCACGACGGATCGGACGCGATGAACCCCGACCCCGACTACTCGGCCGCCTACGCGGTGCTGCGCACCGATCGCGAGGATCTCGCGGGGGCCGCGCTGTGCTTCACCATCGGGCGCGGCAACGAGGTCATGGTCAACGCGATCACCGCGCTGAGCGCGGACGTCGTCGGCCGGTACGTGGACGACGTGGTCGGCGACCTCGGCGGGTTCAGCGCCGGGCTGGTCGGCGACAGCCACCTGCGGTGGCTCGGCCCGGAGAAGGGCGTCATGCACATGGCCATCGGCGCCGTCGTCAACGCCGCCTGGGATCTGGCCGCCAAGGTGGCCGGGAAGCCGCTCTGGCGCCTGCTGGCCGACCTGACGCCCGAGCAGATCGTCGGCCTGATCGATTTCCGCTATCTCGAGGACGCGCTCACCCCGGCGCAGGCGCTGGAGATCCTCCGCGCCGCCGCGGTGGGACGAGAGCAGCGGATCGCGGAGCTTGAGCGTTCCGGCTACCCCGCCTACACCACCACGCCCGGCTGGATCGGCTATTCCGACGAGAAGCTGGTCCGGCTCTCCCGGCAGGCCGTCGCCGACGGGTTCACCCAGATCAAGCTGAAGGTCGGCGCCGATCAGGAGATGGACGCCCGCCGCATGGCGCTCGCCCGGGAGGCGGTGGGCCCAGGAATCCGGGTCGCGGTCGACGCGAACCAGCGGTGGGGGGTCAGCGAGGCGATCAGCGCGATCACCGCGCTCGCCCCCTGGGACCCGCACTGGGTTGAGGAGCCGACCAGCCCGGACGAGATACTCGGCCTCGCGGCGATCCACGCCGCCGTCGCGCCGGTCAAGCTCGCCGTCGGCGAGCACGTGGCCAACCGGGTCATCTTCAAGCAGCTGCTGCAGGCGGGGGCGGCCGACTTCCTGACCATCGACGCCAGCCGGGTGGCGGGCGTCAACGAGAACCTGGCGATCCTGCTGCTGGCGGCCAGGTTCGGCGTGCCCGTCTGCCCGCACGCGGGCGGCGTGGGCCTGTGCGAGATGGTCCAGCACCTGGCGATGTTCGACTACGCCGCGGTCTCGGCCTCGATGCGGAACCGCGTTCTCGAGTACGTCGATCACCTGCACGAGCACTTCACCGACCCGGTTCGCGTCACCGGCGGCCGCTACCTCGCGCCCACCGCGCCGGGCTTTTCCGCGACGCTCCGGCCCGAATCGCTGCGCGACTACGAGTTCCCGCACGGCTCCGTCTGGCAGCAGCTGGGAGGCAGGTGACACATCGAGATTGCGGCCGTGCCCAACCCACCTCACCCCGGCGCCTCACCCCGCGTTCAGAAACCACTCGAGGAGAACCATGACAGTCACCAGACCCCGCAGACGCCTGCTCGGCACCCTCGCCTTGACCGCCGCCGGCCTGCTGCTCGCGGCCTGCAGCTCCAGCTCCAGCTCCACCAGCGCCCCCAGCGCTGGCGCTAGCACGAGCGCCACCGCCGGCGGCAGCACGTCCGCCACCGCGCCGGCCGCCTCCGGCCAGGTCACCATCGGGGTCGACCTGACCTACAACAACACCGCCTTCTGGGCCGCTTACATCAACTACGAGCAGCAGTACGCCGCGCAGATGCACATCAAGCTGCTCGGCCCGCTGCTGTCCGCCGCCAGCGCCAGCCTGCAGAACCAGCAGATCGAGACCCTGGTGAACGAGGGCGCCCAGGCCATCGTCGTGAACCCGGAGACCGCCACCAGCCTCGGGCCCGCGATCAGCTACGCGGCCGCGCACCACGTCCAGCTGGTGTCGGTCGACACCATCGTCGGCGTCGGCCACGTCTACATGGTGGTCCGCGCCTCGAACACCCTCTACGGCCAGGATGCCTGCGCCTACATCTCGTCCCAGGTGAAGTCCGGCTACGTGCTCGACCTCGAAGGCGACCTCACCTCATCCAACGGCGCCGACCGCACGAACGCCTTCGACTCCTGCATGGCCGTGAACGACCCCGGCGTGAAGATCCTCAAGGACCCGACCGTCTGGACCGACGCGACCGCCGTGACCGACGCGCAGGACGCGATCAACGCCTACGGCTCGCAGCTGAAGGCCATCTACTCCCAGTGGTCTAGCCCCGACACTGGCATCATCCCGCTGCTCAAGTCCAAGGACCTCGGCCCCGGATCGGCGCACCCGGTGATCCTCATCAGCGATGACGGCGTGCCGTTCGAGATGTGCGACATCGGCAACGGCTCGGTGACCGCGTCGCAGTCCCAGCCCGCCAACCTCTACGCGCAGTACGCCCTGACCTACGCGGTCGACGCCGCCAAGGGCGTCAAGCTCGCGGTCGGCCAGCCCGGCGGCGGCGCCCCCGCCCTGGCGAACGTGTCCTACCAGGGCGACACCAACCTCGCCGACCCCATCGTGGCGCCGTTCGTCACCAAGAGCGCCACCACGCTCACGCTGTCGTCGCCGGTCGACGGCCTGCCCGGCTCCGTCACCACCACCCCGGTCTCGGACAGCGCGCTCTGGGGCAATGTATACGGAAGCGCCCACGGCGGCGTCTGCGCGTCATCCTGAATTGAGGGCGTGGCCGGCGCCGCCCGAGGCGCCGGCCACCCCGCCTGTCCCCCGGAAACGGATCTGCTATGACGTCAAGCGGCCCGCCGCTGGTTGAGATGACGGGTGTCGAGAAACGGTTCGGCACCACCAGGGCCCTGCGCGGCGTGGGCCTGACCCTCAGCGCCGGCGAGTGCCTGGGGCTGGTCGGGCGCAACGGCGCGGGAAAGTCCACCATCGTCTCGATCCTGTCCGGCCTGGCCGAGCCCGACGCGGGCGAGGTCCGGTTCGCCGGCCAGCCGGCCCCTCGAGTCGGCGATATCGCCCGCTGGCGGGAGTGGATCGCGACGGTCTTCCAGCACTCGATGATCGTGCCTGACCTCTCGGTGGCCGAGAACGTCTTCCTGGGCGACCTGACGCGGGTGCTGAGCTGGCGGGAACTGCGGGCCAGGACGCGCGAGATCATGAGCGACTGGGGCTTCGACATCCCCGCCGAGGCCAGATGCCGGGAGCTCAGCGTGGAGCAGCTGCAGATCGTCGAGATCGCGCGGGCGCTTGCCCGCGGCGCCAAGTGCGTGCTGCTCGACGAGCCCACCGCCGCGCTCGAGCGCGAGGCCGTCCGCCGCCTGTTCGAGCGGGTCAGGCAGCTCACCGCGGGCGGCGTGGCGGTGCTTTACATATCGCATCACCTCGAAGAGGTCTTCGAGATCTGCCAGCGGGTCGAGGTGCTGCGCGACGGCGAGATGGTGCTGACGGCGCCGCTGGCCGGGCTGACCAGAGACGACCTGATCGCCGCGATGGTGGGCAGCGCCCAGGTGCGGGCGGCGGCGGCGAGCGGGCCGGCCAGCCCGGCCGACCAGCTCGAGCATCCCGACCAGCCCGGCCCGCAGCGCCAGCCGGAGCACCCAGACGAGGCGCCCGTCCTCACGGTCGAGAACCTCACCTCGGACTCGGCCAGGGGACGCCTGTCCGGGGTGTCCCTGCGGGTACGCAAGGGCGAGATCGTGGGCGTGACCGGGCTGCTGAGCGCGGGCGTCGCCACCATCGGGCGCACGATCGCCGGCGCCGAGTCCCGCCGCGGCGGCGAGGTCCGGCTGCGCGGCGCCCTGGTGCCGTCCGGCCGGCGCGACATCGCCCAGCGCGCGGGGATCGGCTACATCCCCGAGGACCGCCGGACCGACGGGTTCGTGCCGCATCTCGGGGTCGCGGAGAACGTCACCATGACGATCATGGACCGGCTGGACGACCGGCTCGGGCTGATGCGGCCGCGCCGCCGAGCGGCCGCGGCGGCGCCGATCACGGCGCGGCTGTCGCTGGTGTCGTCGGGCCCCGGTCAGCCGGTCGAGGAACTCTCCGGCGGCAATCAGCAGAAGATCACCGTCGCGCGGACGCTGGCCCACGAGCCGACGCTCATCGTCGCGATCACCCCGACCCGCGGCGTCGACGTCGCCTCGAAGGCGCTGCTGCTCGACTCGCTGGCCGACGTGGCCAAGAGCAGGGGCGCGGGCGTCCTGCTCTGCAGCGATGAGCTGTCCGACCTCGTCATCTGCGACCGGGTCGTCGTGCTGGTCAGGGGACAGGTCTTCACCGAGTTCACCGAGCCGCCCTTCGACCGCGACGAGCTGATCGTCGCGACGGAGGGACTGTCCGGGTCTGCCCTCGACACCGCTTACGACACACCCGCTCATGACGCACCCGCCCACGACCCCGCCGGGCGTGACGGCGCAGCTCACGACATACCCAAGGAGGCAGCGGAATGACCTCGGAGTCCACCCCCGACAAGCCGGCCGGAGCGGCGCTCCCGACCAGCCGGACGAAGCCCGCGTCGCTGCCCTCCGGCGCCGTCGCCGCCTCGTGGCTGCAGAGCGCCAACGTGAGCGTGCTGCGCGAGGTGGCGCTGCTGCCGGTCCTGGCGCTGCTGCTGATCTTCGGCACCGTGAAGAGCCCGGTCTTCCTTACCGTCTCGAACTTCTCGGGCATCGGCGAGCAGAGCGCCGCCCTCGGCGTCGTCGTGGTCGGCGAGAGCCTGATCCTCATGATCGGCGGCATGGACCTGTCGCTCGAGTCGACCTACGGCCTGGCCCCGATGGTCGCGGCCTGGCTGATCGTGCCGATAGCGGCCTACGGCAATGGCCTGGATCTCAACCCCTACCTCGGCATCGGTGTGCTGATCGCCGTCGGCGCCGCGATCGGCCTCGTCAACGGCCTGCTGATCGTGAAGGGCAGACTGAACGGGTTCATCGTCACCCTGGGCATGACGATTGTCCTGGCCGGCCTGCAGAACGGGATCGTCAAGGCACAGTCGCTGTTCAACCTGCCGCCGGCGTTCGGGTACCTCGGCTCGGCGCAATGGGGCCAGCTGCCGGTCTCGCTCGTCGTCGCCGTAGCTATCTTCGCGGGCGTGGGACTGTTCCTCCGGTATCACCGCACCGGCCGCGCCATCTACGCGGTCGGCGGCAATCCCGCCGCCGCCCGCGCGGCCGGCATCAAGGTCGACCGGATCAAGATCGGCGTCTACATCGCCGGCAGCGTCCTGGCCGCGATCGGCGGCCTCATGGAGGCGGGCCGGGTGTCGGCCGTGACCGGCCAGCAGGGCTACGGCGAAGGCATCATCTTCTCCGTCTTCGCGGCGGCCGTGATCGGCGGCGTCAGCCTGAAGGGCGGGCGCGGAAACATGATCGGCGCGGCCTCGGGGGTGATCCTGCTCGGCCTCGTCCAGAACATCCTCACCCTGACGAACGTATCCAACTACTGGATCGAGGCCATCGACGGCGGCGTGATCTTGTTCGCGCTGTTCCTCGCCCGGGTCGTCGGCGGCGAGTCCACCGCGGAATCGGCGTAGCCAGATGACTGACGACGGTCAAGCGGCGGATCCGGGCGGGGCGCCGCTGCCGGCCCGCCGGCTCGGCCGCTCGCCGGTCTTCGTGACCGAGTACTCCTTCGGCGGGGCCCCCATCGGGAACCTGTTCGCCGCGGTGACCGAGGACGACGCCCGGGCCACGGTCGACGCCGCCTGGGAGGGCGGCATCAGGACGTTCGACACCGCCCCGCATTATGGTCTTGGGCTGTCGGAACGACGGCTCGGTGACGCCCTGCGGGGCCGGCCCCGCGCCGAGTACGTGATCTCGACCAAGGTCGGGCGGCTGCTCTGGCCGGCCAGCCCGCCGTACGGCCTCGACCCCGAGGGCTTCGCAGTCCCGGCCGACCACACCAGGGAGTTCGACTACAGCGCCGACGGCGTCCGCCGCAGCCTGGACGCCAGCCTGGCCCGGCTGGGGCTCGACCGGGTGGACATCGCGCTCATCCACGACCCCGACGACCATGGCGACCAGGCGCTGCGCGAGGCTTACCCGGCGCTGGAGAAGCTCCGGGCAGAGGGTGTCGTCGGCGCGATCGGCGTCGGCATGAACCAGACCGCGATGCTCACCCGGTTCGTCACCGAGACCGACATCGACGTGGTGCTGGTCGCCGGGCGGTACACCCTGCTCGACTCCGCCGCCGCCGACGCGCTGCTGCCCGCCGCGCTCGAGCGGGGAATCTCGGTCATCGCCGGCGGGGTGTTCAACTCCGGCCTGCTCGCCGCTCCCCTGCCCAGCGCCACCTACGACTACCAGCCCGCGCCCGGCTCGCTGATCGACCGGGCCCGGCAGCTCGAGCGCGTCTGCGCGCGGTTCGGGGTGCCGCTGCGCGCGGCCGCGGCGCGCTTCCCGCTCACCCACCCCGCGGTGGCGAGCGTGCTCATCGGCGCCCGCAGTGTGGCCGAGCTCACCGACGCCCTCAGCCTGCGCGCCCGTGCACTGCCTGCCGCACTCGGGGACGCCCTCGCCGACAGCGGCGTACCGTGGCCGAGCATGGAACGTGGAGGCGCGACGTGGCTCTGACCGACGAGGCGATCGAGAAGATCAAGCAGATGATCATATCGGGTCGGGTCCGGCCGGGCGAGAAGCTGCCCAGAGAGGCTGACCTGGCGGCCGAACTCGGGCTGTCGAGGAACTCGCTGCGCGAGGCGGTCAAGGCGCTCAGCCTGATCAACGTGCTCGACGTGCGGCAGGGTGACGGCACCTACGCCACCAGCCTGGCGCCGTCCCTGCTGCTCGAGGCGCTGAGCTTCATCGTTGACTTTCACCGGGACGACACCGTCCTTGAGTTCCTCGAGGTGCGCCGCATCCTTGAGCCCGGCGCCACCGCCCTGGCCGCGCTGCGGATGAGCGACGAGGACAAGACCAAGCTGGGGGACATCCTCGACTCCGTCGCGGTTGACTCACCGGTCGAGGATTTCGTGGCGGCCGACCTGGAGTTCCACAAGAAGATCGCGATCGGTTCCGGTAACTCGGTGCTGGCCTCCCTGGTCGACAACATGTCCATGCCGACCGCGCGGGCCCGGGTCTGGCGCGGCATGACCGAGCCGCGCGCGCAGGAACGCACCCTGGCCGAGCACCGGGCCATCTACCAGGCGATCCTGAACCGCGACCCGGACCTGGCCCGGTCCTGGGCGATCGCCCACATCGCCGGCATCGAGTCGTGGCTGCGCACCGCGCTCGCTGACTGAGATGATTGCCCCGTGACGAATGAGACGCCGGAGCCAGCGGAGCACGAGGAGCCGGAAGGGCACAGGGAGCCCGAGGAGCACGAAGCGCGCGCCGTCGATCGGCTCATTTTCTTCTCAGACGCCGTGACCGCCATCGCGATCACGTTGCTCGCCATCGACCTGCCGGTGCCCGCGGGAGCCACCGTGCCCGCGTTCTGGTCGTCGGTGCGCCACAACGACCTCCGCTACCTGGCGTTCCTGATCAGCTTTGTGTCGATCGCCGCAGCGTGGGGCCATCATCATGATGTCTTCCAGTACGCCAAGCGCGCCGACTCGCGGTTGCGGTCCCTGACCATGTTCTGGCTCATGATGATCGTTCTCATCCCGTTCGCGACTAAGCTGCTCACCTCGAACCGGGGGTCCACGGTTGCTGCCAACGCCTTGGGGTGGGGGTTCTACGCCCTGGTGCAGGTACTGATAACCGGGGCGTTGTTCGTTATGCGGCGCCACATGATCGCGCATCACCTGCTGGAGCCCGGAAGCGAATCGAGGGAAGGCCGCGACTGGGACTGGCGCGCCTACGGGCCGCTGCTCGGTTTCGGCCTGTCGATCCCGGTTTTCTTCGTCACTCCCGACGCGTGGGTGCTGTGGATCGTCCTGCCGCCGCTGGTGGCACGGTTTCGCCGACTGCCGCGCCGGGCTCAGTCAGGCCCCGGAGGCCAGCTGACCGCCGGCCGTCGACGGAACGTCCGGTGATCTCGGGCTCCCTCGCCACTCGCCCCGGGCGCGCCGACGCCCGCGCAGCCGGCCTCGTTACCCGGCCGGAACCTGAGTCGTCTAGCGTTGGGTGGCCGTGGAACCACGCGTACGTTCACTCCGGTGGTTCCGGTGCTTTTGACCGTGACTAAAACCCAGGGGGACGCAGATGGCCGAGCCGACCGCCGACCTGCTCGTGCGCAACGCCAGGCTGGTGGCGACGTGCGACGCCGACCGCCGTGAGCTGGCCGGCGGGTGGGTGGCGATCACCGGCGGCCTGGTGTCGGGGGTGGGCGCGTCGGCCGAGCCGGCACCGGCCGCGGCCGAGACGATCGACGCGGCCGGCTGCCTGGTGACGCCGGGTCTCGTCAACACCCACCATCACATCTACCAGAACCTCACCCGCTCCTACGGGCCGGCCATCAACGGCTCCCTGTTCTCCTGGCTGACGGCGCTCTACCCGCTCTGGGCGGGCCTCGACCAGGAGGCGGCGTACCTGTCGGCCTGGGTCGGGCTGGCCGAGCTGGCGCTGGGCGGCTGCACCACCACCACCGACCACCTCTACGTCGCGCCGCGCGGCGGCGGGGACCTCTGGTCCGCCTCGATCACCGCCGCCCGCGAGCTCGGGATGCGGTTCCACCCGACCCGGGGTTCAATGACCTTGTCGGTGAAGGACGGCGGGCTGCCGCCGGACTCGGTCGTGCAGGACGACGACGAGGTGCTGGCCGACAGCGAGCGGCTGGTGGCCGCGCATCACGACCCGTCGTTCGGCGCCATGGTGCGGATCGCGCTCGCCCCCTGCTCGCCGTTCTCGGTCTCCCCGGCGCTGATGCGGCAGACGGCCGAGCTAGCCGAGCGGCTCGACGTCCGGCTGCACACCCACCTGGCCGAGGATCCGGACGAGGACACGTTCTGCCTGGAACGGTTCGGCCGCCGGCCGGTCGAGCAGTTCGAAGAGGTCGGCTGGCTCACCGATCGTTCCTGGGTGGCGCACTGCATCTACCCGAACCCGGCCGAGGTCGCGCGGCTGGGCGCGGCCGGCGTCGGGGTCGCGCACTGCCCCTCCTCCAACATGCTGATCGGCGGGGGCGGGTTCGCCCCGGTCCGCGAGTTCCGCGCGGCCGGGGTGCCGGTCGGCCTCGGCTGCGACGGGTCCGCGTCGACCGACAGCGCGTCGCTCTGGATCGAGTCCCGGGCGGCGCTGCTGCTCGGGCGGCAGCGGCTCGGGCCGACCGGGATGACCGCGCGGGAGGTCCTCGACATCGCGACCCGCGGCGGCGCCGCCTGCCTGGGGCGGGCGGGCGAGCTCGGCCAGCTCAGCGTCGGCGCGGTCGGCGACCTGGTCTGCTGGCCGCAGGAGGGCGTGCAGTACGCGGGCGCGCTGGTCGACCCGGTCGAGGCGTGGCTGCGCTGCGGGCCGGTCGCGCCCCGGCATACGATCGTGGCCGGCCAGTTCCTCGTCCGCGACGGGGCGCTGACCGTGCCCGGCGTCGAGGAGAAGCTTCGGGCGCACGCCGTCGCGGCCGCCCGCATCCAGGGAGTGTCTCTTTGATCACGATTGGCAAGCTGTCCCCGGCCGACCGGCCGGTGTGGGAGGAGCTCTTCCACGCCTACAACACGTTCTACGAAACCGAGTACCCGCAGGCGATGTACGACCGGGCGTGGGCGGAATTCCAGGCCGATGACCGGATGCACGCCCTCGGCGCGTGGCTGGACGGCGACCTCGTCGGCATCACCCACTTCTTCATTCACGTGCAGACCACCGGGACCGACTCCTGCTACCTGGAGGACCTGTTCACCGCCCCGGCCGCGCGCGGCCAGGGCGTCGGCCGGGCGCTGATCGAGGCGGTGGGCGCGTGGGCGGCCGAGCGCGACTGCGGCCGGGTCTACTGGCACACGCACGAGACCAACGCGACCGCCCGCCTGCTCTACGACAAGCTGGCGACGCTGCCCGGCTTCATCATGTACACGATGGAGCTCCCCGGCCCGGCCGCTTAGGCCGCTTCGCTCAGCTCAGGTCGGCCAGCGCCTGGCGGATCCGGCTGGGACTACTGAAATCCGGGGCGGCTGGGACTCAGTCGAACGACGGCGCGCGGTCCCTGGACCGCTTGAGCTCGAAGAAACCGTCCGCCTTGGTCACCAGCACGACGCCGTCCCAGAGCTCGCCGGCCGCCTCGCCGCGCGGGATCGGCGTGATCACCGGCCCGAACAGCGCCTTGCCGCGGATCCTGATCACCGGCGTGCCGACGTCGAGGCCGACCTCATCGAACGCCTCATGATGGGAGGCGATGATCGCCTTGTCGAACTCGTCGGAGTCAGCCGCGCTCGCCAGCGACGCGGGCAGCCCCACCTCGGTCAGCGCCTCCGCCAGCACGGCCGGGTCCTCGCGCCGTCCCTGGTTGTGGAACCGGGTCCCGATCGCGGTGTACAGCGGCCCGAGCACGGCGGGCCCGGCCTGCGCGGCGGCGGCCGCGCACACCCGCACCGGCCCCCACGCCTTGCTCATCCGCGCCACGTACTCCTCGCTGAGCCCCTTGCCCTCGTGCTGCACGAGGTTGAGGTAGGCCAGCGACATGATCCGCCAGTCGGTTTGCACCGGCCGCACCTGCTCCACCTCGCGGATCCAGCGCGACGTGATCCACGCCCACGGGCAGAGCGGATCGAACCAGAACTGAACGTCTTCGCGTGACTCCTGGTTAGTCATACCGGCGTCAGCAACCCCCGCTAGCGGGATATTCCGGCCGTACCCGACCGGCTGATGTCCCCGGCCGCGCCGCGGGGGGCTGCAGCCTCCCCTTCCGCTTAGCCCGAACGGACCCATGGCTTCGCCCCTTCCGCCCGGCTCGCCCTTGCCCCGCCTGACCGTGCACCCGGGCTGTGTCTTCACTGGATAAAACGCAGTTTCACCCCCGCCGGTTCCGCACCCCCCGGGAACTTCACCCCGCCGGTTCCGGGCCCTCTCGACTAATATCTTGGATTCCACTATATTGGCGGCATGGCAGGGAAACCCATGACGGGCCAGGCGTTCTTCGTGCTGACCGCGCTGGCGGCCGGCCCGCGGCACGGGTACGGCATCGTCGGCGAGGTGGCCGACTTGTCGCACGGGCAGGTGAAGCTGAAGATCGGCAGCCTCTACGGGGTGCTTGACCGGCTCGCCACCGACGGCCTGATCGAGCCCGACCGGGAGGAAGCGCACGACGGCCGGCTCCGCCGGTACTACCGGCTGACCAGCGACGGGCGGAACGCGCTGGCGCAGGAGGCCTCGATCAGGGCCGCCACCGCCCGCGTGGTGCGGCTGCGGCTCGGCCTGGCCGCCGGGGAGGCAGCCGGATGAGCGCTGGCCTGGAGCGGCGTTACCGGCGGGTGCTGCGGCTGCTGCCCGGCTACTACCGGGCGACCTGGGAAGAGGACATGGTGGCCGCCTTCCTCGACAGCGCGCTCACCGGCGACCCGGACGACGACGAGTTCACCCTCGAGTTCGGCCGGCCCACCTGGCCCGAGATCGCCAGCGTGGCCGACCTGGCGGCCCGGCTGTACCTGGGCGGTGCGGGCGCGCCGCGCCGGTACCTCGCCTGGGGGCAGGCCGTCAGGGGCGCGGTCCTGGCCGTGATCGGCGTGCACGCGGTGGTGAGCCTGGACGCGCTCGTCCGCCTGGCCTGGATCCACCGGCTGCTCGGCGTTCCCGCCGCGCCGGCCGGCCTGCTGGCGTCCACGCCGGCCGGCATCCTGCCGCCCGCCGTGTGGTACCTGGGCGACTGCGCCTGGCTGATGGTCTTCGTGACGCTGATCCTCGGGCGCTACTGGGTCGCCCGGGTCTACGCGGCGCTGGCCATCGTCCCCGACCTCGTCTGGCTGCTGCACGGCCAGTTCACCGGCTTCCTCCCGGCAACCTCGCTGGGGCCGTGGTCGTTCTGGGTGCTGCTTAGTGTGGTTCCGGTGCTGGCCCTGGCCGCGTTCCACCGGGACGCGCCGCCCGCCGCCCGCTGGCCCTGGCTGCTGGCGCTGCCCGCCGCCTACCTGCTGGTGGACGTGCCGCTGCTCGCGCTGCAGGTGACCGGCAACTCCGCCTGGGGGCCGGACGATTCCGGGCTGTTCTGCCTGCTGGTCGCCCTCGCCTGCCTGGCGCACGCGCCCCGGGCCTGGTCCGGGGCGAGCGCGGGCTCGGGCGTGTGGTCGCTGACCCTGGCCCTGCTGGCCGTCGTGGCCGGGGCGTACCGAATCGCCTCGCTGGCCGACTACCTGCACGACCCGCACCTGATCAGGGTGAGCCTGGCGGAGCTGCTCATCCTGACGGTCGCCGCCGCGCTGGTCGCCCCCGACGCCGCGCGCACGGCCAGGCCCGCGCCGCCGCGGCCGCGCCCGGATCAAGAAACGCTGGCCTACTGAGCCGGGCGACCGAGCCGGCCGACCACTGAGGAGGACTCACGACATGCCGTTCCCGCTGCCGCCGCGCCCGGCGACCGCCCTGGCCAGCGCGCTGGCCGGGCTCGCGCTTGCGCTTACCGCGGTCGGCTGCAGCCACGTGACCCCGCTCGGGCCGGAGTCGGCTGCCACCGCGGCGACGCCGCGCCAGCTCGGGTCGCCGATCGTCATGCAGGTCATGCTGGGCAAGCCGGGCACCCCGCCGACGGGCGCGTGCCCGGCCGGCTACGCCGCGCTCTCCGGGCCCGGCGCCGCCGAGGACCAGGGCCGGTGCTACAGCAAGCTCGGCGCGCCGGTCACGTTCACCTCGGCCGGCGTCTCGGCCGGCCAGCCGAAGAACGCCGCGGGCCAGTCGGACGGGTCGTCGACTGGCGCCGAGGCCGCCCTGATGATCAGCCTGCCCGCCGCCGACCGGGCGGCGCTGACCGCGATCACCACGGAGGCGTACGACGCCAAGGGGTACGTCGACATCAGCGTGGACGGCCAGAGCTGGGCCATCCCCGAGGCGCTGGCGCCACTCACCGGCGGGCAGTTCGCGATCTCCCTGCCCAGCCGGAATCTAGCGCTCCAGCTGCAGCGCCTGCTCGACCCGTCCGGCTAACCCGGTTAGGCGTGGACCGGCGGGTGCCGTTGAGTCCAGGGCGCGACCTGCTCGAGCTGGCTGGCGACGCGGACGAGGATGTCCTCGCGCCCGTAGGCGGCGACCAGCTGCACGCCGACCGGCAGGCCGCCCGGCGTCCAGTGCAGCGGGAGGCTGACGGCGGGCTGGCCGGTCATGTTGAACTGCGCGGTGTAGGGGATGAAGCTCCCGACCCGGCGTGCCTCCTCCTCCGGGCCGGCCGCGGTGAACCAGCCCAGTTCGGGCGGGGGCGCGCCCACGGTGGGGGTCAACAGCAGGTCGTGGCCGTTCCACCAGTCCGCCATCCGGCGCGCCCACATCCCGAACCAGGCCCGGCTCTGCAGGTAGGCGACCGCGCTGAGCTCCCGGCCGGCCCGCCGGTAGCCGGCGTTGCGCGGTTCGATCTCGTCGTCGCCGATCGGCCGGCCGAGCAGCATCTCGAACGCCTGGAAGGTCGCCTCGGTGTCGGCGGCGATGATCGCGGTGAAATTCCCGAGGATCTCCGGCTCGAACATGGCCGCGGGCGCGGACTGCTCGACGTGGTGGCCGAGCGACTCAAGCAGCGACGCCGCGGCGGCCACCGCCACCCGGCACTGCGGGTCGTCGAGGTAGCCTTCCGCGCCCGGATGGTCGACCACGCCGATCCGCAGCCGGCCAGGGTCGGCGCCGACCTCCTGCACCAGCGGGCGCGGCAGCGGCGGCGCGTAGTAGGGCTCGCCCGGCATGAGATTGCTGATCACGTCGAGCACGCCCGCCGCGTCGCGGACGGTCCTGGTGACCGACCCGTCGATCGTGCCGCCGGCCCAGGCCTCCCCGGTGACCGGTCCCTGGCTCACCCGGCCGCGAGTGGGCTTGAGCCCCACCAGCCCGCACTCACTGGCCGGGATGCGGATGGAGCCGCCGCCGTCGTTGGCGTGCGCGACCGGCACCATGCCCGACGCCACCGCCGCGGCTGAGCCGCCCGACGAGCCGCCGGTCGAGTGACCGGGATCCCACGGGTTGCGCGCGGGCGGGAAGCTCCGCGGCTCGGTGGTCACGGTGGTGCCAAGCTCCGGCACGTTGGTACGGCCGAGTGGCACGAAGCCGGCCGCCAGGAACTGCTCCGCCAGGTAGGACGTGACCGGGAACGGCAGGTCGCGCAGCGGCCCGATCCCGAAGGCGGTCGGCTCGCCCTCGACCAGGCAGCCCAGGTCCTTGAACAGGATCGGGACACCGCGGAAGGGCCCGTCGGGCAGGGCGCCCTCCGCCTCCCGTCGCGCCGCGTCGAACCTGGTCCTGATCACCGCGTCCAGCTTCGGATTGACCGTCTCGATCCGGGCGATGGCCGCCTCCACCAGCTCCCGGGGACTTACCTCACCGCGCCGGACCAGGTCTGCCTGCGCGGTGGCATCCAGCCACGTCGTATCGTCCACGCCGGAAACGCTACTCCGCGGACCGGCAGCGCGGTAGCCGCTACCCGGGGGCTTCCCAGCCGGCCCACACCGGTTTCCCAGGTAGCTGGGTTAGCGTGCAGGGGTGGACGAGCTGACGGATTCCCGCGCCCTGGCCGGTGACCCGGCCGGGCTCAGAGCGCGGCTGGCCGCGGACGGGTACGTGTTCCTGCGCGGGCTGCTGACCAGCGTGGCATTCAACGCGCTGCCGTACCTGGCGCCGGTGCGGCAGACGGTCCGAGAGCGCGCGCAGCTGGCGACGGGCTTCGGCGTCATAGGCCTGGTCGTTGGCCCTGGATGCGTTGAGGCCGTTGTAGTAGCGGCCGGTGCCGGGAGCAGGGGCCGCGATCAGCTGCATCGTCGCCGCAACGCCCTCGGCGATCGTGCTGAGGGGCGCGGCGAACACCATCTTGGTCGGCATGAACGTGGCCGGGTGGAGGGCGTTCACCATGACTCCGGCCGGCTGGAGCTCTTCCGCCAGGTCGAACGCGTTCATGATCTGCGCGAGCTTGGACTGCCGGTACGCCCGCAGGCCGTTGTAATCCTTGATCAGCATGACATCGGAGAAGTCGATGGCCTGCTGGCCAGCCGACGCGACGTTCACGATCCGGGACGGAGCCGACCTGATCAGCAGCGGCAGCAGGAGCCGGCTCAGCGCGTACCCGGCGAGGTAGTTGACCGCGAAGAGCAGCTCGAACCCGTCGTCGCTCTCCCGCCGGGTGCCCCCGCCAGGCGCGAGGTCACCGATGCCCGCGTTGTTGACCAGCACGTCGGTCGCGCCGGTGAGCAGGATGACCTTCCCGTCAAGATCCGTCATAGCCCCAGGCTAGTTCCCCGTCGGCAGGCCGCACGCAGCCGTGGCAAGCTGGGCGCGTGCGGACTTACGGGGCTCGGTTTGACGTCAACTGTTCCATGCTCTTTACCGAGTTGCCGCTGACCGCGCGGGCCGCGGCGGCGGCGGCCTGCGGCTTCAGCGGGGTGGAATTCTGGTGGCCGTGGCCGGAGGCGGTGCCGTCCGAGCGGGAGGCCGACGCGTTCGTCGGGTCGATCCTGGACGCCGGGGTGCAGCTGGTGTCGCTGAACTTTCACGCCGGGGACCTGGCGCGCGGTGAGCGGGGGATCGTGTCGCATCCGGCGCGGGCGGCCGAATTCCGGCGCAACATCCCCGCGTGCGCGCAGATCGCGCGGCGGACCGGGTGCACCCGGCTGAACGCGCCGTACGGGCGGCGGCTGGCCGGGATTGATCACGACACGCAGGACGCCGTTGCCATCGCCAATCTGCGGCTCGCCGCTGAGGCGGCCGGTAAGGTCGGAGCGTCGGTGCTTGTCGAGGCCATCAACTCGGTCGATACTCCCGGGTTTCCCGTCGACACCAGCGCCCGGGCCATGGCGGTGATCGGGGCGGTGGAAGCCCCGAACGTAGGGTTCCTGGCGGACGTGTACCACCTGGCGACGATGGGGGAAGACGTGGCTGACAGTTTGCACCGCTACCGGGACGCGATCGCGCACGTCCAGGTGGCCGACCCCCCCGGGCGCGGGGCGCCGGGAACCGGGACGCTCGACTTCGAGCCGCTGTTCGCCCAGCTCGCCGCTGACGGGTATGACGGGTGGGTGGGGCTTGAGTACGTGCCGTCGCGCGCTTCCGACAGCGCGGGGTCCTTCGGGTGGCTGCGCTCGGGGGACGGTATCGGCGGGCAGGACAGTATCGAGAGGGCCGAACCTTGAGCGAAACGCTGGTCATCAGGTCGCGGCGGATGGTGCTGCCAACGGGGCTGGAAGAGAAAGCCGCGTACGTTAAAGATGGCCGTATTGAGCTCCTGGCCGACTACGACGCGCGGCTTGACGCGGACGCCGCCGTTGACCTCGGGGACCTTCCGCTGCTGCCCGGGCTGGTCGACTCGCACGTGCACGTGGACGAGCCGGGGCACACCGAGTGGGAGGGGTTCGCGTCGGCGACGCGGGCGGCGCTGGCGGGCGGGATCACCACGATCGTCGATATGCCGCTGAACTCGCTGCCCGTCACCACCACGGTCGACGCGCTGCGGACGAAGGTCGCGGCGGCGGCCGGGCAGTGCGCGGTTGACGTCGCCTTCTGGGGCGGGGCGGTGCCGGGGAACGTGCCCGAGCTGGGCGCGCTGCTCGACGCGGGCGTGGTCGGGTTCAAGAGCTTCCTCATCGATCCGGGCCTGCCGGAGTTCCAGGCCCTCGGCGCCGGCGAGCTCCGCGCGGCGATGAAGTTCCTCGCCGGGGCCGGGGCGCCGATGATCGTGCACGCGGAGGACCCGGCCGAGGTGACGCTGCCGACCGGCCCGTCGTACGACGCGTTCGTGGCGTCCCGGCCGACGGTCGCCGAACGGCGGGCGATCGAGACCGTCGTGTCCGCCGCCGCGGCGACCGGGGCGCGGGCGCACATCGTGCACCTGGCCGCCGGCGACTGCGCCGCGCTGATCAGCGCGGCCAAGGCGGCCGGGATCGCGCTGACCGCGGAGACCTGCCCGCACTACCTGTTCTTCGCCGCCGAGGAGGTGCCGCCGGGGCACACCGAGTTCAAGTGCTGCCCGCCGGTGCGGTACGCGGTGAACCGGGAGGCCCTCTGGCGCGCGCTCGGCGACGGCGCGATCGACGGGGTCGTCTCCGACCACTCGCCGTGCACGCCGGAGCTGAAGGGACTGCCGGACGGTGACTTCCGCACCGCGTGGGGCGGGATCTCCTCGCTCCAGCTCGGGCTCTCCGTGATCTGGTCGGTGGCGCGGCGGCGCGGGTTCACGCTGGCCGATGTGGCGCGCTGGATGTCGCTGTTTCCCGCGTCGCTGGCCGGGCTTCCCAACAAGGGGCAGATCGCGGCGGGGAGCGACGCGGACTTCGTGGCGTTCGACCCCGACGCGGCGTTCGTCGTGCGCGGAGCCGAGTTGCAGCACAAGAACCCGCTGACGCCGTATGAGGGGCGGACGCTCACCGGTCGCGTGCTGCGGACCTGGCTGGGCGGGGTCGAGGTGACGCCGGCCGACCCGCCGCGCGGGCGGCTGCTGGCGCGGGGAGGCGGGCTGCTTGAGGTCTGAGGACTC
>Ga0302325_10006971_pt1 | contig 25206 bp, 25 predicted proteins | sample Palsa_T0_2_FD_201948 | JGI IMG/M metagenome (GOLD analysis project Ga0302325, IMG submission 201948) | Peat permafrost microbial communities from Stordalen Mire near Abisko, Sweden - Palsa_T0_2 | ecosystem: Environmental > Terrestrial > Soil > Palsa > Peat permafrost | place: Sweden: Abisko... | reverse complement strand
GGGGTGGGGGGGGGGCGGGGGGGTTGGTGGGGGGGGGGGGGGGGGTGGGGGTTGTGGTGGGGGGGGTTGGGGGGGGGGGGGGTGTGGTGGTGGTGGGGGTGGGGGGAGCGGCCGGCGGCGGGGCTGTCGGCGTGTACGGCTGCCCCTTGCTCGTGCGTTCGCACAGGTGCTGGAGGAATTCGGTGAGCAGTTCGTGGTAGTTGAGATCCGATTCTCCGAACTGGTCGTACAGCGACCAGGCGCCCGTGTCGTAGTAGGGCACGATCGCGCGCGCCTCCGCGTCGCCGGCGTCGAACAGCGACAGGCCGAGCGGGTCCTTCGTGATCGACGTGTATTCGTAGAGTCCGACCAGGGCCTGGATGAAGCCGTTGAGGATGCGGTCGCTGGGCGCGTAGGTGTACTCGGCGTAGAGCGCGCCCACGGGAGTGCTAACGCGCACGCCCTGCGGCGGCGCGGTCTCGAAGATGCCGAGCGCCTGCTGTGCCGCCGTCAGATAGGAGGGTTCTTTGAAGCGTTGGTAGGCGCGCGAGAGGATCTGCAGCGCGGTGCCCTGCGACAGTCCGCTCGTCCACGGCGGCACGCCGCCGTCGAACTCGAACATGTACTCCCACGCGATCCCGCCCGCGCGGTCGGTGGCGAGCGGGATGACTTCACCCAGGAGCTGGCGCAGGTTGGCGTTTTCGTGGCCCGAGAGGTAATAGCCGTTGGCCTCGCCGAACGTCGCCAGCCACTGGATCTCGATGCCCTGTCCCGGGTAGTACTCCCACACGATCTTGCTGGGGGGGAAGCTCAGGTGCTCCTCGCTGCCCAGCAGCGGTTCGCTCGTCCACCACTGCCGGTTGCGTTCGAGCGTCAGCAGCAGCGCCGGCAGACGCGAGGCAGTCAGCTCGCCGGCGCCGGCCATCGCCTGGACGTTCGCGAGCACCGCCCCCAATTCCGCCTTGCGTGTGCCGGTCAGTCTGCCCACCGCCGTTTTCGCCGCCACGTATGCGTCGTAGTCCTGCTGGTAGGCCGCCTGCGTGATCGCGTTGGCGCGCAAGAGGCTCTGCAGGGCGGCGCTGAAGCTCGGCCCGCGCTTGGCGGCGTCTCGGGCGCGCACGCGGATGTGCACCGGCGCGAGCTCGCTCGAGGACCTTCGCGCGAGGGACGCGGGGGCTGCTGGGGCGATGGCGCTGCCGAGGGCGAGCAGACCGAGAGCGAGCGTCGCTGTACGCCGGGCGCGCACCGCGCCGATCCTACGCCGAAGCCGCCCCGCTAGCTGCAGTTCGCCTTGCAGCCGGGCGTCGGTCTATTCCGGTTCGAGCTCGAGATCGCCGACGTCGTCGAGCTCGTCCTCGTCTTCCTCGTCATCGTCGTCTTCGTCGAGCTCGTCGTCGGGCAGCAGCTCCTCGGCGGCGCCGTGCGCGAGCTGAAAGCGCTCGACGAGCTCGTCGCGCTTGTGCTCGTCCAGGGGCGAGTCCTCAGCGATCAGCACCCACTCCTCGCCGTCGAACTCGTCGCTCTCGAAGATCTCGTGATCGACCTCCGGCGAATCGTCTACGACGATCATGATCTCCGTCTGGGGGTTGAAGTAGGTGCCCGGGCGGATGGTGATCTCGTCGAGCTGGAAGCGGCGCGCGTTGCTCACCTGGCCGTTTATACCCGACCGCACGAGTTCGTGTTCACGACCCGAGCTCCTCGAGGGTGCGCGAAACCTCCGCCTCCACGTTCAGCGGCTCAAGGCCCTTACGGACACGCCGATCGTTGCGGGCCTGCACGAGCTGGCGAACCTCCGCGAGGAGCTCAGGGTCATCGCTGCTCGCTCGCCCGCCCGGCTCGTTCGCCAGCAGGCGCGCGAGCTCGGTCTCCACGTCGAGCGCCGGCTGCCCTGCGCGCACGAGGCGGTCGCTGCGCGCGCTCAACATCTGGCGGATCTCCTGCTCGCGCTCGAGCAGCGCCGCGGCCGAGCCAGGGGCGGGCGCCGGCGCGCCACCCGCGTGTTCTGCGTCGCGCGAGAGGCCGCCCGCGCCGATCTGGTCGTACACACTGCCGCCGTCACCGCGCGTAAGCAGGAACGCCACGCACACGAACAGCAGGACCGCGAGCGTGGTGAACGCCAGCACGACCCCCGGGTTGGCTACGACGGCGAGCACCACGATTGGGCCGGCGAACAGCACAGCCCCGATTGTTGCCGATCGCCTGGCAGTCCGCTACCCTGCTTCTCGTGATTGACTGACCAGTCAATCACGTTACCACGAGCCAGCCCGTTAGGAGATTCGAGAATGGTCGATTTCACGCTCACCGACGAGCAGAAGAGCCTGCGCGAGATGGCGCACGACTTCGCGGCCAAGGAGATACGCCCGGTCGCCTGGGAGTACGACAAGGACGGCACCTGGCCGGCGGACATCATCAAGAAGGCCTGGGATGTAGGGCTAATGAACTCGCACATCGCCGAGGAGTACGGCGGCCCCGGAGCCAGCTACCTGGATGGCTGCCTGATCGAGGAGGAGCTCTCGTGGGGGTGCTCGGGTATCCAGACCTCGCTCGGCTGCAACGGCCTGGCGACGGCGCCGATCGCGCTGGGCGGCTCGGAGGAGATCAAGAAGAAGTACCTGGGCATGCTCACCGAAGCTCCACTGCTTGCGTCGTTCTGCCTGACCGAGCCGGACGCCGGCTCGGATGTCTCGGGCATGCGCACGACTGCCGTCAAGAAGGGCGACAAGTACGTGATCAATGGCTCCAAGTGCTTCATTACCAACGGCGGCTACGCCGACTTCTACACCGTCTACGCCAAGACCGACAAGGACGCCGGCCACCGCGGCATCTCCGCTTTCGTCGTCGAGCGCGACTGGGGGGTGGTGGTCGACAAGAAGGAGGACAAGCTCGGCCAGCGCGCGTCGAACACCGCGACGATCTCCTTCAACGACGTCGAGGTCCCCTCAGAGAACCTGCTCGGCGAGGAGAACGGCGGCTTCAAGCTCGCGATGATGACGCTCGACCGCACGCGCCCGGGCGTGGCCGCGATGGCCACCGGTATCGCCCGCGCGGCGTTCGAGTTCGCGACCGACTACTCCAAGGAACGCGTGCAGTTCGGCGTGCCGATCGCGATGCACCAGGCGATCCAGTTCATCATCGCCGACATGGCCACCGAGATCGAGGCCGCGCGCCTGCTCACGTGGAAGTCGGCGTTCATGCTCGACAGCGGCGAACGCAACACGCTCGTCTCCTCGCACGCCAAGCGCTTCGCCGCCGACACCGCGATGAAGACTGCCACCGAAGCGGTGCAGGTCTACGGCGGCTACGGCTTCATCAAGGACTACCCCGTCGAGAAGCTCTTCCGCGACGCCAAGATCATGCAGCTGTACGAGGGCACCTCGCAGATCCAGCGCCTGGTGATCGCCCGCGAGACACTGCTCCCGCGGCGCATCGAGGAGCCGACCGCCGTTCCCGCATAGCTGTCGCGCGCCACGCGCGTCTGGACGAATGTTCGATCATCGCCCACGCGCGTGATCGGCGCATGCATAGTGGTCGAAGTCAACCGTAGACGCCCCCGACGTGGGCATCGCTGCGGCTGCACCTCGAGCAGATGCAGCCGAGCGCTACCCGCAAGGCACAAGGAGGGAGATGCTCAGCCGACCGGACAAGAAGGACAGCTCGCCATCGAGCGCGGCGTCCCTCGTGGTCAGCCGGCGAGCACTCGATCAGCGCACGAGCGTGATCTCGGTGGAGGGCGAGCTGGATCTCTCGAGCGCGCCGCAGCTGAAGTGGGCGCTGCTGGACTCCGCGGAGGCCGGCCACAGCCAGCTGGTCGTCGACCTGTCGCGGGCCACGTTCATGGACTCGACCGCATTGGGTGTGCTGATCGGCGTCAATCGCGGGCTCGACGCCGGCGCGCGCCTGACGCTCGTGTGCCAGGCGCCGAGCATCCTGAAGGTGTTCGAGCTCTCCGGCATGGACGGGGCGTTTGCGATCTACGCAACGCTCGAGGACGCGCTCGCACCGATCTCCGGGCAGGCCGCCGAAGCCGGTTGAGTGGCGGCGAGCGGCTTCATGGCACGCGAGACGATCCGGCATCCGCGGCGGAGCGGCGCCGCGTGGCGCCTGGCGGCGGCCGTCGGCGCGTGCTTGGCGTGCAGCCTCGCGTTCATTCCCGCCGCCACCGCCAAGCGCGATCACGAACGCGCGAGCACAACCACGCCCGCGTCCAGCTCGCCGAGCACGCCGAGTACCCAGGAACCCGCGGGCCAGCCGAGCACGGGCACGGTGCCCGCAGCGCCAGCCGCGCCGCCGGAAAGCCGCCCCGCGGCGCCTCAGCACCCAGCGGGGAGGACCGAAGGCGCGGGCGGGAAGCGAGCCAAGCACGGCGGTCGCTCGCAGCAGGACTCCGCCACGGTGCCGGCGAGCCCGTCAACAGGCGCAGACGGCACAGAACCCCAGCCGGAAGGGACCTCGACACAGGAAGCGACAGGCGCTGTAGATCAGGCGAGCCAGCAGGCCGCAGCTCGGAAATCGGGCCACAAGGAAGGTCATAAAGAAGGCCACAAAGAAGGCTCGGGCGAACGCCCGCACGAAGGGGGGAAGGAAAAGAAAGGCAAAAGCAAAGGCAAATCGACCCAACCGGAAACACCGCCCAGCGGCGCGCCTGAAGAAACACCGTCCAGCGGCGCGCCTGAAGGATCGAGGCTCGACCCGCCTTCGCCGACGCTCACCTCGCAGTTGCCCGCGAGCAGCCCCGTGGCCTCCGCGGCGGCCGTCGGCACGCCCGCGCAGGCGACTCCTGCGGCGGCCGTCGGACTCACTCCGGCGCCGACGCTCGTGCGCCGGGCGAACACCCCGCATCGTCGCTCGCGCGCCCGCGCTCACACACACGCACGTCGTGGCGCTACGAGCGCGCCCGCCCGTGTGGCCGCTGTGCCCGCGGACGCGAGGCCCGTGTCGATTCCTTCGCCCGGGCGTTCCGGGCGCGCGCTGCGTAGCGTCTCCCATCACACGACCGCGAAGGGCCGCTCCTCGCCGATCGTCAGGACGATCACGCGGATCGTCGACGTCGTGCCCACCGCCGTACGGATCCTGATCGCCGGTCTGCTCGCGCTCGCGCTGGCGCTGGCCGTGCGCTCGCGCGTGGCCGCGCTGCGCGCCCGACGGCTCGCCCGACAGCGCGGCGAACTGCTCGCCGACGTCGGCCTGCTGCAGGCCGCGCTGCTGCCGACCGCGCCTGCCCGCCTCGGCCCGGTCGGCACCTCCGTCGCCTACCAGCCCGCGGCCGGTCCGGGCGCCGGCGGCGACTTCTACGATGTGTTCGCGCTGGAGGACGGGCAGCTGGCAGTGATCGTCGGTGACGTCTCCGGGCACGGGCGCCAGGCCTTGCCGCACACGGCGCTCGTGCGCTTCACGCTGCGTGCCTATCTGGAGGCGGGGCTGTCGCCGCGCGATGCCCTGCAGACGGCCGGCGCCGTGCTCGAGCGCCAGCTCGGGGACCAGTTCGCGACGGTCGTTCTCGCCACATACCAGCCGCGCGAGCGCGTGCTCGTGTACGCGTCCGCCGGTCATCCGCCGCCGATCGTGCTCGGCGCGCAGCCTGGTGCACGGTCCCTCCCGACGCTAACGATCTGCACCTCGCCGCCGATCGGAGTGGGCATGCGCACCGGCACCCGCCAGACCGTCGTCTCGATCCCTGGCCGCGCGCTGGTGTGCTTGCACACCGACGGCGTCACCGAGGCGCGCGTGGGCCGCGAGCTGTTCGGCAGCGCGCGGCTCGCCGACACGCTCGCCGAGCTCGGACCACAGGCGAGCGCCTCCGAGCTGCTCGAGCAGGTAGCGCAACGCGCCGACGCACGTCCCGACGACATGGCCGCGTGCGTGCTGTCGATCGAGGGCGAGGACGACGCGCCGGCGGTGCTCGTCGAGGAGCTCGAGCTCGACCGCGAGGAGGCGGCGAGCGTCCGGACCGAGCACTTCTTGCGCGCCTGCGGAGTCGCGCGCGAGGAAGTCGCCGACTTGATCCAGTCGGCGCGTGTCGCCGCCGGACGCGCGGGCACGGTAGTGCTGCAGGTGCGCCGCAGCGACGGGCCGCCCGAGGTCGCGCTGCGACGCGAGCACCTCTCCTACCTGCATGCGCGGCGCGACGAGATGGAGGTTGCGCGATGAGCTCGACCCCGGCGCTCGCGCCCGACGCGGCGATGGCCCTCGGCCTCGCGTCCACCGCGCTGCCCTTCGCGCGCACGCCCGAAGCCGAGGTCGAGCGCTGGCTTCGCGTCCTGCGGCTGCACGGCCAGGTCGGGATCGCCCTGCAGGCCCTCGGCGTCAGCGAGGAGCCCCTGACCGACGGCGAAAGCGTCGAGCGCCGGCAGGCGGACGCCGCCGGCGTCCACGAGCGCGACGCGGTCGCGCTGGTAACCGAGCGCGCCCTGCGCGTCGCGTGGGAGCGTCGCGCGCGTGCGCTCGCGACGACGGACGTGCTGGTGGCGGTGATCGACGTGTACGGCGAGGATTTCGACCGCGTGCTGGAGGCCCACGGCACCGATCGCGACGAGCTCCTGCAGCGCCTCGGCCTGACACAGCCGCTCGCCAAAACCGCGCCCAGCTGAGCAGCCCGCGCTTGGGCGCCGGCGAGACCGTCCCGCTTCGCTAGCCTCCCCAATCTCCGACAGAGGGGATCAAAGGCATGTTCGTGTTCAAATCAGCGGTCGTCGGCGCCGGCACCATGGGTGGGCAGATCGCCCAGACGATCGCCGCCGCGGGCATCCCGGTCGTGCTCAAGGACATCGACCAGGCGCTCGTGCAGGCGGGCCTCGACGAGGCCCGCAACGTCACCCGCGGGCAGATCGGCAAGCTCGCCGAGAGGGGCAAGATCACCGCCGAGCAGGCCGAGACACAGATCGAGGAGATCGTCGGGCGCATCCACGGGACGACCTCCTACGAGGGCTTCGGCGCGGTTGACATCGTGATCGAGGCGGTGCCCGAGCGGATGGAGATCAAGCAGGCCGTGTTCTCCGAACTCGACGCCGTCACGCCTGGCCACGCGATCCTCGCGTCGAACACCTCCTCGCTGTCGATCACAGAGATCGGCGAAGCGACGCTGCGGCCGGAGAAGGTGGTGGGCTTCCACTACTTCTACCCAGCCTCGGTGATGCCGCTGGTGGAGATCGTCGAGGGCGAGGAGACCTCGGCGGAGACCGTCGCCGCGGCGCTCACGTTCGCGCAGGCGATCCGCAAGCAGCCGATCACGTGCCTGGAGGTGCCAGGATTCGTGGTCAACCGCATCCTCAACTCCGGCACCGCCGAGGTGTGGCGCGCGCAGGAGGAGGGGGGCCTGTCGATTAAGAAGATCGACGAGGGACTCGGCGCGGCGGGCGTGATCCCGATCGGCCCCTACCAGCTTGTCGACCTGCTCGGTCTCGACACCGTCCTGCACGTCGCCGAACACCTGCTCGAGTCCTACGGCGAGGAACGCTTCTTCGTGTCCAAGGGCATGCGCAAGCTCGTTGCCGACGGCAAGCTCGGCGCGAAGACCGGGGGAAACGGCCTGTACGGTCCGCAGGGGGAGGCCAACGTCGAGGGCGAGGCCGAGCCCGACGTGGCCGAGCTCGTCGAGCTGCTGTCGCTGAAGACACTGCTGGAGGCGTGCCTGGTGCTCGAGGAGGGCGTGGCCACCCACCGCGACATCGACTTCGGGATGATGGCCGGCGCCGGCCTGGACCCGCGCCGGGGCCTGTTGCCGCCGTTCATGCGCGCCGACAGCGAGGGGCTCGACACGGTCCTCGAGCGCATGGAGAATGCCCGCGAGCGCCACGGCGAGCGCTTCGCGCCGCCCACGATCCTGCGCCGCCTAGTAGCTCAGGGACGGCTGGGGCAGAAGAGCGGCCATGGCTTCTACGCCTATCCGCAGCCCGACGCCGAGCAGCCCGCCGAGGTGGTCAAGCTCGAGACGCGCGGCGATGGCGTCGCGATCGCGTGGCTCGCCAACGGCCAGATGAACTCGATCTCGCCGCAGGTGGTCGAGGACCTGGGGAAGGTCTGGAGCAAGGTCAAGGACTCCTCGCAGCCGCCCGTGCGCGCGCTGGTGATCGCCTCCTCCAACCCGTTCCTGTACTGCGCGGGCGCGGACATCAAGGCGTTCACCACGATGGACCCGGAGGGCGGCGCGCGGCTGCTCGACGGCGCGCACGCGCTGTTCCGCGAGCTCGGCTCGCAGGGGATCGTCACGATCGCTGCCGTCAACGGCCTCGCCTTCGGCGGCGGCTGCGAGCTGGCGATGGCCTGCGACGTGCGGATCGCCGCGCGCTCGGCCATCTTCGGCCAGCCGGAGATCAAGCTTGGGATCATCCCCGGCTTCGGCGGCACGCAGCGCCTGCCGCGCCTGGTAGGTACGAATAAGGCGTTGGAGATGAACCTCGTCGGCGACCCGATCCTCGCCGAGGAAGCATTCGAGCTCGGCCTGGTCAACCGCGTGGTCGAGGATCACGAGCTGCTGGACAGCGCCCTGCAGTGGGCGCGAAAGCTCGCCGCGCAGGCCCCACTCGCCGTCGAGCAGATCAAGCGCGTGTCCGGCGCGTGCGACCTCGACGAGGGGATCGAGGCCGAGAAGCAGGCGTTCGCGACCGTCTTTCAGAGCGAGGACGCGCGAGAGGGGATCGCTGCCTTCCTCGGCAAACGCGCGCCGAGCTTCAAGGGCAGCTGAGCTTGGCGACGGCCTGGGCACGAGCTCCGCGGCCGGCACTCGCTCAGCTCGCCGAGCTCATCCGCGGCGCCCGCTCGGTCGTGGCGCTGACCGGCGCGGGCATCTCCGTGCCGTCGGGGATACCCGACTTCCGCTCACCCGGGACCGGGCTGTGGGAGAGGGTCGACCCGATGGAGGTCGCGCACATCGACGCCTTCCGCGGCGACCCGGTGCGCTTCTGGAGCTTCTACGGCGAGCGCTTCGCCACGCTGGGCGAGAAGCGTCCGAACGATGCCCACCGCACGCTCGTCGCTCTCGAAGAGCGCGGCCTGCTCGACGCCGTGATCACCCAGAACATCGACATGCTGCATCGTCGCGCGGGCACGCGCGAACTGGTGGAGGTCCACGGCAGCATCGCCAGCTGCTCGTGCCTACGCTGTCGCACGAGCGTGGCGCTCCAGGACGTGCGCGCCCTGCTGGGTGAGGCGAGGGACGGTGTTCCCCGCTGCGAGCGCTGCGGCGCGGCGCTCAAGCCGGACGTGGTGCTGTTCGGCGAGATGCTCCCCGAGCGTGCGCTTCAGCGGGCGCGCGAGCTGTGCGAACGCGCGGATCTGCTGCTGTGCGTCGGCTCCTCGCTCGAGGTCCATCCCGTCGCCGGGCTGCCCTTGCTCACCCGCAGGGCGGGTGGGGCGGTCGCGATCCTCACCCACGGTGCGACGCCGCTCGACGACATCGCCGTGGTGCGCCTGGGCGGCGACGTCGTCGCCGAGCTGGACGCGCTGCTCGATGCGCTCGGCGCCGATTCTCGCTGAACGCCGGCGCGCAGCCGCTCTACGCGGCGTGCGCGACCAGGTCGCGCCGCGGGTCCACGCCCCAGCGCTCGGCGACCGCGGCGAGCTCCTCGTCGAGTCCCCAGCGGTCCGCGCGCGGGGCGCCGATGTGTTCGAGGCTGGCGCCCTTCAGCGTCATGCAGCCCGTGTTGTCGCCCACGGCCCTAATCGTCGCGAGCTCCTGCGCACTCAGCGCCTGCCCGGCGCCCGCGAGCGCGCCCAGCTCGGCGCGCTTGTCCTCGATCGCCCGCGGCGTCGCGCCATTGCTGGCAGTCTCCTGGATGAGGGTCGGCGCGACGCAGCGCACGGCCGGCTGCGCGAGGTTCCACATGCACGCGAGTTGCAGCATGCTCAGCCCGTGACGCTCGGCGATCGGGCGCATCCGCTCGAGCTTCTCGCGGCCCGTCGCCACCCAGCCTTCGGGCCGGAACTTGCGGTGGTCGTATTCGGCGAACGCGTGGCCGGGCAGCACGTCGTCGTGGAACAGGCCGCCGTAGTCGACCACGCGCGTGATCAGGCTCACACCGTTGCTCGCCGCCGCCTCCAGAACCAGCTCGCCCGGCCACGGCTCAAGCGGCCCAAGGATGATCATCGCCCAGTCGATCTGCGCGGCGTAGCGCTCGAGGCAGTCGAGCAGGTCGAGGGTGAAGCCGTTGGCCGGACCGGGAGCCACACCGAGAAGGCGCGTCAAGCCCGCCTCGCGCACCGCCCGCATCCCCTCCCACACCTCCGGGCTGGAGTAGCCGACGCGATCGGGGTTGTGCAGCAGCAATAGGTCGAAGTGATCGACGCCGCAGCGCTCGAGGCTGCGCTCGGTCGCCGTGCGGATGTAGCGCGCGTAGTCGTCTGGTCCGCGCAGGCGGGGGTCGGTGAAGCGCGGAAAGCCCTTCGCCCCTTCGCGCTCGCCCTCGTAGAAGTCGTGCCCGATCGCGCCCACGAGGCAGTAGCGCTCGCGCTCGACGCCGGCGAGCGCCCTGCCCAGCATCAGGTCGGCCTCGCCGCCGCCGTACACATCGGCGGTGATGACCGTGTCGACGCCCTCACCCGGGCGCAGCAGCGCTGTCAACCGCCGCTCCTCCAGCGGCTCGCCGAAGTGCATGAAGCGCCCGCCGCTCCAAGTGCCGATCGCCGTCGTCGTCGGGTCCATGACCGAACTCTACGCGGCCGCTCACGTCCGCCGGGCGATGCCGCCGCTCAGCGGGCGACGAAGCCGGTGGCCGTGCGCGCGCGCAGCGCAGCCTCCAGGCGCTCCAGCGCATGTCTGACGACGTCCTCGTCCTCCGCGGCGGCGTTCGGCGTCGCCTGCGTGCGCGCGAGTACCGCCTGCGCCTGTGCCTGCACCGCCGGCTGCAACTGCTCGAGCTCCGCCAGGCGAATCGCCAGATCCTGGCGGCGCTCGGCGCGCAGCTCACCGAGTCCCAGCGCCAGGGCGCGCTCCAGCTCCAGCGCCGCGTGCGCGACGCGTCCCTGGTCGAGATCCTGGCGAGCGCGCAGGACGATCTCCTCGCACAGCAGCGCCGCGCTGCGCGCACCGAGCATCGCCGCCAGGCGCTCCTGCGGGCGAAGTGCCGACGAGCGGTCGCGTCCCCGAGCTCGGCTGGGGCGTCCCGATCCCCCGGCGTGCGCCGCCCACGGCAGCGCGCGCGCGTGCGCCCAGCGCCCGTCCGCGACCTGTTCACCCTCTCCCCATCCCGCCCTGATCACGAGCGCCTGGTCGGGCGAGACCTCGTGGAGGTACGGGTCGGCCGTGGCAATGCGATGCGCGTGCACCACGCGGTTGATGACCGCCATAGCCGTCTGCACCTCGCGCTCGCGGTCGAGCTCCGCCAGCCACGCCCGCGCCTGGCTCTCCGCCGACAGCGACACCGGGTCGATGCTCGTCACCCGCGTGGTCGCCACCGGGGCCGGTTCGGGCTCGGGAGGTACGCTCACGGCGCGCCTGGCGTGGCGGCCGAGCAGCGCGCTGCCCCTGCGCGCTGACGCCGCGCGCGAGCCGCCGCCGGGGCGCGTGGCGTCGAGCGTGCCGATCACCACCACGCGCTCGGGCTCGCCGTCGTCCTCGCTGCGCATCAGATAGCGCCCGTCGGCCGGGCCGAGCACCCACGGGAACTCCATCTGCGTGAACACGAACAGCTGCTGCGGCATCGCTTCACCGTATCCTTCCAATGCCGTGGAGGCCGGCCGTCCAGTTGCGGCCTCGCGGACCATCCGACTCGAGACCCAGGAGCAGAGCATGTCCGACGCGAGCAGTGTCGCCAGGAGCCTGCGCGAGCGCCTGAGCGGCACCACTGAGGAGCGACTCGGCAAGGCGCTCTCCGACCTGCTCGAAAACCCGATCCTCACCGGCGCGATCGGGCGGGCGTTCGACGCGCGCGAGAAGGCGGTCCAGGCGCAGGAGGTCGCAATGGGAGCGCTGAACATCCCGTCGGCCGCCGACATCGAACGGCTGACCCGGCGGCTGCGCTCGGTCTCCCTGCGGCTCGAGGGGATCGAGGAGGGCGTCGATCGTCTCGAGGGTGCGATCTCATCCCCGGCCGGCGAGCGCTCGGATCTGAGCCAGCGCCTGTCGGCGATCGAGGATCAGCTGCAGCAGCTGACCGGCACCGTCGATCGCATCGTCACGCCACAGGCGGCGGCAAAGCCGGCGAGAGCGGCAAGACCCGCCAAAGCGGTGAAGGTGACCAAGGCGGCAAGAGCCACGAGAACGGCGAAAGCGGGGAAGGCCGCAAATCGGCCGGCGAAGGCTTGAGCGATCACGGCGGCAGTGCCGCGATCGCGGCACTGCCCATGCCTTCGGCGGCGGCCAGCAGCGGACCGTCGTCAATGCGCGTGCGCATTCCGCGCGCGTCAAACGTGTCCGAGACCGCCAGCACGCACGCCACCGGCACGCCGGCCGCCGCTCCCACCGCGAACAGTGCAGCGGCCTCCATCTCCACCGCCACCGCGTCGGCGTGCGGCGCTCGCTCGCTGGTCTCGGTCTCGTAGAACAGGTCCACGCTGACGACCGTCCCGACCCGAGCCGCGGGGGCGCTGCTGGCGAGCGCGTCGGTCAGGTCGGAGTCCGCCGCAACGCGCTCGCCCGCCCCCAGCGCCCTGGACGTGCCGTCCGCGCAGATCGCCTCGCGCGCGATCACCAGCTCTCCCAGTGTCACGCCGTGGGCGAGCGCGCCGCAGGTGCCGACGCGGATCGCGCGCACGACGCCGAGCGCGATCAGCTCCGACAGCACGATCGCCGCCGACGGCCCGCCCATGCCGGTGGCCTGGATCGTCAGCGGCTGTCCGTCGCCGGCGGTGCCCGTGTAGCCCCACAGCCCGCGGTGGTGGTTGAACATGCGCGGCGCCTGCAGCAGCGACTGGGCGAGCGCGAGGGCGCGCCCGGGGTCGCCGGGCAGCAGCACGCGCTCGGCCAGCGGCGCGGTCGGGCGCAGGTGTATCGGCACGGCGGCGTCGGGCACCGGCCGCGACTCTACGGCCAGCGCCGGCATCGTGGCGTGCCGGCCGATCGCAGCGGACTCGCACACAGCTGACTGGTGGTAGCCGGCTCCCCGCCGGCGCATCGGAACGGGCTCGTAGACTTCCGACGGGATGCCCGCTCACCCCCTGCCCGTCTCCTCGCGCGCCTGAGTGGCCGAGCCAGCGAACGACCCCGCGGGCGAGACGGGCGCGCTGACGCTCGCGCAGGTCGCCACGCGCGCGGGCGTCTCGTCGGCGACGCTCAGGCGCTGGGTCGACGGAGGGGTGATTCCCGGCTATGACGGGACTTGGACGCCCGCGGCGGCAGCGTACGCGCGCGTCGTGGCACGGCTGCGCGCACGCGGGCACACGCTCGCGCAGATCAAGCGCGCGGGCGAAAACGGACAGCTGGCCGCCGGTCCCCTCGAGAACCTGCTCAGCAGCTCCGGCCCGCGGCGCTCGCTGCGGGAGGCCGCGCGCGCCAGCGGGCTCGACGTGGACCTGATCGAGCGCGTGTACACCGCGATGGGCCTGGCGGCGCAGCTGGACGGGATCTCCGACGGCGACATCGAGGTGCTCAAATACGCTGCCGCGGTGCTCGACGCGGGGCTGCCCCAGCCGGCATTCCTGCAGCTGATGCGTGTGTATGGGCAGGCGCTCGCCCAGATCGCCGATGCCGAGGTGCGCCTGATCCACCTGTACGTGCACGAGCCGCTGATGCGCGCGGGCGTCCCCAGCGTCGAGATCGCGGATGAGATGGAGGGGTTGACGCGCGAGGTGCTCCCGTTCGCCTCGCCGTTCATGAACTACCTGCACGACCGGCTGCTCGCGCACTTCGTCGAGCAGGACATGATCGGCCACATGGAGGCCGACCTCGGCGCAGACGCGCTGGGGGAGGGGCGCGTGCGACTGGCGATCGCGTTCGCCGACCTCGCCGGCTACGCCCGCCTGACCGTCGAGCGCGGCGACGAGGTGGCGCTCAGCACGGTCGAGCGGTTCGTCGACGCGGTCGCGCAGACGCTCCCGCTCGACGCGCGCGTGATCAAGATGCTCGGCGACGAGGTGATGGTGGTCGGCTCCGATCCCGCCGCACTGACCGGATGGGCGGTCGAGCTGCAGTCGGGTGTCGCCCCCGGCGATCCGCCGCCGCGCATCGGCATCCACTACGGCGAGGCGCTGTATCGCGACGGCGACTACTTCGGCGGCGAGGTCAACAAGGCCGCGCGCGTGGTCGCGCGCGCGGGCGGCGGCGAGGTGCTCGTCACACGATCGGTCGCCGACGCGGCGGCGAGCGTCGACGGGCTGCAGTTCGAGCGCATCGGCGAGATCAGGCTGAAGGGCTTCTCCGAGCCAACCGAGCTGTTCCTCGCCTCCGCCAGGGCCGCGTGAGGCGCTGATGACGTGCGAGGAGCTTCGCCAGGCGGTGCGCGATGGCGGGTTGTTCGCCCGCGACGATTCGGTGTTCGCCCGCCCCATCCTCGTGATGCTGTCCGGCGGGCGCGACTCGACGTGCCTGCTCGACGTCGCCGTGGCGCTGCTCGGCTCGGGGTCGGTCGGCGCGCTGCACATCAACTACGGACTGCGCGGCGAGGCCGATGCCGACGAGCGCCACTGCGCGGCGCTGTGCGAGCAACTCGGGGTCGGCCTGGAGGTCGTGCGCGCCGAGCGAGGCGGCGAGCCGCGGGACGCGCCGGGCGCCAGCGACGCTCCTGGTCCCGCGGGCGTCGACGCGCCGGCGCCCGCGACCGGCAACCTCCACGCGTGGGCGCGCGAGCTGCGCTACACCGAGGCACGCCGCATCGCCGAGCAGCGCGACGCGCTGATCGCCACTGGGCACACCGCCTCCGATCAGCTCGAGACGATCCTCTACCGTCTTGCCGCCTCGCCCGGGAGGCGAGCGCTGTTGGGGATGGTGGCCAGCGAGGGCCGCCTGATCCGGCCACTGCTCGGCTTCGGCCGCGAGCAGACCGCCTCCTACTGCCGCGAGCGCGGCCTGCGCTGGCGCGAGGACGACAGCAACGACGACCGACGCTTCGCGCGCGCGCGTGTCCGTCACGATCTCGTTCCCGCGCTGCGCGCCGTTCACCCGGCGGCCGAGGCCAACGTGCTGCGGACCGCGTCGCTGCTGCGCGAGGAGACCGAGCTGCTGGAGGCGCTCGTCGACGACGAGCTCGCCGGAAGCGCGAGCATCGCGCTGGCGCGCCTGCGCGAGCTGCCCGCCGCGCTCGCGCGCATGGTCATCGTGCGCCTCGCCGAGGACGCCACCGGCGCATACGTGCCCCAGGCGGGCGATCGCGTGCGCGAGATCCTCGCTCTCGCCGGCCGCGGCGGGCGCGCCGAACTGCATGTCGGCGGGCAGGCCGGCGCGGTCATCGACGGCGGCCGGCTGACGATGATCAAGCTGGCGCCTCGGGGCTACAGCTAGATCATCTCTACACTGCCACCCGTGGCCAGCACCGCGCGCCCTTGGAGCGAGCCCGAACTCGGCGAGGTGCTCGTGACCGCCGAGGATCTGCAACGCCGCGTGGTCGAGCTGGGCGAGCAGATCTCGCGCGACTACGCGGCGGACTCACCCAAGCCGCTGCTGCTGATCGGGGTGCTCAAGGGCGCCGTGTTCTTCCTCTCGGACCTCATGCGCTACATCGACATCCCCGTCGAGGTCGACTTCATGGCGGTCGCCTCCTACGGCTCGGCCACCGATTCCTCCGGCGTCGTGCGCATCCTCAAGGACCTCGACGCGGCGATCGAAGACCGCGACGTGCTGATCGTCGAGGACATCGTCGACTCCGGTCTCACGCTCCAGTACCTGCTGCGCAACCTCGGCTCGCGCAACCCCCGCACGCTGGAGGTGTGCGCGCTGTTGACCAAGCCCAAGCGGCGCAAGGTCGATCTTTACACCCGCTACGTCGGCTTCGAGATACCCGACCGCTTCGTCGTCGGCTACGGCCTGGACTACGCCGAGCGTCATCGCAACCTGCCGTTCGTCGCCGTCATGGAGGGCTGAGCGACCGGCGCCACGCCGCCTTTAGCCGTCGGATAGGCAGACCCACCATGGTACGCTAGGACACTGGTGGCCACGACTTCAAGCGCTGTCCAGACCCTCACGAACCAGCCATGAGCCGCTTCTTCAAGAGCGCCGCATTCCCGATTCTCATCGTCGTGGTGCTGGCATTCCTCGCCGTCAAACTGGTCAGTCCCAGCGGCGGCAACAAGCCCGCGCACAGCTACCAGACGCTGGTCAGCAGTGAACTTCCCAAAGGCGAAGTCGAATCGGTCGAGTTCAAGAACAAGGGCAAAGCGCTCGAAGTCAAGCTCAACGCCAAGGCGCACAAGGAAAGCTATGAAATCGGCTACGTAGAACAGGCCGCGCCCGAACTGATCAAGGAACTCAAAACCTACGGCGTCAAGTTCAACATCGAATCCGAAAAGAGCAGCGCGTTGCTCGGCCTGCTCACCTACATCCTGCCGTTCGCGCTGTTCCTCGGCTTCTGGATCTTCCTGATGAACCAGGTGCAGGGCGGCGGCTCCAAAGTCATGTCGTTCGGCAAGTCGCGCGCCAAGCGCATGTCCGCGGACTCGCCCAAGATCACCTTCCGCGACGTCGCCGGGGTCGACGAGGCGGTCGAGGAGCTGCACGAGATCAAGGAATTCCTCGAGAATCCCAAGAAGTTCCAGGCGCTCGGGGCGAGGATCCCCACCGGCGTGCTGCTGTACGGCCCGCCGGGTACCGGCAAGACGCTGCTCGCGCGCGCCGTGGCCGGCGAGGCGGGCGTGCCGTTCTTCTCGATCTCCGGCTCGGACTTCGTGGAGATGTTCGTCGGCGTCGGCGCCTCGCGCGTCAGGGACCTGTTCGAGCAGGCCAAGCAGAACAGCCCGTGCATCATCTTCATGGACGAGATCGACGCCGTCGGTCGCCACCGCGGCGCCGGGCTCGGCGGCGGCCACGACGAGCGCGAGCAGACGCTCAACCAGCTGCTGGTCGAGATGGACGGCTTCGAGGCCAAGGACAACATCATCATGATCGCCGCCACCAACCGGCCCGACATCCTCGACCCCGCGCTGCTGCGCCCCGGCCGCTTCGACCGCCAGATCGCCGTCGACCGTCCCGACCGTAAGGGCCGCGCGAAGATCCTCGAGGTACACACGCGCGGCAAGCCGCTGGCGAAGGTGATCGACATCGACGCGCTCGCCGGGCAGACCCCCGGCTTCACCGGCGCCGACCTATCGAACCTGATCAACGAGGCCGCGCTGCTGTCCGCGCGCACCGGCAAGCGTGAGATCGGCCAGGAAGAGCTCGAGGAGGGGATCATGCGCGTGATCGCCGGCCCGGAGAAGAAGACGCGCGTGATGAGCGAAAAAGAGCGGCTGATCACCGCCTACCACGAGATGGGCCACGCGCTCGTCGGCCACTTCCTCGAGCACTCCGACCCCGTGCACAAGATCTCCGTCATCTCCCGCGGGCAGGCGCTCGGGTACACGATCTCGATGCCCCAGGAGGACCGCTTCTTGACGACGCGCGCCGAGCTCGAGGACACGATGGCGATGACGCTCGGCGGCCGCGCCGCCGAGGAGCTCGTCTTCAGCGAGATCACGACCGGCGCCTCCAACGACATCGAGAAGGTCACCGCCACCGCCAAGCAGATGGTCATGCGCTTCGGCATGAGCGAGAAGCTCGGCCCGCGCGTGTTCGGCCACGACCACGGCCAGCCGTTCCTCGGCCGCGAGTTCTCCACCGAGCCCGACTACTCCGACGAGATCGCCCGCGAGATCGACGACGAGGTCCGCCGCATCATCGAGTCGGCGCACAAGCGCGCGCGCAGCATCCTCACCGATCACCAGCACGATCTGACCAACATCTCCGAGATCCTCGTCAAGCGCGAGACGATCGAGAAGGAGGAGTTCCTCGCGCTGCTCGCCGGCAAGAGCGAAGAGGAAGTCTTCGGCATCGAGGAGCCGACGAAGCCGCAGCTGCCCGCGCCGCCCGCCCCTGTCGACCGTGCCGAGCGCGAAACCCCACGCCCGCTGCCGCGCCCGGGGCTCGCCGGCGGCACCGCCGACATTCGCGCCACCGACCAAGAGCGCCCCGAGCCCGTCTGATCCCCGCGGCGGGCTGCGCGCACTCGAGGGGGCCCGGCTTGACGTGTGTGGTGGGGTGAGGGAGTATGTCTCGTCGCGTACGCTGTATAACCATCGCTATACAGCCTTTTTTTATGGGAGGGACGGCGTGCCGGTCGACTTCCGCGTGATGGGCGTCCTCAACGTCACGCCCGACTCGTTCTCCGACGGCGGGCGCTTCCTGGAGGCTCGGGCGGCCGTCGCGCGGGCGCGCGCGCTCGTCGAGGAAGGTGCCGAGATCGTGGACGTGGGTGGTGAGTCAACGCGGCCGGGCGCCGAGCCGGTGGCGCTCGAGGAGGAGCTTGCGCGCGTGGTGCCCGTGCTCGAGGGGTTGGGCGAGGCGGGCCTGACGGCGAGTTCGCAGATCTCGATCGACACGTGCAAGGCGGCGGTCGCTCGCGCGGCGCTCGAGGCGGGGGCGAGCATGGTCAACGACGTCAGCGCGCTGCGCGCCGACCCGCAGATGGCCGGCGTCGTGGCCGACAGCGGCGCCGACTGCTGCCTGATGCACATGCTCGGCGAGCCGCGCACGATGCAGCGGGCAGGCGGGGCTCGGTACGCCGACGTGGTCGACGAGGTCAAGGCGTTCCTGGAGGAGCGCCTGAGCTTCGCCGTGCGCGAGGGCATCGGCGAGGAGCGCATCCTGCTCGATCCCGGCATCGGCTTCGGCAAGACCGCCGCGCACAACCTCGCGCTGCTCGAGCGTCTCGGCGAGCTGGCCACGCTCGGGCGCCCGCTGCTGGTGGGCACCTCGCGCAAGAGCTTCCTCGGGCGCATCATCGCCGACGCCGCCGGCGAGGCCGAGTCGGTGGAGCCCGCGCGGCGGCTGCCCGGCACGATCGCCACCAATGTGCTCGCGCTCGAGCGCGGCGCGAGCGTGTTCCGCGTGCACGACGTCGCGCCCGTGCGCGATGCGCTTGCCGTGGCTGCTGCTACTTTGGGCGAGCGATGGACGGCGAGGGGGACGACGACGCAGACGAGCTAGACGACAACGGCGAGCTCGACGACGAGCGCGACCAGGGCGCCGAGTCGGTCACGATCGAGATCACCGGGCTGTCGTTGTACACGCACCACGGCGTCAGCGATGCCGAGCGCGAGGTCGGCCAGCGGCTGGTGCTCGACCTGCGCCTGGACATCGGCGAGACCGACGCCACCGTCACCGACTCGATCGAGGACACCGTCGACTACGACGAGGTCTGCCAGCTGGTCGCGCTGATCGCCCAGCAGCGCTCGCACAAGACGCTCGAGCGCCTGTGCAGCACGATCGCCGACCGCCTGCTCGCCGACTACGAGCTCGAGGGGGTGTGGGTGAAGGCCGCCAAGCCCGAGCCGCCGATCGCGCTCAGCGTCGACGAGGTCTCCGTCGAGGTCTGGCGCGAAGCGGAGGGATAGGCGGATGACGAACACGAACACGCCGAGCGCCTTCCGTGCCGCCGTCGAGCGCGGCGATCTCGACGCCGCGCGCGAGCAGCTCGCCCCCGATGTCGTGTTCCACAGCCCCGTCACCTTCCATCCGTTCGTCGGGCGCGACACCGTTGCGGGGCTGCTGTCGCTGGTCGCACAGACGTTCGAGGATTTCCGCTACACCGACGAGATCGTCACCGAGGGCATCCACGCTCTGATCTTCAAGGCGAGCGTCTCCGGCAGGGAGCTCGAGGGCATGGACCTGCTTCGCTTCGACGAGCAGGGCCTGATCGCCGACTTCACGGTGATGGTGCGTCCCCTCTCCGGCCTGATCCCGTTCGCGCAGGCGATGGGCGAGAAGGCCGCCGCCGCCGGCCTGCAGACGACACGCTCCTGAACCGCCGGCCGGTAGCGTCCGGCGGGTGAACGCCACGCGGCAGCGAATCGGACTCCTCGGGCTCGGCTCCAACGTCGGCGAGCGGCGCGCGCATCTGCAGGCCGCGGTCGACGCGCTGGCGGGCGCGGGGGTGCGGGTGCTGGCGTGCTCCTCGACCTACGACACCGACCCCGTCGGCGAGGTGCTCGAGCAACCGACGTTCCTCAACGCCTGCGTGCGTATGCGCACCGAGCTCGAGCCGCTGGCGCTGCTCGACGCCGTCAAGCGCCTGGAGCGCGAACTGGGCCGCGCTCCCGCCGGCGTGCGTCACGGTCCACGCGCGATCGACATCGACATCCTCCTGCTGGGAGAGCTCGAGCTGCGCCACGAGCGCATGACCCTGCCCCACCGGCAGCTGCTCACCCGCCGCTTCGTCCTGATCCCCGCGCTCGAGCTGGATTTCGACCTGCGCGTGCCTGCGGGCGAGAACGGCTTTACGCGCCTGGCCGACGCGCTCGCCCCGCTCTCACCCGCGGAGGGGGTGCGCTGGGCCGGTCCGCCGCTCGCTGTGCCGAGTTAGGAGGCGATCGTGCCGCCCCCGTGCCAGCTGGCGAGCGACAGCAGCGTCGCGGTGCTCACGCCGTGTCCCGCTACGACACACAGGTGCCCGTCGCGCAACCACGTCACCACGTGTGCGCCGTGCTCGACCAGGAACCGGTAAGGCGTGCCGCGCCGGTACATGATCACGCCGCCGCTGACGCCGGGCGCGGGTGTTCCCGCCACGATCGCGTAGCCGATCCAGCGGCCTTCGCGGTTGGCGTAGAACACCGTCGTCACCGCGCGCCCATCCACGCGATCCACGCGCGCGCCCGTCGCCCGCCAGCCGAAGCTCTCTTCCCAGTAGGGGAACGGGATGCCGTCGACGTCGGCCGCCAGCTGTGCGCCGTCGTGCGCGCTCTCGACCGGCGCGCGCGTCGTCGCCGGGCGCAGCGTCAACGCGACCGTCCTTTCCAGCGTCAGCGTCGAGCCGCCGCCCGAGGAGCCGAGCACCAGCACGAGCACGAGCGCGCACAGCACGGGCACGCCGGCGAGCCCCCAGCGGATCGCCCTAGGCCTGCGCCGGCGCACGCCGCTGCGCTCCTGCACGAGCGTCTCGACGCGGCGGTGCAGGTCCGCCGGCGCCTGCACGTCGATCGAGCGCACCAGCTCGACGAGCTCGGATTCTGTTTGTGGGGCTCGCTCACTCATGGGATATCCTCACCGACAGAGACGCCGCCGGCGTCTTTGTCTTCCCGTCCCTCGCCTGTGCCGGCGCCTCGGCGGCGAGGCGCTCGGCGACCTGCTTGCGGGCGCGGAATAGTCGCGTCGTCAACGTCGCCTCGCGCACGTGCAGCGCCCGCGCGGCCTCTCTGTAGGACAGGCCGAGCACGTCAACCGCCACCAGCGCCAGGCGAAAGTCATCAGACAGCTGGGCGATCGTCGCGTAGATCTCCTGCACCTCCAGCGCCTGCTCCGGCCGGCTCGTCGGCCTGGGGTCCGCCGCGACCACATCCTCGAGCGTCGACGCCGTCACCGGCCGGCGCGAGGCTGTGCGCAGGCTGGTGAAGAACGTGTTGCGCAGAACGCGCATCAGGTAGTACAGCTCGTCGTCTCCGCGCAGCACGCGGGGTCGCGACAGCACCCGCGCGAACGTCTCCTGGACGAGATCCTCGGCGTCCTCACGCGATCCCGACAGCGCCCACGCGGCGCGATACAGGCGGTCCACATGCCGGGTCAGAGATTGCGGGTCGAGAGTGCGCATGAAGGACGCGGCGGCACCGTGACTGCCCCGCGGAGGCTCGCCTTGTCCTGCGACTGTAGCGCCCCCGCGCTCGTCCGCGACCAACTGCGATTGGGTGGGAAGGATCCGCGCGCGGCGGTGTCATTGCACAGTGACGGCGGCGTACGCAAGGCAGGCCGTCGGAACGAATCGATCATCCGACATCGACACTGGAGGCCGACTGATCATGAGGTTGCGCACGCTCTTGGCGCTCGCCGTCGCCGCGCCGCTGGGGGGGGCGGTCGTGGTGCTACCCGCGCTGGCCGCCTCCTCGGAAGCCAAGATCGAAGTGAACGAAAACTGCAACTACCCCAACTGGCCGTGCTGGACGTCTTCGCCAGGGCCCAACCCGCCACCTGCGAACGTCACGACGATCGCCGCGGGCGGCGTCGTCACGCTCGTCGACAAGACGAACGTCGCCGCCAGCCTCGCGTGGACGGGCGCCGCACCGACGTGCTCTCCCACCGTGCCCGTCAGCCCCGCGCCGGCGAGCACCGGTTGGGAAGGCACGTGCAAGTTCGAACAGTCCGGGCGCTACACGTTCGAAAGCGCGACCATGTACCCGTCGTACAGGAGCTACGAAGTCGTGGTGGCGCCCGCGAGCACGACCGGTACCACCCCGACTGGCACCACCACCGCCGGCGGCTCGACGCCCTCCGGCTCGGGCAGCGCGTCCACCGGCTCGGGTTCCCCACCGCAAGGTGGCGGTCCGGCCGCTACCAGCACACCCGTCGGCTCCCTACTCGCTGGCAGCGCATCCTCGGCGGTGAAGCTCGCGCCGGGCCGAGGCGGTCGCTCGGTGCGCGGCTCGGTCGAGGTCTCGCATGCGGGCGCGGGAGGGCGGCTGGAAGTGCGACTGCTGGCCGCGCGGGCGTCGCTAGCGAGCACCGGACACGGCTCGCGCGTGCAGGTCGGACGCGCGGTGCTCGCGCCGCTGGCGTCGGGCACGGTCGACTTCACGGTCGGTCTCGACGCGCGCGCCATGCAAGCGCTGCGCACGCACGGGCGTCTGGAGTTGAGCGTGAGCGTCCTGCTGACCCACGCGCACGCCTCGGATGTGACGATCGTCCGAAGCATCGTTGTCCGGCGCTGAGCGCCTGCGCGACGGTCCCGAGCGCGGGTTCCCTCGCGGCCATCGCAACCCGAGCATAATGCTCGCCGATGCTGCTAGTGGTCGACGTCGGCAACACGCAGACGCACTTCGGGGCCTTCCAGGGCGAGCAGCTGCTCGAGCACTGGCGCTTCGCCACCGTGCGCCAATCCACCGCCGACCAGCTCGGCGCCGCCCTGCGCAATCTGCTGGGCCTGCGCGGATACGGCTTCGAGGACATCGACGCGTCGATCGTCTCCTCCACCGTCCCCCAGCTCGAGCCCGAGTGGACCGCCATGGCCAGCCGGTATCTCTCGCAGGAGATGCACGCGGTCGGTCCCGGCACGAGGACGGGGATGGCGATCCGCTACGACAACCCTCGCGAGATCGGCGCCGACCGTCTCGTCAACGCGGTTGCCATCCGCGAGCGCTTCGGCGGGCTGGCCGTGTGCGTCGACTTCGGCACTGCCACCACCTTCGACGTCGTCTCGCGCGAGGGCGAGTACGTCGGCGGGGCGCTCATGACCGGCATCGAGATCTCCCTCGAAGCGCTGTCCGAGCGCGGCGCGCGGCTGCCCAAGGTCGACCTCGCGCCTCCGCGCAGCGTGATCGGCAAGAACACCATCGATGCCATCCGCTCCGGCGTCGTCTACGGCTACGCAGGTGCCATCGACGCGATCCTGCGCCGCCTGTACGACGAGCTGGGCGAGCGCACCGCCGTGATCGCCACCGGCGGCCTCGCGCACCTGGTCGTGCCCTTCACCGAGGAGATCGAGGAGATCGACGATCTGCTCACGCTCACCGGGTTGCGCCTGCTGCACGAACGAAACGCCTAGCGGCGCCCTCCATAATGGGGCGGGTGGCGCGTATGAGCCTCGACGAACCGTGGACCCTCGGTACGCTGCGCGTGCCCAACCGCGTGCTGCTGGCGCCGCTTGCGGGCATCGGCAACTGGTTCGTGCGCCTGCAGGCCAAGCGCTACGGCGCCGGCATGGCGGTTTCGGAGATGGTCTCCTCGCACGCCATCCACTACCGCAACCGGCGCACGTGCGTGGAGATGCTGCGCATCGACCCGCGCGAGCGCGCGGGCGGGCCGGTGGCGATCCAGCTGTTCGGCGAGGACCCCGCGATCATGCGCTCCGCTGCCGCCCAGGTCGCCGCCGCGGGCGCCGACGCGATCGACATCAACATGGGTTGCCCCGTTCCGAAGGTGCGCAAGACCGGCGCCGGCGCCGCCCTGCTGGAGAACCCCGACCTGGCCGTAGCGCTCGCGCGTGCCGCCGTCGAAGGTGGCGGGGTGGCGGTGACCGTCAAGCTGCGCTCGGGACTGCGCCCCGGCGATGACAGCGGCTTTGAGCTGGCGCACCGGCTGGTCGCCGAGGCGGGCGTCGCGGCGATCGGGTTCCATCCACGCTCGGCGGCCGTCCACCACAAGGGAACGCCCGACTACGAGCTCGCTGCCCGCCTGGTGCGGTCATTGCCCGCGCCCGTGATCCTCTCCGGCGGCATCGACGACGCCGACGCCGCGCGCGAGGCGTTCGCCCGCACGGGCGCCGCGGCCGTGATGCTCGCACGCGGGGGGCTCGGCAACCCCTGGCTGTTCAGCGAGCTGCTCGACGCTCGCAAGGGCCCGCCGCGCCGCGAGGAGGTCCTCGGCGAGCTGCGTTGGACGATCGAGCGCGCCGTCGAGCACCTCGGGGAGCAGCGCGCCACGCGCTATCTGCGCAAGTTCTACCCCTGGTACGTGCCGCGCCTGCAGCTGGACGCGAGGGCCGCGACGAGCCTGCAGGAGGCGTTGCAGAGCGCCGACACGCTCGCCCGCGTGCGGGAGCTGCTGGATCTCGCCTGCCGGCCATCCTCGCTCGCCGCTTGAGTCCCGGCCGGCGGCCCGCGCCCCCGCTATACTGCTGCGCCGCTGAACCCCCGGGCCTGGCGAGAACCCCCGCACCCAGCGGGGTTTTGTGTGTCGAGGACCGGACAACCAACCTACGGATCGATTCACTCCCACCGCACATGCCGAAGGACGTCATCCTCACCCCAGAAGGCCTGCAGAAGCTCCAGCACGAGCTCGAGCTGCTGTCCACCGAGAAGCGCCGCGAGGTAGCCGAACGCATCAAGGAGGCCAGGGAATTCGGAGACATCTCCGAGAACTCCGAGTACGACGACGCCAAGAACGAGCAGGCGATGGTCGAGAGCCGCATCGCCCAGCTTCAGGAGAAGCTGCGCATGGCCACCGTCATCCAGGCCAAGGACCTGTCCACCGACGTCGTGCAGGTCGGTTCGGTGGTGCACGTTAAGGACGAGAAGACCGGCAAGTCCGTCAAGTACACCATCGTCGGCTCCGCCGAGGCCAAGCCAAACGAGCACAAGCTCTCCAACGAGTCGCCTGTCGGTCGCGCCCTGCTCGGGCGCAAGCGCAACGAGACCGTCGCCGTCAAGGTGCCCCGCGGGCCCGCGCGCAAGCACAAGATAACCAAGAAA
>Ga0302325_10006970_pt1 | contig 25206 bp, 27 predicted proteins | sample Palsa_T0_2_FD_201948 | JGI IMG/M metagenome (GOLD analysis project Ga0302325, IMG submission 201948) | Peat permafrost microbial communities from Stordalen Mire near Abisko, Sweden - Palsa_T0_2 | ecosystem: Environmental > Terrestrial > Soil > Palsa > Peat permafrost | place: Sweden: Abisko... | reverse complement strand
GCTCAGCGGCCGCTGCCCGTCGGCCGCGGGGAGGGTGCTCGTACGCTCGCTCAGGTACTCGAGATGATCCCCGAGGTTGCCCTGCAGGTGCCAGTCGCCGGCGGTACCGACCACAAGCCCGCAGCGTGCGAGCCTCCCTAGAGCATGCGAGATAGAAGGCCGTTCGGCGCCGATCAGCTGTCCGAGCAGGCGGTGCGTGAGCGGCAACGAAAGGTGGATGCCGCTGGGCTCGACGCGACCCCAACGCGACGCGAGATGCCAGAAGAGGAGGACCAGGCGCAGCTCGAGTCGCGGCTGGCAGGTGATGGCCCGGAGGGCGTCAACGTTGATGGTTCGCTCGCCCGCGCGCCGCAGCAGCGCCTGCGTGATCTGCGGCCAGGGGCGCACACGCTCAGCGAACTCGGCGTCGAGCAGGGCGAGTCGCGTCGCGGCGAGCGCGTGCCAGGTGTCGGTTCGCTCGAGCAGCTCGTCGAGTTGCGCTCGCGTCGGCTGGAGCAGATCGCCGGCGCCGACGAGCTCCGTCGCCGTCCGGCTGCCGACTCTTGCGTCGATCGCCATCAGCCCGTCGAGGATGATCAGGCCGGGGCCGTCGGCTACGGCCGCAAACCACTCCCGGAGATCGCAGGCGCCAACCTCGACTTCGAGCACCTTGGCCGTCGCCAGCTGCCGCGCGGCGACGAGCATACGGACATCGAACTCCGCGGCGAGGTCATCGTCAGCATCGAGCAGATAGATGTAGAGCGCCGAGGACTCCGGCAGTTGAGGCGACGCGCGAAAGTCGCCGGGCCAGTGCACCGGACCATGCTCAAAACCGTTTCGGCCTGCGATGGAAATGGAACCCTTCCGGTCCGCCCGACGCAAGACTCCCTCCGGCGCATCGTACCCCGTCCGTGGCGAGCACAACGCCCGGTCATTTGACGGTAATGCTGATTACCAACGCCGTGGTAACCGTCCTTACCGGCCTCGGCAAGCGCCCCTCGGGGCATGGTAGAACCGCCAGCGATGTGTCTTGCAATCCCCGGTCAGATCGTCGAGATCACCGACGAGCTCAATCGTCTGGCCAAGGTTGACGTCGCCGGCGTGCAGCGGACCGTGAACATCGGATTGCTCGATGTTGACGGCGCGGGCGTCGGCCCCGGCGACTGGGTCCTGATCCACGTCGGCTTCGCGATTTCCCAGGTCGACGAGGAGGAGGCGCGGGCCACGCGCGAACTGCTCGAGCGGATGGGAGCCGACTACGAGCAGGAGCTCGAGGAGCTGAAGGCGAGCGTGATCGAGTGAACCCGTCTGCCGAGGCGGGCTGCGGTTCGGAGCACTGCATCACCTGCGGCGATGACGGGGTGCCGATGACTGTGCTGGCGCTCGATGCGGAGCGCCAGCTCGCGCTCTGCGTCGACGAGGACGGAGTGCGAAGCCAGGTCGAGACGGCGCTGGTCGAGCCGGTCGCGCCAGGCGAGCGCCTACTCGTGCACGCCGGCACGGCGATCGCCTCCCTGGCGGCGAGCGTCAACGGGTCCGTGCGATGAAGTTCGTCGAGGAGTTTCGTGACCCTGAGCTCGGCCGTGCGCTCGCCGGCGAGATCCTCGGACTTGTCGAGCCGGGACGCCACTACAAGCTGATGGAGGTGTGCGGTGGGCACACCCACTCGATCTACAAGTACGGCGTCGACGATCTGCTGCCGGCCAACGTCGAGCTCGTCCACGGTCCCGGGTGTCCCGTCTGCGTGATCCCGATGGGCCGGGTCGATGATGGGATCGCGCTGGCCCATCAGGACGGCGTCATCTTCACTTGCTTCGGCGACATGGTGCGGGTACCGGGGGCGAACGGGAGCCTGCTGGAAGCCAAGGCCGCCGGCGCCGACGTGCGGATCGTCTACTCCCCGCTTGACGCGCTGCGGATCGCAAAGCAGAACCCCGATCGGCAGGTCGTGTTCTTCGCGATCGGGTTCGAGACGACGGCACCCTCGACCGCGCTGACGGTCAAGCGGGCGCGTGCCGAGCAGGTCAAAAACTTCTCCGTGATGTGCAGCCACGTCACGATCGTGCCGCCGCTCCGTGCGCTGCTGGAGTCTCCGGACCTGCGTCTCGACGGGTTCATCGGACCCGGTCACGTCTCGACGATCGTTGGCGCACGGCCGTTCGAGTTCATCCCGGCCGACTACGGCAAGCCGATCACGATCGCCGGCTTCGAGCCGCTCGACATCCTGCAGGCGATCGTGATGATCCTGCGCCAGCTGGCGGAGGGGCGCTGCGAGGTCGAAAACCAGTACAGCCGCGTCGTGCCCTATGAGGGCAACGTTCGCGCGCTCGAGGTGATGGCCGAGGTCTTCGAGCTGCGGCCTCATTTCGAGTGGCGGGGGCTCGGGTTCATCTCGCACAGCGGCCTCAAGCTCTCCGAGGCCTACGCCGATCTCGATGCCGAGGTCCGTTTCGCCGTGCCCGGTGTCCGCGTCGCCGACCCGAAGGCATGCCAGTGCGGCGAGGTCCTGAAGGGCGTCATCAAGCCGTGGGAGTGCAAGGTGTTCGGCACCGCATGCACGCCCGAGCGCCCGATCGGCACCTGCATGGTCTCCTCCGAGGGGGCGTGTGCCGCGTACTACAACTTCGGCCGTTTCGCCCGCGAGCGCGAGGTCGTGTAGTGAGCCCCGCACCCGACGCGCAGGCGAGCACTGTCGAATCTCGCGCGACGGGCGAGCAGACAACGATCTCCGGGCGCGAGCAGCGGGTTCTCGGGATCATCGAGACGGCGCGCTCCAAACGAGCGAAGTTTCGCGACACCCAGATCAACATGGCCCACGGTGCCGGTGGCAAGGCGACGCAGAGCCTGATCGAGGGCCTGCTCGTGCCGGCGTTCGCCTCGAGCACACTTGCCGAGATGGCGGACGCCGGAGCGCTCGTCGTGGACGGTGTCGAGCTGGCGCTGAGCACCGACTCCTACGTCGTGCGGCCGCTGCGCTTCCCCGGTGGATCGATCGGCGAACTCGCGGTGAACGGCACCGTCAACGACCTCGCGGTCAGCGGCGCAAAGCCGCTCGCCCTGAGCCTCTCGCTCGTGCTCGAGGAGGGCCTCGCGGCTGAAGACCTTCGCGCCGAGGTGGAGGCGATCGCCGCCGCCGCGAGAGCCGCCGGCGTCGCCGTCATCACCGGCGACACGAAAGTCGTCGAGCGGGGCCACGCCGACGGGATGTACATCTGCACCGCCGGCGTCGGGCGACGCGATCCGCGCGCCCGGCTGTCGCCCGCGGCGCTCCGCCCCGGCGACCGGATCCTGCTTTCGGGCAGCATCGGCGAGCACGGCACCGCGATCATGCTCGCACGCGGCGAGTTCGAGCTCGACGCGCAGATCGAGTCCGACACCTGCTCGCTATGGCTGGCAGTCGACGCGCTGCTCGCCGCCGCCGGCCCGCGGCTGCACTGTCTGCGCGACGCGACGCGCGGCGGCGTCGCGTCCGTCCTCAACGAGCTCGCCCGCGCCTCGTCCGTGGCGATGATCGTGCGCGAGGGCGACGTACCCGTTCAGCCCGCGGTCGCCGCCGCCGCGGAGATCCTCGGCATCGATCCGATGTACGTGGCGAACGAGGGCAAGCTGGTGGCGTTTGTCGCGCCGGAGGGGGCCGATGAGGCGCTCGCGGCGCTGCGGAGTGTGCCCGGCTGCGAGCAGGCAGCCGAGATCGGTGAGGTGCGGACGGATCCGCCCGGGATGGTTTTGGTGGCGACGAGCTTCGGCGGGCGGCGGGTCATGGACCAGCTGGTCGGCGATCCACTGCCCAGGATCTGTTGAGAACGAGAGGAGAGCACGATGGCGATGGCGACCGACCCCTATGCAGCGCAGAAGAAGACGGAGGCGGTGACGGCACACGTCCTGTGGATGACCACGGGCCTCAGCTGTGAGGGTGATTCGGTGGCGATGACCTCCGCCACCAACCCGAGCCTCGAGGACATCATCCTGCAGGCGATCCCGGGCATGCCGAAGGTCGTCGTCCACAACCAGGTCGTGGACTTCGCGAACGGCCAGGAGTACGCCCAGGCGTGGTTCGACGCCGAGGAGGGCAAGCTCGACCCGTTCGTCCTCGTGATCGAAGGCTCGCTTGGCAACGAGGAGATCAACGGCGATGGCTTCTGGACCGGCTTCGCGGTGAACCCCGAGACCGGGCAGCCGATCACGATGAACGAGTGGCTCGACCGGCTGGCGCCGAAGGCCGCCGCTGTGGTTGCCGTCGGTACCTGCGCGACCTACGGCGGGATCCCGGCGATGAAGGGCAACGCGACCGGAGCGATGGGCGTGCCGGACTACCTCGGCTGGAGCTGGAAGTCGAAGGCCAACCTGCCTGTCGTCTGTATACCGGGCTGTCCCGCGCAGCCGGACAACATGACCGAGACCCTGCTCTACCTGGCGCTGCACCTCGCCGGACTGGCGCCGGCGCCCGAACTCGACGAGGCGCTGCGCCCGACCTGGCTGTTCGGCCGCACCGTGCGCGAGGGCTGCAACCGCGCCGGCTTCGCCGAGCAGGGCGAGTTCGCAACCGAGTACGGATCGGACCATCGCTGCCTCGTCAAGCTCGGCTGCAAGGGCCCGGTTGTCAAGTGCAACGTCCCGGTACGCGGATGGGTCAACGGGATCGGCGGCTGCCCGAACGTCGGCGGGATCTGCATGGCGTGCACGATGCCGGGATTCCCCGACAAGTTCATGCCGTTCATGGACGAGGACAAGTACGGGGCGCTCGCGGCCAGATTCATGGGTGCGTCCTACGGCCCGCTCGTCCGCTGGGGTCGCAAGCGCAACATCAAGCACAAGTACGACGTCGAGCCGACCTGGCGCAAGCGGGGCAAGGCGCTCACGACGGGCTACCAGAAGCACTGGTAGGCGCGCTAGCTGCATTTTGGGATCAGCCAATCAATTGACTTTGTTGCGGCGATAAAAGCCGAGTGAGGAGAGACACAGATGGCCGTTGAGACACGCCCCGGGCAGAAGGTGCTCGTCAAGGAGATGTCGTGGGATCCGATCACGCGGATCGTCGGCAGCCTCGGCATTCACACCGAGATCGACTTCACCAACCAGCAGGTACTCAAGTGCTACAGCACGTCGATGATCTTCCGCGGCTTCGACATCTTCATGAAGGGGATCGATCCACGCGATGCCCACTTCATCACCAGTCGGATCTGCGGCATCTGCGGCGACAACCACTGCACCTGCTCGTGCCTGAACCAGAACATGGCCTACGGCGTCAAACCGCCGCCGCTGGGTGACCTCGCGTTCAACCTCGCAGAGACGGCCGACTACATATTCGACCATGCGATCTTCAACGACTGCATGGCCAACGTCGACTTCTGCGAGCAGATGGTCAAGGAGACCAACCCGACGCTGCTGGCGACGGCGGAGAAGACGGCGGCGCCGGGCCGTGACATCCACGGCTTCAAGACGATCGCCGACATCATGCGCTCGCTCAATCCGTTCACGGGCGAGTTCTACCTCGAGACGCTGCACGTGGCGCGCTACACGCGCGAGATGTACTGCCTGTTCGGCGGGCGCCACACGCACCCTTCGACGATCATGCCGGGCGGCTGCAGCGCCGACATCACGCACCAGACGTGCACCGACTACTACGTGCGCCTGATGCGCTACTTCGACTACGTCAAGCGCAGCGTGCCGATGCACGACGACCTCTACGACTTCTTCCTGCGGGAGCTGCCCGGTTACGACATGGTCGGGTTCCGCGAGACGAACCTCGTGAACTGGGGCTCGTTCGACGACCCCGACTACGTCGACTACGACTACAAGAACATGACGGAGTGGGGCCGCCACCGCTACATCACTCCGGGTGTGGCGTTCGGCGGCGAGTTGATCTCGACCGATCTCGTCGAGATCAACCTGATGATCCGCATCCTGCTGGGCTCCTCGTACTTCGACGGCTGGGAGAACGAGCCGACGTTCGTCGACAAGGATCCGCTCGGCAACCCCGTTGACAAGAACCACCCGTGGAACAAGGTCACGCTGCCGAAGCCCCAGAAGCGCGACTTCACCGACAAGTACACCTGGGTCGTGTCGCCGCGGATGTATGACAAGCGCACCGACACGCACGTCTGCTGCGACACCGGCGGCGGGCCGTTCGCGCGCCAATGGTGCACGGCCAAGGCCGGCCTCGTCGACTTCGGCTACGCCAAGGCGACCGGGCACTCGATCCAGATGGTGCTGCCGCGTTCGCCGAACATGCCGGAGATGGAGCTCGAGTGGCACGTACCGGAGAAGTCCAACGCGATCGAGCGCGACCGCGCCCGGACCTACCACCAGGCGTATTCGGCGCTGATCGCGCTGCACAACCTGGAGCGGGCGATGAAGGAGGTCCAGGCTGGGCGGACGAAGTCGTGGAACAACTTCAAGGTTCCCGACAGCGCGGTCAGCTGTGGCTTCCACGAGGCGGCGCGCGGCGTGCTGTCCCACCACATGGTGATCCGCGACGGCAAGATCGCCAACTACCAGCCCTATCCGCCGACGCCGTGGAACGCGAGCCCGCGCGACGTGTACGGGACTCCCGGTCCCTACGAGGATGCGGTGCAGAACACGCCGATCTTCGAGGAGAACGGACCCGACAAGTTCAAGGGGATCGACATCATGCGCGCCGTGCGCTCGTTCGACCCATGCCTGCCGTGCGGCGTGCACATGTACACCGGCGGCGGCAAGGTGCGCAAGGTGATGCACACGCCGACCGGGCTCTCCTAGCGCCATGGAGGCTGCTGCGGCTGAGACGATGACCGCCGATGCACCCGAGCAGCTGATTGCTCGGGTGCAGGAGCTCCAACAGCGGCTTGACGAAGCCAGCGGATCGGTGACGTGCGAGCTCGCCGACGACCTGGTATCCGCTGTTGTGCAGCTGTACGGCGCCGGGCTCGAGCGGATCGTGGGTTTGCTGCTCGAACGCGGGGAGGTCGGCGAGCAGATCGCAGCCGAGCTCCCCGCCGACGAGTTGGTCGGGATGCTGCTGTTGATCCACAACCTGCATCCCGTTCCACTCGCCGACCGGGTGGCGGCCGCACTCGAGCAGGTACGGCCATACATGGAGTCCCACGGCGGCAACGTCGAACTGCTCTCACTCGAGGACGGCGTTGCGCGGATCCGTCTTCAGGGGAGCTGCTCGGACTGCTCTTCGTCGGCGGTGACGTTGGAGCTCGCGATCAAGCAGGCACTCGAGGAGGTCGCTCCGGATCTCGAGGGTCTCGAGGTCGAGGGGATCGAGGCGCCAGCCCCGGGAAGCCTGCCGATGGCAAACGGCGGCATCCCCACGAGCGGAATCGAGTTGCCGATCGTGATGTCTCCGCCGCCGCCACCGCCGGCCTGGTTCGAGCTCGACTCGGTCGGCGAACTGGCATCCGGCTCGATGATCGCCGAGCAAGTGGCCGGTACGCAGCTACTGATCGCAAACGTCGACGGAACTTTGCTCGCCTACCACGACAACTGCGCGTCCTGTGGAGCGCCGTTGCATGACGGCCTGCTGCTCGCCGGGGCGCTCGCCTGCCCGCAGTGCGAGCGGACGTTCTTCCTGCCTCGCGCCGGGCGCTCGATGGACGATGAGCGCATCCAACTCGAGCCCGTGCCGCTGCTGCGCGAGCAGGGGCGGGTCAAGGTGGCGCTCGCGCGATGAACGGCAACGGCGCAGGCCCCGGCGGCAACGGCCGCCAGCTGCTGGACGACGCGCTCGAGGCGCGACGGCGGGTGGAGCTCGTCTCCGGCCTGCGAGGTCGTGCTCGCGCCGGCGGCGGAACCGCGCCCGCCGCCACCGCGACCGGCACTGGCGCGCAGGCCACAAAAGACGCCGAGGTCTGCGACCTCTGCGGCCTTGAGATCCCGAGCGATCACCGCCACCTCCTGCACCTGGGTGAGCGTCGCATCGTCTGCTCCTGCGAAGCCTGCTGGGGGATGCGCTCCGGCGAGGGCGATTACCGTCCGACAGGATCGCGGCTCGTCTGGCTCACCGGGCTTGAGTTGCCCGAGGATCTCTGGGCGAGCTTCCAGATCCCGATCGGCCTGGCCTTCTTCATGCACTCGACGATCACCGGCTGCGTCGTCGCCATGTACCCGAGCCCCGGCGGCGCGACCGAGAGCGAGCTGCATTTCGACTCCTGGAACCGGATGTGCACGCTGAACCCGGTGTTGCGCGGACTCGAAACCGATATCGAGGGCCTCATCGTGAACCGCATGAGCGACCCCCCGGCCTACGCGATAGCTCCGATCGACCGCTGCTACGCGCTGACCGGCGCGATCAAGGCGAACTGGGAGGGGATCTCCGGCGGTCCGCGCGTCGAGCTGGCGGTCGCGGAGTTCTTCGAGCGGCTTCGGGCCGAGGCCGTGGCGGCGTGAGCGCCGTGCCGCTCACAGAGGCCCCGGGCGAATCGGCGGACGCCCCGGACCTCGATTTCACGGTGCTCGGCGCGCGCCCGGTCCGCTACGCCGCGGCGCCGATGCTCGCACTCGATCTGCAGATCGCCGAGCAGACCGGTCGCCCCGTGTACATGGTGGCGCTGAGTATCAACCTGATGATCGAGCCCGCTCGGCGGAGCTACGACGCGGAGACGCACGAGCGACTCGTGGAATTGTTCGGCACGCCCGAACGCTGGGCGGTGACGACGCGCAGCCTCGTCTGGTCGGCACTCGACGTCGTCGTGCCTGCCTTCACCGGCTCGACAACGGTGATGGTCCCGATCTCCTGCCACTACGACCTCGAGCTCGCCGCCGCCAAGTACCTGCACTCGCTGCCCGACGGGGAGGCTCCGCTCGCACTCCACTTCAACGGAATGATCTACTACCCGGCCGCGGACGGCGGGCTGCAGATGGTGCTCGTGCCATGGACGAAGTCGATCGACTTCCGCATGCCGGTGTCGGTCTGGCGCGAGACCGTCGAGCACTACTACCCGAACACGGGCTGGGTCGCGCTGCGCTCGCAGACGCTCGAGAGCCTGCAGCGCGAGAAGCTCGAGCGGGCGCTCCCGACGCTCGACGCCTGCATCCAGGAGCTGCTCGGCGAGGCGCGTCGTGCGTGAGCGCGACCCGGCTCTCGAGCAACTCGTCGAATCGTTGCTCTACGAGGGCTACGCGCTCTACCCCTACACGCCGGGAGCGACCAAGAACTCGACTCCGACGCCGTTCGGCATCGTCTACCCGCCGGTCTACGCCGCGGAGCTTTCAAGCACGTTCGACCATCTCGAACTGCGCTGCGTGTTGGAAGCGCCGCCCGACGCCGTGCTGCGAGCCGAGGTGCGCTTCCTGGCGGCCGACGGCGAGCGCCATCGCGCGCGGGAGCGGCGCCTAGCGCTATCGGGAGCGATGGTTGGTGCGCTTGGCGGCGCGGGCGCCGACAAAGCGACGAGAATCGGCACGCCGCCGCTCGAGCTAGCGATCAGCCTGCGCGCCGAGCAACTCGGCGAGGGCTGCTACGAGGTCGCACTGCGCGTCGAGAACCGCACGCTCGTGAGCAGCGGGCTGGACCGCGCCGGCGCGCTGCGCCGCGCGCTGCTTTCGACACACCCGATCCTCGAGGTCACGGGCGGACGTTTCATCTCGCCGCTCGAGCGCCCCTGCGATAGCGCCAACACATTCCCGGTGCTCGCCACGGCGGCCGACGATGCCGTGATCGGCGCGACGATCGTGCTGCCCGATCATCCTCAGATCGCACCCGAGAGCCTCGGCGCGCTGTTCGACTCGACCGAGATCGAGGAGGCTCTGCTGCTGCACGTCCACGCGCTGAGCGACGGCGAACGCGCCGAGATCGAGCAACAGGACGAAACCGTCCGGGCGATGATCGCGCGTGCGGCCGCAAGCACGCCGGAGGACATCATCGCGCTTCATGGGCGCGTGACGTTGCGCGATCCGCAGACCAACGAGCCACCGACGGAACCCCCGGGACTCGCCGATCCGCGCGCCGGCGAGGAGTTCGCCGACGTCGACGGGGTGGCGTTCAGGCGCGGGCACAAGGTGCTGATCCGCCCACCGGCCGATGCCGACCTGCAGGCGCGCATGCTCGATGGGCGCACCGCGACGATCGAGCGAATCTTCACGGACTACGACGGGAAGACCCATCTCGGCGTGACGATCGACGACGACCCGGGACAGGACCTGATGCGCGAGACCGGCCGTTTCCTGTTCTTTTTTCCCCCCGAGGTGGAGGTGATCGAGCCATGAGCTCCACGCAGACGAAGCGGATCCTCGTTGCCGGCGTAGGCAACGCCTGGCTGCGCGACGACGGCTTCGGCGGCGAGGTCGCACGGCGCCTCGAGCAGCGCACGATGCCCGACGGCGTCGCCGTGATGGATGCCGGCACGGGCGGTCTCGACCTGGCCTACGAGGTGATGCGCGGCTATGACGCGCTCGTGATCCTCGACGTCAGTCGCCAGGGCGGCGAACCTGGCACGCTCTACGTCATGGAGGCCGACGAGGAGTCGGTCGATGGGCAGATCGATGACGGTGCGGTGATCAACCCGCATGGCATGGACCCGCAGGAGATGCTGCGCTTTGTCAAGGCGGCGGGCGCTTGGCCGGGCAGGGTCGTCGTGGTGGCCTGCGAACCGGCCGACGTCGAAGAGCTCGGCTGGGGGCTTACCGAGCAGGTCAAGGACGCGGTCGAGCGGGCGATCGATCTCGTCGCCGAGACGGTCGATGAGCTGCTGACTGACGCGGCCTACGAAAGCCTCGGCTAGCGGTGCATGAGCTGTCGCTCAGCAGCGCGATCATCAACACGGCAGTAAGGCACGCCGACGGGCGCCGGGTCAGCGTCGTCAGCCTGCGCGTCGGACGGCTGCGCCAGGTCGTCCCTGAGACGCTCGATTTCTACTTCGAGTTCGTCGCGCGGGGCACGCTCTGCGAGGGCGCGCGCCTCGAGCAGGAGGTCGTCGACGCGCGCCTGCGCTGTCAGCCGTGCGCGCGCGAGTGGGGAATCGATGTACCGGCGTTCCGCTGTCCGACGTGCGGCAGCGGCGACGTCGTCGTCGCCACCGGCAACGAGTTTCTGGTCGAGTCAATCGAGGTCGAGGAGGCCGCATGCATCGCACCCGGGTGAAGGTGGTCGAGGAGGCTCTCGACGCCAACAACACGATCGCCGCAGCCAACCGCGCCGACTTCGATCGCGCCGATGTCACCGTCGTCAATTTGATGAGCGCTCCGGGGGCAGGCAAGACGACGCTGCTCGAGCGCGTCGTCGGCGAGCTTGCGGGCGTGCGTGTCGCGGTGCTCGAGGGCGATGTGCAGGGCTCGCTCGACGCCGACCGCCTCGCCAGCCTGCACGTTCCCGTCACCCAGATCAACACCGACCCATGCTTCGGCGGCGAGTGCCATCTCGACGCGAACATGGTGCGCTCCGCGCTGCCCGAGCTGGCGCTCGACGAAGTCGACCTGCTGATCGTCGAGAACGTCGGCAACCTTGTCTGCCCGGCGGAGTTCGCGATCGGCGAGGACGCCCGCGTAATGGTCTGCTCGGTCACCGAGGGCGAGGACAAGCCGCTCAAGTACCCGCTGATGTTCCGCACCTGCGAGCTTGTCCTGATCAACAAGATCGACCTTCTGCCACACCTCGACTTCGACCTCGAGCGGTTGCTCTACAACATCGACCAGGTGCATCCGGACGTCGCGCGAATCACGCTCAGCGCACGCACCGGCGAGGGCGTTGACGCCTGGCGCGACTGGCTGGCGGCGATCACGGTCCGCCAGGAGGCGATGGCGTGAGCCAGACGGCGCTCGTGGGATCGAGCGAGCGCCTCGACGCGCTGCTGAGCGAGCGAACCGATGCCAACGACCGCTTCTTCGCGCTCGAGGCGGAGCGCCTGGCGCGGCTCTGCCATCTGAGCGCCGAGCGCTTTGCGCGCGGCGGACGCCTCGTGGCTTTCGGAAGCACGCCGTCCGCCCGATCCGACGCGCGTCACGTTGCCGTCGAATTCGTGCATCCGGTAATCGTCGGCAAGCGCGCGCTGCCTGCGATCGGCGTCACCGGCGAGGGCGGCGACCTCGCGACGCAGGTCGAACTGCTCGCCCGCAGTGAGGACATCGCGATCGCGTTCGGCGCTGACGAGGACGACGGTGAAGCGGCGGCGGCGATCGAGCGCTCGCGCGCCCGCGGCTGCCTGACGATCGCGTTCGCAGCCTGCGGCGCCGAGTACGAGTTCCTGCCGCCGAGCGAGGACGCCTACGTCCGCCAGGAGCTGGTCGAGACGCTCTACCACGTGCTGTGGGAGCTCGTCCACGTGTTCTTTGACCACCGCGGCCTGCTCGCCGGCCGCGACGCCCGAGCGACCCACGACGCGGGGGCGGCGAGCTTCCTCTACCCGTTCCTCGGCGAGGCCGAGGACGAGCTCGAGCCGGTCGTCGACGACGTTCGTTGCTCGGCGCTGCTGAAGGCAGCGGAGATCGGCGCGCTGCGCGCCCAGACGCTGAGCGAGAATCGCGCCACGCTGATCCTTGCCGCCCAGGCGCTGCGCGCGAGCTTCGCACACGGCGGCAAGCTGCTCGCCCTCGGCAACGGTGGCTCGGCGACGGACGCGATGGATGCCGTCGCCGACTTCCGCTCGAGCGATGGTGGCCGCCGCGGGCGACCGGCGATCGATCTCAGCGAGGACAGCGCGATCATCACGGCGATCGCGAACGACATCGGAGTGGACGCGATCTTCTCGCGCCAGGTGATCGCGAGCGCTCTCGCCGGGGATGCTCTGCTCGCCCTTTCGACCTCGGGCAACTCGCGGAACGTCATCGAAGCGCTCGCGGAGGCCCGAGCCCGTGGGCTCTTGACGATCGCGATGGTCGGATACGACGGCGGTCGCATCGCGAGCGAGCAGCTCGCCGATCACGTCGTCATCACGCGTTCGGAGCACATTCCGCGAATCCAGGAGGCGCAGGCGAGCGCCTACCACGCGTTGCGGGAGCTCGTCGGATGAGCGCGCATGCTCCGGCGATGATGAGACGGCGCGTCAAGGCGCGGGTCGAGGGCACGGTTCAGGGCGTCGGCTTCCGCCCCTACGTCTACCGGCTCGCCGGCGAGCTCGAGCTGAGCGGATTCGTACTCAACGACGCAGCCGGAGTGCTGCTCGAGGTCGAGGGCGACGCTGCGGCGGTTGACGCCTTCCTGGCTCGCCTGGCGCCGGAGGCGCCGCCGCTTGCGCTCGTCGAGCGCGTCAGCACCGAGGAGCGGCGGCCGACCCGCGAAGGCGGCTTCGCGATCCTCGCCAGCCCGCGGGCGGGTGCAGCCGAGGCTCCGGTGAGCGCCGACAGCGCGACGTGCGCGCAGTGCCTGGCGGAGCTGTTCGACTCGCGAGATCGCCGCTTCCGCTACCCCTTCATCAACTGCACCAACTGCGGGCCACGCTTCACGATCGTCAAGGGCGTCCCCTACGACCGTCCACGGACCACGATGGCGAGCTTTTTGATGTGCCCGCGCTGCCAGAGCGAGTACGAGGACCCGGCGGACCGGCGCTTTCACGCCCAGCCCAACGCCTGTCCGGATTGTGGTCCGTCGCTGCGACTGCTTCGCCCGAACGGAACGACCGTCGCGACCGGCGACCCGCTCGCTGCCGCCGCCGTTGCGATCTGGGCCGGGCGGATCGTCGCGATCAAGGGGATCGGCGGCTATCACCTCGCCTGCCGAGCCGACGACGAAGGAGCCGTCGCCGAGCTCCGTCGACGCAAGCACCGCGAGGACAAGCCGTTCGCGCTGATGGCCGGGGATCTCAGCGCCGCGCGCAAGCTCGTCTCGCTGGGCGCCGAGGAGCGCGAGCTCCTGATCAGCCCGGGGCGGCCGATCGTGCTCGCGCCGCGGCGGCGTGGGGCCCCGGTCGCCGCAGCCGTGGCACCGCGATCGCACGAGCTCGGCGTGATGCTGCCCTACTCGCCGCTGCACCACCTCCTGCTGGCCGATCTCGCGACGGCGATCGTGCTGACCAGCGGCAACTGCTCCGACGAGCCGATCGCCTACCGCGACGAGGACGCGCTCGAGCGGCTCGGCGACATCGCCGATCTCGTCCTGGCACACGATCGGCCGATCGAGACGCGCACTGACGACTCGGTCCTGCGGGTCCTGGCGCTGCCGGGGGGACGGCGCACGGCGATGCTGCGACGCTCGCGCGGTTACGTCCCGGCGAGCCTCCCGCTGCCGGGCGGAACGCCGCTACCGCTGCTCGCCTGCGGCGCCGAGCTGAACAACACCTTCTGCGTCGCCAAGGGCGAGCGCGCGTGGGTTTCCCATCACGTCGGCGACCTCGAGAACTACGAGACGCTGAGCTCGTTCACCGCCGGGATCGAGCACTTCGAGCGCCTGTTCGCCGTCACTCCGGCAGTGGTCGCGCACGACCTCCACCCCGAGTACCTCTCGACCAAGTACGCGCTCGAGCGCGATGGTGTCGAGCTGATCGGCGTTCAGCACCACCACGCGCACCTTGCAGCCTGCCTTGCCGAACACGGCGAGACGGGACCAGCAGTCGGCGCAATCTTCGACGGCACAGGACTCGGCAGCGATGGCACGCTGTGGGGGGGCGAGATCCTCTATGGCGACATCGCGGAGGTGAACCGCGCAGGCGCGCTGCTCGCGACTCGCCTGCCCGGCGGTTCACAGGCGGTCCGCCAGCCCTGGCGGATGGCCTGCGCCTGGTTGTCGCTCGCAACCGACGACGGCGACGCGGTCCCTGCCCGACTCGCCGGGCTCGTCGCGCAGTCCCGCTGGAATCAGGTGCGCCAGCTGCTCGAGAGCGGTCTCGCCGCGCCCACGACGACGAGCGTCGGCCGCCTGTTCGACGCCGTCGCGGCGCTCAGCGGGCTGCGCGCGGAGGTCAGCTACGAAGGCCAGGCGGCGATCGAACTCGAAGCTGCCTGCGACCCGCATGCGCGCGGCAGCTACTCGATCGATGTCGGCGAAGCGGAAGGGCAGGTGGTGATCGATCCGCGCGAGACGATTCGCGCCGTGCGCGCGGACGTCGCTGGCGGAACCGCAGTCGGCGTGATCGCCTCCCGCTTCCACGCCGCACTTGCGCGCGCTACGGTCAAGGCCTGCGTGGCTGTCGCATCGAAGCGCCAGACCGACCTCGTCGTGCTCGCCGGCGGCGTCTTCCAGAACAAGCGCCTTGCGGAGGCGGCAAGCGCCGGCCTCGCCAGGGCCGGGCTTCGAGTGCTGATCCCCGAGCGCCTTCCGGCCGGGGATGGCGGGATCGCCTACGGGCAGGCCGCGGTCGCGGCCCGGCGGATCGCGAGATGAGCGGCACGGACTCGCAGATCGATCATCTGCTCGAGCAGACGGTCTACATGCGCGGCGCGAACCGCCCGTTCGGGGAGCTGACGCGCCAGGACGTGCGGGACCGCGCCGATGAGCTGCGCGCAGCCGTCGGGTGGGGCCCAACCGCGCGCGTCGCTCCCGTCGCGCAGGCGTGGCGCGAGCTCGCGATCGAGATGGAGCGCGAAGATGCGGGCAGCGTCGCCGGGCTGCCGCACGACATCGTCGTCAAGCTCGCACCGCGCCTGTGGATCGTCGCACCCGGCTGAGAGCGCCCGCACCCGCAGCGCGCGCCGCTCACGGCAGCGAACGCCGGTAGCGAACGTCCTCGACGCTGTAGCCGGCCACCTTCGCCGGACGTCGCGAGCCGTCGGGCAACCAGCCGTCGAGCCGGTAGAAGCGCTCGGCCCACTCGTTTCCGGCGAGAACCCAAAGGCAGGCCTCGGCGAACCCCTGGCGGGCAAGTCGAGCTCGAGCCTCCTGAATCAAGGCACGGCCGACGCCGAGCCCCTGCCGGTCCGGATCGACGTAGAGCGCGAGCAGCTCCCCGACCGTTTGCCGCTCGTCAGCCCCGGCCGGACCGATCGTCGCGAGCCCGCAGATCTCGCTGCCCTCCACGGCGAGGACCGTCACCGGCTCGGTGCCCTGCGGGTCGGTGAACGAGTACCGCAGCGCCCACTCCTCGGGCTGGAGCGCGTCGAGGTATTCGTCGAACAGCAGCCCGCGATATGCCGCCTGCCATGAGCGCACGTGCACTCGAGCGACCGCGATCGCATCGACGGGCCGGGCTACGCGCAGGAACATGCATTCAGTATCACCGCTAACGACAGTGACCACCAACGGCCGCACCCTGGGACGTGGCGGCTTTTGGTCCGAGGTCCGCGAGGCTCATGAGTTGCCGCGGTGGCTCGTCGATCACGACCGTCGATGACACTCGGAGGGCGCGATCGGCGTGCAGCAGCTCGCCGGATGCAAGGAGCCGCCAGGCGGGGTCCTTGTCCATCGGTTCGCTCGCAACGACAACGGCGGAGCTCTCGCCGAGCTCCGAGCTGTGCGCGCGGATCGTGCCGACGCTGCTGGCGTGCTCGAGTGCGTCACCAGGCGCGCGCTCCAGCACGTAAAGGGTGTGCGTCTCGGGATAGCGGAGCGCCCAAAGCTCGTCGCTTGTCGTGAGCACCACGTTCAGGGCGAACAGCGGGAGCTCGTCGGCAACCCAGCGGGCCGCCGCGGTGAGGCCCGCCGTGACATCGCCATCGTGCTGGTCGATCTCCAAGCTGGCGAGCGCGAAGAAGCGTTCAGAGTCCGTGTCGCCTTTGACGAGGCGGCGGTAGCTCCCGAGGCGCGCCTCGAGCTTCGGGAGGTCTCCGATGACGCCGTTATGAGCGAGCAGACGACCTTCCTGCTCGAATGGATGCGTGTTCGCCCGCGTGAGGCCACCGTTCGTGGCGAAGCGGATATGGGCAACGAAGGTCTCCGACTCCACAGCTCGTGCCTCGCGGGCAAATGACCGATCCGCAAACGCGGCAATCGCCTGCTTGTCGACTCGCGGCTCCGCGCCTGCGCTGAAGTAGCCGAGACCGGTGCCATCGGGCTCACGGTGACTCTGCGCGACCAGGCTGTCCTCGGCGTCCAGCAGCCAGAACGTGGCACGCACGCGATTTGGCGCACTGGACATACCGAATAGCCGGCACATCGCGGCAAGACGATAACGCTCAGAGCAGTGCGCCCCCGCGGCGAGTGAGAACGGGGGGCCGGTTGTGCGCGCCAAGCGAGCGGAGTATGGTGAGACACGGAGGGCACGATTGTGAGGTTGGCCCAGAGCGGGTCGGCCGCACCGCCTGACTTCCGAGGAGTTTTCGGAGGTCGACGTGCCCCACGGACAGGTTCGATCCTGGTGCGGCCGCGAATGCGGCTGAGCCTCAGTTTGGCCTCGCGTCAGCAGGACCGTCGCCCTTGCCTCTTCACACCAACCCGACCAGGAGGACTCATGACAGACACGGGCATCGACGGCGCAAAAGGCCGCGTAAAGGAAGCCGCGGGCGTGCTGAGCGGAAATCGAAAGCTGAAGAACGAAGGACGCGTCGACCAGGCGAAGGGCTCCGCCAAGAGCGCCGTCGACTGGGCCGCCAACGCGCTCCACGGCCACAAGGCCGAGACGAAGCCGGACTCGAACGACTAACCGTCGGCGAGGCCTGAGGAGGAAACAATGCTTCTGATCGTTCTGTTGGTGATCGTGATCCTGATGCTCAGCGGGTTCAGCTTGAGACGCCGCGGTCGCCGCTCGTAGGCCGGAGCGTCACGCCGCAGCTGGTCCAGCTAGGCGCGGTCGCCCGGATCGCGCCTAGCCTGAGCTCTCGTCCGGCGGCGCAGTTGCGGCAGGTGGGGAGCGCGGCGAGGTTGCTCGTCCCGCGGATCGGCCGCCGCGACGGCAGATTGGTCGTCGGAGCCGGCCGAGGCGAGCGCCTGCGTGCCGGAAGCGACCTCGGTCATCTTCTCAGCGGTCTCCTCGATGATCCCTGTGGCGTGCTCGACCGTCCGCTGCGTTTCGTCGATACCGGCTTTCGCAGCGTCCTGCTCGGTACGCAACTCGCGCTGGAGCCGGTGGACCTCCTCGCTGATCGACTTGGTGTCGACGACGAGCGCGGTGAGCTCCTCCTGGATCCGGAGCAGGTTGCGCGCCTCGCGCATGCTCTGCACCGCGACGTAGCCGAGCGGGATGATCGCGACCATGCTGACCGTGCTGGCGACGACCTCGAAGACACTCATGAAGGACCTGTGCGCTCGCCAACCGGCTGACGTTGCGGGCTCGCTATCTTGCGCGCCACGCCGTTCGGGGAGCTAACTGGCGACGCCCCTGCTGGCGTTGGCTTTCTGCTCAGCGCAACCGCTCCGATCGATCCGGGGAGGTCGACGCTTGCCGAGCCTGTGGCCGGCTCGAGCTCGAGCAGGGTCGTGAGCAGGAGCAGCGGCGTGCCGGCGGCCCAAGCCTGCGGGCGCGACGCCGTGGGATAGGCAACCGGGACCGACGTCAACTCGGCCGGGTAGCCCGCGAAAACCTCCGGCAGCCGATACTCGAAATGCGGGGCGGCGGCGAGGATCGCGGATGACAGGCGGGTCGCCGCCTCGACGTGGCCGTAGCGCGCGAGGCCCGCGACGATCAGCGAGTTGTCGTGCGGCCAGACCGTGCCGGTGTGGTAGCCGAGCGGGTTGTAGCCGGCCTCGCGGGCGCTGAGGGTGCGGACGCCCCAGCCCGAAAACAGCGGCGTGTCGAGCAGTCGCTCGACGGTCGTGGCGGCCTCGTCCACACCTACGATGCCCGACCAGAGCAGCTGGCCGATGTTCGAGGAGAGACTGTCGACCTGGCGCTTGTTGCCGTCGAGTGCGATTGCGTGGGCACCACGTTCGGGCATCCAGTAGTCAGCGTTGAACTGCTCCTGCAACGCTCCGGCAAGCGCGTCAAGTCGATCGGCGAGGGCGTGGTCGCCCCAGACCTCGCGGGCCAGGCGGGCGCCACGCCGGCGGGCGTCGAACACGTAGCCCTGGATCTCGCAGGTCGCAATCGGTCCGCTCGCAAGGGTGCCGTCGGCGAACTGGATCGACTCGCCGCTGTCTTTCCAGCATTGGTTGACGAGCCCGTTGATCTGGTTGCGGCGGAAGTACTCCACGTACCCGTCGCCGTCGAGGTCGCCGCCGTCCTCAGTCCAGGCGAGCGCCGCGCGGGCGTTTGGCTCGAGTGTGCGCACCAAATCGTCGTCGCCCGTCCAGCGGTGGTACTCGTCCAGCAGGATCACGAACAGCGGCGTCGAGTCGGCGCTCCCGAAATACGGCGAATGCGGTTGGCGGCCGGTCGCGGTCAGCTCGCCGAAGCGCAGCTCGTGCAGAATCTTCCCAGGCTCCATCTCGTGGAAGTCATCGTGCGCCTGCGCCTGGCGCGCGGCGAGAACGCGCAACGTCGTCGCCGCGAGCTCAGGCAGGTAGGGCAGGGCCTGGAAGCTCGTGATCAGGCTGTCGCGCCCGAACAGGGCCATGAACCAAGGCAGGCCGGCGGCGGGCAGCGTCGCCGGATCGCCGAGGTCGGGTTGCAGCCTGAGCGCCGCGAGGTCGGTGAGGCTCGCGCGGTATGTGCGGGCGAGCCCAGTGTCGTTCGTTTTCAGCGTGGGCGTATCCGAGAGCCACTCTTCGAGCTCGAGCGCCTTCGCGCGGCGCACGTCGTCGACGCTGCCGTGGACCGCGCGCCCGGCAAAAGTCGTTCCAGGCTGCGCCGAGCGAGGGGTGATGTTCAGCGCGACGGTCCACTGCTCACCGCGTTCGAGCACGAATGAGAAGGCCATGCCGTGTCGCGTGATCTGCGCCGGTCGGCTGCTGGCTATCGTCACCGAGCGGAAGAACTCCTCGTGGGCGTATTCGAGCACGAGGGCGTCGCCGTCGGCGCGCCAGTGAACCGAGCGCGGGGCGACGCTGCCCGCCTTCACCTCGAACAGATCGGCGAAGTCGCTGTCGACGTCCAACTCGACGAGGATGTCGCTCGCGCCCAGCCGGTGGCTGACGATCGTGATCTCCTCAAGCCACACGCGGTCGACGCAGCGCCGGCGCATCACCGAGCACGGCGCCGCGTCATCCGTGCCAACACGCGGCGTCAAAAAGAACTGCGACGCGAAATGGGCTTCCTGGTCGAGCCCGAGCAGGTCGAGCGGGGTGTCGTCAACGCGGAGCGCCCACTGCGACAGGAAGCGGGTGTCGTCGCAGAAGAAGCCGTGCTCGTTCCCGTTCCCGGGAATCAGATCACCCCTACGGTCGCTGAGCACGAAGGTGCTGCCGTCGAGAACGCTGAGCGTCTCCTCAGGCACGCGCTGCTCGCAGCTGGGGTCGAGCGAGGATCGCGTCACGGAAGACCTGCACGTAAGCTGCCGAGACAACATCGACATCGCAGTGCGCGGCCGCCCAGGCCCGACACGCTGCGGGCGGGATCTGCCCGAGCTGTCCGATCGCAGCGGCCATCGCAGCCTCGTCGTCAACGAGGAACCCGGTCTGAGCGTCAACGACGAGCTCACGGGCCGCGCCCTCGGGAAACGCGATCACCGGGGTGCCGCAGGCGAGCGCCTCGACCATGACCATGCCGAACGGCTCCTCCCAGCGGATCGGCATCAGCAGCGCACGGGCGTTCTCAAACAGATCGTGCTTGGTCCTACCGCCGACCTCGCCGACGAAGCGGACGCGCTCGCCGTCGATGTGCGGCGCGATCTCGCGATCGAAGAACGGCTGCTGTCCGGGCTGGATGACGCCGGCGAGGATCAGCGGCACACCGGCGGCGCGGGCCGCCGCGATCGCACGATGCGGGCCCTTGACCTCGGTCATCCGACCGATCCACAGGACGTAGTCGCTCTTGCGCTCCTGGAGGCTCCAGGCGCTGAGGTCGACCGGGTTGGGAATCGCTGCGACCACCTCGAGCGCCGGCGGAGCGCATTCAATCTGGGTACGGCTGATCGCCACCACCGTCGCCTTGTGCCCGTGGTGGGCGTAGAAAGACGCCGTGCTCGCAGTGAACTGGCCGTGCAGCGTGTGGACCAGCGGCGTCGCGATGCGCTCAGCCATCGCGACGCCTGTGAAACCGCAGTGGTCGTGCACGACGTCGAACCGGCCGCGATCGATCAGCGCAAAGGCCCGTGCAACGTGATCGACCTCGTAGAGCGAGCGCTCGATCTCGTTCGGGTGCGCCTCGTCCAGCAGCGTTACAACGCGAGCGCTGGAGCGCGATCCGGGTGCGCAGAAAAGCGTCACGTCATGCCCCTGCTCGACGAACGCCTCGGTGAGCGAGCTGACGACGGTCTCGACGCCGCCGTAACCCGGCGTCGGCACCGGAATCCAGGGCGGCGCGAGCATCGCGACGCGCAAGGCGTCCGCCGGTCTGCTGCGGTCGGCCGTTAGGCCGTGCGATCGTAAGGGGCGGCTGTCGCGACGCCTGCGCTGTGGCCCGGGCGCGATATCCACACGTACCTCCATCATGGGCCTCTCAAGGTCTGCGGTCGCGAGTCAGAGAGGTCTTAAGAGACCGAGCGAGCGCTCTGCGATCGAGCGACATCCTCGATACCAACAACTCAAGCCTAGCAAGGTCGAAGGTGCGATCGAAACGCCCCGGCCGGACGGCCTGGACAGCCGTTCGAAACGTCGCTTTGGGGCACGACTCCGCGGCGCTCGGCGCTTTGGCGACCGGTAGCGCCAGCGCTGCCGACACCGCGAGTAGACTGCTAGGACAGTCGAGCGTTGGCGAGGCGAGTCGTTTGCCTCGCCCATATATGGCGGCACGACGATCAGGGATGTACCGAGGGGCACGCCCGGAGCGCGCTGCTCCGGTACTCAGACCGACGAGCGACCCAGCCGCCGGGCCCGCGACCGGACAAGGAGAACCGCTGATGGCTTCAAGGGGCAAGAAGAAGACGACGATGGCAAAGCTCGCGCGCGAAGGCCGGCTCCGCGAGCGCCAACTCGACAAGCGGGCCAAGAAGGACGCGAGGAAGCGGGCGCCGGCAGGGCCCGAAAGTCCGGAGTACGCGGTCGGCGAGGATGGGACGGATCTGAACGACGGGGAGACTGTCGCGCCTTCGCTTGCCGACGCCTGATTTGGCGAGGCGCGCGGATCGGAGTAGCCTGGCTGCTATCGAGGACGATCAGATCCGCGCACTCGTGACGCGCTTGGCACGCCCGCACCGCTCGGGAGGAGCCGTGGTCGAGCGCGCGGCGATTTTTGCCAACGGCGCGGACTTCGCCGAGGTCATGGCCTGGATCGAAGCGCGCGGCGGCACGGCCGAGGCCCTGGCGCCGAAGACCGGGGGCGGTCTGCACGACCGGCATTTCGACTCCGGCCGAGCCGACGCCGAGTCGACGCCGCGGCGCTTCCTGCTCCCGCCTGGCGCGCTCGAGCAGTAGCCGCAGGCGCACGCGCCGCAGCTGTCCGCGTGATTGAATCCTGGCCGTGGGCGACACGTTGAGAGCGGAGACGGTTCGGATCACGGGCGATCACGGCGAGGAGATCGAGGCCTACCTTGCCTGCCCGGCCGACCCGCCATCTCGTGGCGGTGTCGTCGTGATCCACCACATGCCCGGTTACGATCGCGGCACGAAGGAGATCGTGCGGCGGTTTGCGGAGCTCGGCTACGACGCGATCTGCCCGAACCTCTATTGGCGCGAGGCGCCAGGCGCGGATCCCGACGACGCAGCCGCAACGGCACGGGCCGCCGGGGGCGTGCCCGACGAGCGCCTGGTCGGCGACATCGGCGGTGCCGCGAGCTACCTGCGCTCGCTGCCGAGCTCGAACGGCAAGGTCGGCGTCATCGGCTACTGCTCCGGCGGGCGCCAGTCGGTGCTCGCGGCTTGCAACCTCGACCTCGACGCCGCCGTGGACTGCTACGGCGCTTACGTGACCGGCACGCCTCCAGACGGATTCCCGCTGAAGATCACGAACCTCGTCGACCAGCTCGCCAATCTGCGCGCGCCGCTGCTCGGCCTGTTCGGTAACGAGGACCTGCATCCGAGCCCGGAACACGTGGACGAGCTCGATCGGATCCTCACCGAGCAAGGCAAGCCGCACGAGTTCCATCGCTACGACGACGCCGGCCATGCGTTCTTTTCGACCGACCGGCCGGCCTATCGCGTGGCGGCGGCGAACGATGGCTGGGAGCGAATCATCGAGTTCTACGGCAAATATCTGGGAGGCTGAGGATGTGCACGTACGCGACAGTCCAGACGACGCTCGAGGGGAGCGCGAAGGGACCTGAGGGCAGCTGGTTCGCCGTCACCGACGCCGCCGTGTACTTCGATCACCCGGTCCACGCGTTGGCCGAGCACACGCTGAACATCGATTTCGCCGCCCCCGCGAAGGGGCCGGCCGCGCGGGTCGCGGTCGAGCTCACCGCAGCCGCGGCGCGCGATCTCGTCGCGGCGATTCAGGCAGCGCTCGAATCGGCGCCAGCCGCCCTGACGGCCTGAGACGCTTCGCTGCGGCGCACGGCCGCGGCTCAGCGCTCGACGAAGTAGGCCCCCGAGTCCTCGCCGCCGGAGAAGTAGCGGCTCGTGACGGTCTTCTTCCGCGTGAAGAAGTCGATCGCGTCGCCGCCGTGGGCGTGCAGGTCGCCGAGGAACGAGTCCTTCCAGCCGGAGAAGGGAAAGAAGGCAACCGGTGCGGCAACGCCGATGTTGACGCCGATCATGCCGGCCTCCACGTCGTGGCGGTAGCGTCGAACTGCCGCCCCCGATTCGGTGAAGATCGAAGTGCCGTTGCCAAAGCGGCTGGCGTTGACGACCGCGATCGCGTCGTCGAGCGTCGCCACCGCGATCACGCCGAGCACCGGGCCAAAGATCTCCTCCTTCGCGACGTCCATCTCCGGCGTGACGCCGTCGAGGATCGTCGGCCCGACAAAGCTGCCACCTCGTGCCGCGGCGCTGTCGCGCCCGTCGAGGACCACGCGCGCCCCGCCGGCGCTCGCACGCTCGATCCAGGTGCAGATACGCTCGCACGCCGCCTCGGAGACAAGCGGACCGACATCGGTCGTTTCGTCCATGCCATCGCCGATACGGAGCTTCTGCGTTGCCGCGATCAGCTTCGCCATCAGTCGCTCGTGAGCCGCCCCGACGGTGACGACGACCGAGCCGGCCATGCAGCGTTGTCCCGCCGCGCCGAACGCCGAGCCGATGATCGCGGCGACGGCCTCGTCGATCGCGGCATCCGGCATCACGACGATGTGGTTCTTCGCGCCGCCGAGGGCCTGCACGCGCTTGCCGGCGTGCGCCGCTCGCTCATAGACCAGGCGGGCCACGCTCGCCGACCCGACGAACGAGATCGCGTCGATACCGGGGTGATCGAGCATTGCCTCGACCAGGCGACGCTCGCCGTTGACGAGGTTGACCACCCCCGGCGGGAGGCCGAGACCGTCGAGCACTTCGAAGACGATCTGCTGCGTGATCGGGACCTGCTCGGACGGCTTCAGCACGAACGTGTTGCCACAGGCGATCGCAAACGGCAGGAACCACATCGGGACCATCGCCGGAAAGTTGAACGGCACGATCGCGGCACAGACCCCGACCGGCTGGCGGACCGTCTCGCAGTCGACGTTACGCGCGACGTCCTCGAGGATCCGTCCCTGCATCGTCGTCGGCACCGCGCAGGCGCACTCGACCATCTCGATCGCCCGCGCGACCTCGGCTCGTGCGTCGACGAGCGTCTTGCCCATCTCGGCCGTCACCGACCGCGCCAGCTCCTCGTGTCGCCGCGAGAGCTCTTCACGCAGCGCGAACAGGCGGCGGGCGCGCTCGATGACGCTGACGGCGCGCCATGCCGGAAGTGCGTCGCGGGCAGCTTTGACGGCCGCATCCAGTTCGTCAGCTCCTGACAGCGGAACGCGTGCCAGGACCTCGCCGCTCGCCGGATTGCTGACGTCGATCAGCTCGCGCGAAGCAGCAGCGGTCCAGCGTCCGCCGATGTAGTTGTCGAGCGTCCGGGGCGCGGTCGTCAGTGCCGTGGCCATCGTGGCGAGGGTACTCCTCGGGCAGCGGCGGGTCACACGGCGTCGCATTCGGACGCGCGCATAATCCGCAATCTGAGTGAGCACAACCTAAGCCAGCATGCTAGGGTGTACCTGACTATGGTTGGGCTAAGACAGAGTTTTGGGGTGCGACGCGCCGACGCCGCACCGCCACTTGTGCTCGGGATTGTCTGCGCCGGCGTCATCCTGGCGAGCCTCGACCTGTTCATCGTCAACGTCGCGTTGCCGCAGATGGCGCGCGACTTCGGGGCACACGGACTCGGCGACCTGTCGTGGGTCCTGAACGCCTACGCGATCGTCTACGCGTCGCTGCTAGTGCTGTTCGGGCGGCTCTCCGAGCGCTACCCGCGGGAGTACGGGTTCCTGCTCGGGGTGGCGATCTTCGTCGCCGCCTCCGGAGCGTGCGCGGCAGCTGACAGCGTCGGGCTGCTGGTCGCGTTC
>Ga0302325_10006969_pt1 | contig 25208 bp, 21 predicted proteins | sample Palsa_T0_2_FD_201948 | JGI IMG/M metagenome (GOLD analysis project Ga0302325, IMG submission 201948) | Peat permafrost microbial communities from Stordalen Mire near Abisko, Sweden - Palsa_T0_2 | ecosystem: Environmental > Terrestrial > Soil > Palsa > Peat permafrost | place: Sweden: Abisko... | reverse complement strand
GATACATGAAATCGCCGCCGCCCTGAAAGAACCGAACAATGAGGTTCCATAAATCCATCGGCTTCACTCCCACTCAATCAAGCCCAACAAAGCTGAATGACACATGTACAAAAAACTGCGACCTACTTCTCATCCCGCGCGGGCGGCGCGGCCGCAGCCTGCGGCGCAGCGCCTGGCGCCGCGGGCGACCCCGGGGCGCGGCCGCCGGGACGCGGCTCATCAGGCTGCAGCGCCCTGTAATAGCGGTTCTCGCGCTGAAAGACATCCCGATCAACCGGGGTCAGGACCTCATCGAGGAGGCTATTGGCCGGCCGGCCGGCCAGGTCGCTCAGGTCCGAGCTCTTCCACGGAACGATATACAGTACCTTCGGCAGCTCACGATTGCCGGTGATCTGCGTCGGATCAAGCTCGATGCGGTCCTTGGCATTGCCCTTGGGCTTGCCGTCAGTCGCGCCGGCGGCACCTTTCGGGGCCGTCTTTACCGAAGATGGCGCAGGTGCGGATGCCGGCAGGGGGGCCGCTTGGGGGTGAGAATCGCCGTCACCGGGGGCAGCGGAGGTATTTACGGAGGGCTCCAGATCCTGCGGGGCAGCCTGCGCCTTGCCAGCCGCGGGTGCAGCATCCGGCGGCTTCTCCTGGGCCAGCGCCCCCCAGGCATAGGCGGCTGCGAGGATAGCAGCGGCCAGCAGGCGGTGTGCACGGGTCATAATGGCTCTCCAGAGGGCGTCGCAGGGGGCGTCGCAGGGGATGAACTCGGCGCCTTCTTCGGCGCCGTACGTTGCTTGAGTTCGGCAATCCAGACGCTGACCGGCTTCTCTTCCCGGGAAAGCTCCTGGTAGCGCTCGAACTCGGTCAGCGCGCGTTCAGGCTTCCCAAGATACAGATCCAGTACGACGCCCAGATTGCGGTGTGCGGGGGCGTAGTTCGCGTCCGCGGCGATGGCGTGCTCATAGGCGGCCGCGGCCTCGGCAAACTCGCCGCGCAGCCGCAGCGTGACGCCAAGCTCATTCCAGGCCGGAGCGCTCGCGCTGTTTCTCGAGGTCGCGGCTTTTAGGGCCTGTTCGGACTCCACCAAGCGGCCGGCCTTGCGATACATGATCCCGAGGTTGATGTCGGGACCTGCAAACGAGGGGTAGGCCAGCGCCAGCTCATGGAACTGCGCTTCCGCCTCGGACTGATTCCCGGCGCGCATCAGGCCCACGGCGCGATCAAAATCCGCCAGCGCCCGCGGCGGCGGCTCCTGGGCTGCCGGCGCCGCCGCGGCGGCGACGGGTGCGCTCTGCGGCGCCGGCGGCTCCTTGACCGGAGGCGCAGCGTGGCAGGCGCTCGCGAGGAGCGCCGCAAGGCCAACCCCTGCCAGGCGCTCAGCCGCGTTACTTGAAAGTCGTGACCACATCTTGCGACAACTCTGATTTGGCGTAGCGCGCTGGTTTAAGTTCAGCGAGCACGTCATAGCTCTTCTTCACCCATTCGTCGTAGAGCCCGTCCTTGGCGCGCGCGGCATTGGCCTCGTGCAGGCTGATCGCCTGTTCCTCGAAGGGGTACACCTGCTCCTCGAGGAGCGAGTCGTACTGCTCACGTTCCTCCTTGGAAAGATTCTTCGGACGCTCCGAATTAAGGATGTCCTTCGCAAGCGTGCGGTACAGCTCCGCCATCTCGAAGGTCGCGGCGGTCGTCACTTCGGCGACCTGGTAGTCCAGAGCCCGCTTATACAGTACCAGCGCCGCATCGAGCGCCTTGCGCTTGGCGATGAGGCTTTTCTTTAAAGGCAGCACCAGTTTGACGTTGCGAAAGGCATCGCGCGCCGGCACGGCCAGTTGGATCTGCGCCTTGCCGGCAAGGTAGCGCGTGCGGTCGGTGCGCGCGCCGCCCGCCTGGGCGTCCGCCTGCACGATTTCGCGCTCCCAGTACGCCTGGCGCGTGGCATCGCCCGCGTGGCCGGCGTAGTCGGCGAGGCGCTGGCGCGCCTCCACCGCATCGCCGAGCGGCGGATGGGAAGCGACGAACTTCTCGAGCATCGCGACCGCCTTGGGGGAATTATTGGCCTTGGCGTACAGATCCGCGGACTCGAGCAGCGCCTCGCGCTGCACCTTGGGATCCTCGTGCGCATCCGCCGCGATACGCTCGAATTCAGCCGCCGCCGGGCCCGGGCGATTGCCCTCGGAATATGCAACCGCAAGCTTGCGCGTCACGTCGGCGGAGAGTTCGCTCTTCGGAAAATCGCGGCGGAAATCCTCGAGTACGCTGATCGCCCGATCCCACTGCTTCAAATTGATGAGCTGCGCGGCGGCATCGTATTCGGCGGTGGCGCGGATTTTGGAGTCCGGCGCGACCTTCGCCACGCGCAGGTAGTCGTCGACGGCGCCGGCGGCATTGCCCGCCTGCTGCTTCGCCTCGGCCTGCTTGTAGACATCGGCCGCCACGCGTTCGCTGAGCTCGTTCTTCTGTTTCGCATCGCTGCCCGAGAGCTCGCGCGCCTTCAGGAACGCCGCTTCCGCCTGGTCATAGGTGCCGGAGCTGAACTGCGATTCTGCAATGATTGTCCAGGCGATGCGCTGCTTGTTCGCATCGACGGGCGGCTGGCGCGCGAGCAGCAGCTGCGCAAGTTCCGTGGCGCGCGGCAGGTCCTTGGCCGCAAACTCATCCTCCGCCGCCCGCGTCAGCACGCCGGCGCTGTCCGGGTGCTCGGGGAAAGTCTCGGCAAACTTGATGCCGGCGGCCGTCGCCTTCGCATGCCAGGCGCTCTGCGCCGCGCCGCTCAATTCGTCCTGATGCTTCTGATAGGCGACGAGCGCGGCATAGCCGGCGGTGGCGGACTTGGCGTTCTTCGGATAGTCGTAGGCGGTGCGCTCGTACTCGGCGGCGGCATCCGCGTAGCTGTGACTGTCGAAGAGTGTCTCGGCGAGCAGATAGTTGGTGGCTGCGGAGTCCGGATCATCCGGGAAGGAGCTCAGATAGTCGCGGTACCAGCGCGCCGCCTCCAGGTAGTCTTCGGTCTTGTGCGAGGATTGGGCGGTGGCGTGGAAGTAAGTGGCGACATCGAGCAGATTGATCTTCAGCTCCTGCACCACCTGCGGAAATTGCGAGCGTTCGCGTCCCTGCCAGAAGGGCGAGCCGAAGTGATAGCGCTCCAAGAAGTCGTGCTTGCCGTCGAGGACCAGCTGGCTGAAGCCGCCCTTGTGGTAGGCCTCGATCTCCTGCATGGCAAGCAACGGGGCGAACTCGCTGTTGGGATCGCGCGCGACGTAGGCGCGGTAGGTGTTCGCGCCGTCCTGGTAGCGCTGCTTGTCCACGTACAGGTCCCCGAGGCGCGAATACAGCAGGTGCCAGTACGGGCGATCGCCGCGCTGCTTCGCGAACTGATCGAGCGAGGCTGCGCCGTCGAGATAGGAGAAGGTGATGCTCATCACGCGCAGCGTGTCCTCGACGAGCTCCTGATCCGCACGCTTCAAATCCTCAAGCTTCACGGGCCGCGCCGACTGGGTGCCGAGCTTCGCATCGAGCAGCGTCGCGAAGGAGGCGAGGCTCTCCTCATTCATGGACTCTTTGAAGAGCGACCAGCCCTCCTTGTAGAGACTCTGCTCGTAGAATGCGGACTGCGCACCGCGTGCGATCGGCACCTCGTAGGCCTTCTGCGCCTCGGGGTAGCGCTTCGCCGAGAACAGCAGCTCGCCGCGGCGAAACTGCACCTCATCGAGCTGGCGGCTCTGCGGGTAGCTCTTCTCGATGCGATCCAGAGTCGCGAGCGCCTGCTCATTCTGGCCGGTCGTCTCGTAGGCGCGCGCGAGCTGGTAGAGAACCTCATCGTTGCGCGGATAGTTGGGATAGGCCTTGAGCAGCGTCGAATACAGCCTGATCGCCTCGGCGCCCTGCAGATCGATCTGCGTGACCTCCTTCTCCATGCGCTCTAACTCGCCGGCCTCGAGATTCAGATCCCCCAGGCGCCGCAACGCTTCGGCGCGCAATTTTGGATCGGTCGCCTGCAGCTCGAGGAAGCGCCGATAGTTGTCCATGGCTTTGGCCGCGCCGCCTTGCGGCTGCGAGCCCGCCTGCACATCGACGGGGCGCGCGTTCAAGTCGGAAATCGTGGGCGCGTTCTTCGAATCGGCGCCGAGCGCAGGCAGCGCGCCGAGCGCGAGCAACGCCGCCAGTGCCGCGCAAGCGCGGGCGCTCACGGCTTGGGCTCCGTCGCGGGCAGCGGCGCAACGGCCGGCGGCGTCTCGCCCGGTTTGCGCGCCTTGTCCGCGTCCTGCGCGCGGTCATACATGGAGGCAAGCTCAAAGCGCGCCTGCACGCGGTACGCCGCCAGACGATCCTTCTGCTCCTGCAGCTGCGCAACGGCAAGGCCTGCAAGATAGCCATTCTGGCGCTGCTGCGTGCTCACGAGCCGCGCCTGCAGCGCCACGATGCGCGCCTGCAGCGCCGCGATGCGCGCCGCAAACTCGCCGGTGTTCACGGGCATGCTCTTGCGCGCATGCTGCACGCGCACCCAGCGGTTCTGAGCTTCAACGAGCGCCAGATCCAGATCCTTGATGGCACGGTGCTGCTGCCACACGCGCGCCCTGAAGGCCTCATCCATGTGATAGAAGAGGACACCCTTCACCAGCCGCAGCCGCTCGCGATACTCGTCGGTTTCCTTGCCGGGCGGCGCGCTGGCAAGCAGCCCCTCGATGCGCTGGATCTGTGCCCACTGCGCGCGCTCCTCCGGCGAACCCAGGGCCGCGACGTCGGATTCGGCGGTCACGGAGTTCAAGCGGCCGGCGAGCTCTTCGCGGCGCCGCTGCAGCTCATCGGCAGCTCCCGTGGCGAGCAGCGCATCCGCACGTGGCAGGCGCTCGGCGTAGGCGCGTTCGCGCGTATCGATCATGTCGCCCAAGGCTTCCATGCTTCCGGACCAATGCTCGAGGGTGTGCCCGAGGTAGGTGAGATCGCGATAGTTCTTCAGGCCCTCCTGGAAATCATGGCCTGCAAGCACTGCGTACAGGTAGCGCGACTCGGGCGCCTCAGGCAGGCGCTCAAGCTGCCAGAACCAGCCGTAGTGGCTGTCCTGCTCCTTGTCGAGGATGGCATCGAGCATCGTGCCGTCGCGAATGCGACCGATGGCCAGATCCAGCCGCCCATCCTCGGCTGCGAAGGATTCAAGCGCGCTCTCGTAGTACTGCGCTGCCTGAGCGTTGGCCGCAAGCTTGCCGAAGGCATAGGGCACGGCGAGGTAGGATTCCTGGACCGCGGCATCCAGAAGATTGCGATCGCGCAACTCAAGCCACGGGGTGAGCGCGCGGCGATAGTCACCGAGCGCCGCATCCGCCCAGCCAGTGCCGAGGAGTGCCTTGTTCGAATAGGGCCCCTGCAGGCGCACGCGCCCGAGTACCGGCAGCGCGAGCTGCGGCTTCTCGGCCTGCACATAGGCAAAGCCGAGCGCAAGATTGGCCCGATCTTTGAGGGCGAGGAGCTCCTCCTTATTCGAGCTGAGCGTGCCCACGGCGCTCAACACCGGATCAGCCTCGCCGAGGCGGCCCGCGCGAATGAGCGCCACGCCGAGATTGAAACGCGCATAGGCCATCCAGTCGGCCGGCCCGCTCCAGCCCTTCAGGAGCTGTATGGCGTCATCGAAGCGGCCCTGGCGCAGGAGGATATTTGCCAGCAGATGCTCTTTTTCGGCATCGAGCGCTGCAGGCAGCGGGCCTTGCACCTCGCGGATCGCGTGCTCGGCGCGGTCAAGATAGCCGCGCGCGTACCACACCTGCGCCAGATAGAACCAGGCGCGGTTGCGCACCCCGATGGGAATATCCGGAGTGAGCAGTTTCTCGAAGCGCGCGCCCGCCTCGTTGTGCAACCCCAGCGACAAATACAGGCCGCCCAAGAGCAGCTGTGCCTCCGGCTCGTGATGCGGCAGCAGGTTCCAATGCTCATAGGCATTGAGGCGCGTGATCGCCTCGAAATCATCGTCCGTATAGACGTAAAAGAGCACATCGCCATAGTGCAGATCGCGGATGCGCGTGGGCGGCAGCTTCTCGGGGTCCGGCCGCGCAGCCTCGACAGACGAGGTCGCGAGCATCGCGACGGCGGCCATGAGGAGGAGCGAGCGCATCGGCGGCCTTTGCGGCAAGGCCTATTCCCAGTCCTTGATTTCAAACTCCGGCTGCTGGCGGCGCTGCCGGTCGTTGATTTTCAGCTCGAGGTACTTTGCCCCGATGCCTTTCTCGAACTTGAGGGTCGCTCCACGGCGATAGTCGCGCTCGTGCGGACCCTGGCCGCTGAAGAAGGCGACGAGCTCGTGTGGGCCGGCTTTCAGATTGCCCAGGTACAACCGCTGCACGCCGCCCTTGCCAAGCGCCTCGACTTCGCGCGGCGTGTACAGATAGTTCGCGACTTCCTTTTGATCTATTTTCAGCGTCACCGCATCGAGCGCAAAGAAGTCCCCGACGTCCATCGAGATGAATACCGCCACCTGCGTATTGGCCGGAAACAAAAGCTCCTCCTCGAGCACGAAGAGGTCCCGGTTGAGATCGACGACGTCCTTCTTCAGTCCCTGAATGTCCTGGTCGAGACCGCGCGTGTCGGTGCCCGGCTCAGGCGCACCGCCGGCACTGGCCGCCGTGCCGGCAGCGGCGGGCGCGTCCGCTGCGGTGGCGGCCGGAGGCGCACTTGCCGCCTGCGGGTTCGGGGTAGCGCCGGGTGCAGCGCTGGCTGCGCTCGCCGGCGGCGCGGCAGCGGCGGACTGCGCCCAGGCGCCCGCGGGCGGCGCGAGCATGAGCAGGCCGAGCGCGACGAGCCTCAGCACTGCCATCTGCGGCGCGAGGAACCTTCGAGGATGGACGACGTGAAGCATAAGTCTCCGATCATTCATTCAGCAGCACGCGCAGCTGTTGCAGGTAGGCCGGCTCGAACTTCGCACTGAAGTCCCGATGCACCTGGCGCACCGCGCCGCCACGGTCGATGAGGACGGTCATGGGCAGATTGTCGACAAGATAGGCCCGCGCCACCGCCTTCTGCGGATCGAGCAGCAGCGGAAAACCGAGCGCCTCCTTGTGCGCGAATTCGAGTGCACCGCCTTGATCATCGTCGACATTGACTCCGAACACCTGCAAACCGGCGGAGTGATAGGTCCGAAAGCTGCGATCGAGGGCTGCGAGCTGCATGCGGCACTGACCGCAGCGGCTGCCCCAGAAGCTCAAGACCACGACATCGCCGCGATGTTCCGAGAGGCGCACGTTGCTGCCGCCGACGGCGTGCAAGGCGAAATCGGGCGCCTCATGGCCGAGGAGGCCATAAGAGCTCGCCGCCGAGGCGGCGAGCACGGCGGTGGCAAGAGCTCCGAGCACCCCTTTCCATGCTGCGCGCGAGCAACGCGCTGCGCGACCGTCCGCCTGTTGCCGGCCCAAAAGTATCCTCCGCAAAATTGCGTACGCCCGAACGCCCGCCGCAGCGCACGGCGAACCCTCGCACAGCGAAGTTTACAGAGTCAACGAACGCGGCACGAATCCGCGCGCGCGCGGCCTGCGAGGTTGACCGGTCCCAGGCCAAGGCAGGCGTCGGTGTTGCGCGACAGGCGCACGGCGCGCTGCGCCCGCGCCGGCGCTCTCGGGGCCCGCTCAGCCGCCGATCGTGCCGTTCACGATCGGCTCGAAGGCGGTAACTGCATCCTGTGCCGCTGCGTTGCCCAGACCCTGATTCGGAAACAGTGTCGAAAACTGGCCCTGATCGCCGTGCAGCGCCATGTAGTTGAGGATCACGGTCTCAACCAGCTGCTCCACGGAGTTCGCCGCGGGGCTGCCGGTGGTATCCACCGAGCCGTTTGAATCGTAAAAGCCGATCTGCTGGCTCGCCGCACCGTTTAGCAGCGTCGGCCGCCCCTTCGGGTTGTAGACCAGCATGATCGTGTTGGCCGTTGTCTGGTTGTCGCTCGCCCACATGAACTTCCCACGGCCGGCGGGTGTGGTATCAATCACCCCGTTCGCGTTCAACGAGCCGTCGCTGAATATGTAGAGCATGAGCGGCATGCCCACCCGCGCCGCGTACTCGAGGCAGGCGCCAATGCAGATGCCCGCCTGGAAATTTCGAGTCTCACCCGTGGCGCGGCCCTGGCCGTGGTAGTCAAAGCCCCCCATCTCGATGGTGCCGGCCCCGGCGAAACCGTTGACGACCATCTTCATGACGGCCGCGGTCGCCTGGTAGTCAGTATCGCCTTCGTATTCGGTCTGACTGAAGATGCCGCTCGAGCCGACGATGTTCGTGTCGAGATTGGGGTTCAGCGTGGCGGGATTGCCATAGCGATCGACGAGGTCGGCTGACTTCACGTACCCGCAGCGCAGTGCGGTCTTGATGGCCGTATCGCGCGTGAGCATGTTGACCTGCGCGAGCTTGCCGCCAAAGGCGGCGGGGTCGCTGCCGCCGCTGATCCGGGCGATCGACTCGAGAACCGCCACCGCATCGCTCGGATTCGTAAACAGCGTGCCGAGCTGACCCGTGTTGACGAGGCCGGTCACATCGCTCGCCTGATTCACGAGGGTTGGGGTGACGGTGAGATTGATCATATCGGCCGGCGCCACGGAGTTGCCGCCGGAGACGGTAGGCTCGGTGCCGATGAGCGGCAAGAGCGCGCCATTCGCTCCCGCCATATAGATGCCGTACATCGGATTGTGCGGGTTGTTGACGGTATCGTTCTCGGACAGTGCGGGAATCACCGCGCCATTGGTATTCGCCAGCGTCCCCACTGCCGCGCGCGAGAGAATGCCGCGCAGGATCGCACCGTCCGAGTGCCATGCGAGCCCGAGCGAGGTGTTGATCCAGTTATGGGTCGGGCTTGCCGAATTCGGCGCATTGGGCACCATGTCGCCCGGCAGTCCGAGATTTGCGTAACCGGCGACCGACAGAAAGTCGAGCTGACCGCCGGTGCCGCCGATCAGCGCCTCCGAGCCGTTCAGATTCGCACCGCCCGCAAGGTCGAAGCATATGAAGGGAATTTTCCCCGCGCCCTGGGTGGCGATGCCGCAGTCCGTGACGAGTGTGGCGATGTCCGGTGCGAGCGCCGCATAAGCTGCGCGCGGATTGGCAAACAGGCTGAAGAAAGTCGGCGCCGTAACGTAAGCCGCGCCCGCGATGAGGCCGCGACCGAGGAAGTCGCGCCGGGTGCGTGGCGGTGCGTGATTCTCGTGCCGGATGGGTTCCTTAAGACCCAGCTGCCGTGGGGGCTTTTTGCGGATGATCATGACGCTTGTTTCTCCTGGAAGCTGTCAGTGCAGCATGACTGCGGCGCTGCCGAGCACTGCGGCGCACGCGGCCGTCGTGACAGCGGCGGTGCGCCCAGCGCCGTTCTGGCCGGCGCTCAACAGAGTGATCAGTTTGGTAAGTTCCGTCGCAACGTCCGACGCCTGCGGCTGGGTCACGATCTGTGTGCCGTTCATGGTCGTGATCTGCGCATTGGTGATCAGCGGATTGATCACCAGATTCATGTTGCTCTGGCTTGCGAAGTACGTGCCCGCCGGCTGCGACAGATTCAAGCCGGGGAAGAACTTCTGGCTCAGGGTCGGATTGTTGACGAGCTCACTGCAGTACACGATTGCAAGCTGTGCCACGGCCTGCTGATTCGCTGCGCTGAACGCATCGACCGATGCGACCGAAGGCAGCGATTCCTCTACGGATGCGAAGGCGGTCGCCACCGCGCTGTCTGTGATCGGCACGCCGGTGATATTCGACATCGTGTACAAGAGCTTGTCATAGGTGCGCGCGCCGTAGTCGGGGTTCGGGGCCGTGTTAGTCGGCGCCGGAGGCGTCGCCACGGCCGGCACCGGCTCCGTGTAGCTCTTGCTGCCAATGCGCTGGAAGGTGAGGAAGAATTGATCCAGCGCAGGTCCGTTCTCCTCCGCGATCGCGGTGCCGACGGTCGACAGTACCTCCCCGGAGGTGGGCGAGTAATTCGCCGCCGTGATGGTCGTAGTGAGCGGCAGGTAGGCCTGCCCGATTCCCACCTCGGCGCCATTCATGCCGATGCGGATGCCGGCGATGGGGATATTGCTCGGCTTCTGCGTCGGATCCAGGCTGATGAACGTCGGCCGCGTGAAGAGGTACGAGTAGCTGTCGAGCTCGGACGCTGTCAGCATGATGTAGCTCTGCGGCATGTTGACGAGACTCGACACATCGAACAGGAGGTAGTACTTCTCGCCGACTCCTGCCGCGAAATTCTGCTGCACCTGCGCCGCCGTCAGTGCCCGATCATGAATGGCGAGCATGCGAATGACGCCCGCCCAGGCATGGTCGCCGGACACCTCCGAGCCGAGCACCAGCGCGAAGGTGTTGTCCCAATTGGCGAGCGAGCCGCCCTTCTGCGCGTCGACGTCGCCGGTGAACACGCCGTTGACGTAGAATTTTCTGCCGTTGATCGGATCGTAGGTCAGGACCACGTGCTGCAGTGACGCCTGCGCAAGAGCGGCCGCGGCAGAGGTGAGCAGCGGCGGATCGCCATTGGCGTTGGTCACGCTGCTCTCGACTTCGCCTTCGTACTGCTGCGTCTGCTGCGAGAGCGTCACATTGCGCGTCTTGTCGCTGCCCGAATAGCTCACGATGTCGGCGTTCGTCTGCGTGACGTTGCCATTGGCGATCCACGCCTCGATCGAGAACTCGCCGGTCGACTGGATGAGATTTGCAAGCTTCTGGCTCGCTTCGGTCGAGCCTTGGGCCTTGCCTCCGGGGGCGATATTGATGCCCCACCCTCCGACCCAGGTCACGTTGCCAAAGAGTGTCAGATCAAGCTCCGGCTGCACGCCGCTGGTGTCGTAGGCGACGCTGCCGGTGCCTGTCTGGAACTGGTAGAGCGCGATCTGCGCACTGTCATAGCGACTCTGTCCGGAGGCGACGGTGCCCTGATAGAGCGACAACTGCTTCGAGACGATGAGATTGGGATTGACGTTCGTGGTTGGAATGCCGTTCGCGAACGCGGTGATGGCCGCCTGCATGGTTGCCGCATTGGCCGCACAGTTCGACCAGCAGTGGTGGAATTCGGTGGCGAGGCGCACGACGAAGCGCGACTGCGCCGGATCGATGAGATCGATCTTCGGCTGCGCATCCGCGTATGCCTCTTGTTCATTGGAGCTGGCGAAGTACGGCGCCTGCGGCGTCAGCGCATTGTCCGAATGACAGCGCGAGCACCACGGCACCAGTATCGGCTGCCAGATGAGGGAGGCGAAGGCGGCCGGCGAGGCCGGAAAGGTCTTGCTCGGGCCGACGTCCTGCTCCGGCGGCGGCACAAGCTTGATCTGCTGACTACCGACTGCGGTGGTGCCCGCCCAGTTTTGGATCCACACCGTCAGAGTCGCGCCGCAGGCCTGTGGTGATGCGAGCCAGCAGTTATGGCCGCCGGCGACCTTCTGCACCATCTCCGACTGACTCGGATTGGTGAGGTCGACGACCGTATTCGCAGCCTCGTAGGCGAGATTGATATTGTCGGAGCGCGCGAACTGCGGCGACTGGCCACCGGCGTGATGGCAGCCGCCACACATGGTCGGGCTTTCAATGTTCTGCCATAGATTGACCTGGAACGCCTGCACGTCCGCGTTGGCGGGCGCGGGGCCCGTGTAGGCCTGCGCGGTGGGCGCCGCGGTCACCGGACTTGCCGAAGTGGCGGGTCCGCTGCTGGTGCACGCGGCCATGAGCGCAAGCACCATGAACGTCGCTGCCAGCTCGACGTGGCGCAACGGGGACAAACTCAATGCGAAGCCATTCATGCGATGCTCCCTCGTCATGGTCCGATGCTCACGGTCCCATGCAGTACACGGCGGATTCGGCGAACACCTTCTTCAACTTGTAGCCACCCGCGGTGAAGCCGCTCACCATCGTCGCGATCTGGGTGCGATCGGCTTGGTTCTGCGGCGTACGGAAGCACACCGCCTGGAAGACCTTCTGGACCTGGCATTGCGCGAAGGCGCTGCTCGCGGCGAGCTCCTGGCCCAGGCTCTTCGCGCCCGAGCCGCTGCCCGGAAGAGCTGCGCTCCAGCCGAGCACCGAGTTCTGCCCCTGGCGCCAGCGATTGTTCCAGTTGTCATTCGGCGTGATGAAGCCCTCGTTGAAGTTCTGGGAATTGATCAGGTACTTCGGCTGCACGACTCCTGCGGTGTAGATGGTCTCCTGGGTGACCAAGGCGTCGAAGTTGTAGTAGGCGAAGGCCTGCGCCATCGGATCCATGGCCGCGTGACAGCCGATGCAGTTATTGAGAAAGATCCGGCTGTCCCCGCCCGGCGAGCGACTCACATCCTGGCGAACGCGATCCGGCGGACGTGTAATGTCCATGATCGGGTTCAAGTCGGTGCATAGATGATTGATCAGCGTGAAGCGAAACATGGCGCGGTTCGTGCCGTTGATGAAGAAGGCGGATGAGGCGCCACGCGTCGTCATCACACCGGCGGTTGCCGCCGTCGGCAACCCGTAGGCCGCAGACTGCGTGGTCGCGACCAGGGTCGTCTTCAGATCGACGCCATACTCCTCGGCCGTCGCGTAATGATTGTTGTTGGCCGGCGAAACCGGCGGCAGCCCGCCGGCACTGCTCTTATAAAGAATGTCGGCGGATAGCACCGTATTGAACGGCACATCGTCGCGCACCATGCCGATGACCGTCGCCGTGTAGTCGTTGAGCGGCGCAAATACCGTTTGGGCGCGGTTGGTCCAGGGGGTCACAAAATTCTTCAGCACGACGTTGTAGAAGTCCGGGTCTTCGGTGGCGAGCTCCGCCGCCGCCAGAGCATTACCGCCGGCGATGTCGGCTTCCATCGTCGCGAGCGTCGCGGCGGGCGGATCAACGCCGGCAATGCGCTCATAGATGCGCTGCGCCTGCGAAGTCGGATCGGCGACCGCGGGCGATGCGAGCTGTGCCAGCAGCACAACGGCGCACGTTGCACTCGCTGCGGTGCGTGCCGCGCGGCGCGGGGGCGCGGGGCTGAGCTTGTTTGCGATCCTCATGGCAGTCACCCACTCGAAGGAATTAACTGATGCGCGGCAGACTATACGGACACCCAAAGCCGCGCCTGAATGTCTCAACTCCCGGACGTCGCCACTTGCAGACATCTCAGGAACAAAGTGCCCCCCGGTATGCTTTGCGCCGTAAACTGCGAGCCTGGTCACTCCATATACCGGCCCGACCGGCTACCTAAGCTGCCGGGGCATTGATGGGGCGTACGGCAGTCCCTGCCACCCCGGACGAGAGAGAAGCGCAAAACAGTATTGGCGGCTGTGACGGCGTCCGCAGATCGCGGTGTGCGCTGCGGCACAGCAGGATTAGGTCATGCGTTCCGATCAGCTGGGCGCGTCTCCCAAGGAGGGACGCAACATGTACGAAAAGCATGGAGGTTCGATGCGCGTCTGGGCCGGCGTTGTTACCCGCGCGGGCGCCTGTGTAGCCATCGCCTGGGCGGTGGGCGCCTGCAGTCCCGGCACCCGCATCAACATCGGCAGCGGCCAGACCGCAGATCCTGCGACGGTCGACGCCCCGATCTTCTACGTCAAGCGCACGGTCCCCCTGATGAGCGACGATCTGCGGCTCCTGCGCCCGGCGATCCCGCAGGCGAATCTCTTCATGCGCGCGACCGCCTCGCCGAGCGCGGTAGAAACCAATATCACGGCGCGTGTCACCGGCACCAATTCCTACGACGTGAAGGATGTCTCCGTCTCCGCCGACGGCACGATGATCCTATTCGCCATGCGTGGCCCGCTCACGCCCAACATGCAGGACTTCGACCCGCCCACGTGGTCCATCTGGGAATACACGATCGCAAGCGACACGCTTGCGCAAGTGATCACGAATGAGGATGAGGCCAATGACGGCGAGGACGTGTCGCCGGCTTTTCTGCCCGACGGGCGCATCGTGTTCACCTCGACGCGGCAGCGGCAATCGAAGGCCGTGCTGCTCAATGAGAACGACCCGCAGTTCGAATATCAGACCGAGGACCGTGACGAGTCGGCGTTCGTGCTCGCCGTGATGAATCCCGACGGCAGCAATATCCACCAGATCGAGTTCAACCAGAGCCATGACCGGGATCCGACGGTACTGTCGAACGGCCGCATTCTCTTCACGCGCTGGGACCACTCGCCGGGCAAGGATGGCATGCACCTGTACACCATCAATCCCGACGGCACGGATCTGGAGCTCTACTACGGCGCCAACAGCCACAATACCGGGCCCGACGGCAAACAGAACACCGCCACCATCGAGTTCATCAAGCCGCACGAGATGCAGAACGGCAACATCCTCGCGCTGATCCGCCCCTACACGAACGACGATTTTGGCGGCGACCTCGTCATCATCAACGGCACGGATTTCGTGGAAAACTTCCAGCCGGTACTGGCGGACGCCGGCGCCAAGGGTCCGGCGCAAACCTTCGCCACCTCCTACGAAATCCTCACGATTCCCGGCCCCTCCCCGGGCGGGCGGTTCAGCTCCGCCGTGCCGCTCTGGGACGGCACGCAGCGCATTCTCGTCACCTGGACGCAATGCCGGCTACTGGATACCAGTGTCACTCCCAACACCATCATCCCGTGCACCACCGCGGCGCTCGCAAGCCCGACCGCAATGTCCGCGCCGCCGCTCTACAGCGTGTGGATGTTCGATCCCACCCAAAACACCTTGCTGCCGGTCATGCAGCCCGTCGAAGGGGTCATGGTCACCGATGTGGTCGCGGCGCAGCCACGTCCGTTGCCGGCGGTCATCCTCGACGGGGTGCCGGGTGTGACTCTGGATCAGACTTTTTATGACCAGGGCGTCGGTGTCATCGACATCAAGAGCGTCTACGACTTCGACGGCGTCGATACCGCCGTGCCGAACATCCAGACCCTGGCGAACCCGGGGCTGACCAGGGCCGATCAACGCCCGGCGCGCTTCATCCGTCTGCAGAAGGCGGTCTCGCTGCCGCCCGCGCAGACACTCAACATCGCCCAGCAGGCCTTCGGTGCCAGTCCCTACATGCGCGAGATCCTGGGCTACGCCCCGGTCGAGCCGGATGGCTCGGTCAAGATCGAAGTGCCCGCGAACGTCGCGTTCATGATCGATGTGCTCGATGTCAACGGCCGGCGCATCTTCCCGCCGCACGCGAACTGGCTGCAGGTGCTCCCCGGCGAAGTCATGACATGCAATGGCTGCCACATCCCGGCGACGACACCGAACGCGCTCTCGCATGGCCGTATGGGCCTTTTTCCGCTGGTGAATACCGGTGCGACGACGAGCGGCGTGCCCTTCCCCAACACGCTCGCGACCTTTGTGCCGACTGCGGGTGAAACCATGGCGGAAACGCGCGCACGCACCAGCTGCGCCACCGACAGCCCGCCGTGCCTGCAGATGCAGCCGAGCGTCAACATCGTGTATCAGGACGTGTGGACGAACCCGGCAGTGCGCGCTCCGGATGCGAGCTTCTCCTACAGCTATTTAGATCCGACGATCACGACCAACGTGCCGACCACCGAATTGTGCGAGACCAGCTGGTCGAGCATCTGCCGCATCACGCCCAACTACACGGAGCACATCCAACCGCTCTGGGATACAGTGCGCAAGGTGTTCGATGCCAAGACGGGAGCGGAGAAGGCCGACCATACCTGCACGCAAGGCGGCTGCCACAGCTCCAAAGATGGCAACGGCGCACCGCAGGCACCGGCCGGACAGCTCGATTTGACGAGCACGCCCTCAACCGTGGAGCCGCTGCAGTTCACCTCTTATCAGCAGCTGCTGTTCACGCATGACGAGCAGGCAGTTAACATGGGCGCCGTGCAGAATGTGCTGGTGCCGGGACCGCCGGGACCGAAGGGTCAGGCGACGACGATGCCGGTGCCGGTGGGACCGTATCTGAATGCGGGCAGCGCGAATGCAGCGCTGTCGAGCCAGTTTCTGAACCGCTTCGCGGCGAATTCGGGCAGCACGCATGCTGGATACATGAGCGCGGCCGAATTACGCATTATTACCGAGTGGCTGGATATTGGCGCACAGTACTTCAACAACCCGTTTGATCCGGCCGCGCCGCTCAACAACTAGGAGCGTCTTGCAACGATTACCGAGCGCCCGCTACCTGTTACTCGTCCTGTTCCTCGCGACTCCGGGACTGTGCGGCGCCCGGGAATACCTGCAGGTATTCGTCGTCACGCCCTACCTCGAGCTGCATACCGGCCCGGGTCGCGGCTATCCGGTATTCAATGTGGTCGAGCGCGACGGCAGCGTCGATGTGCTCGTGCGCTACACGGAATGGTTCAAGGTGCGCACCGAGCGCGGCGTGGTCGGCTGGGTCGCCGAAGGGGACATGCTGCATACCGTGCTCGCCGATGGCTCGCCGTTCACATTCAATCGCGGCGATCGCGCAGGTTTCACCTCGCATCGCTTCGAGATGGGCATGTTCGCGGGCAGCTATGGCGGAGCCACGCTCATCTCCTCCTACGGCTCGTTCTCCTTCAACTCGCAGCTCGCAGCCGAAGTGTCCGTGGGACAGTTTCTGGGCAATGTCTCGAACGGTGTGGTCGCAGACTTCGGCCTGACGCACGTGTTTCTGCCGGACTGGCGCTGGTCGCCGTTCGTGATGCTCGGCACGGGCGTGGTGCACACCGAACCGAAGGCGACACTGGTGCAGCCGGTGAATCGCACCGAGCAGACCGCGTATGTCGGCGGCGGTATGCGGTACTACCTGACGCGCCGCTTCTTCCTGCGCGCGGAGTATAAGACGCACGTGGTCTTCACGAAGCTGAACTCGAATGAGGTAGTTGACGAATGGAAACTGGGATTCGCGTTCTTCTTCTGAGCGCGGCTCTCGCGCTCGGCGGCTGCGCCTCGATACATCACCTGTTTCACAGGCACGACGATGCGGATGCGCAGGCGTCGAATGACGCGGACGCGGCAGACAGCGATGCGCACCCGCCGCGGGTGATCGATCCGGACGTCGAACGTCGCAAGATCAAGGTGCCGCAGATCCACTCGCAAAATGTCGAGTTCGGGATCCAGTATGGCGCCTTGTCGGTGGAGAACTTTGGCACCAATCCCGTGTACGGCTTTACGGCGGCCTATCACATCACCGAAGACTTCTTCTTCCAGGGCGCCTTCGGCCGCTCGCAGGCGGGGCGCACGAGCTTCGAGACCTTGAGCAATATCAATTTGCTTACCCCCTCTGAGAGGTACTTCACGTACTACGACCTCTCGCTCGGCTACAACTTCCTTCCCGGCGAGATCTTCCTGGGTCGCAAGACCGCCATGACGAGCGCCTTTTATGTCCTGGCCGGCATCGGCAGCACCGATTTCGCCGGCGACAGCAAGTTCACGGTGAACTTCGGGGGCGGTTATCGCGTCTTGCCGACGGACTGGATGGCAGTGCATGTCGGCGTCGAGGATCATGTGTTCCAGTCGGACCTTCTCGGAGTCGACAAGCTTACGAACAATCTCGAGGTCGTGATCGGGGCCAGCGTCTTCTTTTAGGATGGACACACCATGAAATACTTCAGTGCAGGATTGACGGCATTACTCGTTGCGCTGCCGCTCTGCGCGGCAGTCGACACGAACTCACCGGCGCCGGATTTCACCTTGAATGCGCAGAGCGGCAAGCCGGTCGAGTTCACACAGTTCAAGGGGCAGGTGGTCATGCTCAACTTCTGGGCGAGCTGGTGCGGCCCGTGCCGCCAGGAGATGCCGCTGCTCGACAGCATCTACAAGAAATACGGCAAGCTCGGCTTCACCATGATCGGCGTCAACGTGGAGCCGGACTCCAAGGCCGCCAACGATTGGCTGAAGCAGACTCCCGTGACCTTTCCCATCCTCTACGATACGGACAGCAAGGTGAGTAAGCTCTACGGCGTGTCCGGCATGCCGAGCACCGTGATCGTCGACCGTAAGGGCACGGTGCGCATGATTCATCGCGGCTACAAGCCCGGCGATGAGGAAGAATACTTGAGCAGTATCCGCTCCCTCATGCGGGAGTGATCCGAAGCTCCAAGGAGCCGACATGCGTCTAGTTCGAGTTCTGATCGCCTTGGGGTTGTGGTACGCGCTTGCGGGATGTGCGCCCATTGAGCCGTGGGTGAAACCCTATGAGCGCGAGCACCTCGCCGATCCGATCATGTCTTTGAACCGCGATCCGATCTCGAGCGACTACATTGAGCATGTGTTCGGCACCCGCGAGGGCGCGCACGGCGCCACCGGCAGCGCCGGCGGGGGCTGCGGATGCAATTGAGCCGCGAGTCGCGGCGCTCGTGGCACGCGCTCACCCGCACCACTCTTGCGGTGCGCCTCGCGGCGCTCGTGGCCTTTGGCGCGCTCGCCGCTCTGCCGGGCTCCGCCGGCGTACTGCCTGAGGACGAGGTAGACGCCATGTACCACAATTACGATGGCGGCGGGATCACGGTTCAAGGACCGTCCGTGCTCATTCGCAAGAAGATCGGCGACAACTTCTCCGTGTCGTACAACTACTACGTCGACATGATCTCGAGCGCCTCGATCGATGTGCTGCTGACGGCGAGTCCGTACAAGGAAAAGCGCACCCAGCAGACCGGCTCCGTCGAGTATCAGCATGGCAAGACGACTTACAGCGCAAGCTACATCCACAGTCGCGAGCCCGACTACATCGCCGACACGACCGTCTACAGCCTAAGCCAGGACATGTTCGGCGACCTGACCACTGTCACCCTGAGTTACTCGCGCGGTTGGGATCACGTCTATCGCGATATCAAGCTCGCCGACGGCGCCATCGTCAATGATCCGACCTTCGGGCAGCAGGTCGACCACAGAAGCTACGGAGTCGGGCTCACGCAGATACTCACGCGCAATATGATTCTCAGCCTCAATTATCAGGCGCTCACCGACCAGGGATATCTGCAAAGCCCGTATCGCGAAGTCGTCTACCTCACGCCGGGCGTGGGCAAGGGCTGGGCTACCGCGCCGCAGGTGTACCCCGGCACGCACACAAGCAATGCCAGTTCCGGAGATCTGAAATATTATCTGCCGTACCGCGCCGCGCTCGACTTCTTCTACCGCTATTACGAGGATACCTGGGGCATCCGGGCTAATACGCTGCAGCTGGGCTATACGCAGCCATGGCGGCACTGGATCTTTGACGGCACGCTGCGCTACTACAGGCAAAATGCGGCCACCTTCTACGATGACCTGTTCCCGCGCGCCAACGCGCAGAACTTCGAGGCGCGCGATCGCGAGCTTGCGGCATTCTCAAGCTACACCGTGGGCGTCGGCGCCTCCTATGAATTCCAGGTGCCGCGCGCGCCGTGGATCCAGAAAAATACCCTCAATCTGCGCTACGACCATCTGCTCATCGACTACTCTGACTTTCACACGCTGTACAACACGACGGTCATTCCTGCGGGCGGCGAGGATGAATTGCCGCTCTACCGCCTCGACGCCAACATCATTCAGCTCTTCTACTCCCTGTACTTCTGATGGCGCGACTGGGGTAAGCTTGCGCGAACCTCCATTGCGGCTGCGCCTATTGGCGTCGCCGTACGGCGACATCAACAGGGGATTTCTCAGATGCGCAACCGCGTCGCTTTCGCTAGCCTGCTCGCAGGCATCGCTCTCACTCTCAGCGCCATGCAGCTGCATGCACAGGCGCGCGAAGAAGGCCAGCTGCTCATGGCCACGCAAATCTTGGAGGAGTTGAGCGCGACTCCCGATACGTTTATTCCAGAACGCCTGCTCGATCGCGCGTATGCCATCGCCGTTGTTCCCGACGTAACGAAGGTTGCGTTCATTGCCGGCGGTCGCCGTGGCAGCGGCGCCATGGTCGTGCGCGATAAGAACGGGCGATTCTCAAACCCGGTATTCATTTCCCTTACGGGCGGCAGCTTCGGCTGGCAGGCAGGGGTGCAGTCGACCGATGTCGTTCTCGTCTTCACCACGCGCACCGGCGTCGAGGGCATCACCGGCGGCAAAGTCACTTTGGGCGCCGATGCCTCGGTCGCGGCCGGGCCGGTCGGCCGCCAGGCCTCGATAGCCACGGACGCCAATTTCACCGCGGAGGTGTATTCCTATTCAAGAAATCGCGGCCTGTTTGCTGGTATTGCCCTCGATGGGAGCGTCCTGTCGATCGACCGCAGCTCCAATTCGGAGTTTTATAGGAAGTCCGGCGTGACCGCGAGCGAAATCATGGATGGCACGGTCACGACCACCGACAGCAGCGCGCAGCGCTTTCTCGCGGCCATAAACACAAGCACGGGCGGCAATACCACCGCAGCTTCCACCCCGGTGGCTGGTGCGCCGGCGCCTGCGACCGCCGCGACGCCGGCGCCGCCGCCACCCTCGGGCGCGGCGCAGACCTACCCGATGGCAGATCCGCAGCCGGGAACGGACCCGAAGTAATTCCGGGACGCTGCCTTGCGGGCCGGCGGCAAAGGCTCATCGCGCCCTGCCGCCTCCCGTTGCTACCTGATCGGGCTCTAGGAACCGACTCTGATCCGACGAGGCTGCGCCTTCGCCTGCTTCGCGATCGTAAGCTCGAGCACTCCATCGCGGCCCTTGGCACTGACTCGTTCCGTGTCGACCGTTTCCGGCAGTATGAAGCGCCGATGGAAGCGTCCATGACTGCGCTCAATGCGCTGACGGAGCGCCTGTTGATCCTGGCCCGCGCGCTTGGCGAGGGGGCGCTCGCCCGAGAGCGTCAAGACATCGTTGTCGAGGGTGATCTCCACGGACTTTGGATCGACGCCCGGCAGGTCGACATAGAGCTCGAAGCGATCAGGGTATTCATTGATGTCCACCGGGGGCGCCCAGTCGGCGGTGGCGCTGCTGCTCGACCCATCGTTGACATCGCTCGCGTTGCTGAATATGCGGTTGATCTCGCCCTGCAAATGCGACATCACATTCCAGGGCTCGTACCGTGCGACAGACATAGCGTCCTCCTTTGATAGTTGAGTGCACAGGAACAACTGCCGGCAGCCCCTAGGCTAGAGGTCGCTGCCTATGTCGCAATTTATGAGCGGCCTATTGAGTTTCAAGGCAGCGCACTGTGCACATTCGCAGGCCAGCAACCCTGATGGTGCAATGCAATATGAGCTTGGGCGCGTCGATGTGACGCAGAACCCCGCGGCGCGGCGCGGAGTTACTCGGCTTTTGCAGTAGTGGCGGCGGTGACGCGGTTGCGCCCTGTCTGCTTGGATTTGTAGAGCGCCTGATCCGCGCGTCCCGTGAGTTCTTCAACAGTATCCCCAGGGAGCGACTCGGCAACTCCGACGGACACGGTCACGCCGGCGATCGGCTCGGTGACGCCGACCCGGTGGATTTTGCCGCGTGCGACCGCCAGGCGGATCTGGTCCGCAAGCACCGATGCCCCCTGCACCGTCGTGTCGGGCAGCAGGATTGCAAATTCCTCGCCGCCGTAGCGTGCAGCCACGTCCCGCCCTTTGATGCTCAGACTGATCCGCTGTGCCACGTAGCGGATCACCTTGTCGCCAAACACGTGCCCGTAGGTGTCGTTCACTTGTTTGAAGTGATCGATATCCAACATCAACAGCGAACAGGGCGATGCGTTCTCTACGGCGCTGGTCAGCATCTGTGACAGTGCTTGCTCGAAGGCGCGCCTATTGTGCAGTTCGGTGAGTGCATCGAAGAGCGCCTGGCCCTGTGCTTTTTCCAGTTGCTCGCGCAGCCGAGCGACCTCGGCACTGGTCGCTCCCATCTCCTCCTGCACACTTTGCGCCGATGTGCGCATGCGCGTGGTCTCACCCACGAGCGCGGTGATGAGATCTCCCAATGTCGGGACATCGATCTGCTGCTGCAGGCGCTCTTCATGCCGCGTCAGGGACGCATTGTACTGCGCCGCCTGGTGGCCAAGATTGGCAGCGGATTGGCGCACGTTTGCGAGCACCTGCGTCAGCTGCGCCTCCAGGCGCTCCGTGATTTCGGTATCGCGGTTCACAATGTATTTGGTGAACAGCTCATGGGTCTCCTGCTCAGATAAGGGAGTCTTCTCAGCCAGGCGCACATCGAGCGCGCTTTGCAGGGCGGGATTGATCTTGGCGAGGTGCTCGTACCAAATCGTGTAGCTGATGGGGTGGAAACCCGCCGCCTGACCTGCCATGTGCGGCACGGCCAAGCGCAGCAGCTCTGCAGTCTGTTCTTTGGACTCAAAGTAGCGCATTAAAATGTCGGCCCGATTGAAAAAAATTGAACCGCGGCACTTTAGACTCAGACTAAAGCGCGTTCACCGGTAGCCATCCATGCGGGGGTTCGCCCGGTATTTTATCGGCTTGGCCGCAGAATTGCTCCGGACTTAACCACCGCAATCACGATTTGGATTTGCACATCTACGGCAAACGAAAAACTGCGCACCCTATTTGATTGTCGGATTCAGTCGCATAGCATCGCCGCTGTATTCATGCTGCACTGCGCTCTTGCTGCAGTGCGCCGCATTCACGCCAGCGGGATGTTTCAATGCGGCGATGCGGAAATTTACTCGCGGGGCGATCAGGAGATCGAGCGCGAGTGCCACGCGGGCAGGTTCGCGAACGCGGACGGCATTTGCGCCGCAGAAAACGCTGCGGTACGCGCGCGCGTTGCAGACCCGCATTCACCCGGCGCAGGAATGGCTACCTCACTTGCCTTCGACTTTGTCAGTGGCGTCGGCAGCCTTGTCGCGCGCCTTGTCGATGTCATCCTGAACCTTGTCGGCGGTGGTCTCGCCGCCGTTCTTGATGGTGTCAATCGTGTGATCGACTTTTTCCCCCGCCTTCTCAACCGGCCCCTTCCTCTCGCAGGCAGCAACTGCCAAAACCAGCGCGCACAGGGTGACCGCCAGCAATTTTTCACGAATCATGTTGCTCTCCTCAAGAAACCGATGGGATGCGGGCTCATCCTGCACTGTGCGTGCGGCCCGGAGCTTCAGTCACCGGGAAACTGAAACTCCACCTCAATATTGAGATCGGCCAGTCGGCGCGACAACGTACTGCTGAGGGTCAAAACCGAATTTGCCAGCGGTGCAATCTCGATGAGCAATGAGATTTCGCCGCCGTCGGCCTGCAATGCGCCGAGAAAATCGCGGTGCCGCGCAAGCTGCAGGAGCTGCGCCAATAGGAAGGTTTCCAACGGCACGGCGGCCGCGCCCACCATCTGCACCGGCAGAGTCGCCGACCAATACGAGTCGCGGTGCGGGCCGCCGAGAGGCGCGCCGGTCTGCGACAAACGCGGATCGCCCGCTTTCCAGCTGTGCACCGGCTCGAGTTTCAAAGTCTTGGTCAATATCGCCGGATCCGCTGTCGGATGGCGCGCGCGCAGCGTCACTGCGTAGGTGTAGGCACTGCCCGGCACGAATTTACTGGGATTTCTTGAAGCCATCATCACTCGCTCCGCTGTCGCATAATCCCTCAGAAAGCCTGTAACTGTCCAACAACTCCGAAGCGTGCGCGCGCGGCTCTTAAGCTGCAGGTACACCGTGCGCGTTGGAACCAGGCGAGCATGCGTCGCCAGTCGTCCTGCCCGTCGGCGGCGTTATAGCTCGGACTGTAGTCGGCATTGACGCCGTGCTGTGCGGCATGCGTGGCATTGTTCACTCTCGCTTGCGCTCTTGCTCCATGAAATTGCGCAATTCGCTGGCGGGTCGAAACGTCCTTGTTTCTTCTTTGCGTTGCCACCCGCGCTTTCTTCAACGCCTCGCGCGTCATCTGGATGTCGCTCGCCGGTATGCCTTCAGTTCAACGCCCATTCGCCCCGGGCACGGCACGGCTGCCAGGCGGCAGATCATCTGCGCCCTGGGCGGGCGCAGTGGCGATCCAGCGGTCGATGTCCGCCAGATGCGTGCCAATTTGCACGTTGTAGCGAATGTGCGCGATTGCCATCTCGAGACTGCCCCTGGCGCTCGCGGGGATGTGGCCGGCGGCGAACTCGTTCAAGCGCGTGATCATGTTCAGATCGCCGCTGCCACCGGCTAAGCTCGGCACGTATTGGGATTTGCTGTCGGTTTCCAACATCGGAGCGATGGCATCCCAGTGGGCTATCGCAAAGTTCGCGGCGAGTTCCGGATGATCGTGCGCGACGGAGTCGAGGATGAGCGGCCGCAGCGTGACCGGAGCCTCCTGCGTCAACGCCAGATCGAGGGCGCGCTGCGCGATCCGCTGATCTTCGGCCGCGCCCAACAGACGATAGTAGTCCTGCTTTTCAAGTTCGGTGCGCGCGGTGCGCGCCAGCGCATGCAATTGATCCCACGTCGCGCCATCGGCATTCGTCGCCACGATGCCGAGCACGATACTGCGCTGCGCCGCGCTCACGCGCGCCGGCGCTGCAATGAATTCCTTGAAACGCCGCCTGGCCTCGGCCACCACGGCCGCATCCGCGAAGCGCCCCATCGTGCCGAGGAGGGTTGTGCGCAGGCTCTCAACATTATCGGCCTCGCCGGGCAGTGCGTCCCAGCCGACCTGCGCCAACGGGCGCCGCAACAGGGCGCGCGCGTACTCACGGAATGCGCCTTGATCCGCCCGGCCCGCGTAGCGCTTGTCGAGACTTGCAAGCGATTGCGCAAGATCACTCCAGATCAGCGGATTGCCGTTGGGTGGCAGCCTCGCGGCCAGCGACAGGAACTGCGCCATCGGCACTTGGCCGACGGAGGCGAGCGCCTCGGTATCATTGAGCAACCCGAGCTGATCCGCGGCAGCAAGATCCTGAAAGCGCTCCGCGAGCCCCGTGAAAGCCTGCGGCGCATAGCGGCTGCGAAAATAACCGGTCTGGCCGACGTTGATGAGCGCCGGACCGCACCCTGCGAGAGTTGTCGGCGTGGCGGCGGCGTCGCCGGCGACGACCACATGGGTAGCCGCGGCGCTGCCGAGCGCCTGCACCGCAACCGGTACGTGCCACGCTTGCGTTCCCGCGTTGCCAGAATCATCGATCGCAAAACGAGTCTGCGTCAGCGCGAGGCGCAACTGGCCGTGGTCGCAACGCGTCGCCTGCGTTGCGATCAAGGGCACCCCCGCGTGCAATGTGAAGTCATGCGCGATGTCGCGAATCTTCTTGGGACTCACCGCGTCGATCTCGTTCCACAGGTCGTCGGTCACCGTGTTGCCATAGGCATGATCGTGCATGTAGCGGCGTACGCCGGCGCGAAACGTATCTTCCCCGACGTAGGCCTCGAGCATGCGAATCACAGCACCGCCTTTCTGATAGGTGATGGAATCAAATGCGCCGCTTGCCTGCAGCACATCCTTGATTGGAGTAATGATGGGGTGCGTACCGTCGGCGGCATCGGTATTCATCGCCTGCTGCACGGATG
>Ga0302325_10006968_pt1 | contig 25211 bp, 18 predicted proteins | sample Palsa_T0_2_FD_201948 | JGI IMG/M metagenome (GOLD analysis project Ga0302325, IMG submission 201948) | Peat permafrost microbial communities from Stordalen Mire near Abisko, Sweden - Palsa_T0_2 | ecosystem: Environmental > Terrestrial > Soil > Palsa > Peat permafrost | place: Sweden: Abisko... | reverse complement strand
GCTGAGCCCGTGAAGCGCCGTTAGATGGACCGCGCTTTTCTCGCGGGATCGTCCGCGTTCGGTACGAGCAACACTCAACGCGTGCGTGGCACGCTCGTTGCGAAGCGAGGCGGTCGTGAACCAGCCATTGCTCCGCACCCGAGCGCTGCTTCTTGTCGTTGCGGTCTTCGTCATCACCGCGTTCGCCTATAACCGCGACCAACCCGTCATCGCGCGGCACGACACCGATCACCCTTTGCGAAAGCCGACACCCGAACCCCACCCACTCCCACCCACGCCGACGCGAGCGGGGACCGGGGGGAACATTCTTCCGACCAACGGCCCAACTCCTTGCCGGGCACGTCCTGGCGTCGCGTGGAAGTGGGAGACCACCGACTTCTTTCCGGCCGACTGGAACCCGTGCACCGGCAATCTCCAGATCACGCTTGCTGGGCTCATCTACAACAGCGAGCTGAATTCGGCCGCACACCCGTTCCACATGACGGGGTCTTCCCCTCCAGGCGGTCCGTACGGGTTCTTCTGGAACCTCCCGGCGAACTGGTACATCACGCCCGACGCTCCACCTCTGACGAGCGTGGTCGTGACGGCAGGAGACGGCACGCCATACTCGTTCGCGCTGGCTTCGACCAATCCGAACACTTACATCGACATGCAGGGCGCGACGTGGACGCTCACGACTGCGGACAACATCACGTGGGTGCTCACCACGCTCGACGGCGTCCAATACACGTTCAAGCAGCGAACCTTCGGCATCCTGCTCACCGGCATCACCGACAAGATGGGCAATGCGCTCCTCATCGTCAACTTCAACGCCGACGACTCCATAGCCTCCACCACGGACTATCTGGACCAGAAGGGTAATCGCACAACGACCTACGGGTACACCGGCGGCAGACTGTCGAGCATGTCGATACCGACCGGCCTGGCGATGGGCGTCGGCCCCGCGACCTATGTGGTCAACTTCACATACGATCCCACCGTCAACGATTTGACTGGCATCCAATTGCCGCCTGCCGGGCCCGCTCCGCTCCAGCAGCGTAATTATGCAATCACCTACAGCCAGCACTTTCCGATATGCATCACACTGGGCGTCGTGCCCGGGCAATCATGGACGTACGATTGGTATCAAAACGGTGCTCTCGTCAACATGTGGGACACGGATGGCATTCAATACCACATGCAATATTCCAACATCGTGTCTTGGGAGGTTCCAACGGTCGGCTCGCCGCAGCTGCGAGCGCTCTACAGCACGAACACGGGCGACACGCGGCCATTCGTCGCGATGTACCAGGGCATCGACGGGGTCATTCACAACGTCACGCGTGCGGTGGCACCGAACCCGAACGCCTACCTCGTCGCCACGCAAGACACCATCCCGGGGCAGATGGGGAAGACCATCACGCTCGAGTCACGCACCCTTTACCCGAACGGATACGACGTGAACACGGTCACCGACGCGCAAGGCGCGGTCACGACCTACGTGTGGACGTCCGATGGAGTCACGCCCTCGAAGAGCGCGGCGAACACCGGGCCAACACCGATGGTCTACAGCGTCACCGGTCCCTGCCCGGCCATGAATCCCAACTGCGCCGAGCAGACGACGTACAAGTGGAATCCGGCGAAGCTGGGTGACTGGCGGTACCACCTCCTCGACAGCGTATCGTCGCCGAAGACGGCCACCTACTTTCAATATGCGGACGTCATGGGGACCATGCCGCCCAGTCACGCGATCGTGACGCTCGCGAGCGACATGAAGACGCAGGAAGCCAAGGACGTCTTCGACAACCAGTTCACGTTCCGCACGGATCACTTCGATGGCTTGGGAGCACACACTCAGTACATCCCCGACGCGTATAACAACCTGAAGAGCGTCGTCGACTTCGCCTACTTCGCGTCGCCAATCGGGCAGCCCGAAACATGGAGCTACACGCCCACCGGAATACTGCTCTCGTATGCCGATCGCGACGGGTCAGCAACGCAGTACACGCTTTTCGACGAGCTGCTGCGACCGACGAAGTGGTCGGCCACACTGCCGACCGCCAAGGGCGGGCAGCTGATGAGCGGCAACACGACCTACGATCAACCTGCCCTCGACCTGGGCGAGCCCATTCACGTCGACGTCACGAACGCCGTCACGGGCGAAAGCCACCGCAAGGACATGACGTACAGGTGCTCCTCGGATCATCTGGCGTCGCTGACCGAGGACATGCAACCCACGACCGTCGCGACGTGGGGCCTCGCGTGCAATCTGTGCGGGGCGAGCGGCGGTTGTCCGGCGCCGACGAGCGGTGTGTGCCAGATCTCCGCTTCGGAGTGGGATGGGTGGTGCACCAGCATCTGCCAATACGCGCCCGCGTGCATCGACGGTGAGGACGTGTGGAACGAGACGGGCTGCCCAGGCCCCAACCCTTGCGGCGTGTGCATGTAACTGGAGTGGGAACCCCTGATGAAGAAGCGATCACGAACCTCGAAGACCCGAACAGCCATGCGAGCAACCAAAGCGCTCGCGAGCGACAACCGGTGGACCGTGCGAAAGGTTTGCGTCATCGTCGTCGCTTCGCTCTCGGTCGGGGGAACGTGCAACCATCCCGACGTCAACGTCGTCGGTGGCGGCAACAGCAACCCCGCAATTCAGTGTGAGAGCGGCAAGGACCTGCCGACGGACCAGGTGAACAACGCCGGCGACCCTCTTCCTCAGGAGGGCGTCTTCCCGCCGATCCCCCTGGCACCAGGGGTCGTTGCCTATGTGCGCGGCAATGGCTGCACCGACATCACGACCGTGACCATTGCGGGGCCCATGCCTGGGACGATCACGTGGAACAGCTGCGCCGCGGCGACGACGGGGGGCCTGCACGCAGCACGTTATGGCACCGGCAATCGGTTTACATACGACAGCCGTCTCGACACGCAACCCGATACCAACAGCGTGTACACCTCCGAGCTCTCGGGCACGATCATCAAGTGGGGCGATCCGACCGGGAAGGGCATCCTCGCTCCGGCCACGGCGGGCCAAGCCCGCGTCGCGCTGTCCGTTCCGACCACGGTGGGTGGCATGACTCAGAACACAGCCGTCGAGGTGTTGCCGAACGGTACGGTCTGCGTCTTCACACCTGCGGGCGACTCGAGCGTTCCAGCGACCACTCAACTGATGTCGAACGTGTTTCAGTTCCCCGGCGTCGCTGGCATCAACGCCAAGCTCACCGTCGGCGATCCCCAGTTCGGCCCTGCGATGCTGCAGGTCGTTCGAGTGTCAGGTTTTAGCGACCAAATCGACCACATCACCGACCAATTCAAGCGCACGCTGAAGCTTGTCTGGAACCCAGCGACGAACGGAGTCCTGGACCATTTTCAGAACCAGGACAACAGCACCATCGCGTTGGCCTACAACACGAGCGGTGATCTGACCTCGGTGACGTATCCGCCAGACAGCACCAATTTCGCCATGACGGTGGTCATGGGCACCGACCCCAGCCAGCCCGACACGCATTTGTACAACAGCTTCACCGTTGGCAAGCTGGCCCCAGCGTCCACGCAATTCGAAGTAGGAACTGGCCGTTTGCTCACCGCCCAAACGGTGAAGGGCGACCAGTACAAGGTGGAATACCCAACTGCAGCGGACGGCAATCAGTCTGCCGTCCTTCACACGCCCTGGGGTGTGCTCACGATGGAGAAGGACGCTTGCACCCTCCAGCAGTTTCAGGACCTGTCAGGGGTGACGGGGTTCGCCTGGGAGCCCGTGCATCATCAGCTAATCCAGGTCTCGAACCTCACCACGGGCGACTACTACTACCAGGTGGGCGCGCCCACCGCGACATCGGACTCCACCACCCAGCCGCAGTGGTTTTCAGCGTATGGGCAACCGATCATCGAATACTTCCCGAACAATGACAGTAGCCAGGAGGCGGTGGTCTCCAACCAGACGACCGACACCGACGCAGCCGGCACCGGGCCATCCGAGGTCTTCGAGACCGCGGTCACGCCCGCGCAGCCGCTCGCCAGCCTACCCTTCGGCACGCCGTGGACCAACACGCCGACTCAAGGCTTCCACGAGGTGCTGTCCTACCAGACTCAAGGCATGAACGGGCCGAGCTGGGCGCTCGGCCTCGTGGCGAGCGCCACGTCGACGTGGTCGATTGACGGGCAGATGTCGAACGAGACGACATCGTATAACTACGCGACCCAAATGTTCAACGGCGACGTGAATGGCAGGCTCGTCACGGTGAACGACACCGCAACACCTAGCGCTTCTGCCCAGTGTGCATGGACGAGCGACGGCCTCCAAGCAGGATGTACCGATCCTGATGGGAACCCCAGCACAGACATCGTCGCGAACGACGCCACGTCGGAGCAAACGACGGGTTCGGACGGCGTGACGGAGATGGTGGCCTTCAACCAGAACGGCTTTCCGGTCATGAACGCCGACCCGCTCGCGTCGGACCCCGCGGATCCCGATGACGAGACCGACCAGGTCGACTCCAACGGTGGAGTCTCCAAGGTCGCCGACAGCACGACGAACACGTCGGAGCAGATGAACACGATCAACGGCCTCCCGGCGAATCAGAACTTCGTCCGGAGCGACGGGAGCACGTGGATGGTGAGCAATCCGTATGATCCAAATCTCGCTGTTCCCACATCGCTCGGGGTGGGGTCGAACATGGGTTCGCTCGTCATGCTCTACCCGAGCATGCAGTGGCCCGCACGAACGTATGAGTAGCTCGAACGAGGTACGAATGATTCGCTGGTCGTATGCGGTAGTCGCGGCAGTCGCGGTCACAACGATGATGGAAGCTCCGGCGCGCGCACAGCCGTGGGCCATGCGGTACGGCGCGGCGGTGACGGAGGCACGCCGCGCAGAGGCCGACGGCGCCCCTATGTCGCACCAGGAGGCGATGTATCGCGGGAACGCGGCCTTGCTCAACCGTGGTCGTGAGATGGCCGACCGTGAGCCCCTCGGGCGCTACGTCTACAATCCGGCGATAGGACCCATCATCGAATTTGCTGCGGGTTATCCCGAGCGGATGGGCGCGCTCACGACTCGGGTCGCGATCATGGGCGGCATGGGTGTGCTGTCCACTGCGGCAGCGCCGCTTCTTGCGGCGTATCCGCTCATATCGCTGGGTATCGTGGGAGCGGGCGTGCTTTATCACGCGTGGAACACCAGGAACGCGATCGACAAGCGCGTCGGTGAGCTCAATGCGCGCATGTCGACAGACCCCGCAGGCGCAGGAGCCGAGGCGCGGATGCTCGCGGTCGACGGTTGGCTGGAGATGGCATTCGGTAGTTTGTTCGCCATCGCCCCACTCGCGGTGCCGCGCAAGGTCCCGACGCCGAGGCCCCAACCCCGAGCCAGGCCGACCGTGCGCATCTCCCGCGGACCGCAAGTACGCAGCTACGAGCCGTTCAACGACGCCGACGTGACGGAGATCGCATCAGGAATGGCCGATGTTCTCGGGGCGTCGCGTCGAATCGGTGCGTCGAGCCCATGGCCGAACCCGACGCTGAAGGCGCTCTACCACGCCATCGTATCGCTTCCCCGTACCGCCAGACCCGGACGGGTGGCGAAGGAAATCCATCTCGGGTCGATGCGCGACAACGCAGGCGTGCGCGTCGAAGGCTTCGGTCGTTTCAGAGTAGGGTACGACGTACCCGGTGGAAGCGTGATTGCTGGCTTCGTCGGCCCTCAATCGCCCTATTCCCGCGCCATGAACGATGTCTTGATCTACGCGGCAATCGACTCGCGACGTACGATTGTCTTGGACAGTGTCCTCGACAGTGCGTCGTTCTTCGGGGAGCCGAAGTTCCCGGGCCTCTCCGCGTATGCACGCGAGATCTTCTTGCTGCTGCTAAACGGCTGGCGACCATCTGCGGCAAACGCAGCGGTGCTCGCGCCGCCTCCGATTGCTCTCTAAGCCAGGCGGGTCGCGAGCTCGCGGCGGGCAGCGCCACCGATCTGAGAGCGCTCGCGCACCGCGCGTGGCGCTGGTCGCTCGTCAAGGTGGGCACGCCGTCGTGCTCATGCTCGGCGCCATGCGTCACGTGAGGAGGTGAGCGCCTGCGCGCGACGGCGCAAGCGGCGAGAGTCCGCGAGCTCGCCGTGCGTTTCGGCGTGTCTTCTCGGCAAATTCGCCGAATTTGTCGGGGCGAGAGGATTTGAACCTCCGACTCCTCGGTCCCGAACCGAGTGCGCTACCAGGCTGCGCCACGCCCCGGAGCTCCTCAAAAGGCGAGGAGCGACGCCACTTATGGCGGCGATGGGTCGCCTCGTCAACGACAAATCGCCTAGGAACCGACGCGGCTCACGCTCGACTCTGACGAAATCGCCTCACCCCGGGCTGACCGCGCGCGCCATCACGTGGGACAAGAGCTCGACGCTGTACGGCTTCGCGATGAAGTCACCCACGCCGAGGTCGAGAATGCCCTGCGCCTCCTCATTGAGCGCAAAGCCCGTCGTCAGCACGACGCGCACGTTGGGGCGCACGGCGCGGAGCGCGAGATACGTCGAACGCCCGTCCATCCGCGGCATCACCATGTCGAGCAAGACCGCGTCGATGTCACGCCGCTCCCGCAGCGCGTCGACCGCTGCTTCGCCACCTTCGGCACAGATGACGTCGTATCCGAGGCCACGGAGCGCCTCCGCCGTCGCCTCGCGAACGGCGCGTTCGTCGTCGACGACCAGCACCGTACCGTGACCCGGCTGCACCTCTCGTGACGGCGATGGCGCTGCGAGCGCGCGCGGCACCCCGGGGGGCGCTGCCGGAAAGATCACGCGAATGGTCGTTCCCCGAGGAGACGCGGCGAGCGCCTCGATCGCCCCCGAGTGACTGTCGACGATGCCCCACGCGGTCGCGAGACCGAGACCCGCGCCGTCGCCAATCTTCTTCGTCGTGAAGTACGGCTCGAAGACTCGCTCGCGGATGACGGGATCGATGCCCACGCCCGCGTCGGTCACGTCGAGCACGACGCACGGCCCTTTCTTGAGCCCTTGGTAGCGCGCCGCTTCCTCCTCGGGCACCTCGCGATCGCGCGTCGATATCACGATGCGACCGCCCTCTGGCATGGCGTCGCGCGCGTTGACGAGGAGGTTCATCATGACCTGCTCGAGCTGCGAGAAGTCGCCGACGATATCGCCGCTCTTCGCCCGCAAGTCAGTCACGATCTCGATGCGACGATCGAGCGCTCGCCGCATGAGCGTCGCCACCGACTCCGTCACGTCGTGGAGCGACACGCAAGCCGCGAGGTGCTTGCCGCGCCGCGCGAACCCGAGGAGCGCGCGGGTGAGTTGCGTGGCGCTCTCGGTGACCTGATCGATCTGCTCGAGATGCTCCAGCTTCTTCGTGTCGGTCTCGTTGCGGCGAAGCGCAGCCGCCATGATCTTCACCGCGGCGAGGAGATTGTTGAAGTCATGCGCGATGCCACCGGCGAGCATGCCGATGGAATCCATGCGCTGCATCTGACGCACGCGCTGATCACTCTCGTTTCGCGCAGCCTCCGCGACTGCCTCGCGCGTGATGTCGATGAACGCGATGACGACGTGCGTGAGAACGCCACCGGCATCGAACACCGGGCGCGCCTGGGCGCGGACGCTCACCTTCCCGCCATCGTGACGGTGAATGACGAGGTCATCGACGATCACGGTGGAACGCTCCAAGAGCGCCCGAACGAACGGTAGTTTGTCCTCTGGATAGAGCTCCCCCGAACGCGTGTGGATGCCGTAAGGCTGTGAATACTCGCCACGCGCGACGTCATCGCGCGCAGTCATGCCCATGATCTCCGCAAACATTTTGTTCGCGTACATGAACTCGCCGTTAGGGGCTTTCGCTACCCAGACGCCGACGGGCAAGTCCTCGACGACCGACCGTGCAATGTCGTCTTCCATCCGCCGCGAGCGATGATGAGCGGGCACCTACCCATCGGTCAATGTTATTCCTCGCCCGTGGAAAGCGGCCTGCCCTCTCGCGCATTCGTGGATGAGGCGGTGCTCGAGCACGAGCGCCGCACTGTGCTCGGGCGTGCGTGGGTATGTGCGGGGCGCTCGTCGGACGTCGTCCACCCCGGCGCGTGGATTCGAGCATCGGTCGCGGGCGAGGACATCATCGTCGCCTTAGGTGAGGACCTCGAGCTCCGCGCGTTCTACAACGTGTGCCGGCATCGCGGCACGCCACTCGTCGATGGTGAGAGCGGCCGCGCCCAGCGCATCGAGTGTCCGTACCATGGCTGGACGTACGCGTGCAGCGGCCGCCTCCTCGAAGCGCCGCACATGCCCGAAGGTTTCGACCGCGCGGCGTTCGGTCTCGCTCCCGTACGCGTAGCGTCGTGGCAAGGCTTCGTCTTCGTCTGCCTCGACGAGCAAGCGCCCGCGCTCGAGCCCTGGATGGGTGAAGCGCCAGCGTGGATCGACACGGCGCTCCTTCGGCGTTCAAGGCGCATCGCGTACGACGTCGCGGCAAACTGGAAGCTCCTCGTCGCGAACTTCCAGGAGTCCCACCACTTCCCTCGCGTTCACCCCGAGCTCGAGCGACTGACGCCAACGCAACGAGCCCGCTCCGTCTTTCGCGAGGGCTCGAAGTGGCTCGGAGGCGAGATGGACATCGTCGAAGGTCACGAGACCGTCTCCATGTCCGGGCGCATCGGTGACCGCACGCTCATCGTCCCGAAGGAGAGAGCACGCGTGGTCTACGATGCGATGCTCTTCCCGCTGTGGCTCACGAGCCTCCAGCCCGACTACTTCCTGAGCTACAGGCTCGAGCCCATCGCTGCGACCCGAACGCGCGTCATCGCCGAGACGTTCGTGCATCCCTCGAGCCCCGCCGAGATGAGCGATGTCTTCGAGCTGTGGGACATCATCAACGCACAAGACCGCGCCATCTGCGAGCGCCAACAGCGCGGCGTCGCTTCACGTGGTTACACGCCCGGCCCGTACTCCATCGCCGACGAAGGGGTCCGCGCGTTCGAGGACATGATTCGCAAGGGGGAGGCGTGAGCAAGCTCGTCGGGATCTGGGGAAAGCCCTACATCGACCTCTCGCCGTTCATCGACATCTCGTCGTTCGCGGAGCTGGACCGCGAGATCACGGCGGCGCTTTGCCGCGTCGACATCAGCTACACGGGGGGCACGCTCAAGTGGATGGGGGTCGTCGCGCCGTGGGTGATGGCCGACGGTTACGCCGACGCCATGCACGTCCTCGAGACGCTCGGCCCCGCCGATCGCGCGGACTTCATCGCGCTCGGCGACGATCCAACCCTCGACCCGAGCGAGAGCCGCGACTTCGGCGACGAGACCGATCATCCCTTCAACCACGCGCAGATGCGCTGGCTGAGCTTTCGTCACGGCGTCTACTTCCCGTGGAAGGTCTGCTTTCACCTGCTCGAAAACGAGCGCTGGGAAGACAAGCACTCGGGCGACGGCAAGCGCTTCGTGCCCGAAGCCGCGGAGCACTTCCCGAAGACGCTCCGCTTCATCCAAGGTTTGCCTTTCCGAGAGATCGGCCGCGTCGTCGTCTTCGGGCTCGAGCCAAACGACCACGCGCCGGCGCATCGCGATACCGAACCAGGCGCGGCTCTACAAGTGGCGCAGTCAATCTCGTTCGACCCGCGCGGCAACAAGGGCCTCTACTTGATGGATGACGCGGCCGGCAGCAAGACGGTGATCGACGCGCCCATCTACTGGTTCAACGACATGGATTATCACGGCGTCGACCCCGCCAAATGCTTCCGCTACTCGATTCGCGTCGATGGAGTCTTCGAGCCCGATTTCGTGAAGCGCGTGCAAGCTGGAGTCATGCGGGGCCTGTGACGAGCACGGGGACGCTGACCGCCTGCGCGTCGGTCGGCCCCGCCTGGACACGTGCGTAGACGCCGGCTGCTTGGCCAGCGATGACATAGACCCCGAAGTTGGTCGTTTCGCCGAGCTCGTTCGGCTCCGCGGCGAAGTAGCGCTGCGCGATCCAATGGCCCGTGCGCGCATGGTCGAGCGATGCGCTCCAGTCGGCGTCCGAGACGAAGCGCCCGACGACGACCTCATCACCTTCCGCGCCGTAGTCGCTCTTCAAGACCCAGCCGTCCCTCTGCGCGCGGAGCTGCTCGCGGTGCATCGTCTCGAAGCGCGACGTCACGGGCACGTAGCGCTCGATGATCGCTTGCGCACGCACCGAGAAGCGATGGATGCGCTCCCACATGAACGCCATGCTCCGCTTGTTCTGGGGCAGCACCGACCCGAATGGATTGACGACCGTGAGACGCCGGTCGAGCACGCACTCGAGCACGGCGCCGAGCGGACCCGACAGCGGCTCCGTGTCGGCGAGCTCCTCGTCGTCCCACGCGGACGCGCGCTCGCCCCACCAGTCCGTCTTGTAGTGCCGAATCATCACGTCGATGCGCTCGTCGAAGAGCGAGAGCGCTCCGTCGTCGTCACGCTCGAGGTTGTAGGGCGAGCCGAGCACCACGCGCCGCTTGTGGTGCTCCGCCCAGCGCTTGTAGAGGCGAATGACGGCGAGATCCTCGGTGAACTCGGTCGGGTAAATGATGCCGACGGTCTCCGGCCCGCGCTCTTTGCCGGCGGACGGCTCGAGCTCCCGCGCGCAAAGCGCGTCGAGCATGGCGCAGTAGCGCGCCTCGAGCGCCGTGTTGGGATCACGCGTGTCGTTCGCACGTTCCGCAGCGATCCGGCCGAGAATGATGGCTTCGGCTTCTCCGGTGGGCGTGTCGCAATTGAGCTCGGCCATCGCGAGGCCGTCCTTGGTCACGAAGAGGTCAGCGCGAGCAATACCGTGCCAGAGCGGCTGCGAGCACGCCCACATCGCGCACTGAAGCGGCGTCATCGCAAAGAACGACTCGAGCAGCGCGGGCTCCTCCGAGACGAGCTGGCACATCTCGTTGTAGACGGCGGCCATATCCTCCGCGGCAGAGCACATCCCGCGCCACGTCGCGGGATCGAGCACGATCGGCTGCTCACGAAAACGGGGAACACCGTCGATCCACGGGTCGGTGATCGTGCCATCGGCGGTGATGGCACGCGCGAACGCGTCATACGTCATGCGGTCCACTCCGCGGCGAGCTTCATCGTCATCGCATGTTGCGGCACGTTCTCGAGGAACGTCTTTCGCAACGGCGGCTTGTCGATGGTGTCGGCGCGCGCGAGCAAACGAGCGCGCGCTTCGGTGATGACGTCGTGGGCACCCGCCCGATCGCCCACCGCCACGAGGGCGCGGGCGAGCGTGAGCCGGAGGAGCGCGTCACCCTCTTCGACGTTGCCGCCCGCGTCGAGCCACTGCATCGCTTCGCGCGTCGTCTCGAGCGCCTCTCCCGTGCGCCCAAGGGCGAGGAGGATGGTCGCGAGGACCGCTCCCGCCAGCGGCCGCAGCGCGGGTGCGGCTTCGAGCAGCTCCAGCGCGTGGCGTGCCTCGCGCTCGGCGAGATCGAGGTCTCCCTTGTCGCGCAGGATCATCGCGAGGTAGACGCGCGAGCCGCCCTCTTGACGCTGGTCGTGCGACGCGAACGCGACGATGGCGTCTCGCTCGATGGCCTCGGCTTCGTCCACGCGCCCGAGCTGCAAGAACACCACACCGAGGTTGCTTCGGGCGCCTGCTGCGACCGCCGCGAGCCCGAGCCGCTCGGCCATTGCGAGCGCTTCGCCGAGCACGCGCTCCGCGTCCGCGTACGCACCGAGCTCGGACAACGCAAAGCCCCGGATGCCCGCCATCATGCAGGCGTGGCGCTGGTCACCCGCGACCGTGAACGCTGCCTCGGCAGCCTCGGCGTGACCCATTGCCTCGGCCGGACGCCCCGCCTGCCTCGCGTGGGGCGATCGCGCTTGATGGATGCGGGCTTCGAGCTCGGCGCCACCACCACGCGCCGCGACCTCTGCGACGTCGAGCATGCTGGTCGCGAGCTCCTGTCGGCCCGCAAAGAAGAGGAGGGAGGCGACGCGACCTCCCGCACGCGCGAGGGCCGCGCGGTTGCCGTCCGCGGCCGAGAGCATGCCGAGGAGGCGCGCGGCGACGGACGCGAGATCACCCGTGTGCCCGAGGCGCTGCTTCGCGACCGCCAGCATCGTCATCGCGTCCGCCCACCTCGCATCGCCGCGCGGCAAGAGCTGGAGCGCGGCTGCTGCCGTGCGCTCCATATCGACGGTCTCGCCGCGCCAGTGATGCGCCTGCGCTTGAACGCCAAGGAGCGCCCCGAGCGTCTGGCCCGCCGCGCCGAGATCCACGCCGCGTTGCGCGCGCTCGATCGCACCTCCCAGATCGCTGCCTTCGAGCGCCTGCTCGGCGGCCCGAAGGTACGCGTCGACCGCGCGTGGATCCTCGCCCTTCGCAAAGTGCTCGGCCACGACCACCGCCGCGCCCTCCCCTACCTGCTCGAGCCACTCGGCGGCGAGCCGATGACCGAGGACGCGATCGGCGTCCGTCAGCATGGCGTAGGCGCCCTCTCGCACGAGCGCATGCCGAAACGCGTACTCCACTTCGCCGGCCAAGCGACTCTGCTCTCGCCTCGTCAAGAGCTCACGTCGCACGAGATCGTCGAGGCATTGGCCGAGCGCTGCTGCGTCGTCGTCGAGCAGCGCGCGGACGCTGCCTTCCCAGAAGGTCTCGCCGAACACGCTCGCCGCACGGAGGATCCGCCGGGCATCGCCATCGAGCGCCGCGAGACGGCTCTGCACCATCGCGACGATCGTCGCTGGCATGTCGACGCGCCCCTCGAAGACCCCTCGGATGAGCTCCTCGAGATAGAAGGCGTTGCCAGCAGCCTTGTCGACGATGCGCTCAACAACGTCGTTCGGCGTGTGCGCGAGGACCTCGCGGACGAGGTTTTCGGCGGCCCTCTTCGACAGCGGCGTCAGCGGGATGGGCTGTACGCCGCGCTCGACCCACAGACGCGGAAAGATGTCGCTCACCTCCGGGCGCGCGAGACCAATGACCGTCAGCGGACGCTCGGCGCAAACGCGCAGTGCCGTATCGAGGGCCGTCACGCTCGGTAGATCACCCCACTGCAGATCTTCGACGATGATGACGAGCGGTTGCGCTTGGCACGCGGCATCGATGAAGTCCACGAAGGCGCGCTGCATCTGGTCGCCCATCAACATCGGATCGCGCCGCGCTGCCTGCAGCTGAATGTCATCGGCATCGGGGAAGCGCGCCTGAACGATCTCGCCGAGAAACACGGAGACGCGCGCTTCGGCGGATGGCGTGGCCGCCGAAAGCTTCGCGCGACTCTCGCCTTCCGGCTCGCCCTCGAGGATGGTGGTGGCCTGGCGGATCATCTGCGCTGCCATGCCGAACGGACCGCCACCGCTGACCGAGTCCCCACGCGCGAGCCACACCTTGGCGCGTACGCCTCCTGCGGTCATTCGCCCGAGGAGCTCGTGCCGGATGCGCGACTTGCCCACTCCAGCCGGAGCGGTGACGATCACGGCGCGGGCGATCGACTCGCGAGCCGATTGCGCGACGATGCCCTCGAGCATCGCGAGCTCCGCGTCACGCCCGACGCACGGTGTCGGCTTGCCGAGCAATGTTCGGACGGCGCCCGTCTCCCGCTTCCCGCGGAGGAGTGGCCCCTGCGGGTCTGGCTCGTGAACGAAGCGCGCGTCGAGGAGCGCGGCGGTCACGTTGTCGATGCGCACACCGTCGCGTGTGGGATGGAGCGCGACGGCACGATCGATGGCCTCTCCCATCGGCACACCCGAGCCGGCCTCGGCGCGCCCCGTCGCGAGAGCGAGCGGAACCTCGAGCAGGTGTCGCTTGAGCTCGAGCGCACACTCGGCAGCGCGGGCCGCGAGATCCGTGGGCGCTGAGCTCGTCGTGAACATGACGACGACCGTTCCGTTCGGCAGCGCTCTCATGTCCCCGTCGAAACGCATCGCAATTCGGCTGAGCGACGCCAGGTCGACGCGGGCCGCGAGACCCGCAGCTCGCCGGAGCGTGTCATTCTCGTTGGTGGTGGATACGTCACCCGCCACGATCACGCTGACGACGCGTTGTTCGCCGACGCCGAGCCTGTCACGGCGATGCCGCGCGCGGATGACGTTGGTCTCCGCTTCGTTGAGGCCGAGCCCCTCGAGCACCTCGACCACGCGCTTCATGGTTGGACGCTCGCCCGCGGGTTTGCGCAACATGCCATCGACGAGCTCCGCGAGCGAAGCGGGCACGTCGACGACGCTCCCGAGAGGCACAGGCTCGTCGAACAGCACGCGCGCGAGCACGGCCGTGGAGCCTTTCGCCGCAAACGGTGAAACCCCCGCGAGGCACTCGTAGATGACGCAGCCGAGCGCGAACACGTCCACCGCGGGCGACACGTCCGTGCTGCGGATCTGCTCGGGTGCCATGTACGTCGGCGTACCCACGAGCGCACCGGTCCGCGTCAGCTCGTCAGCGCCGCTCCGAGCAAGACCGAAGTCGATGAGCATCGCGCTATCGAGCGAGTCCTCGCGCAGCAAGACGTTCGACGGTTTCACGTCACGGTGCATGATGCCGCGCGCATGAGCATGCCCGAGCGCGTCGGCGAGACGCGTGGCGATGCTGACCGTGCTCGGCACATCGAGCGGGGCACGCTTGAGGCGTTGGCGCAGCTCTTCACCATCGACCCATCGCATCGCGAGATAAGGTGCGCCCTCGCGCGTCGTCCCGTGCGCGACGTAGCGCACGATCGCGGGGTGCTCGAGGCGTACGAGCGCGTCGATTTCACGCCGGAAGCGGACGAAGGCGTCCGGGTCGTCGAGGTCCTGCCGGAGGACTTTGAGGGCAACGGTGGTTTGATCGCGCAAGTCCGTCGCGCGGAAGACGCGGCCCATTCCGCCGACACCGGCGAGCGACAGCATCTCGAAGCGCTCGTCGACGAGGCCGCTCACTAATCCACGCCACCGTCGTGTGGAGGTTCAGCGGTTGGCGTCGTGACGACCGGTGGAGGCCCTCCATACACGACCGTCTGAACCGTTTGGGTGCCAGCATCGGATGTGCCTGTCGCGTGACACGATGCGGCAGCCACCACGACGCCGAGAAGCGCGCCTCGACTCATGCGGCGCATCACCGTGCCGGTCGTCGCCGTCTCGATAGCACCACAGAACGGACAGCACGCCGACCCATGACGAACGTGACGCGCACACTTGGCGCACAGCACGAGACCCATGAGCCAGGTTGTATCAGGTTAGGGGCGAGTGAAGGTACGCTCCACGCATGCGCATCGGTGAGCCGATCCCGGCCGTTCTCGATGCCGCCGTCGTCATCGACCGCGCGGGAGAAAGCGCCACATTCGGCACGCACATTCGCGGCTCGCCCTGCCTCGTGTCGTTTCTCAGGCACTTCGGCTGCATCGGCTGCGCTGAGCACATCGCGGACATCGCACCCCGCCTGGTCGAGCTGGACGATCTCGGCTTGCGCACGCTCTTCGTGGGCAACGGCGAGCCCCGCTACATCGACGGCTTCCTCGAGCGCGTGGGCTTGCGCGACTCTCATGCGCGCGTCGTCACGGATCCCACGCTGAAGATCTTCGAGGCTGCGGGTCTCGTGCGCTCGCGCTGGGGGACGTTTGGCCTGCGCGCGATTGGGGACGTCGCGCGTGGATGGTCACACGGCGCCGCCAGCCACGGCATGGAGGGCGACGCCTTGCAACTTGGCGGCGTGCTGATGACGGACGCCGCCGGAACCGTCGCCTACTACCACCGCAGCAAAAGCTTGGGCGACCACCCATCCGCCAGCGATCTCGTCGACGTCGCGCTCGTCCTGTGTGCGCGCCGCAGCAGTGCCATCTACTAGAGGACCTCGATGCAAGCTCTCATCCACGTCGCCAATGCGCTTTACCTGTGCTCGTACCTCGTCAAAGACATCTTTTGGCTGCGAGCGCTGACGGTGGTCGCCGGGCTCGTGCTGCTTTCGTTCTACGCCGCCCAGCCCGCGCCGCTCTTCGCGGCGATCGTGTGGAACGTGCTCTTCACGATCATCAACGTCTACCAGCTCGTCCTCCTCTTTCTCGAGAGGCGTCCCGTCACCCTCGGCGAACGAGAGCAGCGTCTCTATCGGCTGGTCTTTCGATCGCTGACGCCCCGCGAGTTCGTGAAGCTGCTCGCCGTCGGCCGGTGGCAAGAAGCGCCTGCGAACGAGCGACTCGTCGAGGCGGGCACGGCGCTCGATCGCTTCATCGTCATCTTCACGGGCAAGACCGGTGTACGCGTTGGCAGCAAAGAGATCGCGCAGCTCGGCGCAGGGCAGTTCGTCGGCGAGATGAGCTTCCTCACCAATCAGGCGCCGACCGCCGACGTCGTCGCCATCGAGCCCACGCACTACGTCGCATGGCCCAAGCGCGACCTGTCGCACTTCCTCGAGACGAACCCCGCGCTTCGCGCAGCGATCCAGGTCGTCATCGGGACCGATCTCGTCGGCAAGCTCCGCACACCCTAAGGAGCGACTTGGCCTTGCGTCGCACATGGCGTGGTGATCGACGGCGAGAGCATTCCCGTCATCGTCGCCATGCCCGATAACGTGTTGAGGCGGATCCATCCCGCGCCTCCGCCACCGCCGCCCGCGGACGTCGCCGCTGCGACTTGACCCGCCGTCGCGTTGAGGACGGCGCCCGCGCTCCCGTTACCGCCGATCGATCCACTCATCCCGTCGTTGCCGCTCATCGCGACAATCAGGTCTGGCGTTGCATCCGCGCCGCGTGCGCCGCTGTTGCCTTGACCTCCGCCCGCGCCGTTCGCGGCCAGAATGCCGCTCACGGTGATCGCCTGCGACTCGAGCAGAATCGCTCCGCCACTGCCGCCGCCACTCGCCTCTTGGGAGCTCCCGGCCATGTACGTGCCGCCTGCGCCCCCGCCTTTGCCGCCGACGTGGATGGCGCCGCTGACCGTGATCGAATTTCCGGCGACGAGCTGAATCGCGCCGCCGCTCGCGCTCTCGGAGAGCGCGCCGTCACCGCCGCTCGATCCCACGACGAGCGGCGTCAACGCGGCCACGCCATACGTGACGCCTCCGAGCGCCGGGTTCGTGAGGAGCGTCGCGCCTCCGCCACCCTTGCCGCAAAACCCTCCGCCACCCGCCGAGCGATCGCCCGTCGCGGCGCCTCCACCGCCGAGCCCCTGCCCGACGCTATTGGGATCCGCGACATCGACCGCACCAGGCCCGATGCGGGCGCCGTTTTGAAACTGCGAATTGCCGTAGAGGTTGCCCTGCACGGTGATCTGGTTGATCGCGACGATGACGAGCGCATCCGCGCCTTGGGCCACGGCGGTCGCGCCCGCGGCGATGGTGAGCGACTTGACCGTGAAGACGCCGAGCTTCGGTCCCGATTGCTGCGTGACCTCGGTGTAGTGGTAAGCGCCCGCGTTGTCGTTCGGGAGCATCCCGCCGCCGTCGGTCTGGATGGTGTGGTTGGCGGAGATGATGACGTCACCGACGCCTCCAAAGTCGAGCGCGCCGAGGACCACGTTCGACGGCGTGAATCCGAGGTCGGGCGGGCCTGCGTCGGGCGACCCACCGCTGTTGCTGCACGCCAGCGAGATCGCCACCAGCGCGAAGCTCGCGCGCGTCACGCAAGCTCCACGATCGCGAGCGCCGTCGCCACGTACGTGGCGGCTTCGAGGGCTCCCATGCCGACGTTGCGCTCGGTCGCGATCGCCGCGTCGAGGGCGCCGCCACGCACCGAGAATGGCCCGTGGAGAAGGACCATCTGCACGAAGAGCTGACGCACCGGGTAGAACGCGAGCAGCGACACGAGGACGAGCCCGTACCCCTTCATCGCGGGCCCCCACCCCGTGAAATCTCCTTGGACCGCGCGCGCGACGACGATCGCCACGGCGATGAGGAGCCCCGCGTAGCTGAGCGCTGCGGCGAGGTTCTCCCCGGCAATCTGCTCGGCGTCGTCGTAGGTCGTGAGCGCACGAAAGAGCGTGGCGAAGAGATGCAGCGTGAGTTGGGCGATGACGAAGAATACGAGGGCGAGCCCGAGATCGTGCAGGCTTCCGCCCGCGATCGCACTCGCCGTGATGATCCCCGTGGCGACATAGTTGGCCCCGGCCGCGACACCAGCAGCGACGTTGCCGCGATCAATCTCCTTGGGCAGCCGTGACGAGAGAAGAAGCTGCACGCCGAGCCGCCCGGTCAGGCTCACGAGAACGACGCCCACCGCACCGAACGCGGCGACCCACAAGATGTCGTGAACGATGTTCTGCCCCTTCGCGCCGCCCTTCACGACCGAGGCCGCGACGAGGAAGACCGCGACGACCTGACCCACGCGTTTCAGCTTGCGCGCGCTGTTGCCCTGCGTGAGATCATGGGAAACGGCGTGCGGATACAAGAACCGCTGCACGAGCTTGAGCAAGAGCAACATCCCGAGCGTGGTCGCCACCGCGAAGCACGCCACATAGAGCGACTTGGGTTCGTCCATGTCGGCAAGCTATCATTTCGGGATGGCCCTCACGGGGATCTTTGGCCGACCGTTCATCGACCTCGAGCCGCACCTCGATCTGTCGGCGCTCGACGCGATTCACGACGAGATCTGCTTGGCGTTCGCCGAGGTCCCCGCGGACTACACGGGGGGCAGCCACAGGTCGATGGGCATCATGCCCGAGTCGCGCCGCGCGGAGGCCATCACCGACTACGGCGAGATCATCAGCGGCATGAGCGACGTCGAGTTTCTCACGTTTCGATCGCTCTCCGACAACCCCGACGCCATCGATCCCCACCGCCGAAAGGAGATCACCTACGGCGAGGAGCGTGACGTGCCCCTGTCGCGCAGGCAGATGCTCTGGCTCAAGGTTCGCTTCGGCGTCTACTTCCCGTGGAAGGCCTACGTCGAGCTCATCCCGAACGAGCGCTGGACCGACAAGAGCACGGGGGAGGGCAAGACCTTCACGCGGCGGGCGCGCGCGTTCTTTCCGCGGACTATCGCGTTCATCGAGAGCTTGCCGTTTCGCGAGATCGGTCGTGCCAACGTGATGGGGCTCGAAGCCCACGACCACGGCACGGTGCATCGTGACGGCGAACCCGACGAGCAGGTCGCCCCCGACCAGTTCATCACCATCTGCCCCCGCAAGAACAAGCGGGTCTTCGTATGGGACGAGGACGCGAAGCAGAAGACGCCGATCACCCCGCGCGCCTACTGGTTCAACGATTTCGACTATCACGGGGTCGACGCCGATCCGTTCTTCCGATACTCCCTTCGTATCGACGGCGTCTTCGAGGCCGACTTCCTCACCCGCCTGCACACGCGATGACGAACGATTCCGAGCCGTTCCAGAGAAACGAGCACGCCGACCGACCAGGCGTGGTCGGCGCCAAGTGGTGGCAGGACGGGCTCGCGGAGGTCGACCCCATCGCGAGGCGTTCCGCGCTCAAAGGCCTCATCTGGGGCGCGGTCGGGCTCACCGTCGTCGGGAGCCTCATCGGCAGCGCCTTCGCATCCAGCTCGGACTCCTCGAAGACCGAATCCGACGCCGACGACTTCCGCACCGACACGCATCCCGCGATCGAGATGCAGAAGACGTACGGCTGGAACTTCGGCGCCGCGGCGGAGAAGCTCGTCTTCGACGGTCGCTCGCTCCAGGCGTTCGACAGGAGCGCGCTCGACAACCTCGTCACCGATCTCGCGCCGACGCTGAGCGCGCACTATCCGTTCTTCGTGTCGTCGCTGCTTCAGTCACCGCCGGCGCTTCGCAAGACCGTTCCACCGGGCGACCCCGACACGTTCACGCCACTGAAAGACGTGCTCGTCCCCATCTTCACGCCCGCGATGGATGTGGCGTATAGGCGCGGCCGCTCGCTCGCGACGCTCTTCGATTCGCGCCACCCGAACGTCTCGACGATCGCCGTGATCGTCGATTTGCCAGGGCCAGAGGCCGTCGCCTTCGCGGCGGGTGCGGCGAGCGCGCTCGACCCCGTCATCCTCTTCGACAACTGGCCCCACCCACACGGCGTCGTGCCCGCGCACCTCACGCTCGCGGCGTGCGCCTATTATCAACCGCTCTTCGCCCGTACGAAGAGCTTGATGCCGAAGAACGCGCCGCCCCTCTTCGTGCTCGACCGCGCGCGCCTCGCGCCCTACAGCGACGACGCCAAGCAGTTCGACAATCGCTACGTCGCCCGCGTGCCGAGCGTGGCCCAGCTCGCCAAGCTCGGCATCTCCCGTGTGCTCTACGTGACGCCCACGGATGCGGACCTCGAGCTCGACGATCTCAACGACGACTTCGTCTACACCGTGCATCAGGGCTCGCCCGTGAAGCTCGTCGCGACGAGCTCGTTCGCGGGTGTGGGGACGGCACTCAAGAACAGCGACTCCACGCGCGATGCCGGAGCCGACACGGGCGCAGTCTACTTCTACGGCAGCGGGCCAGAGACGCACGAGTGGTTCTGGAACGACTATCCGTGGTCGACCCCATACGTCGCGAAGGGCGGCAAGCCGCCCATCGAGGTACCCTTCTTCCGCTCGGGCAAAGACTACGTGCCGGTGGCGAGGCCTGGCCCATTCTCGACCGGCGCGTCCTCGGGCTCGATCACTCCGCCCAGGCCACCGACGTTCGGGTTGGTCCCGGTCGTCGTGGCCGCCGCGACGGGCGTGATTTTGGGCGCGAAGATGAGCCGCAGCGGATCGTGGACGCGCAGCTCGTCCTGGGGAGGTGGCTGACCCATGCTGGAGCTTTCGATCTTCGCCATGGAGCTTTGCTACCGATTCGATCCCGCGCTCCACGCCATCTTGCGCGATCACGCGACCGCTCAACCCGCGGCGCTCGGCCTCCACGAGAAATGGGTGGCATACCGCAACGCCGAGAGTGATCTGCTCGCCAACCTCGACCGCGTCGACCGCGGATGCTGGGACTACTTCAACGACGACACCCGCGCGAAGAGCGACTTCCAGATGTGGGTGGGCGGGATGACCACCGACGAGACCGCGCGCACCTCGCCTTCGCCGCCCGTCGATCCCTACCGAGACACTCCGCGATACATGACCTTCACCATGGCGCTGCTCATCGCGCAGGGCACCCCGACCGACGCGGCGCTCTTCCAGCTCTGCAACATCCCCGAGGACCGGCTGTGGGAGAAGGCCGTCTTCACGCGGATCCTCCAGGGGCTCGGCATCGTCAATTTCGCGAGCGTGCAGGGCGACGTGATGTACGTGATCCCGCGCGACGACGCCTACTCGCTGACGCCCGAGGACATGTCGACGGAGAAGTTCGGCTACTTGCGGCCGCTCTACTGATCGACGTTTGGCGTTACGGGCGCGGTGCTCGCCGAGGGCGTCGGTCGCCGTCGGAGGGGGTGCGGGCGAACCGTGCCAGACGCCTCTGGAGTCACACCTGGAGCCTTGGGCGTTTCGTTCCCGCGGCCGCGGCCCATCAGGATGAGCACGACAATCACGAGGAGCGCGGCCGCGACGACGATGTTCTGCCAACGCCGCGTCGCTTTGGGGACGATGCTCGCTGAATGCATCGAGATCGTCGGAAAGCCGCTCGAGACACGCACGTCGATGGCCGCACCGAGCGCGTCGCCAAAGGCGCGGCAGCTCGGGTAGCGCAAAGCCGGCTCCTTCTGGAACGCACGGCGCAGCACACCCTCCGCGCGCGTGAGCATGAGCTTCACGCGGAAGTCCGTCTCGTTCGTGGTGAGCGGTGGCGGCTCGTCGTTCGCGATGTGCTCGGCGAGCACCAGGAGATCGTCACCCTCGAACGCGCGCTTGCCCGCCAACGCTTCGTAGAGCGTTGCGGCGAGCGAGAACTGATCGGACGCAGCCGAATGAAGGTCTTCACCTCGCTCCGAAGGCGCGGCCAGCACTTCGGGGGCGCAGTACGCGATCGTGCCGCGGGTGATCCCTTGTTGGTTGCGGAGCGTCGCGAACGCGAGACCGAAGTCCGTGAGGACGGCGCCCGTCTCGGACAGGATGACGTTCTCGGGCTTCACGTCGCGATGAACGACGCCAGCTTGGTGGGCCGTCGTGAGCCCAGCGCCGAGCTCCATCGCGATGCGCGCGACCTCGAGCGGCGGTAGCGCACCATTCGCGAGCCGTTCACGCAGCGTTGGGCCAGCGACGTATTCGAACACCAAGAACGTGCCATGGGCGTCGTCGTCCCCCATGTCGTGGAGCGTCACGAGGTTTGGGTGCCTGACCACCGCGGCCGCGCGCGCCTCACTCCGCATGCGCGTCACGAGATCGGCCTTTACCTCCGGCGTGAGCGCGAGATCGTCGCGGAGCACCTTGAGCGCTACCTCACGGCCGAGCACGGGATCGCGCGCGAGGAACACGCGCCCCATTCCGCCTTCACCGATGAGGCGAACGACCTCGTATCGTCCGATGCGCTCCGGAACATCCATTACTCATGCGGATTGAAGCACGCGAACTTGTGCCCCGTCCCCTCCACCGCCTCGAGCGTCGGCGTGTCCTTGTCGCACTTTCCTGGAAGCACACGCGGGCAGCGCGGATGAAATGAGCACCCCGTCGGAGGATCGATGGGTGATGGCAGGTCCCCTTCGAGGAGCACACGAAGCCGCTTCTTCGCGGGATCCGGAACGGGCGCCGCCGCGAGGAGCGCACGCGTGTAAGGGTGCCGTGGGTGATCGTAGATCTCGGGCGCGGTCGCCTGCTCGACGATGTGCCCGAGGTACATCACCGCCACGTGGTGGCTCACGTGCTCGACCACCTTCAAGTCGTGCGAGATGAAGAGGTACGAGAGCCCCATCGACTCCTGAAGCTCGAGCAGCAGGTTGACGATCTGCGCCTGGATGGACACGTCGAGCGCGCTGATGGGCTCGTCGCACACGACGAAGTCGGGCTTCACTGCCAGCGCACGCGCGATGCCGATGCGCTGGCGCTGGCCACCCGAGAACTCGTGCGGGTAACGATCGAGCTGCTCGGGGCGGAGGCCGACCTTCGCGAGCAGGTCAGCGAGCATCTCCGCCTCCTCACGGCGGTCCTTGGCGAGACCGAAGACGCGGATCCCCTCCGCCACGATCTCGCGCACCGTCATGCGCGGGTTGAGGCTCGAGTACGGGTCTTGAAAGATGATCTGCATGCGTCGGCGAATCGGGCGCATCCCGTGGTGGGTGAGCGGAAGGATGTCCTTGCCGTCGAACACGACGCGCCCGAACGTCGGCTCGATGAGCCGGAGGATGCAGCGGCCGAGCGTGCTCTTGCCACACCCACTCTCACCGACGAGCCCGAGTGTCTCGCCCTTGCGCACGCGAATGCTCACGTCCTCGACCGCGCGAAGGTACTTGGTGTTGCGCCCGAGAAAGCCTCGCTCGACGGGGAAGTACTTCGTGAGCTTGTCGGTCGCGACGAGCGTCCGCGGTCGATTCACTCCAGCAGCCGGCGGGTCGAGCGTCGGCTCGGAGACGCGGGGCTCTTCCGTCATGATGGGATCTCGCGCGCCCGGATGCAGCGGACGAAGTGGGCCGACTCGATCTCGTCGAGCGTGGGCTCGGCCGCGCGGCACTCGTCCTTGACCATGGAACATCGGTCGGCGAAGCGGCAGCCTGGCGGAAGATCGCGAAGGTCGGGCACGACGCCTTCGATGGTCGGCAGACGCTTGCGCTCGCCGCCGCGAACGATGCGCGGAATGCTCCCCAAGAGCCCTCTCGTGTACGGGTGAAGCGGGCGCGCGAAGATCTCCTTCACGGGCGCCCGCTCGACGACCCGCCCTGCGTACATCACGACGACGTCCTGAGCGTACTCGGCGACGACACCCAGATCGTGCGTGATGAGGAGCACGGCCATCCCGAGCTGCTCCTGCAGCTTCTTCAAGAGCTCGAGGATCTGCGCCTGGATGGTTACGTCGAGCGCGGTCGTCGGCTCGTCGGCGATGAGGAGCTTGGGCTTGCAGGCGAGCGCCATCGCGATCATCACGCGCTGGCGCATGCCGCCCGAGAGCTGATGCGGATACGCGTCCACGTTTGACTCCGGGGACGGAATGCCGACGAGCTTGAGCATCTCGATGGCGTGAACGCGTGCTTCACGTCGCGATTTCTTCTGGTGCATCCGGATGGCTTCGATGATTTGAGCACCGACGGTGTAGACCGGGTTGAGGCTCGTCATCGGCTCCTGGAAGATCATCGACACGGCGTCGCCGCGGACGCCTTGCATCTCGCGCTCGCTAAGGTCGAGGAGGTTCTTCCCTTGAAGCTCGACGCGACCCCCGTCGACCCGACCCGCTGGCTCGGGCAAGAGCCGCATGATGGAGAGCGCCGTCACGCTCTTGCCGCAGCCGCTCTCGCCGACGATGCCGAGCGTCGCGCCCGCTTCGAGGTCGAACGACGCTTCGTCGACCGCGCGGAGCACACCCTCGTCGGTGCGGAAGCTCGTCACGAGATCGACGACGCGAAGGAGTGGAGCCTGCTCGGCCACGCAGACTTCGTAACACGAATCAGATAAGGTGGGCGCGCCATGAAACGGGCGGTGAGCGTCGTGTTCTTCGCCTCGTGCGTGCTCGCACCGTTCGCGTGCGTCGAGCGCGACCGGCTCTGCGCGAGCACGACCGAGTGCGGCAAGACGAGCGCGTGCATCGCCGGGCGCTGCCAGCCCACGCTCAAGGACGACGCCGGCCGCCCCATCCCGCCCGCCATCTCCTCGCCGCAAGTCCGGCGCGTCGTCGTTTCACCGACCGACATCGCGTACGTGAGCGCCCATGGGGAGGGCAACCCATCGGATCTTCCACCCGTGCTCATGCTGGGCCGAGCCGGGGATGCGGCAGCGCTGCTCCTTCGGTTCGAGGTCCCCATCACAGAGGAGGAGTCGGTCGTCGAGGCTTACGTCCTCCTCGACCGCGCCGACGTCGTCGAGACGGACCCGAAACCCATCTCGCTCCATGCAGCCCGGATCATCGATGCCTGGGACGGACGATCCATGTCCTACGCCCGGCAACCCCGTTGGGAGGAGACCGGCTCGCCGGGTGCGATCGTGAGCGGAGCGGGTCGTCCGCTCGTTCGCATCGATGTACGCGCGCTCGTGACGCACTGGAAGACGCGGGACCCTCGCGATCAGGGCGTCGTCATCGTCGCCGACGAGACGTCGCGGACGGGAATGGCGTTTGCAGCAAGCTCGTCGGTGCTCGATCAAGGCCCCACGTCGATGCTCGGTTCCATTCCCCAAGACGAGACGAAGAATGCCTGGGCTCCCTCCCCGCCCCGGCTCGAGCTCTACTTGCGCTCCGGCCCCCACGACGCACACTTGAATCTACCGGCGATGTCGTCGTCCAACGAAGCAACGGACGCCGGCAAAGCCATTCCTTCTGCTTCCGCG
>Ga0302325_10006965_pt1 | contig 25219 bp, 34 predicted proteins | sample Palsa_T0_2_FD_201948 | JGI IMG/M metagenome (GOLD analysis project Ga0302325, IMG submission 201948) | Peat permafrost microbial communities from Stordalen Mire near Abisko, Sweden - Palsa_T0_2 | ecosystem: Environmental > Terrestrial > Soil > Palsa > Peat permafrost | place: Sweden: Abisko... | reverse complement strand
AAGTATGCCCATAGATGGTTTTAATCGCCTCGGGATCAGAGATAGCTACTTCAAAAGGCGATATCCGAATAATAGGACCGTATTTCCTATGGAGACGGAGCATTGTCTTTTCATGGTCGCCCCGGAAGATTTGATGGACCAGCCACCATCGTGTGACACTCGCCCAGAAGGGGCCTGGGAAGCGGCGCAGGGGCGACAGGTAGCGCCTCTTGATGATGAAGGCGAGGAGGAAGGTTACGAGCGTGGCTGGGATGGTGTAGTACCATGGGAGGGATTCAATTGTGTGCGCGACATGGCTGTAGATAGATTCTGGACTGGGCGCCATTGTGCAGCAAGGAAGGACAGTGGCTAGGGAAGTTGGGCTGATGGTGGTGAAGCGGTGAGTTGGTCACTGACGGACTGCCGGGATGCGGGGTCATTGTGGAAAAGTACGCACAAATCTAGGGCCTAGCCTTAGCAGCACCGCAAAGAGACATCGGAAGTGTGGGATTCCAAAGGAAATTGAGGGGAGCAATATATTTCCTCTTATGGACCTGAGAAGACATTGAGATATCCGCTATTCGGAATTACAGTATGTACGACAACTAAATTCCAGACCAAAATGCAGACCAAAATTCAACGACCAAAAATACAAAAACCACTCTGCGCCAGTATATCCACCATCTTCATCATCATCCTTGAGTTTCTTGAATTATTCACACCGCCTTGTCAATTTTAACCCACCCCTCATCAGTCGGCTCTCCCATAAGTCTCGTAACAATACTCTAGCAATTAACCCTGTCCTTTCTCTTCCGGGTGTATACCTCAGGAACATATCGTCCGATAAAGGAGTACAGTCCAACTCCACTGCCCACTTTCCATACTCTGGGCTCACTTCTCCACCACGGGGCTTTCTCCATGGTCAACACATCAAACACCGCATTATGCAATTCCCGTACATTCCCTCCCTTGACCTGTTTGCGTGCACGGTCAGCCACTTTATGATACGCCTTGTCGTAGAGGCCACGGATCGCAGAGGGCCACGAGGCGATTTCGCCCTCCGGTGTGGTGGCGGGGGGACTAGGTGGGAGGGGCGACCTTGTGAGATCGAAGATGCCGAGATTGATTTGGACGACTGGAATGGTGGGGAGTTCGCGAGAGAGGGTCAAGGCGAGAGAGGAGATAGCCGCGTGGGTTATTGTGGCGGGAGCGTTGAAGGGAGGGTGCAAGGAGGGGACTATGGAGGGTGTCATGAAGACTATCTTTGACGAAGGTTGTGTGCGGAGCTAATTGTCAGAGGATGATTGATGTGGGAGTACCAGTGGTAGGAATGATTGAATCAGAGAGACGGGCCCGAGAATAGACGATTCAAGGGTCTCGTGCCAAGTCTCGCTGGTGAGCGTCTCGATTGGACCGCTGGGATATGGCATCGAGGAACTGAGGATAAGACCTGCAAGGTGCAGTCTCTGCCCAAGGGCCGCCTGGACCATCAATGAGGCATCGGCGTTCTCCTGAATCAGCAATAAATAAGCATAGAAATTACCTCCGCAATATCCAATGGCAGTGCTCTCAGATCGTGTTTTCCCTCCTGCTCGATAAGGGTATCGCTCGCAGGAGGAACAGCACAAAACACGACAAACCCTCTCCTCTCAAGATCAAGGGCCACACTCCTCGTCAACGGATCCGTCGTAACTCCGGTAATAACTACATCAACACACTCCCTATGAAGGATTCCTTACCCACAGCCTCCTTGCGTTGTCCGTTAGCGAATCTCTTGGCGCGTCTCTTCCGCCCCATTTCACGAGCATTGTACTTGACGATAAGCCCAGTGACAACCACTCCACTTCCCAGCACCACCACCGTCACAAGCACTTTATTCCTCGTGACCCAGGCCTGCAGGCGCTCGTACGTAGAGGGATCCTGCGGAGGCGCAAGGAAAGGCAGGGCAGCGCCCCCAGAGGGCGAATGGCGACCGAGGTAGCCGTCGATCTTGTCGAGCAGCTGGTGGAAGGTGGTGACTGCTTTGTCGGGAAGAGCAATGAGTTGGTCCATGAATTGTTTGGAAAGCTCGGGGATGGATTTGGAACCGGGAAGGAAGTCGAAGAAGAAGGCGTCGTCTGCGGTCATTCTACAAGGTTGCTGCTGGACTGGCTGGACCGGACGGGTGGGTTCACTTGGGCGCTTCAGAAGCTGCCGAGTAAGCTCATCCGCTGATTAAGAGAGTAAAGATTCGAATCACGTGCTTTAAGCAAGACCAATGAGTGGAGGGCTAGAACGGCTCAACTCAGGGCCGACTCCCGAGCAGATATACTTTGTCGATGATCAGAATCACAAGCAGCCAATATTGTGTCATTAGAGACGGTTTAAACAAAGAAAGACGTCTTCGTGCAGGAAAATAGCTATTTTTGAATTGGAACAATTCTCGGTCATAAGTAGTGAGTGGAATCAAGGCGCGCTGCGGCCTGCCGCCGCACATCTCGTCTCCGGCCAGAGCCTGGCAGTTTACCAGATGAGCAGAGAGTAGTTTCTTCTCTCTAATCATGGCAAAAAAAACGTATGTCAACGAAACTCTCAAGAAAGGTACAAAAAGATTAGCGAGAAATGGTATCGATCCATTGACCTCCGGGTTATGAGCCCGGCGCGCTACCACTGCGCCATCTCGCTTGTCATTGGCCAGATGTAGTTGATTCAACCAACCAGTTGAACTAACCCATCGACGGTTGCTATTGAAATATTAAAATTGAAATATACAGACACCCCCCCCGGGCCCCAGAGCGAAACGATACTGGACCGGAGTAAAATGCTTGACACTCGCAACGATTGATCGCTCAGCCGCCAATTCGAAGCTCACGGCCAACACATCATCAGAAATGGTCCTCATTCTAGTGATTGGCGACCTACACATTCCCTCACGCTCGCCATCTCTTCCCGCAAAATTCAAGAAACTTCTCGTTCCTGGCAAAATACAGCAAACCATCTGTACAGGAAACATCACCGACCGCGAAACATACGACTTTCTACGCTCCGTTTCCCCTGACATTCATATTGTCAAAGGCGACTTTGACGACGTATCTCCCTCGGGTCTGCCGACTTCCAAAATAATAACGCATGGGCCGTTGAAGGTGGGTGTTATTCATGGACATACGTTGGTGCCAAGTGTCGATCCAGAGGCCTTGTTGATTGCTGCGCGGGAAATGGGCGTGGATGTGTTTGTGTGGGGAGGGACACATCGGTTTGAGGCGCTGGAGTTGGAGGGCAGATTCTTTATTAATCCTGGAAGTGCGACCGGTGCGATTGCCCCTGGATACTGGCAGGAAGGGTACAGTGTCCCTGTATGGCCATGGTTGATAGTAGGGAGGAACCTGTGCCGAGCTTTATGTTGATGGATTTACAAGGGATGAGCTTGGTGCTGTATATTTATACGTTGGAGAATGGACAGATTAAAGTCGAGAAGGTATTCATTTCTGAGACTGGGTTAACAGTAGCTGTCATATCGGAAAGGGGAGTCATAGTGATGTAGCGGTAGCGGTAATTCACTAAAAACTAATGGATCTCTTGTAAGGGAAAGGATCTGATCACTGACCTCAATCACTCTTGCCGCGTTCAGACTTGACATCACAGCAGAGATGTATGCTAGTCGCTTGCATTAAAGTATCTTCATGACTTCCAACAACCAAAGAGACAGTTCCTCGCTACTCTGTCTCGGATCCTTCCTATGATAACCACTAAAATACAAAGTTATTACAGATCACTAATATTCATAAAACCACTTCGCCAAAAAAGTTTCACCCTCATGCCAAGTCCTATCCCCCGGTGCTCCTCCCCAATGAATCGCATAACAAGTAATGTTTTCTTCATTTCGTGCCAAAAGAAGTTGGAAAAGGAATTCGAGTACGTGTGAGCCGATGGAGACAATAGTGTTGAGGAGGGATGGGAGATCAAGTATGCTGGAATGATTGAGAAAGGACGTCTCTTACGTCTTCGATGTCGTTGCTTGCCAGGTCTTTCAAAAGGGGAATCATGGTCAATAATTCCACGTCGAGGTGGTCTTCGAACCAGGAAGAAATGGGGACGGCGTGTTCCGGATGCCATTGATAACATTGGGGATTGTTATCGATGATGATGCATTTCTTGAGATCTCTTCCAAGAAGGGAGATATTCTTTGTCAGTTAAGCCTGAGAAGAGAGTACCTTAACGTTCGGCAGATATATTCGTTGGATAGGATCCCATGTCCGTGTGCAGGAATCTCGAAATAGACGATGATCGATCACTCTATTACGATCGATGATATCAACCACCGGGTCCGCATACTATCATTAGCGTTTTATCCCCAGTGTCATCTACCCGCTGTAATGAAGCCGTGAAAATGACAATTTCAAACAGTCTCCCCACTTCTTCTAGAAACTCATCCAGATGAGGCCGTTTGCCAACATAAATATATGAAAGACCGTACTCCTTATCCAAATTCAGAGCAATGCTAAAGTCGTAAGATTTCGAATCCGCAAACGTTGAATGAATTAAACATTCATCTAAATCCAGCACAAGACACTTGCGTCCTTTCTTCGATTCCGGAACAGGTCCTAAGAATGGTCCCTAATGTCAATTTAAAAAATCAAGACAATACCCTTGGTTGCGGTTCGTCGATGTTGATGTTTATCGGCCGAGGGACTTCCTCTGTATCAGACTCCTCCGATTCATTACTGTTCTGTATCGAGATTTGTGGCGAGGGTGAGACCACCAAGGCTTCGCTCTGTACTTCGTCTGAAGTAGGGGGAAACGGAGCTTGTATCTGCAAACTGTCTCGTAATTGTCTATCTCGACCATCGTCCGTTGATATCGTTCCCATTTCTTCGTCAGTGCTTTCTTCGCTCGTAGGTTGAAGAGGCGGTGTGAGTATCCGAGGCTGTCCATTCGTCTCCTTGTCGGTAATTACATCGGGTGCGATCGTCACCGTAGGCTTCGATTCCTCTACCACAGGCACAGTCGTATCTCGTTTCTTTGAAGGAACAGGCGGAGCTTGGGCCTCCTCGTCCATGGATGGAATTCCGATTGTCGATAACGTATGATGGTCATTCTCCTTCTTCAGACTATCCATTTCCACCACCTGCTTGGGCTTTCTCCGGGATTCCGTTCTGTTTGGCCGTGTTTGATCGTGTTTACTCGATTCAGAGGGTGAACAACAGGACACCAACGCAGCGACTATCTTTTCGAAAATTCCCTTCTTGGGAGGTGGTGCCGGTCTCGGCGTGGGAGCATTGGGCTTTCGCGCCCTGCTCTTTGCCGGAGGATTCTTCGGTGGAGGAGTCGGCGGTTTCTCCACCGTCTGCCCAGGACTATCGGTCACGACATCTTCAACCCCTTCCTTTGGCGCTTCCATTTTCTCACTTACTGCATCGGGAGATTTCCTTGATTTCGGCAGTGATGAATTACGCGTTGGCAACGACCCTGGCTCTCTTTTCTCCCATTTCTTTGGTGAATCATCTACCACTTCGGCCTGAGAAGGTTCCGGCACATCTACAGCGGCTTTCTCAGTTGTATTTGACAGCGCAGACATGTAGCCAGACTAAAGGTCAGGAATGCGATAATCAAAAATAAAACTTATTCAGGCCACACCCACCACAACGAGTCTCCCTACCGTCCAAATGTCGAGAGGCCCGTCCTGCAGCTATACTGTGAGGAATATCCTGTTTGTAATCCCGCGAAATGGTGATGCTGTCTCTGTAACAAAGGAATCGGCTCGACACACTCGGATAAAGGGGTCTTTTGGTGACGGGGCCCAGAAAGAGCTGGAGGAGCACGGCGCAGCGAGGAGAGACGGATTGTGGGAAATTAGAAATTAGGAGGATTCGAGTGCTGGCCGCGGAAGGGCGATGTTTTGGTGATGCTGAAGGGGGGCGGGGGTGGGAAGCGTGCGTGGTTCACGGAAGGGGGAAATTGTCAGCGGTTTTCCTAACACCAGCCCAGTTCCCGGCGGCGATTGGCTGCCAGCACCACTCCGGAGTTACCCGCCGTTTCGGAGCCAGTCGGAGATGAAGGAGCACCACCAATGGCAGCAACGAGCACACCAGATAGACAGATTGATTGTTTGCACATCGCATCAGCGACTTGTATCCTGGTTACGACTTCAGGGTAGACAACTCATCTTCGCGATCGCAAATGCTGCTTTAATCTTGAATAATTATATCGTTCAATATACGGTTGCTGCTAATTATATATGCCGATATGCTGAGATATCTAATGCTCCCGCGACAGAAGGTGGTTGCTCACCCCCTGCACAAACTCATCATCACTACTCCCATCATCTTCGTCATTTCTTTTCGATCTACTTCTGTCCATCGAATTTCTCCCATGTTTCCCGTGAGATGCAGCCCCTTCTATATCAATGACGCCATCCTCCTCCTCTCTCCAAAGTCTCTCTTCTTCATCCTCAATCTCCTCCTCAATAACGTGCTCTTCATCTCTATCTTCCACGGAATGATATCCTTTTGGATTAGGTAGACGATTCTCGTCAGATAAGAACCATCCACCTATGAATACCACGATAGAAAATATCCCTAGTCCTAGTCTCCAGACGATCCATGGTTTGGAAACTTCGAGACTGCGAGAGTACATGACACCTGCAATAGAGGGACCAATCGCCCGACATAGTGATCCCAGAGCTTGATTTGCACCGTTGATTGTGCCAAGAAGTTCTCGGGACGGCGAACTCTGAGTGATGAGAATCGCGCAGATCGGAAATGCAAAGACACCCGCAAATACTTTTACCAGTAATACAAGGGTAATCCCAGCCCAAATCGCGGGCGAGTTATCAAACTTGTCAGATTTGAGTATTTTCGCCAAGAAGGGCACACACTGAATTAGCAAGGACAGAAGGCAGGAGGCATACAAAGTACAGAGCGGCATACATCCCAAGCACCACTCTTAAACACCTCAATCCGCCCCAGCGATTATGGCCCCAAGGAAACACCGTGATTTGTAACACCATGGCCATGACCCCCGCAACACTCAACGCCGCCCCGATCTGTCCCGGCGTCATCCCCAGTCCCCCATCCTCGACTTTCGTCGAACACAGCAGCGGAAACAACTGATCAAACGAAATCGTGTGCAATGCCAATCCAGCATACACCACCATGTTCACAATAACCTGTTTCGTAAGGATATCCCTGAACCTCGGCGGGGCAGGCTGATCCGGTTCTTTTGGAAGAGTAGGTCGTACGAGGGCGGAAAAACTACTTGACCGGCGCCGGTAACGATAATAAGCCGAAGGACGGCGAATCTTTTTCGGCGAGGGGGAGAGTAACATTGGTTCTGCGCTGCCTTGTCGACGATGTGTTTTATAAGATGGTGTGTCCTCATCGTCATCGGAGGAGAATTCACTTACTTGGGAGGCGATGGAGTCTGTTCGTTGGCGACGTTTGGAGAGTTTTGGTTTCCGTCGTTTGCAAGTGATTATGCGGATAAAGGAGGTTATGGAGCGCCAGATGAATCGACGGAGACGGATTCCTAGATCGTCGGTGTCTTTTTTGGAGTCAAGTGTTTCTTTCATATAGAGAAATCCAAAAAAGGCCGAGAGGAAGAGAAAACTCGCTGTAGCTAAGTTGGGTAATGCATACGGATATTTGATGAAGAACTCGGATCCTCCGAAAAGGGTGGGATACTGCCTTGCCGGGTCGGCCAAACTATATAGATGTCAGCAACGTAATGTGTGGGGAGTATACGCTCCGCCGAGGACAGGGCCAAGGATACTTCCCGCGCTCCAAACAAAAGGCATTACACTGAACGCTCTAGCTTGATGTGCGCGTTCTACGACCATCTCAGCGACCATAGTCCTAATAACTCCGACATTCCCGTTCAACAATCCGGCCGCCGTCCTCGCAAGCAAAGCCTGCGTAAAAGAAGTCGAGAATCCAAAAACCAATGTCGCCGACACCGTTCCCAACAATCCCATCAACACAATCGGTTTCCGGCCGTACGAATCGGACAACCGTCCCCAAGGTAATCCTAAAGTAAGCACACCTCATCAAAAGACCCGTCGGGGGAGTTTTACCCGAAAAAAACTGAGCGAAACTAAAAGAGGATGCGAGAAAGCCAGCATACCGACCGATTTCCTTCTCATCCTCTGTAAGATGGAAATCACGAATCATAAAAAACAAGTAAGGAAAACTGCTTGTCATGGCCACAGGTTCCGAGAAACGACAGCATGCCAGGACAAAGAGCTGTTTCGAGGGATACGGCGCGAGCTTGACGGGCGGCAAAGTTGGCCCTCGAGGCGTGACGGGGGTGTCCATGTCGTCATCATCGTCGCTGTTGGTGTCAATGGATGGACGGGGTTGGCGGTTTGTAGGAGGATTCGGTCTGGGGAGCACCATTTCTGGTGGTGTGCATGGGATGGGTTATGTGAGTCGTCTTATGTGGTGGTGTGGTGGTGTGGTGGTGCTAGGCCCCTTATGATGATGGTGTGACTCGATAACGCGGGGGGATTCTTGATTTGCTGCTCGCCCTCGAGAGGGGGATTACGTGAAATAAACTTTGTTTTCGGGAGGGTTTGCCGACAACGGTCAAAGTTCACGGAGACAGGCACATGGAATTGCGTTATCATCATCATCGTCGTAAATGCTTGATTCACTATGTAAGACTTCGGATTCGGATTGGGGGGATTGACAATGGGAACAATCAATTAATCCTCAGTGCGACTAAAGGGGCAAGGTTCACGGAAGGAGTTATCTAGGCGTGAATCTCTTGGACGCTATCCGGGGTTTTCCGTGGCACCTTATCAAACCTTAATCAGAGAAGGGTTCAAGTTTCCGTTGCGGAAAGGAGTGATGTATTAAGATTACTATCGACATTATCCAGAACACTGGAATAGAGGCCCCTTTATGTTTATCCACTGAGCCTAAAGACTGGCAGGAGGCCCAGGAAAAGCGCTTGGATTTGATGGATTTCGGAACGTAGTTGTTTCATGCATCATCTTCTGAAAGCAACTTGTATCCATCCGCCTTACTCCTTCAAGTTTCATCATGCGAACAAGTATGCGGCAGAAGGGGATGAGTTGGACGCGCGAGAACTTGTCAACTACCACTATGCGAAATCCCTGGCTCTAATGACGCAATTCTCGCATTCCTGAGCCAGGTATCGGGGGCGGATCCGGATATCCCGTTGTCCAATTTAGGCGCGTATTTCACATCGCCATCACTGGAGCAGTCCCAGGTCTTGCCTTGATAATGTTATTCAGTTTGGGTCAGTGCGTTTGAGGCGTTTTCAGATGTCAGTCCGAAGTTCGGCTAATCTCGGACCCTCGGTCCTTCCCTCCTGCTGAAAGATCAAGCGCAAGGCCGGAGAAAGATCCTTTCCGGAAATTCGGAGTTAAAGAACTGCGGTTTTGGCTGCTTTCACGTTGTCAGTTCTCTGTGACTCGTTCCGAGAGGAACCGACAGACGGAGGAACCTAGTCTCGTCGGCCATCGGAGTGGCGCGATCCGATCATTTCCGAATCCTACGGTCTTGAGATGCAGCTGAGTTAGAAAGCACTTGTCGCGGGCTGGCCCTGGGCATGGAACATCTTCGGTCGAGATGCAGCGGTGACGGAGGAATAATTGCGGGGATCTCTCATAATGGCGGCGAGGTGATGGACTCAGCAGCGGAGTCTGACAAAAAGCGACGCGGAGAGCGCTAGTCTTTGAGATTTGAACCCCGCTGACGTAACTGAACGCCATGTGCTCGACGCTCGGTGGAGCCTATGATTGCCGGCAAATCACTCAGCCAATGAGGCAGGCTTGCCTTGATTATATCGACAACCCGCACTGGATGTGGCTCGCCTGCTGTAAGCTTGCTGCTGCTGCGCCTTTGCTACTGCTACCCTGAGGGCGACATTCGGCACCACACAGGCAGGCGGGCAGCGCCAACCCAAACCTCACACAAGTACGGCCTACGTGCAGACCCACAATACTCGATTATACGTACAATGCGCAACATGCGCTAGAGTCCTCTCTATTCTTGGTCGTCCCCGCTGCGGAGTTGCTGGACCGGCCCGAGCCTGTTACAAATTCTAGGACCTGAAAGGAAATGCTTTCGACGAACTTCTAATGGACTTCGATCCGCGTGCTTATACTGACATGTTCGTTCCTACCATGGAGAAACCTCAGAATCAGTCGTATTTGACGGACAGCGACGCTCGGCGCTCTGGAAACGGTATCCTTTGTTGAAATCACAGGCACTGACAGCACAGGCTCGAAAGCTAAGAGCAATGGCAGATCAAGGTCCTCCACCAACCCCATACCTCCCAGAACAGAGTCGCCCGATACAACATCTTCTCTAACTCGTACGATATCCACGCCAACGCCTTCCACAACTCCCAAAGCGCAGCCCAAACCTCGCCGTGGCCTATTCTCTCTCCTCGCATCTGCCGCCCAACCCCCAGCTACCCCGCCGAAGGCAGAACCGACCACTGCCACCGCTTCAAATGGCACGGCCGACTCCCCGACACCTCAACCGCCCCCGACATTCATGCAAACCCTCGCCAGGCGCTTATCCGGATCGTCTGGCAAGCGGCAACCAAGCGATACCAAAAACCAGGTCCCGCAATGTCCCCGGCGCACATTAAACGTCAACTACGAACGCCCCCGTCCAGAGATCAAGGAATTAGAGAAGATACAACTAAAGCGAGTCTGTTTTATCATGGACGAAACCCTTGTCTCGAAACGATTATTCAAAGCTTCCGAGCCTTTTGAAACGGAGTTGCCACGGGAACAAAAGCTCAAGGTCAAGGATTTGCGAGAAGCATATCATCGATCATCCAAGAACCGAGAGGTCACTCCCGATGACCGAGTTGCGAAAGCATTCGGTCATGCGAAAGGAATCGAGCTGCGCAAGTTGGATTTATCGTTGATTAAATTCGGGTCGAAGGAATCGGTCTTACCGATCTGTGATGTTTTGAGTCTAGCAAGGGGATTAGAAGAGGTGGTTTTGGATCATTGTGAATTGACGGACGTGCAATTACGATTATTTTTGGCGGCATTGTTATGCTTAAGAGCGCGATCGGAGCAGGAGGAGGATCATTGTCGTGGAATATCAAGGTTGTCCTTAGCAGGGAATGAATCCCTTGGACTTGAGGGATGGAAGTCACTAGCGTGCTTCGTGCATATGGTATATCATGATGGTTCTGTTCTGACTTCAGAATGCCGATCTGATCGCTTTGAACATATCGCACATCCCTCTGTCGATAGAAGCAGCAACGATCTTTGCCCGTGCTATCGCCCTCCCCAATCCTTGTCGAAGAGAAATTCCTCCAGAATTCAGACTCCAGCCCATTTCACCTAGACCAAAACAACGCAAATTCTCTTTCCGACGCGGAAGTGCAGGAAGTGGCGGCCCAGAACTTTCCAAAGTCCACAGTCCCAGTGCAAAGCGACAACCCACGGTCACCGAGGAGACCGAGGTCCCAAGCCCGAAATCGGAGACCGAGGGAAAAGAGGCCAAAAGCCCAGAACTACCCAATATCCCTGTACATTCACCTATTTCACCGACCTTCGTGTCACACCCTTCTGCAGAAAGCTCCTCTATTGTGGTTGTTGATCCCTCTGAGGCAACACCGCCTACTCCAACTGGATGGCAGACAATGAGCAAGCCTCCGCCCGCGCCTACACGCCGAAAGGTCGAGGAATTGAAGATGAATCACTGCGATGTGACGGCTGAAATTCTAGAGTTGTTCTTATCTGCCATCACCACCGGAGGAATAAAATACTGGGATATCGGTGGTAACAAACTTGGCTTAGAAGGAATGACCATGCTCGCCAACCTGTTCTCGGATCCCAAACCCGAGGAAGAGAATGGACGTTCTTCTTCGCCTTCGCCTACGCCGTCAGCATCCTTTTCATCAGCAACGGTGTCTTCCACCTCCGTCGTCCTAGAGGAGTCAAAGGAACCTGCGAACACCGGTCCGAAACTCGAGTATCTCTCTCTAGAAGGCACGGATCTGTCGTCTGGACAATTCGACCCCGTTCTAGACGTTTGGCAACATGCCAACCCCGCCAATCTCTCCCTCTGGGCTCTCGATCTTAGTAATTGTCGCCTTGGTCGCCAAGCGAAATTCATGACCGACCTCTTCACTGCGCTAGGCCGCATTCCCAACTTCCGTATGCTCTCGCTTCAAAAGAATAGTCTTTTCGCAAATCCAAAAATGTCTTCCTTATTGCGCGATGGGTTACCTCGTCTACAGGTCCTAAGGAGACTAGTTCTCTCGTCAACGGGAATGGAAGCTCAGCATTTGGTGGAATTAGCCAGAGTATTGCCTGAACTCAAAATCCTTGCCGCGTTGGATGTTAGCGACAATCCGGTTTACGTCATGACTGACGTGGAGGAAGAGAGAGAAGGGCAGACCGAAGATGTCTCTGGATTGACTGCCTTGGAGGCCGCAATGCGATACTGTCGTCAACTCATCGAGGTTGAACTTCCTGAGGGTGGAGGTGTTGAAGGAGCTCGGCTGCGGCATAAGATCTTCCTTCGATGTTTCAAAAACATCGAACTTCTTGTAATATATTCCCGCGTGACGTTGACTGATTATAGGATCACGCTGCTCATCCTCATGCAACTGCTGATCCATCTGAGCCAGCACTGTCAAGGAAACGGACCAACACAGAGGACGCGAAAGATCTCGCTCAAGCACCTGCCAAAGACACGAGAGATAAATTTGAAGTGGATCGGGGCCACGGCGTTGCTCGGGCTCTGGAAACCGTTCTCAACGCACAACGTGAAGACAAAGCACATGATTTATCATTGGTAACACCATATACCTTAGCAATTGGCTTACAAACAGGATCTCCTCCATCGCGCAAGGAAGATCAAAGAACGTTTACAACCAGCATTAGCAAGAACAAACCAAGACCAAGTCACATCGCGGCGTCTCTTCTTCCTCAACCAAGTCCTCGCAAAGGTCATCGACCGCTTCGAAGAAGCCTACCCAGAAACTCGCCACCTTCCCCCAAACCCCAAACCAGACCACGAGCCCGACTTCTCCGACGAAGAAGATTTCATCGACGAGGAAGACATTGGTTCGCCGCTCAGCTCAAACCTTCTACGCAGATCAAGCAGTATGACTGAAGTTGCGCGAGGTCTGGAGTTGGAGGAAGGAGATGTCCACCGTTTTGGCTCGTTAATACAGAAGCGCAACATTACGGGCGCCGCGAGTGAGCTGACGGGCGAACAACTCCTCGAGGCGATTTTGAAAGTCGATAAAGAGACGGTAGAAAGAGAGGTTTGGGATCAAGATGGACTGAGGAAAGTATTACGCGGAAGCATCGATGCTACTGCCACTGGTGGTGGAGTTCCTATCCCACCCATCCCACCAGCGGTCAACACAGCGGGAGATGTTAAGGCTGTCGATGACTCAAATGAGGAGCTTGTTCTCATGAAGGGGAAGAAGGATTCCGATGCGCATAGTATTTAGGCATGTAACGTAGTGATTTGTACACCAGGGGGTATGTGTGAATTTGTATCATAGGTAGGCATCTATGGCAGGGAATACATCTTTGGTTATTCGAAGAGTTGGCTCGAGCAGAAACACTAGCTGGGACTCATGAATGCACTGGCCAACTCTGGCAAAAGAGATTGAGATATTGTATCTAATATAAGAATGACAAATGATATGAATGACTTCAATGCGTTTGCAGAAATTGCTGCATGCTGCACTGTTGCTATAAATTTTTAGTCTTACATTAACCTTTCGCCAAATTGTGGGCCCGGCGGAGTACTTGTGCGTGTCGGAAATTTTGGCAAATTAGGCAGATAGTTGATGCGAGCTGAGGTCAGCGTTTAGTTAGTTACTGGCTTAGGCGACAGACATCACGCACAGGCCGCTTCTTGACGATTAACTCAGCGGGAGCAGCACAGCAGCAGAAGCACGACCCATTATTATAACAATAAACACACACGGGCCTGTGAAAAAAGGAGACAATCAACACGGTCGACGCTGCTGCTTCTGCACTGTGCCCGCCCCGTTGAGCGTGTCAGGAACGACGTGGGAATCAACGCCTCCCCTTCGCCATCACAACGCACTGCCCAACATGGTAGACGCTTTCACACCGACGCTTTGATTTTCTTTTCTCCTATTATTCTTTCACACAACACTGCCTTCCGTACACGCTGCATTCCGTCCTCTGTCTGTCTGTTTTCTCAGCATCATTGCGTCACGATCACGATCCATCATCATCAGCAGCAGCAGCAACAACACCGCCGTTCCGTCTGTCCGCTTACTAGGCACGGCCCTCGCACGCGACAATGACAGGCGGACTCTCGCTCTCGAATCAACAGACTCAGCTTGGCCTCGGCTTCCCTGCCCCGCCCGGTGATCCTCCAGGTACTTGTGCCCACAACTCTTGAGAGTCTGTCTCACGTCTAGTGGAATATCGCACGCTTAAGGAACGCCGGCTGTTCGGACGGAGTAGAGGCTATCGGGATTTGACCCTCGCTGGGACAGAGGCTGATAAACCTGCCGCCGAGAGGTACCTGACTCCCCCCGTGTTGTGTTCTGGACGCGACCGAGGCCAGAGCGACGAATTGTGCTGACAATGCAGTAGGAGCCGACCATCGAAGAAGAATAGCACACCTGTTCCACCGCCTTCACCACGAACGACAACTCTCTATGCATTTGGGGCCAGCGCCTCGACTAGTAGTCTCATGGAAGATAACAGGCCTTTGTATGATGAACCCTCCCGGTTGTCTCCGCCGAAACAACTGTCACGTTCCGGATCATTGACGATGTCCTCGACCAAGCGTCCTTCTTTTTCGTCCTCAACAACCACACGACGCGATGTGAAGAGCATCGCTGTCCCTCGATCGTCACCAACTGATCCTCTGAGAGAGTTTGGGCATAAATTGTCTCTGTCGACGTCGTTTCAATCACCGGTCAAGCAGCCCTCGCCTCATAAACGAACCGGGACGACATCCTCCATCTCTTCCGCGACCATGGGTCCACCGACTATGGACAAGACCGGGAAGTTTGTCGTGCCTACTGTGACAAGTCGTCGGAAGAGTACTGTTGAGAAGCTTCCACTGTCACCCTCGGGGGCTCAAAAGAAGTTGTCCCTTGGCGTGAAAGAGAGTCCAAGTTCCCGAAGAACTAGTTTTCTACCTGGCGCCAGCGGTCTAGGCGCGAGGACCATTAGCCCCACGGACGCAACGAGACTTGCTCGGCGACTCAGTCAGCCTCCTCAAGCTATGGCTCATACGATCATTGTCAGTGAAGATGAGCCCATGCCTACCCTCAGCGCATCAGAGCTGGAGAAGAAGTCTGCAATCCCAACAAATACCACCCGTGTACCGTCTCTGAAACCACAGGCTCAGCCGTCTTCAAGAACCCCATCGCCATCACCGCCATCGAATCGCGATTCATTGCGCGATTCCGGTATAGGATCATCGGCTTCAGGAACAATATCCTCAGGACACCCTTCACCTAACACGGTTTTCCTAGAGGCAGCAAAGGCATCACGTCGCAAATCCCTGGCTGTGGAGCCTGGTCAGAACGGTGTTCCACCAGTGCCTCCCATTCCCAAGGAGCTCAGTGAGAAGAGTTTGGCATCCAAGGCAGGGAGCGCAAAAATGTCGCCAAAAGCAACAAATAGCCCGCGAAGTAGTCCTAAACCGAGCCCACGATACAAATCGCCGCCTCCTCCGCTTCCTACTCAAGCTCCTCCCAGAACACCTACGGTCACTCTGAAATCGCGTGATCGCGGACTCACATTGAGTACTTCGATTCCGTCGTACCCGAGCTCGAAATCAGCAACGCAGGCTCCCCGTGAAACTTCTAGGACTGGAACACTCGCCCGTCAGTCGCTGGAGCCATCAAATTTGCCTCCTTTCAAAGTCTCTGCCCTTGCAACTCCGACTATTCAAAGGGTCAACGCACTTGTGGCAAAGACGACGGTAGTCACGCCCTCTGATTCTACGACGCCGCCTCTTCGTTCAGTGACGACCCCTCAGACTGCTGTGGTCTCACGTTTTCCCCGCGGCGCCAGGACGCCAGCAACTCCGAGCTTGACGCCTCCAATCATTCATCCGTCAGGTGTTAAAACGGCTTCGGCAGCTCCCTCACGCCGAAGTATTCCATCTCCAGGAAGTCTCATTGCTTCTCGAAAGAGTACCTTCATTGAGAAGCACGTATCAACTAGCAGTCTGTCAAGCCAAGTCGCGAAACTCCCTGCACACGAGGAAGAGAAGGAAAGCCCAAAGAGTAATATGTGGAGAAGTGTAAGTCGTGGGACAGGCAAACTTATGCGACGAGGGAGTCTGAGTGATCGTAAACCGACGGTCGTATCCAGGAAGAAAGATGAGAAAGATGACGCTGCGATGATGCCAGCCCCGGCAGTCGTTCCTAAACGAAACATGTTCGGTTTAACGAAAAAGACAGCAACCCCCTCAAAAGACCTCAGCGATCGTAATTCGTCGTTGGCAGGATTGCCTATGACGCGCCAGAGCAGCTCCAGCACAGCAACACCACCACCTCCTCGATACAGCACTCCAAGTACGATATCAAATCCTTCTACCGACGATGAGTTGATGGGCGGTAATTCTCGCGAGATGGAAACGATCATTCGTGCTGCTAGCTCCAAATACCGCAACAAGATCGAACGTGATCTCGAGGAATTGGAGGCTGTTCGTCGCCGTGTTGCCGAACTCGGCGATGTAGGAATCTCCGATCCTGTCACACCTAACGCGGCCCTAAAGATTTGGGGTCGAGGCATGTCGACGTTTGAGAAAGGCGAGGTTGTCGATTATCCCAATGTCTGGTTCTGCTCAGATTCATCTGTCAGCAAAGTAGGTAGAGGCGACCCTGTTAGCGCCTCTGCAAGTAAAACTCCAGAGAATGCTACTTCTATTGGCGTCGCGAATTTTGGCTTTGACGATGACATTGGGAATTATGTTATTGTACAGGGAGATCATCTCGCGTATCGGTATGAGATTCTTGGACTCTTGGGAAAGGGCAGCTTTGGACAAGTCTGTAAGTGTTTGGATCACAAGACTGGGAAAGTTGTCGCAGTGAAGATCATTCGGAACAAACAGCGATTCCATACTCAGGCTCTTGTTGAGGTCAACATTCTTCAGAAATTGTGCCAATGGGTATACCTCTTCTCGGGAGAAGCTAACAACAGGATGCGGGCGATATGTTCCATCTCATTAGGGTGACGCATCACTTTTATTTCCGTGGCCACCTGTGCATTGCAACAGAGTTACTGGGGATGAATCTCTACGAGTTGATTAAGACAAACGAGTTCAGAGGCTTCCCAATTTCTCTTATCCGAAAGTATTGCCCTGGAGCGAATCGTTTAACGGTAGATTTGCCAGACAGATGCTGAGATGCCTGTTATTCCTCAGGAAACAGCGGGTCGTCCACTGTGACTTGAAACCAGAGAATATTCTACTAGTGCACCCATTGAAGAGCGAGATAAAGGTCATCGATTTTGGCTCCAGCTGTTTCGAAAACGAGAAAGGTACTGATTGTAATGAGTTTGCTAATAGGAAGTGTACACATATATACAATCTCGATTTTACCGCTCTCCGGAAGTTATACTAGGTATGACTTACGGAATGGCGATAGACATGTGGTCGCTCGGTTGCATTCTCGCCGAGCTGTACACAGGCTATCCGCTCTTCCCTGGGGAGAATGAACAGGAACAGCTTGCTTGCATCATGGAAGTATTTGGTCCTCCCGAGAAATACCTAGTCGAAAAGTCTGCTCGGAAGAAGCTGTTCTTTGATAGCAACGGCAAACCGAAGCCTGTCGTGAGTTCTAAGGGAAAGCGCAGGAGGCCAAGCACGAAAACTCTGGCGCAGGCATTGAATTGCGGAGATGAGGCGTTCGTTGATTTTATCACCAGGTGCATGCGCTGGAGCCCGGATTTAAGGATGACACCCGAAGAGGCTTTGCAACATCCTTTCATTGACGAGATGGTTCCCATAGTTCCGGAGAGGCGAGTAAGTGGTCAAGGCCAAGGGAAGAGTATGCTGCCAACACCGTCAACCTATAACGGCCGGACGCGTTCGATGGCGGAGGGCACCGCGGATCGCAGAAAGCGCAACCCATCGGGGAACAACACAACAATCCTAGGAGGAATGTCGTTCTCATCGAGTTTGCCAACGTTTTCACAATCGCAATCAGCAGTTCCACGTGCTCTTCCTGAGGTTCCGAAACCACAAGCATCTGCTGCAACGAAACGCACTCACCGACTTTCGAACTCCATTTCGTCCATCCGAGTTTCGGACATCCAAAGCTACGGTCCTACCAAAACAGAAAGCACCAAGAACGGATTGGGGATTTTCACGGGGCCTAGACGGTCAACAATCAACTCCTCAAATGGATCGCTGCCTATGAAAGCTAGTCGGGACAATACAGTCGGAGCACGAGTCTGATCGGGGGGTGGTATGACTTAGTGGAATTTCATGCATGTACTTGATACCCTTGGGTTGCATAGTAATCGCGGAGTGAAGGTGTTATGACGGAGAATATGCTTCCTGTGATAGGAGAGCTTTAGCAAAGATACTAGTCTATATCACCGAAAAACGCGCAATTGAATAATTACTTTTCAGACATATTAGTTGGTACACCTGCTTTTTACATGAACTCCAGAGACATGAAATCGATCCAACTAAATGTCCATTCCTTCCGCGATACCTTGAGCAATGATGTCTCGTTTGTGTTTTACAATATCTTCTCCGTACTTTTCTCGCAGGGCTTCCTTGACCATTCCCTTGGTCACTGTTGCGAGATCTTTCCCGTGGAGAAAGTCTCGAATAGCGACCTTGATGTCCGTGTCAGATGGGCCTGCGCGTAAAGGCATGTCGTCGTCGGAGCTTTCCAAGTCTTCCGCAGGAGATGTGATCCGGGCCTTTGAAAGAGGAGTAGATTTCTGTTTCGCTTTCTTCGGGGGGTTGACCCTCGGCTTCTTCTTCGGAGGCTGTTCCTCTTCATCTGTGCTCACCTCATCCTCCTCATCATCCACATCTTCAGACACGATTGATTTTCTCTAAAGTTGTGTCAGCCAGTCAGATAACCAGACAAACCTTCTTAGGAGCCTTCGTTTTGTCTGTCGATACTCTTCTAGTTGCCTTAGCAGGCTTTCCAGATGAACGTCTTTTGTTCTAGAAGTCAGCTGAACTCATGTAAACCGCGTACTTTCTTAAGATCGACTTTCGTATCCCAAGGTGAATCGAGGAAGTCGACCAGCGCCTCGACGAGAGTATCCTTGGTTCCTGACACTTGCAATCCCAAGATAGCACTGATCTCTTTCAATTGTGCACTCATCAACCTGGAAATTTTATCGCTCATTGCCTGACGTGCACCCTACCATTACCATCGTTCACAGCAAGCACAGCAATTGAATGCGCTCAAATTTACCTTGTCGGCATAATGGAAGCCAGAGAACTCGCGAAGATTCTTCTTGACTTCTGTCGATTTACCAGGCCGTTTGTAGAGTAAACGGTGGAAATCCTAGGCGTTAATCGCAGGGAATCAATCTCAGAGTTACTTTCAACAGCTCATCGCTTCCGAGACGTTTATCGAGCCTAGCTTTGATACCGTCGACGTCTCCCAATTTGACTCCGTTCTGCCCGATTGGCCTCGAGGGTTTGGATCTCTTTTCTTCGCAGTAAGTAAGGTTGATTCAATGTATTCTACCTGTCTTCGATGTATTGGCCTCAGCATCAGACTCAGGAGGAGGGCTCGAGAGAACACTATTGTGATCTTCATGCCCGTTCTCATTGCCTTCGTCCTCGCTGTCTTCTTGGTCTTCTACCACAATCTCATCGTCGCGCGTCTCCTCCGCGGTTGTTTGGGGTTCGTCGGCCGTGTCTGCCACAGCAATTGAGTCTTGCTCGTTCTCCTCCTCGACGGTCTCATCGATTTCAGAATCTTCTGGCGGAACACTGAGCTCTGGCATTTCGAGGTCGTCGTCTTTTGGAGGCGTTTGGATTTGAATTGCTTCCATGTCTAGCCGAGTCAAGGAGTGTGGGGTGCTGTTGCACGCGATTTGAGACAAAAACAGCAATTCTGGGAGCTTCAAGCCGAAATCCCGGCTCACGTCCAGATCTCATGAACGGGTCAGATATTGTCACAGCGCAATATATAGTTGTCCCGACTCCGATGGCCAGATGGACACGGCGTATGTTTCTCCGATCACAACCGTGGAATATATAATAAACAAAATTCCTCCATGTTTTGACATTATAAGGTTACCAAATAGACTAACTGCTCGTCTCTCAACTCATCTCATCGACCCATCTCAAGAGCCTAATGGATATCAACCGCCACACGGTCAACCATAAACTTTCTAATATCACCCAAGAATAAACTCGCAATAATAGCAGCTCCACCGAATGCCAGACTGACCAAGTAGATCATCCTGAACCCTTGGACATACGAATCTTGCACTGCAGCTTGGGCAGCAATAAGGATTTTGGGAGTGATGCCTTTGACCTGGGCAATTGCAGTTGTATTCTGCGCAACAAGAGCAACGATAAACTGCGGTATTTCGGCAATGGGTAGTCCTGCTTCAGCGACTGCTGTACCGACTAGCGTGGGGATAACATCGTGCAATTTATTCTCAAAGACGTTGAAGTAAATTGCGTATCCGATACTTCCGCCGATAAGACGAATGGAGAGAGTGATTGCGGTGACCGTTGCGATGACTTCATCAGGGGAGATGATGGTGAGGATGACGGCCGCAGGGACGATAATTCCTCCCACTCCGAGACCGCCGAGGAAACTCATCCCAATTCCCAAACTTGGATTATTTTGATTGACAGCTGCCAAGGCGCCAACCCCGGCCGTCATAAGACAACTCGAAACGACAAGAAGCTCGCGGTTCGCGCCGTTGAAGACACTTAAACCCCAGTTGACCAAGATGACTCCCAAAGCGACGGAATAACCGAATGCGACGACAGTACGCGCCACGGCATGAGGGTCCGGTCCGTATAGCTGCTGACATTCTAGAGGCCAGAAGTTCAGCAAGGAATAGAAGTTGGCTCCGGCGACCGCAGTGATGAATAGTGTGAGGATGGAAACTCTCTATCATCAATTCCGAAACGAATTTTCTAACCTTATTTTTGAAGATGTAGCCAGGAATCATGGGATATGGTGCGAAGTACTCCCAGATACAGAATGCGACTATCAGCACAAGTCCCAAGGTCATTGTCACGATGACATGAGCCGAGCTCCAAGGACTATCGGTTAGAGATTCATCAGAGCGAAAGTTACTAGTTATATCCTCCCCATTGGATTCCAAGAAGGAACAAAGCAAACCCTCCCACTGAGAGAATACCGCCAAGGTAATCGATACGAGACAAAATTTGCCGTCTGGTAAGGCCTTGCGAATTTATACGAGGAGGAGGCCAGTAAAAGATGACCAACAGGCCAAATGTAACCCCGTTGACGATGATAGAGATCCATGCACCCCACCTCCAGGTTGACGAGGAAGAGTACAACTGAGCTGAGAAATCAGCAAAGCGAGAAGAGATACAAACCATACGCCGCACTGGCAGCAAACGGCAGAATGAGTAAGAAAATGGTTCCGATGTATTTTCCTCTGCTCCTGACAGGTGCCAATTCAGCTACTCCTGCAGCACCAATCAACTCTGAAAGGCCTGCACCTGCACCGGCGATAGCCATTCCTCCGATCGCGACTTCCATCGTATGTGCTGTTCCCACAACTAACATGCCTAGCATTACTAGGCCGGCCCCGAGCAAGGCAACGTATCGACGACCGATCAAATCCGAGATGGCGCCTGCGAAAGGGGCGATCGCGGCAAGGGCAAGGGTATTGGCAATAGCAAGCCATGCATAGGATGTTGAGCCTCCAATGTCGGCAACAGTGTAGGCTAGAGAGTCAGTCAGTCCCTTCGAAAGGAGACGAACATAACGATCCGCCGATGAGATAGATGGGGATCTGAGCCGCGGCGAGTAGAGAACCGAGCGAGAATATCGCCATGAACCGTTTGAAGGTCATGGGAGGGTGTTGATCAACGTCTGGTCGGGCCGCCTCGACATCCGGATCTGAAGGGGGTCGTTCCAAGTGTGACGGAGGCTTCTTCTCTTCAAGCGACGACGTTCCGTTGTGGTCATTGTTGAGGACGGTTTCTGCTTCGCTCTTCCTGTTTACTGCGGCCATGGTCTTTCTTCTTTATTGACGTCGGTGTGCAAGGACGAGACAGAGAGAGCGTGCGCTTGGGGCACGGACAGCTGACTGGAGCATTTTATATCGAGCAACACGTATAGCGGCGGATCGTCCATGGCTCTGAGCGTGTGTGCTTCGGCCTGCTGGATCCGAGCAGCTGGCCGCTTTGTTTACCGAGTGCGCAGAGAGCTGCTGCAGCGAGTCACATGGCAGATCCCTTTTGAGGGATTACTCGTATCATTTTCCCCACAAACTGGGTTTAATTCGCCTACCGCAATTTAATCTCACCGGAGCTAAGCGAGTCTCGGCCGCAACTTAAAGTGTGCGGCTGATACAATAACCGCCTCCAGCCACTCAACGCACAGCACTCGCCGACGAGACTGGGCCGGGCGGTTCCTGAAACGGCCAATACTTTGCAATCAGTGCACGTCATCGAACAAGGTCAAGCTTTGCGTGATCCCCAGCCAGCCAGCAAGCGGCGCCGATCCTGCAAGCCCAACTTTGTGGGGAACCCAGGTTCTGATTGGACATGTTCCTCCGACAGGCATTCCGTGTAACCGTCTTGGCCCGGTGCTAAGCGAGTGTCAAGGAGACCATGTCTCGTTTGATCGACAGGCCCCTTCCTCGGTTATTTACGAGAAACTCGTATTTGACCCGGCACAGACCTCGGACCCCTTTATTTATTAAGATGAGCTTTACCCGGAAATCTCTCGACGCGATCCGTGCGCTCAGCAAATACGCCAAATCCCCACTGAGCGTCTTTGTGGTTTCATGTATAAATAGAAAGAGTCTGCATCTCGAAAGAGGCGGGTATGAAGTTGCACAGATAACGCAAGTGGAGAGTATGTCTGACATGTCAACGAATGAATTCAGCTATATACGAAATCAACATTTGCATACTCATCTTCAGGATGACCTGACTCTCTCCCAGTCTCAGCAGTGCAGCAGCGCCGCGTTCGCAGCGATGTGACGATGCTAGGTGCCAAGCAACGTCAACGTTTGTCATTTACGACAATGGTCCAAGCCCATCGTGTAGTTACTCCAATCAACCGATTACTCAATCAAAAGTCGTAGTCCCAGCTTGGCTAGCGAACGCAGTACTGGCGATACTCCTCGTCTCATCGTCATCCTGGGCTCTTCCGCCAACGCCATTCCTTCCAACAGTGCTAGGAGCCAGGACACTGTCGCCGGCTTGGCTTTTGTAGTCGTCCAAATCTCCATACTCGGGATTGTTCATTCGATTCCACTGGTTCTGACCTAGGCTGCGGCGTCCGTCTGGAGCTTGCGTGCGTGCTGCTTGGATAGGGGTAGGCCAGGCGTCGAAGGCGGAGGCAAAGGGTCCCGAACTGAATACTTGATTCATGGATGGCGCATGAGAAGGTGCAACCCCGGAATAAACGCTAGAAACGTCGTCGGGAATATATCCGACCACGCTGCCGGTCTCGTAAGGATCGATGAAGCGACCATCGGAGCGGCCGCCACGACCATTGACACCGTTGGAGTACGGTGGGCCAGAAGGCATGGCTCCATAGCGACCACCAGGTGTACTGGCCATTGTCATGGTATGGCGCTCAGGGCGACGTAGTGCCTGGCGAGGTCGAGACAATTGGACGAGAGATAGTTGCAAGTTGTTCAATGGGCCTTCGACCAGTGTCCCTTTCTCCTTGAAATGCATCAAGAGGTGATGCCAAAGAGGATGTTTAGACAAGACTATATGTTAGAAATAGCAAGATAAAGATATACCTTTCGGATTCCCAAGAATGACAAGACCGTACTTCGCTCGCGTTAAGGCCACGTTCAATCGTCGTGGATCGTTCAAGAATCCAATCCCTTGATGATCATTACTCCTCACACAGCTGAGAACAATGTAGTCCTTCTCACGCCCTTGGAACGCATCAACACTCGCCACTTCGACTTCCTTGTAGAGGTCCTTGCGATAGCTACCGTTCTGTTGCATCGTGCTCACCACGTAGGAACGTTGACCCTCATAAGGGGTGATGATCCCGATTTGACCAGGTTGAACACCAGCTTTAAAAAATTTGGTGACAATCTTTTCACAGTTGGTTGCCTCAGTACTAAATGTAAGTAGTGATTCCCAGGGAGATATACCGATTAAGGAAAGACGTTCCGCTTGCACTGATTTCCTCCTGACCTAAATTACTCCAGAAGACCATAGGGAGATCTCCAGCAGGCCAAGGGAAATCGACATTCCTTCGTAGTCGTTCCTGGACAGTAACTCCATTTTGTAGTGTTCCTTCATAGAACATATTACTTGGAAACTCGCTCAAACAAGGATGCATTCGGTACTGAACAGTAAGACGAATAGGCGGATGTCCCAAGATGACAAGACGTTCAAACAAGGATTGTGATAGCCCAGCTTTTGCCGCCTTCTTATTCATGATAACCGGACCAAGTTGTTGATGATCACCCACCAAAACAACTTGCTTACATCCAAGAACAAGAGGAATCATGCTCTCCGGCTCCGTAGACTGGGTGGCTTCGTCAATCAGTACAGTTCTGAATTTGAATTTATTGAGACGTGGATCCCCGGCTCCAACACAAGTACAACAGATGACATCGGCATTCTGTAGAATCTCTTTCTCGGCATTGCGAATGAGAGTTTTGTATTTCTTTTCATCTTGCATTGAGAGTTCGCCAAGTTCCGCTTTCAATTGCATCAGTTTCTTGAGTTCCACATTGGTATCGTTCATGCGTACTTGTTCGTGCAACGCAAGGAACGAAACCGGTGAAGCGAGATCTTCACGAGACTTCGCCGCCACGCGGACTACTTTAAGACCGGTCTTGTGGATTTTCTCCGTGAGTTGATCGACTGCTACATTGGACGGTGCGCAGACAAGGACTTGTCCGGGATTCATTTTCGCGAGATGGTACACGATTGTCGCGGACGTTACTGTCTTTCCGGTTCCGGGAGGACCCTGAATCAAACTGAGAGGTTTCTGCAAGACGCTCTTGACGGCAAATACTTGACTCATATTCAATTCCGGGAGATTCGGCGCGGACATTCTTTTCGGCATCTGTGTCTTCAAAGCCTGAGGTTGAGGATCATGACCCAGAAGTTTGTGG
>Ga0302325_10006962_pt1 | contig 25227 bp, 25 predicted proteins | sample Palsa_T0_2_FD_201948 | JGI IMG/M metagenome (GOLD analysis project Ga0302325, IMG submission 201948) | Peat permafrost microbial communities from Stordalen Mire near Abisko, Sweden - Palsa_T0_2 | ecosystem: Environmental > Terrestrial > Soil > Palsa > Peat permafrost | place: Sweden: Abisko... | reverse complement strand
ACACGCCGGAAACTATTGCTAAGCAATCGATCTCTACTCTCCGATGTTGAATGTCACCCGCTCGCCCCATTGCATGGAATTAACTCTGTTTGGCGTATGATGGAATTGGGTTGGTAGCAGACATACCGGGCAGCATTCCCAGTTAATCCCCAATCTCACCGCAGATTTGGCATCCGTTCGCAGCAAGACGTGCGCTAAAGTGGCGCATATCCCCGGCTAATCGTCCCATATCGACACAGAAAATAGATCGTAAGCCACTCATTCAATTGGAGATACATCAAGAAAGTAATACCCCCCCCCGGGGTTACTGCTTCTTAAGTTCATTTTTTCGGTAACCAATGCCACATTTTCCGTCCATGCAATCGCCCTGAGCGCTTATGTCTCAGCGCTTATGATCCAGCCATCTCCCATAAAATCAATCGACGGCCTATGCAGAACTGGAAGCTCACCCTAACCTACGACGGCACGGCCTACCACGGATGGCAAGTCCAACCGGGCCTCGCCACCATCCAGGGCGAACTGCAGGCCGCCATTCATCGGTTGCTCGGCGAATCGCCTCTGCCGCAGGGCTCAGGCCGCACCGACGCCGGGGTCCACGCCCTCGGCCAGGTCGCCAGCTTCCCGCTCGAAGCGCCAATTCCGCCGGAAAACCTCCAGCGCGCCTTGAACCGGACTCTGCCAGCGTCGATCCGCGTCCTCGAAGCTCTGAGAGTGGAGGACACCTTTCACGCGCGGCACTCGGCCATCGCCAAGACCTACGAATACCGCATCTTTCGCGGCCCACTCTGCCCGCCGTTCCTGGCGCCCTATGTTCACCAGTGCCGATGGAAACTCGACCCGACCGCGCTTGAACAGGCCGCCGAGCAGGTCGTCGGCGAACACGACTTCGCCAGCCTCGCCGCCACCGACCCCGATCTGACCGCACGCGGCGAAGAGCACCCGGAGAGCAATTCAGAATTTGCCACCCGCACCGCCACCCGAACCATATTTTCCTCTAAATGGACAGAAGCGCCAGACGACTTGCTCATCTATCGAGTCCGAGGCAACGGATTCCTGCACCACATGGTTCGCAATCTGGTTGGAACCATGCTCGAAATTGCCAGAGGCCAGTTCCCTGCCGGCTCCATGCCGCAGATTCTCGAAGCCCGTTCCCGCTCTGCCGCAGGCCCAACTGCGCCAGCCTGCGGCCTCTTTCTGCATTCCGTCGAATACCCTTCCTAAAACTGATATAAAGTTGGCGAGGAGAACGCCAATATGCCCAATCCAGTCGTCCATTTCGAAATCGGCTGCAGAGATCGTGAAAAGACCACCGCCTTCTACCAGCAGCTTTTCGACTGGCAGATGAATCCCAATGAAATGGCTACTGACATCAAGACGGATCCGGAGAACCCGGTGACCGGCCATATTGTGAGCCTGGGCCACGAGCCCTTTAACTACACCAATTTCTATGTCGAAGTCCGCAATCTGACTGAATATCTTGCCAAAGCTGAATCACTGGGCGGCAAGACACTGATTCCCCCGGTTCCGTTACCCAACGGCAGCCAATTCGCATGGTTTTCCGACCCGGACGGCAACACCATCGGGCTCTTGCAACGCTAGATGCAAAGGCAATCAGCCGCGATTCAGGCGCTGCCCTGCTACCCTGAATTCAGCCCTATGGCGCTGCTTAGCCGCAGTTCGGCGTTTTCCCGCGTGACCGCGCTGGCCGAGCTGCGCCCTCTGCACGAAGCCTTTCGCTGGCTGCACCTGCACGCACAGCAGATGCTCCGCTGGCAGACCGAACTGATCGCAATTCCAGCGCCCCCTTTCGGTGAGGAACAACGCTCCGCGTGGATGGAGGAAAAGTTTCGCGATGCCGGGCTCGAAAGGGTCCAAATCGATTCGATCGGTAACGTCTTTGGCGAACTCGCATTTGGGGAACTCGTCCAATCGCCCGACAGCCCCGTAATCCTGCTGTCAGCCCACCTTGACACCGTCTTTCCCGCCGGCACCACGCTCGAACCTATCCTAAAAGACGACCGTCTTGAGGCTCCCGGAGCCTGCGACAATGCCGCGGGCGTCATCGGCATGTTAGCCATCGCCCGCGCTCTGGTCGAGTCGCGAATGCCTCTGGGCGCAACGCTGGTGTTCGTCGGCAACGTTGGCGAAGAGGGCGAAGGCGACTTGCGCGGTGTTCGCGAGATCTACCAGCGGTCGCAATACACAGGCCGCATCGCGGCGCACATCGTGCTGGATGGCGCGGGTACTGAGACCGCCGTAACCCAGGCGCTCGGCAGCCGCCGATATCAACTGACCATCACTGGTCCCGGCGGCCACAGCTTCACCGACGCAGGAACCGCTAACCCCATTTTGGTGTTGGCCTTAGCTTTGGCCGCATTGACTGAAGTCTCTCTAAATCCTGACCTGGACGAGCCGCGCACGACAATGAACGTCGGCACCATTGAGGGCGGCACCAGCGTCAACACCATCCCGGAGTCCGCCACGGCCGCGGTTGAGTTTCGCTCCACCGACATCCGTCAGCTTGTGCGCCTTGAAGTAGCCCTGCATCGCGCCGTGGAAGACGCGGTCGAAGCCTCGAACGCCTCCACAAAATCGCGCGAAAAGCCTCACAACTACCTCGCTTTCCAAATCGAGAAGATCGGAGACCGTCCCGCCGCCGCACTCCCCGGCGATTCTCCGCTGCTCGAAACGCTGCGCGCCGTAGACCGGCACCTCGGCCTGCGCACCGACCTACGCCTCGGCTCAACCGACGCCAACATTCCGCTCTCGCTGGGCATTCCTGCGGTCTCTCTGGGCGCGGGCGGTGAAGGCGGCGGAGCGCACACCCGCGGCGAGTGGTACTCCGCCAAAAACCGCGACCTCGGTCTGCGCCGGATTTTATTGCTGACCCTGGCCATGCTGGAGTGGGCCGGCAAGCAGCCTTGACCGCCATGGCTGACCGATCCCGACGCGAGCCCAATCTTGAACCCGAGCCATCGACACAGATTGCGTAGCGTTTGACAGGGATTGCGCATCGTCAGTCACAGATTGCAACTTGTGCGCACGACTTGCGCAGTGCGCGCACCGCTTTTTAGCCCCGCATACGTGGATTGACGAGCCGGTAGGTCAAATCCGTGAGCAGGTTGACCAGAACGTAAGTAAGTCCGATGGCCAGCAAACTACCCTGCACCAGGGCATAATCCCGTCCAGAAATTGCAGTCACCACTAGCCGGCCCAGACCCGGCCAACTGAAGATGGTTTCAGTAACAATAGCCCCGGCAAGCAACGCTCCAAATTGCAGCCCTACTACAGTCACAATAGGCACCAGCGCGTTCGGCAGCGCGTGGCGGTAGACGACCGCAGTTTCAGTAAGGCCCTTGGCGCGGGCGGTGCGAACATAGTCCTGATTCAGTTCCTCAAGCATGGCGGTGCGGACCATACGCGTCAGGATCGCCGCCAGCGAAACGCCCATCGCAGCCGCAGGCAGGACAAGGTAGCGCCAGCCATCCGCCGAGAAAAGGCCATCGGGGCCGGCGCCGGAAACCGGCAGCCAGCCGAGACCGATCGAAAAGACCAGAATCAGCACAGGGCCGAGCGCGAAAGCTGGAACCGAAAGCCCAAAGAGGCTTACCAGGCCCAGCGAATGGTCCTGCCATCGGCCTCGACGAACCGCGGCCGCGACTCCGGCGGGGATGGCAAGCAAGAGGCCCAGCAGCAACGCTGAAACGGTCAGCTCTATGGTGTAGGGGTAACGGGTGGAGATCAGATGCAGCACAGTGTCGTTCAGCCGGATCGACCGGCCCAGGTCCCCATGCAGAACGTCGCGCCAGTACTGCAAATACTGCGCGAGCAGCGGCTGGTCCAGCCCATACTGATGGCGCAGCGCGGCCAGGTCGCCTGCGGTCGCGCCCTCGCCCAGCATCTGCTGCACCGGATCGCCAGGAACGAGATGAATCAGCAGAAAGACCAGCGAAACTACCACCCAGACGACTGGGATTGTCAGGAGGACGCGGGTGAGGATCGACTTCATGGCTCACTTCAACCATAAAGCCTGGCAGCCATTGACTGACGCCCGACGGCTAGCTGTTCAACCGTTATTTGCCGTCGGGATCGATATGTTTGGAGACGATGAAGACTTCGACCCCGGTCATGGAGCACTCTTCACGCGACGCATTGTGAGCTGCGATTGCTTCGATCACCTTGCCGGATTTTTCAGTGAACTTGACCAGATAAATCTGGTGATAGAGGTCGTCGCCAATCTTCTCCGACGCCAAGCGTTTGGTCGTCGTCTTGGAAAAGTCGACGGAGGTATTGTCGAGAATGCCTTCATTCTTCAGCTCCGCGAAAGCGGCTTTGGTGGGCCAACGGCCGCTGCAGTCTGGGCCATCTTTCGCATCCCGATCAGCCTGTCCGAGCACCGGGACAGTGACTAGGAAAACCAAAATCAGTCCGAATAGCTTCATAGCTCGGTCCCCCATGCTTTCTAAATTAGATGCAGGAGTGCTAAAGCGGGACATCTCAGCGGATAATTCTGCCGCCTTTAGTGGATCGCTGGATACTCAATTGGCCTGAGTTGGGCTCTCTTCTACTGCGTCGATTAGGGCAGTATCCACTGGCTCAGCCGGTTCAACGCGGATCTGGCGGATTCGGCGGCCATCCATTTCGGTTACGGTCATGCGACGGCCCTCGAAGACTATGCTTTCGCCGCCGCGCGGGATGCGTCCCAGGCGCATGAGCAGAAACCCTGCGAGGGTCTCTACCCCTCCGTCGCGGGGAAGGCGCCACTGCATCTGAGTTTCGAGATCACGCAGGTTTACGCTGCCCTCCAACAAAAGCGCTCCTGAAGCTGTGGTGAGTACTGGGCGGGCTGGATCGTCGAATTCGTCTTCGAGTTCGCCGGTGAGTTGCTCGATTGCGTCTTCCACTGTGACGAGACCGACGGTTGAGCCGTATTCATCGACTACGATGGCCATCTGGCGGCGGCGCTGCTGCAGGTCGCGGATAAGGTCGAGGACGGTCTTGGTTTCAGGGACCATGAGGACGTCGCGCATGATCTGACTTAGGCGAAGTTCTGCGATGGGCGATGCAGCGGAGCGGGTGCCGGCGGTGCGGCGGAAGTGCATGAGGCGTGCTAGGTCTTTGGCGTAGACGACGCCGATGATGTGCTCCGGGCCGCGGGTTTCGTCATAGACCGGCACGCGCGAGTGCTGATGGTCGATGACCGAGGCGCTGGCGGTCTCGATGAGCGTGTTGCTTGGCAGCGAAATGATTTTTTGACGCGGGGTCATAATTTCGCGGACGGGCACTTCGTCCATCTCAAGCGCACGGTGGATGAGGCGCTCCTGAAAGGGTGGCAGGACGCCCATGCGGCGGGCGGCTGTGGCGATGAGCTTCAGCTCTTCCGGCGAGTGAACTGAGACTTCAGCTGTCATGGGCACGCGAAACAGGTGAAGCACGATCCGCGCCGAGCCGCGCAGCAGCCGCACCGCTGGCCGGGTCACGGTCATGAAGAGCATCATGGGCGCTGCCACGGCTATAGCCATGTTCTCGACGCGGCGCAGAGCGAGCGATTTTGGGACCAGCTCACCGAGCAGGACGTGCAGATAAGTAATGAGGCAGAAGCCCAGGATTACTGACGACAGATGAGCGAAAATGATTGCATGAGGCAGACCTTGCAGCAGGCCCAGGAAGATGTCGGCGGCTACCGGTTCGCCGATCCAGCCGAGGGCCAGGCTGCATAGCGTTACGCCTAGCTGAACTGCGGGTAGAAATCCATCCAGATCGCGTTGCAGTCGGCGGACTGCGCTTGCGCCGGGAATTCCAGCGGCGATCATCTGCTCGATGCGCGTATCTCGCATCGAGACCAGCGCGAACTCGGCGGCGACAAAAAATCCGTTGGCCAGAATCAGGATGGCTACGGCGACGATTTGGAGCAACGGCAGACCGTGCATGACTCTCGCTTTACGGCTGAGTCTAACACTGGCTGGGTTTCATTGAGGCTAGAGAGGATTGCGGCCTTCGGAAATGTTTTTGTGGTCAATCCAGGACAAATGTCCGGCGAAGTTGTAAGCGGTTTACCGGAAATCCATCCAACTCTGGCCCGCGGCTGAGCCTGATGCTGGAACCAAAGCCTCCGGGCGAACGTATGACTTTCCAGGGGCACTCTATAAAGCAGGTTGTTTTCCCACTTTTGTATCGATAGCGGAGGAAGTACGTGGCAGTAAAGAAAAAGGGTCGTCTCTGGCTTTGGATTGGCGGCGTTGTCGTCGTGGTTTTTGTTGGCGCGGGGGTGGGCGTAGCCCATCTTGTCTCCGGCAACGGGATTGACTCCAACAAGATCGCCAAGGTCGTTCGCGGAGATGTAGCCCGGTCAGTGGTGGCTACGGGCAAGATTACGCCGATTACGCAGGTTGAGGTGAAGTCGAAGGCTTCGGGCATTGTGGAAAAGCTGTATGTGGACATCAACAACCACGTCCAAAAGGGCCAGCCGCTTGCCCAGCTCGACGAGCAGGAGATTTCTGACCAGGTAGCCGCACAGCGGGCGCAGTTGGCCGCGGCGCAAGCCAATGTCTCGAACTTTGAAGCAGCTCTGGTCGAGGACAAGGTCAATGCTGCCGCTCCTGACCTGCCCATGTACAAGGTGACGCTGGACCGGAATATAGAGATGGTCAAGGAGGGTCTGGTGCCGCAGCAGTCGCTGGACAACGCCGACCGCGATTACCTGGCGGCGCTTAACAAGCGCGATACCTCCAAGGCGCAGATCGGCGTGGATGGCGCAAAACTCAAACAGGCCAGCGCGCAGGTGGCGCAAAGCGAGGCCAGCCTCAAGCAGCTTGAAGAGCAGCTGAGTTATACGACCATCGTTGCTCCCATGGACGGCGAAGTGCTCTCGCGCGACGTTGAGATTGGCGATGCGGTCAGCTCGATCCTGGTGCTGGGGTCGACGGCCACGCTCGTGATGACTCTGGGCGACACGACGGAAGTCTATGTGAAGGGCAAAGTAGACGAAGCCGACATCGCGCATGTTTACCTGGGGCAACCAGCGCGCATCAAAGTTGAAAGCTTTCGCGACCGTTACTTTCAGGGCAAGGTGACCAAGATTTCGCCAATGGGCGTAGAAAAGGACAATGTCACCACCTTTGAAGTGCGTGTTTCGATCAACAATCCTGGTGGCGAACTCAAGGCGCAAATGACGGCCAACGCCGAGATTCTGCTCGACGAACACAAGAATGTCCTTACCGTACCGGAAAATGCCGTCATCTATGACGCGCAAAAGAACGCTTCCGTGGAGATTCCCGACAAGAAAGTCAAGGAAGGCGAGCGCAAGGTTCCGGTCAAAGTTGGCTTGTCGAATGGATCGGTTACCGAGGTGATAAGCGGGCTTAAGGAGGGCGACCAGGTGGTTCTGCAGTAAATCGTTTCCGGTGTCCGAATACGAACAGTGTTGTTGCGAATTCGGACAACGACATTGGCGAACGAGTTCTTGCGCAAACATAAAGCGCAGGAAATGAATGCTTTACGTCCACGCTGTTTTGGCATGAAACGTGCTCAGCAATGGGGTGGGTTGGCAAAGAACGCTGCTCATTCTTTCGATTTTGGAATGTAACCCTGTGAGGAACGACATGAAACACTGGATTCCTGCAAGCGCACTTCTTCTGGCGATGGGCACCTTGCCCGCGCTAGCCGCCGAAGCTACTTTTGAGCGGACGCTCACGGTGAGCGGCACCGTCACGCTGCATGTTTCGACCGGGTCGGGCAGTATCCACATCAGCCCCGGCTCCGACTCGCAGGTGCATATCGTCGGCCACATCCGGTCCCATGGATATGACGGAGGCGAGGACCGAGTGCGCGAGATCGCCGCCAATCCACCGATTGAGCAGACAGGCAGCATCCTGCGCATTGGCTCGCATCTGGAAAATTTGCACAATATTTCTATCGACTACGAAATCAAGGCTCCCGCGAAGACGCTGCTTGAGGCTTCCTCTGGCTCGGGCGACGTTACGGACACTGGTGTGGGCGTAAATGCTCACCTCAATACGGGCTCGGGAAGCATCCACGCAACAGGCCTGAATGAGGGCTTTACTGTTGGGACTGGTTCCGGAGACATTTACGCCGAGCAGATTGGGACCGGCGACGTGAAAGCGAATACGGGTTCGGGAAGCATCGAACTACGCAACATTTCAGGCGGATTGCGCGCCCAGACTGGTTCGGGCGACATCAAGCTCGGCGGCCAGCCTAAGGCAGACTGGAAAGTTACTACCGGTTCAGGCACCGTTGAACTGTGGCCGTCCGGTACCGGATTTATGTTGGACGCATCGACTGGATCTGGGACCATCCATACGGACCATGAAATGCAGGTCCAAGGCTCCTTTGAACGGCACCATATTACGGGCAAGATCAACGGCGGCGGGTCTACCGTCCGCGTCGAAACGGGTTCTGGCGACATCCGCATCCATTAAATAACCGGTGCGGATTGATCGTCACCAACAAGCTCAGTAACTGGCAAGTTCAGTAACCGGGTGTTCCTCGGCGAGGTTCGAAAGGCTCCACGGGACGAGCCTCGCCCTTTTTTAATCTACACCGCATTCTCCGCTGTATCTCAAAATTTAGCCAGGTTTTCCAGGCTGGCGAAGACCCCATATTTCCAGAGAGCGCAAGGCTGAAGATATGGGGCGCCCTGATTGCTCCAATCCTTTTATTGCTTCTAGCCCTTGAGCGTAAAGGTCACGGTTACGGTAGTTTCTACGTCAATGGGATCTCCATTGAGCAGGTAAGGTTGCCAGCGCCATTGGCGGACCGCGTCCAGCGCGCTCTGCTGCAGTTCATGCGGACCCTTTTCGACGCTAATGTGCTCAGGGACGCCTTCTTTGCCGATGAGCACATCAAGAATCACAGAGCCCTCGATTCGTGCTGATTTCGCCGTGGCGGGATATACGGGATTTACGTGGGTAAGTATCTTCAGGTCATCCGCCTTGACATGAAGCTTTTGCGGGTGCTCATTCTGCGCTTGAGCTCCTGATACTTCCATGCGCAACGCAAGCGCTGAGGCGCAGGTGGCTAAAGCTACCAGGACGCAGGCCACGGCAATGACAATCCGCTTTGGACCTGAGATTTCAATTCGTTTCTGGGTCAGGTTCATAACTCTCCTCTCAAAAATGTTGGCATCGAAAATCCCGATGGCATGAAGGGTTCTGGTTGGCGCTGGCTCGGTGAGCATCGACGCCAGCCGCAACAGTGCTTGGGCATAAGTCTCTCGTCCAGCGACGACCTCCGCAGCCGCCTCGTCGCAGACCATCTCCCTGGTTTCGGCGAGCCGCGCACTGGTGAGCCAGAGCGCGGGGTGATACGCGACGGGAAGCGAAATCAATCCGTAGAGCAGGTTCTTGGCGAAATCGCGCCGCTGCATGTGCGCGAATTCATGAGCGAGCACCGCGTCGAGATCGGTGTCACTGACGCGATCAAGAAAGCCTGCAGGGAGGAGCAGAAGACGGCGAAAAATACCGGTCGTCACCGGGCCAGAGATGTCAGGCGAGATTGCAACGCTAACGACACCTGGCGTCAAGAAACTGGTTTCTGCAAGGCCGCTGTAGCGCTCGAATTTCTTCGCCAGATCTCCGGTCACCGCGAGAGGCTGCGCGCCATGCAACATGCGGTCTGTTTTCCAAAGCCCCACCGCCAACCGTGCCGTGAAGTAGAGGAGCACACAGGCGTAGGCAGCCACGATTATCGCGAGCAGCGGAGCCGGCAGCCGCAGCAGGCCAGTTCCAGCGACAACGCCGGGCCCGATAGTGATTCGCGCATAGCCGGTGCCCGCGCCGCCGCCCCAACTCCATGCGATGAGCGCTAATGCGTGCCTCCACAGGCCAGCCAGATTGATGTGAAGTGCTGGAAGAATCGTCTCGACAAAGAGCGCGCAGATCCAGATACGATGCTCCATGCGCGGGCCGGCTGGCCGTGCAGCCAGCCAGGCCGCGCCGAAGACCAGCAGGACCTGCCAGATGGAGTTCAGCAGGTAATTAACAATCCAGGGCTCAATGAACTTCATTCACCAGCTCCCTTCTCATCAAGCTGCCGGGCCTCTTTGAGCCGCAGAGTCAGCTCGGCAATTCTTTTCGGGTCGATCTGCCGGGTCTTGATCAGGCTCATCACCAGCTCTTCGCATGAACCGCCGAACATGCGGTTGATGAGGTCGCGCACGGCGTGGCCTGATGCGTCGGCTTCTGTGACACTGGCGCTGTACTCATACGCACGCCCCTTGAGCTTGCGCTTCAACTTGCCCTTACGGTGAAGGATGTTGAGCATGGTCTGCACAGTGGTGTAGGCCAACTGCTGCTCAAGGCCAGCCTGCACAGCGCTTACGTTGCTTGCGCCGAGCCTCCAGATGACCTGCATGATCTGCAACTCCAACTTGGTAAGCGTGTCTTTCTCGCGTTTCGCCATCGAGTACTCCTAAACAGTTAGGAGATTATGCCCGGTTATTCAGCTTGTCAACTAACTTCTTAGGACTTGGCCCTTTCGCGGCTGCTCGTTTCCCGAGATTTCTGGAACGAGTTTGGGCTCTGCTACTCTGGTCCGCATGAAACCGTCGCTAGCCATACTTGTATCGATCTCCACGCTTCTTGCCACGGGTTCGTTCCTATTGGCTCCGCTTGGACTAAGAGGTCAGTCCAATACGGCGGTTCAGAGGCTCGTGCGGAGGAGTTGATTCGAACGCTGCAACTGAAGGTACTGCCGAAAGAATCCGGGTACCTGGGCATCGTCGGCGTATCCGCGAAGCAAGTCGCAATCGACGGGCGATTACTTGCCGTCCAAAGCCACAATTACTACATGCTGACCAAAAAGCTACCGATCAACTACCTGAATTGGCTCGCTCCGGATGATACGCACATCCTTATCGAAGGCGGCCCAGTGGATTACTACATCTTTCATCCCGACGGACGCGCCGAAATGGTGACGCTGGGCACAGATGTTGCGCACGGACAGAGGCCGATTGTGGCCGTCCCCGGCGGATGCTGGAAAGCCCTGCGACTGCATAGGGGCGTGAAGTACGCGCTGATGGCCAATACGCTCTCGCCAGAATTCACGCCCGATCGGGTTAGGATCGGCGCTGGGCCAGATTGGGTGAAACGATTTGCAGGGAGTGCGCCGTGGGCCACGCCGGAGGCTTTACGCGCATTGATCGGGCCAAATTGGATTCCGTAAAGCGACTTTCTCGTACACTAATTACATGCTGCGTATCTTTCGCCCTTTTCCTTCGGAATCCATTCGCCTTATCGTCTTCGACCTCGACGGCACTTTGATCGACTCACGCCAGGACCTGTGCAACTCAGTCAACGCGACGCTCAAAAACTTCGACCTGGCCCCGCTGCCGGACGCAGTGATTGCCAGCTTCATCGGTGACGGTGCGGCGATGCTCATCCGCCGAGCACTGGCCGTCCCCGGTGAACTGCCTGCCGGCTCCGCACCTGTGGAAGAAAGCTTCTTTGAAGAGGCATTCAGCTTTTTTCTTACCTACTACAGGGCTCACAAGCTGGATTACACGCAGGTGTATCCCGGCGTGATGGAGTCGCTCAACGCATTGAAAACGCTGCCGGATGGAAGCAGGCGTCCGATGGCCGTGTTGACTAACAAGCCTGTCGGACCGGCGCGGGCGATCTGTGATGGACTGGGCCTGACGCCCTACTTTTTCAGCGTCTACGGCGGCGACAGCTTCTCTACCAAGAAGCCCGACCCGCTGGGATTGCTGACTCTGATGGCCGAAGTCAATGCGACGCCTGAAGAAACGCTGATGGTTGGCGACTCGGATGTGGACATCATGACGGCCCGCAACGCCGGAGTCTGGACGCTGGGTTGCAGTTTTGGGCTGGCACCGGATACGCTGGAATTAGCCACGCCAGACGCCATTGCCGATCACGCCTCGGCTTGGGCTCTGGCCTTGGGTGGCGCGGAACTTCGAGCGTGAACTAAATTCACGATTGAAACGTCTTACAATTATCTCAGAGAAATATCTCCCTTAAATCCCTTTACGACTCGGATATGATTTGTGAGAGGAGTTGGCCTTTGCATTCTGTAAGTCGTTCTTTTGCTTCCTTTTTTGCTCTCTATACTGCCTTGATTTTCGCGATTGCGCTACCTACAACAACTTTTGCCGCTGCTGCGGCAAACCCTGGCGTGGCGAATTCATTTGCCACGATGGCAAGCGGCAACGGTCCGGATAGCAAGTCCGCGGCTGTGGTTCGCGGGGTGGTCGCCGATCCCAGTGGCGCTATTGTGCCCAACGCCGAAGTGGATCTGGTAGATGGCACGGGGGCTGTCGCGGCTACATTGCACTCCGACGGAGAAGGCAATTTCCAGATCGTCGCGCCGGCGATTGGCGATTACACGCTAATCGTGTCCGAGGCTGGCTTCGACACGGTCAAGACGGCAGTCAAATTGGGCGCCCCGAGCGCTACTCCCTTGAATACGCCGATGCTTCACATTGTTTTGCCCATTTCCTCGATGGCCACGACGATCAACGTGAATGCCGGCAGCAACGTTGACCTTGCAGACTCAGCGAACAACGGCGACACCTCGGTGATGAGTGCCAGTGAACTCAAGGCTCTGCCAATTTTTGACAACGATTACAGCACCGCGATGAGCGCGTTTATGGATTCCGGCACCATGGGCACCGGCGGCTCAGGATTGCTGGTGGATGGCATTGAGGCCAATCGTGCGACCGTTTCCGCCAGCGCCGTGCAGGAAATACGAATCAACCAGGACCCCTATTCGGCGCAATACTACTGGCCCGGCCGGGGTCAGATGGAGATCATCACCAAGTCGGCTGCAGACCACTATCACGGGCAGTTCAACTTCCTCTTTCGCGATTCGGCGCTGAATGCGCAGACAGCGCTCACGGCCAGTAAGCCATTTGAGCAGCGGAGAGTCTATGAGGGCCATGTTACGGGGCCGATTCCCCATGCCAGGAATAGCGGATTCCTGATTTCGTTCAATCGCGCTGAAGAGGATTTGTCCGCAGTTGTAGTGGCGACCATCGCTGACACAACTGCCGATCCGTCCGGACTGTTTCAGGCCAATGTACCGGCCCCGACGCGCGACACCGAATTCAGCACGCGGGCTTCACACCAATTTGGCGATAAGCACTCTGCCTATGCTCAGTACGCGTACCAGGACACCAACGATCAGAATCAAGGCGTGGGCGGCCAAACACTCGCCGCTGGCGGATACAACAGCCACTATCGCGAGGACGATGTATTTTTTCACGTTGATTCGACGCTCTCGCCGATCCTCCTGAACCAGCTTTCTGTGGTGCTGGAGCGGGACCGGGACCAGAACACAAATGCCGCGGAGGCTCCGCAAGTCAGTGTCTCTGGCGACTTTGTCGGCGGCTCAGCGCAGAACGACTCGGTAGCTACGGAATACAACTTCCGCATGAGCGATATGGCGAGCTGGACTTATGGCCACCATACGGTGAAGGTCGGCATCGGCGTTCCACATTTCAGCCGGCGCGTCTTTGACGACAATACCAATGCTCTGGGCACCTATACCTTCGCGCCAACGCTGGCGGCCGACGGGGTGACCGTTCTGACCTCGGCTCTGCAGAACTATGCTGAGAATCTTCCCTCGGGTTTCACGCAGAACACGGGCCAGGTTCACTTTGTGTATCACCAGCAAGAGATGGGAACGTTCATCCAGGACCAGTGGAAAGTGACGGACCGCTTCTCGCTGACTCCGGGACTGCGCTACGACTGGCAGAATTTTCTGGCCACAGACCGGCTGAGCTTCTCGCCTCGATTGTCGTTTGCGTGGGTGCTCGATCCAGACGCGAAGATGGTGGTTCGTGGCGGGGGTGGTATCTACTATGACCGCTTCGGTGGCGGACCGCTGCTGGATCTGGCTCGCTACCAAAATGCCGCGCGCCGTGCGTTGACGATTTCTCTCAATCCAAGCACCGAACCAGGCACAGGCTGTGTGCCGATAACCAGTTGCGTCACTCTCGCGGCGCAGCCGCCCTCGCTTGCAGAACTGCAGCCAGGTGCAAAGGTGCCATATCAGGTTCAGTACGGTCTCTCGATCGAGCGGGGATTTGGCAAGAGCGGCGTGGGATCGGTAACTGCGTATTCCATCAAGGGTATCGATCGGTTTCGCTCGGTAGACATTAACGCACCGACGCCTGAGTCTGATTACACGGAGCGGCCGAATCCCGAGTATGCCCGCATTCGGGAGATGCAGCCGGAAGGAACATTCTGGGGCAACGGATTGGATGTGTCCTACCGCGGCGTGTTGAACAAGTACTTCACCGGCTTTGGCCGCTATACGTGGTCGCGCTTTGAATCGAACCAGGAAGGGATTAGCTGGTTCCCGCAGAATCAGTACGATCCCAACGCTGAGTGGGCCAACTCAAGCTGGGACCGGCGCAATCGCCTGGGAATGTACGCCATATTCAATCACGAGAGCATAGCCAACCTGTCGGTGGGCATATTCGCCAACTCCGGGCAGCCGTGGACCGTGCTGAGCGGCGCCGACCCATACGGCGACGATCTCTTCAATGAGCGCCCGGCCGGAGTGGCGCGCAATACCGAAAACCTGCCTGCCTACTACGACCTTGATGTGCGCTGGGGGCACGACTTTCACCTGACGCCAAGCAAGGATGAAGAGTCGCCGAAGCTGGGCTTTTCCGCGGGCGCATTCAACGTGCTGAACCACGAAAATGGTACAGCTGTCGATCAGGTGGAAAGCTCGCCGTCCTTCGGAGAGGTAACGACGGCCGCGCCGTCACGCCGGATCCAGTTGGCGATGCGGTTTGAGTTTTAGCAGCTCGGGAGTGAATTACGCCAGGACGCTGATGCGGGAATTGAGATTACTCTCCGCAACCTGAACAGTGTTGCCGCTGGCGGTGATGCCAGGCAGATCTGGGACGGTGGCCACATACTGGCCGGCGGAGAGGCTGACGTCGGCCGTGTAACTCTTCCCGCCGGCGTTGGCGGAATAGATCAAGCTCTGGGCAAGCAGGTCAGCCGTGCTCTGCGACTGCGCGGCAGTGGTTGCAATTGCGGGTGTGTTGGAGATTTCCATAGCGTCCTTACCTTTCCGAGTGAGATTGGCCGAAGCCTTCTTAGGGATTAAAGCCCGTCTACGCCCAGAATGAGACCGGACGAGTTGGTGCGGTAGGTGGAAGCTCCTCACCCTGCATGGAGGCGCTGGACTGGCCGGAGTTACTTCGGTGATCGGCGCCGGAATCCTGACCTGAGCTTTGATTGGCCCCCGAGATTCCGCCAGCCCACCCTGTCACCATCCAGCCACCGTCTGAGCCTGAGGCAGCATCCAGCTCAGAAGATTTCGCAAAGAGCTTCTTACGGGTTTCCTCGGCGCGACGAGCTGCCTGTGCCGCTGCGGTGCCATGTGCGCCGTTGAGCGACGGACTGGGATTCATATGTCCACCGTGTATGTGCATGGATGGTCCTCCTGACTGGTCAACGCAGTAACTCAGAGGCAAGAGAGATGCCATTTGCAGGCGTGATCCGTTTGGAGATTCTTAATGAGCCAGCGGACAAGAAGGATCTCTTCGACGGCACTGGAATTCGGTCACAGCACGCATATTAACGGAAAAGTCTATCTCCAACGGAACCGGCGGTCTGTCACAAGCGTAAGGTTGTCTGAGGATGGTGTGTCATGTCGCGATCCATTCGACGAATCTTCGGCGTCGCGCTGTTGGCGCTATCGTTTGCAATCCTGGCAACTCCCGCGCATGCGGCGCAGGACGTGGTGCATTTCGGCAGCTCGATTGACGTAGGCCCGAACGAAGAGATTCACGACGCAGTCTGCTTCTTTTGCAGCGTGAATGTGCAAGGCACGGTCAATGGCGATATTGTTTCTTTCTTCGGCAGCGTAAGGATCAGCGGCCATGCGAGGCATGATGTAGTGGATTTCTTCGGCGACGTCAAGGCGGCAGACGACAGTTCTATCGGACATAACCTGGTCAACTTTTTCGGCAGCGTCTGGCTCGGAGAAAACGTCAGCGTGGATCGCGATGCAGTGGTCATGTTCGGCAGCATGCATTCAGCGCCAACGGCGACCTTTGGAGGAGATCGCGTAGTGGAGCCTGGGTGGATATTCTGGGGTCCGTTCTTGCTGATTTTCGGCGGAATCTACTTTGTTGCACACGAAATTCGGGGCATTCGCCGAAGACGGTTTATGCGGATGTATTAGGTTCATTTATGCCCAGCCGCCATCGACGATGTGGCTTTGGCCGGTGATGCCGCTGCTATCGTCGGAGGCCAGAAAAAGCGCGAGCCGCACCACTTCATCCGGAACCAGCAAACGCTTGAGCGCCTGATTGGCGAGAATCTCTGCCCGGTATTCAGGCGTAAGCACGAGACGGCGCTGCTTCTCGGTGATGATGGCCCCCGGCAGAATGCAGTTTGCGCGGATGTTGTGCTTGCCGACTTCATGCGCCAGAGTGCGCGTCCAGCCGACGATGCCAGCCTTGGCCGTGACGTAAACGGGCACGCTCACCGATGGGATAAGCCACGCGATAGAGCTCATGTTGATGATTGACGCCGCCGCGGACTGCTTCAGTGCAGGCAGAGCAGCCTGGGTTATGAAGAACTGGTGGCGCAGGTTGACGGCCATCAGGCGATCCCATAACTCCGGGGTAACTTCTTCAATGCTGTGGCGTTGATCGTTGCCGGCATTGTTGACCAGCACATCCAGTCCGCCCATGAGATGGATCACCTGCTCGACTGCTTCCTGGGTCGTGACTACATCCGTGAGGTCGCAGTGGCGATAGATGGGCGCCTCATGGCCTTCGGCAGCTAGATGAGTGGCCAACTGCTGTGCCGGGTGGTCCTGAATATCGAAGAACGCCACCTGCGCACCCTGCTCAACGAAACGGGTCACAAAGGCTTCGCCAATGCCGGTTGCGCCGCCGGTAATAAGGACCTTGCGGCCTTGCAAGCTGGGATAGTGGGCATACTGCGGATGTCTTATGGTCATCGCTGCCTCATGCGCATCGAGCGCTAATTGCGAGTGAGTCCCTGATTTGCCAATGCGTTGGGAGTGGCGTGGAGCAGTACTCCCAGAGCGACAAGCAGGCCGGCATAGTAAACCCAGGTGCTCAAATTGGACTGCTGTGGTTTGTCTTTGGTGAACAATCGCCAGGTGATGCCGGCAGCTACCAGGAAGAAAATCGCTTCGCCCGAATAGAACCATACGGCGAGCGTGACGGCAAGCAGCGCGGCGCGCTCAACCATGCTGAGGCTGCCGATGGCCTGGCCCCCGTCGAGCACCCAAATGGGAATGAGATTGAGAGTGTTGAGCACGGCTCCGGTGCGAGCCAGCGCCGCCCAGAGCGGATCACCGGTGTGGACGTAAAGCAGGAAGCAGATGGCAGCGGCGATCCAGCCGGCGAGTGGTCCGGCAAGCGAGATTTCGGAGATCTGGCGGCGTGTGACGCCAAGTCCACTCCAGCGAACATAAGCGCCCAGTCCGGGCAGGAAGACGGGCATCTCTGCAGGCAGGCCGCGTCGCTTGATGTCGATGTAGTGACCCAACTCGTGGATCAGTATGCTGACGGAGATCCCAAGGCCATAGCGCCAGCCGAAAAGGCCAACATAAATCGCGATGAAGGCGAAGAAGCTAAACAAGAACTTGAGCTTGAAGATCGCGAGCAGCACGCCTTTGAACTTCAGTAGGAACAAGGCCAGCGGGCCGAGCGGACCAAGCCTCTTGATCCAGGGTCGCGCCGACGCAGCCTGCGGGGCGGACTGGACTTCAGTCCCGGGCGCGGTTTGAGCATGGGCAAGGTCGATGGCCCGGATACGCTCCTGCACCCAGGCGGCTTGCTTGGAGTCGTGCGGCAGCAGGGTAAGCGAATAGGCCCATAGCTCGCGGGCCTGGGGAAAGCTGCCTTTGGATTCGAGGGAGCGGGCGTCCTTCGCGAGCTGGTCGAGGCGCACACTATGGATAAGCGCGTGGCACTGCGGGCAGGCCACGGCTTCGAGCGGCAGGTCAGAGCCGCAATTGGGGCAGTTGCGAACTATGGAATGGGTAATGGTCGACACAGTGCTTCCCTGTCGATCATATCGCTATGCGCTTGCAAGGCTGTAAGGACCGTCTACGGTCAAAGGCTTTGCTGCTGTCATCGTCCAGGCGATGCGAAGGCCTATGAAGAGGATGAACAGGCCGATTGCGCCATGGATTGGGTCTCGGAGCTGGAGAAATGGTGAGGCTATACCCGTCCGCAGGAGGGGGGGCCAGTGACGAGCCAATATGGTGGGGAGGCTGGTAGTGACCTTCGGATTTTGGAGCAGGTGATGAAGAAATATCGGGATCTCCGCGAGTGAGATGGAGGCATATGTGAGCAGGACTGCGGCGATCTGGTAGCGACGGCCTCCGAGACCGTTGGAGCCCTGCTTGATTGCCTTTGCAATGAACCATCCTACGCCCAGGGCCAGGTAGCCCAGATAGAAATTCGTGACAATGGTGAAGGTGGCATACGCTGCAAGAGCCACAATGGCAGCGCCGATTCCCAGCAGCAGGCCGCGCAGGAAGGCGGCGTGACTATCTGTTGGCTGGCCCGCTTGCGCTTGGCGGGCGCAGTTGGCGCAGGCCATCTGGTTGTTGATGCGGTAGTATTCGCCGGAGATGAAGTTCGAACAGATGCGGCACCGCTCGGTTCCGGGGACATGAGCATACTCGGCGGTGGAGAACTGCGGCGTCTCCGAACCCTCATTCGGTGGGGTCACCACAGAGATTCGATCCGGAGTCAGATCTTCAGAATATTGAGACATGGTTGACGCAAGGGTACCACGACTTCGCGCTAGTCATAGAGACGAAGTCTTGGGCGATTTTGGGTATTTACTCGAGAATCAATAGTGCCAGTGCCCTGCGTATGCGGGCCACGCTTCCTCATTCAAATTTCCAGACACGTTGCGAATCGATCCTGGCGGGATCAAGGACAACGTTGAAGCCTGGGGCTGTCGGCAGTGCGACGTGTGCTTGTTCGACAATCATCGGGTCTTTTTCAAAGTGATGGTAGTGCTGCATCTTGAGCACCAGATATTCGCCCATCGGGAAGGTCATGGGCGACTGGCTGAAGATGGTATGCACTGCGGCGCGCAAGCTGTGGCCGTGGGGCAGTACCGGGACGTCGTGAAGCGAGGCGACAGTGCCAATCTTGAGCAGTTCGCTGAGACCGCCACACCACTCTGGGTCGGCTTGGACGACCGAAAGCGCGCCAGCCTGAAGATAACGCTCTACCTCCCAGCGGCCGTAGAAATGCTCACCGGCGGCTACTGGAATAGTTGTGCTGCGATGAATCTCGGCAAAGCTCTCGATCTTTTCCGGATGTGTGACTTCTTCCATCCAGTGCGGGTGATATTGCTCGACCTGATGGGCCCATTCGAGGGCGTAATTCTGGTCCCATCCGCTGTAGGCATCGAACATGAGCTCAGTGTCGTCGCCCAGGGTTTCACGTAGAGTTTTGACCAGCTCGACGTTCTTCTTCATACCTTCAGGACCTGAGCCGGGACCATAGCCCATGAACCACTTCTGATAGCGAAAGCCCTGCGCCTTCAATTCAAGACAGCGCTTGCGCACGGCTTCAGGTTCAAGCGAATAGCCAAGCGCGCTGGCGTACATCTCCACCTTTTCGCGCGAAGGGCCGCCAAGCAAGCGATAGACGGGCACATCGTAAAACTTGCCGCGAAGATCCCAGAGAGTGTTATCGACGGCGCTGATAGCCATCATGAAAAAGCCATCGCGGGAATGGCGATTAGAGCGGTACATCTGGTCCCAGAGAGCTTCACCTGCGAGAGCATCTTTACCAATCAGGAAGCTGCGGAGGTCCTGATAAACCACCATTGCCGGTTCACGCTCGATGGGGCCATAGAGGCCTTCCAGGCCTCCTTGAGTGCGAATGCGCAGATAGATGGCTTCAGTATGGATTTCGGTCTGGCCATCGGGCTTGTCCTCGTAGGGAGCTGGACGATAGGCGTCGTAGACATCGAGAGGATTGACCTGGGCCTGATGGTTGACTCCAGCCTCGCCTGTGTAGTGGCCGTGGAGTTCGAGCAGTTCGACGGATTCGATCTTGAGGGGCGCATTGCCTGCGCCAGTGGAGTGGGATTCTCTAGCGTTCACCGCAGCTGCCGCGGAGGACCACGCGTTAGCTGCAGCGGCAATCGATAGTCCCGAGAAGCTGGAAAGACCAGTGAGGAAGCGACGGCGATTGAACTGGCCTTCGCGCTGGGGTTCAGTCATGCGGAGTTCTCCGGCGTTCTTATTTTCGTGCCTGGCTTGTGGCTTCAAATCTGGCGAGGCAAGTTTAGCTTTTCCAGAGTTATTCGAGGAAATTCGACTACAAAGACACTCAGATGACCAGATGGAAAGTATTCTGCGCTGCGCGTCTCAAGGCTTATACGGGACCTGCCTCATCAAAACTGATCCGGGTCGCAGGCGAAACCGTCTGCGACCCGGATAGTCCTCATGTGTATAGCTTAGAAGAAGAAATGCGGTTGGCATTCCTTCTGGTTGGCTACGCCCGTAAGTACGTTATTGGCTGCGGTAAGGGTGCGGCTGTAGCAGTTCCCTGTCGTGTCCTTGTAGACATAGGTCTGCTTGCTGGTCTGACCTGAGTTGGGCCCGAGCGAGTAACCAGTGGGCGAAGCCACGAATGTTGCCGTGTCCTCGGAAGTTAGCTCGTTGCTTGTGCTCGATCGAAAGATCGGGAAGCCGTCGAGCGTTTCCGTCCCGTTCCGCAGGAAGTTTTGACCAACGGTCGAAACCTGGCCGATATTGCCGTTGGTTTCGACGGTTTCAAGATAGTTGATATTGAACGGATAGGAGACATTCGTCTCTTTCGTGGTGGCGAAGGGGCCTGTCTGCGAGGTGGTCTTCGCGTCTACGGTTGATGTTTGCACCACGCCCTGTCCGAATGTTGTAGCTGTGGAAACGACTGTCTGTTTGTTGCTGAAGTTTACGTTCGCCTGAATCCTGGTGCTGACGCGGCCATGCGATGTATTCACATAACCGGCAATGGTAAAGTCCTGCGAACTGGTAACCGTCGCCTCGCCTCCGCCATTCCCGCTGGAATCGAAGGCGATATTGCTGACCAGGTTCGGGTTTGGGATACTCAGCGTGTTCTCCGTCACTTCGCCAGTTACCTTCTTGCTTCCGTGGTCCTCATAGAGGACAAGGGTCGCGACGGTGCTGAAATATTCGAAGGCGTTGTAGACGGTAACGCCAATGGTGTGCGGTTGCCCGTTGCTGAGGAGCCCGGCAAAGGGCGTAAGGTCTACGCGGTAAGGCAGCAGGTTCAGCGTTTGTATTCCAGGGATCGGAATCCACAGGCCGGGGTCTACTCCGCCGGTGTAGATCCATGGGAAGACGGGGGCTACGCCGGCTTGTGCGCCGTCGATGCTCACGTCAACCTGGCGAAAGGCAGTGTTGCCGCAGTCGCCCACGTCGCTGGCGACGCTGTTCGGCAGGCATAGGAACCATTGCTCCTCTTCGTTCTGGCTCTGCGCGATCACGTCGAGATAGGCGCTCTCGACATTGGCCGGCAAGGTGAAGGTCTGCGTCAGCTCGGGGGTCGAGTTGTTGAGCGCCACGCTGCCGTTTCCGTTGTCCGGCAATGGCAGCACTACGTCGGCCGTCCTGGGAGCGGGATTTCGAAAATTCGCTGGATAGAACTCCAGCTTGAATGTGCCAAAGATGATCGAGTTCAGACCATCTGCTCCGACGATATTGCCGAGGCTCGCATAGCCCGTCTGCGAGGTCTTGAAGAGCGGGCTGTAGTCGGTGAGATCGCGTTCTACATGCCACGTGTCTGTCAGCGTCTGCAGTGGCTCGGCGGTAGTGCCAAAGTAGATGTTGACATCACCGAAGAAGAGTTGTCCCGTGCGGTCGTACTGCACTCCAGGCTGGATGGAGAAGTCTGCGGTCAAGACGACCTTGGCCCATGGTCCTGGGCACTCCGCTGGCGGAGTATATGTGTATCCGGCATTGTTGAAATTCTCAAAGGCCTGGTCGGAGAGCAGCGTTACTACGCAAGGCTTGGTATCCGGACGAGGTATTGTCGGGTCTGCTGTGGCCTCAAGCGACGACCCTATCTGGAACTGGCTGGATGTGTTCGAGGTTTGGCTGCTTTGAGAGTAGAGCGAGCCGGTTGCAACGCAAATTGACGCTGCAACTACAAGACTTCTCCTCAAGGGAGCCGTCAGAAATCCTGATCTCATCGGTGATTTCCTTTCCAGTTGAGTTTTCGGGGTGAGTTTTAGGGTAGGACCTGAACGCGGGCAGGATACCATGCGCACCGGTACAAGCGAAGCTTTGCATTTTCGCAGGGTGAACGAAGAGATTATTGGGCGAGGCGGCTACGTTGCGGGATACGCGGGGTCGGCCTTGATTTGCTCAATTTGGAGGGTGTGGCGGACTGTGTGCTGGCCGACCACTACTAGCCACTGATAGCAGTCGAGGTCGCCGAAGGCTATGTGGGCGAAGAAGTGATCGCGCAGTGGGGCCTGGGTTACGGCGGCGAATGCGAGGGTCTGTGCGCGGGCTTTGCGTAGTTCTGCGACCAGTTCGGTTGTGTCGGGCCACTTGCCTGTTGGGCGGACAGATTCGCGGGCGTTGAATTTGACACCTCGCGCGTTCGCCAGCCCTAAGACCAAAGGCTCTTTAGCGGCGGCGAGCGACTTCTTTTCTGGCTCTGCCTGTTGGGCCATCACTTTTGCGATCACACCGGTGATGAAATGCTCGAAGAGGACTAGATGCTCGACGTTCTCGGCGATCGACCATCGCTCGGGTGTTTCGCGGAAGATCCACTGCGCGGGCGTAAGGCCGCCGATGAGCTTGAGCAGGCGCGCTTCGCTTGAGGCTAGCTGATCCAAGACGAGTTGCCGCTCGTGGGTTTCCATCTTCGAAGTATTGCATTATTTCGGAAAGCCGAGGCTTGGTGGGAGAGTTGCGCGACAGACGAAAGCCTTGATGAAACAGCGTTGGGCGGAGAAAAGACAGGTAAAAGGGGGGTACCCTGTTTTTGAACCTAAGACCAACAGTACAAAAAGGTTAAGGTCGTTTTTTGGCCCGCTTAGCCGTGTTTAAGGGGCGTTTTTGTGCGCATTTGAATCGCTCATGCTGCCTGTACAGGCGGCATGAACAGGGCTGGGACGGGCATAGGTTTGGCGCTCTTTTTCTATTATGCGCTTTTGTTGGGTAATTCCACGCAAATGGGCCGTGGCGACGGCACCACTCTACGAGACGGCTTCAATGCAGCGCTTCAATCCTTGATCGAAGGTGAGAATGGACCAGCGACGTTGACGGGCGACGGCGCACAACAGGATATCTACAGCGCCGCATTGGACGCCATTGCTGCGGCACAGGTTGAACAAGCGAGCCGCTTCTTCATGATCGGAGGTGGTCAGCGGTTCGTCTGGGAAAGATCGCAGGACGCCGCGCAGCTTTTCGTACTGGACCGGCTCTTTGATGCCGGAGAGAATTTCCTGGCGGATTGGGCCCAGGATGGTTGCACGACCGTCGCGGATCGCCTCGGTGAGAGCCGCGACCATCTGCTGCTCTTCACTGCTGAGGGTGGCCGCGGGCTTGCGGCGCAGGACGAGCGACCAGACGCAGGCGTCGATTAAAAGCTTCACGCTTCGATCTCGATCTTGTCCAGCTGGCGATTCTTCTTGTAGTCGTAATCTTCGAAGTAGTCGATAGTGCCGAAGAGGTCGAGGATTTCGAGCTGTTTGCGGCGCTGGATGTATTCTTCGAGGGCGGCGGTGACGGCGGCCTTTTTGGTCACGTGGTGGCCGATCTGGCGAGCTTCTTCAATCAGGGTGTCATCGATTGCTAGATTGGTGGCCACGGTCGCGAGTCCTCTATGTGTAGTATCCCACACATATCGGTGTGTGAAGAGCTGAATGCTGAAAAAAGATCGTAAGCGGGAGAAACGGCAATGACGAGAGACGAAGCTTGGAATCTGGCCAACCACTGGGTAGCGGCCTGGAACAGTCATGATCTGGATTTGATCTTGACGCACTATGAGGAATCACTTGAGTTGACTTCGCCAGCCGCTGCACGGTTGCTGGGGACGTCCGATGGCAGGGTGGTTGGAAAGGCGAACTTGAGAGCTTACTTTCAGCGAGGGCTGGAGGCTTACCCGGAACTCCACTTTCGGCTTGAGGATGTGCTCTCGGGTGTCAACAGCGTGGTGCTTTACTACACCAATCAAAAGGGGACACATACGGCAGAGTTCATGGAGCTGTCAGCGACGGGAAAAGTGGCTCGGGTGGTGGCGAACTATAGTGCCTAACCGGTAGGCTGTCCCTTCGCGGCAAAGTGCCTCGCCCTCGGCGCGATGAAGCTGCGTCAAGAATGGGTATCCCGCGTTCAAATAGTTAGTGGCGCTTTGAAATTGAGCGCGACTATACTCCGGAACATGAGCGCGGACGAGACCGGAACGGATAAACGCGAAACTTCAGGAAGGTTGGCTGAGCTGAAGAAAACGGTAGCCAACGGAAAGACTTTCGCTGATGTTTTTGATCAAGTGCTCAGCCAACCTATCAGGTGGCTGGCGCTGCTTGGTTTTCTGGCGGCTTTGTGCGGCCTCGTGATCTTAGTTATGTTCGTCTTTACGCGCCTGTTTGCGGTTGAGCCATCGGAGTTTCAGCTAGGTGGCACTAATTCCCACATTCTCTTCGCGAAAGAGCAACATCAAGGCGGCGACAGAGAGTACGTAGCCATAGTTAATCCGCAAGGATGGCAGGCTACTGCGATCCCTGTTAACTCGGGTGAGCGTGTCTCCTTCGTTGCCGGGGGTAAGATTTGTCTCGATCTAAATGAAATCTCGGAGATGGTGCGCAAGAAGAAGAGCTACGAAGACGAATGGGAAAAGAAGGAAGGATTGCGAGAAAACGATCCAACCGACAAACGTGTCCCTGAAGATTTCTTCACGGAGGAGGAGAAGAAGTCTCTGACCGTGGGCCGGCGCTGGGTAGATCCTGACGGATATGATCTCAATGTCTTCGAGCCCAGATTCCGAGGACGCCGCGATCGATACTTACTGCCGGATAAGCAGGCCGGCGGACTCGTTGGAGGGGTTTCACAAGAGTCAATCGAACCGGAGCGGTCTGACGCTTTCTTTATTGGACGAAAGGCCGAATACACTGCCACAAAGGATGGAACACTTTGGCTTACGGTCAATGATGTTCAATACTCCGATCCGAACAATAAATATCTTTTTTATAA
>Ga0302325_10006961_pt1 | contig 25230 bp, 23 predicted proteins | sample Palsa_T0_2_FD_201948 | JGI IMG/M metagenome (GOLD analysis project Ga0302325, IMG submission 201948) | Peat permafrost microbial communities from Stordalen Mire near Abisko, Sweden - Palsa_T0_2 | ecosystem: Environmental > Terrestrial > Soil > Palsa > Peat permafrost | place: Sweden: Abisko... | reverse complement strand
CCTCCAAGGGCATCGGCGGCAAGCCGGCCGCCAAGGCGCTGGACCGGGCGGGCATCGAGACGAACTACAACACGGTGCCATTCGACCAGCGCAAGCCGTTCGACCCCTCCGGCCTCAGGATCGGCACCCCGGCCATCACCACCCGCGGCCTGCGCGAGGAGCACATGGAGCCGATCGCCGCCTGGATGGACGAGGCGATCACCGCCGCCGCCAAGGACGACGAGGCCGTGCTCGAGCGCATCGCCGCCGAGGTTCGCGAGCTGCTGGCGTCCTACCCCATCCCCGGCTGGGACGGGCGCGACCCGCGGGACCCCTAGCCGACCCGGATCCGGCGCTCGGGTGGCTCCCGGGGCCCCAGGACCGGCTGGCCGCCGCGCACGCCCTGGTAGGCGCGGTCCCAGGGCCAGCGCCCGCGCTTATCCGCGTGCACCAGCTGTAGTCCGGCGATGCGCTGGCCATAGAGCTCGACCGCCACGTTCAGGTGCGCCCACGGCGCGGTGACCTGGACGATCTCGACGAGCGGGCCGTCGGTCAGGGCTGCCTGCGTTCCCGGGGCGGGCACGTCCGCGTGCAGCAGGTGCGCGGCCACGCCATTGAGGACCCCGGTGGCCCGGGTCAGCCCCATGCCGGTGATGACGAGCTCGGGCCGCCGGTGCGGGGTGAGCCCGACGGTGTAGGCCCAGGGCGGATGGATGCCGTCGCGTTCCACGCCCTGCACGGCCCAGCCGTACGTGTTGATCAGCTGCCGCATGTGGTCGAGGTAGTCGCGCTCGGTGGCGCCCGGACGGTTACACATCCAGCACATAGCTGCCTCCTCGGGGTGGCCGGACTACCACCACTATGCCGAAGACCACTGACATTTCTGGATTGCCCCAGGTCAGCTGGAAAAGATTATTTGCATCCCTGTTCGAATGAATCTATATTCGATAAAAGGTGCCAGGTCCGGGTTGGTGCCGATCACGGATAGTACTGCCTGTCTTCCCCCAAGCGGCAGCGACGAGCGGGGTTCCGCGGCGGGCAGGGAGGCGGCAGCGGCATGAACATGGTGTACGGCGAGCCTGTCCACGTTCAGGCCAGGGATGACGGCAGGCCGTGCCGGTTCGTCTGGCGGAGCCGCCTGTACACCGTGGGCGCAATCCTCGAGCACTGGGTCGTCAACCATGAGTGGTGGCGAGATCCCGAGGCTGAACGTGGTCAGCCCGAGCTCGAGTTCTGGCGGGTCGAGGCATCTCCCGGGCCGGCCATGACGGCCGGGGTCTACGAACTGCGCCGGGAAGCCGACACCGGCAGCTGGACCCTGCGTCGCGGCTTTGACTGAAGGACGCGCTAGGCCGTGCCCTGCAGGTGCTCGATGTACCGCGACGCCGAGCGCTGTACCGTTTCCCACGCGCCCGAACGCAGCACCGGAGTCCACCACCCGCCGTAGATCCGGTCGAACGTATAGGGCCGCACCGCGTCGGCGACGCCCTGCACGGCGTCGGCGGACAGCGGCAGCCGGTTCGGCGCGGACCAGACGAACGTCACCCGGTCCTCGCCCGGCGTCACGATGATCGTGTCCCCGCTGAGCAGCACCCCGCGGCCGTCCGCGCCGCCGGCCCAGTGCACGACCGCGCTGCCGGGAAAATGCCCGCCGCACTGCACCAGCGTCAACCCGGGCAGCACGCCGAGCGTCCCGGACCAGGTCCGCACCCGCGCCTTCGCGCCGGGCCGGAGCCAGGCCGCGTCAACGTCCGGGACGCAGATCTCCGCGCCGAACGCGCGCGCCCACTCGTTGATCGCGCCGTGGAAGTGCGGGTGGCTGGCGGTCACGAAGTCCAGCCCGCCCCGCTCGCGGACCGCCGCCACCGCCGCGGCATCGATGAACCCGGACGGGTCCCACAGCAGGTTGCCCTCCGGGGTATGCACCAGCAGCGAACGCTGCCCGATGGCGAACGGCGGTTCCGCGCCGATCCCGGTCAGCCCGGGTTCGACCGCCCGTACGTCGCAGGCGTGCCCGGCCGCCTCGAGCTCGGCCAGCGTGGTCCACCGCTGGCCGCCAGGCGGCAGCCACTGCCGCTCGTCCGCGCACACCGCGCACACCGGCGGCTGCGGCCCGGGAAAATGGTTACCGCAGGTGGCGCACACGAAAGTTGCCATGGACAAACACCACCGCCCGTTCGGGAAATGAAAAGCTCATTTTACCGAACGGGCCGTGGTGACACCCCTCGCCAGCTGCCTTGCGGTCCTTACCCGGCCGTCGGCGAGCGCCACTTCACGGTGGGCCGGAGCGCCTCAAGGCGGACCCGGTGGGCGTACCGCTTGGTGATCTCAAACAGCGACTCGATCAGCGTGTCGGACAGCAGGTGCGGCTCGAGGCCGAGCTCGACCAGCTTGGTGTGCTTGACGTTGTAGTAGTGCTCGGGCAGCTCGACCCGGGGGTTGTCCAGGTGCTCGATCGTCACGTCCTCCGGGCTGGCCGCCTTGACCGTCTCGGCGATCTGGGCCACCGACATCGACTCGGTCATCTGGTTGAACACCCGGAACTCACCCCGGTTGGCCGGGGTCTCGCACGCCAGCTGGACACAGCGGACGGTGTCCCTGATGTCGATGATGCCCCGGGTCTGGTTCCCGCCGCCGTAGACCGTCAGCGGGTGCCCGATGACCGACTGGATGGTGAAGCGGTTCAGCACGGTGCCGAACACCGCGTCGTAGTCGAACCGGGTCGCCAGCCGCTCGTCCCGCGCCGTCTCCGGCGTGGACTGGCCGTAGACCACGCCCTGGTTCAGGTCGGTGGCCCGCAGGTCCCAGATCCGGCAGGCGAACTCGATGTTGTGGCTGTCGTGCACCTTGGACAGGTGGTAGAACGAGCCCGGCCGCTTGGGGAACAGCACCCGGTCGGTCCGGCCGTTGTGCTCAAGCTCCAGCCAGCCCTCTTCGATGTCGATGTTCGGCGTGCCGTACTCGCCCATCGTGCCCAGCTTGACCAGGTGGATGTCCGGGTTGGTCTCGGCGATCGCGTACAGCAGGTTCAGGTTCCCCACGACGTTGTTCTGCTGGGTGTACACCGCGTGCGCCCGGTCGATCATCGAGTACGGCGCGGCCCGCTGCTCGGCGAAGTGGACCACGGCGTCCGGCTCGAAGTCCCGGACGATGTGGTACGTGAAGATCGCGTCGGTCAGGTCGCCGACGTACAGCCCGATCTTCTTGCCGGTCAGCTCCTGCCAGACCGCGATCCGAGTCTGCAGCGGCTCGATCGGGACCAGCGATTCGACCCCGAGCTCGTTGTCATAGTGCCTGCGGACGAAATTGTCGGCCACGGCCACCTCATGGCCCGCCTCCGACAGGTGCAGCGCCGTGGGCCACCCGAGATACCCGTCCCCGCCCAACACCAAGATTCTCATGCTCGGCTCCTACCGTTTCCGTCGGTCAGATTGGATTGACTTTGCGCGCCGTTGTGCGGGGTACCGCACGGGGCGGGTAACGTGCTCTGAGTGCGGTACCGAAACACCCTCCTCGCCAGGTCGCGTGGTGCGGCTTCGCCGGGGTAGCTTAACCGGCCTGCGGTTTCCGCACTGTATAACTGCCCTTTGTTGCATGGTCGGCTCGCTCACCTAGGACATCCATGGCTCTGGTAACCAATCGGCTCGGCAGCTCCCTGGCCAGTAAGGCCCGCAGCAAGCTCGGCATCAACTTCGGCCGTTTCGCGGTCGCGGCCCTCGCGTCGTTCATCACGACCGAGGTGGTGCTTTCCATCTGCGCCGGGCCGCTGAAGCTGACCGCCACCTGGGCCACCCTGATCGCCTGGTTCTCCGGTGCCGTGGTGAGCTACGTGCTCAGCCGCTGGGCGTGGAAGCGGAAGGGCCGTCCGAACCTGCTGCGCGAGACCCTGCCGTTCTGGATCGTCTCGGCGATGGTCATCGTCGTCCTGACGCTGGCCACCAAGTTCGGCTACCACTCCTCGGGCTGGCTGCACCTGCACGGCGTCAAGCGCGTGCTGTACATCGACGCGGTAGCCGGCGTGGCCAACGTCGGCACGTTCGTGCTGCGGTTCCTGTTCTTCCACTACGTCCTCTTCGCCGGATCCGCGGGCAAGGCCGGGCCCGATGCCGCCGAGGAGGCGCTCGTCTCCACCGACCCAGGCCCCGAGCCGTTCGCCCGGGCCGCGGACCCGACCGGGCCGATGCGCTCGGTCTCGCCCGCGGACCCGGCGGATCCCGCGCGCTGACGCTCGCGCCACCAGGTGCCGTAGGCGACCCGCGCGAAGCGCACCCCGTAGAAGAAGTTGTTCACGCCCGGAATGTGCAGCCGGTAGAGCGGGTTCTGGCCCTTCTTGCTCTCACCCACCCGCCGTCGGTGGATGGTCGCGGGTACCTCGGCCACCTTGTAGCCGTGGGTGATGACCCCGATCAGCAGCTCGGACGCCTGGTACTGGGGTTGGGTAAGGGAGACGGCGCCGGTCACCTCGGCGCGCATGGCCCGCAGCCCGAAGGTGGTGTCGCTGATCTTCTGCCCGGTCAGCATGCTGATCGTGCCGGCAAAGAACCGGACGCCGGTCCGCCGGATCATGTCCTTGGTCTCCTGGCTGCCGAGCCGCCGGGAACCCGTGACGAAGTCCGCCTCGCCGGCTACGACCGGCGCCAGCACCCGCTCGATCTCGGCCGGGTTGTACTGGCCGTCCGCGTCGGTGGTCACGATGTAGTCGGCGCCGCCCTCGCGGGCCAGCCGGTAGCCGAGCCGCAGCGCAGCCCCCTGGCCGCGGTTGACCGGCACGTCGCAGACCATGGCGCCGGCCGCCCGGGCCTCCGCTACGGTGCCGTCGGCGCAGCCGTCGGCGACCACGACGGTCACCGTGGCCAGCCCGCAGACCTCGCCGGGCAGGGCCTCGATGACCGGGCCGATGGCGCCTGCCTCGTTGTAGGCGGCGATCACGATCACGACCGGGGCCAGCCGGGCGGCGCGGTCGCCGTAGCCTTGCACGAACGCCCTGACCGCGGCGTCGTCGACCACCTGGTCCTCCGGGTTGCCGTACGCCATGCGTGCTCCGTTCAGCATCGAGAAATATCTGTCACACGTTGTTTACACGCCAGGCCAGGTCGCAACGCGCCAGGTCGTGGTTACTTCGGCACGATGTCCGCCTGCTCGCGGACGGCTTGAATCGCCATAGCGGTTTTACCGGTTGCCGTCCAGTTCACGCTACCCGGATGCGCTTAGAGTTCGCTGATGAATGGCTGGCAACGGCCGGCCCGCAGGCCAACCGGGCCAGTGTACCTGCGGTAAGCGGATCCCGTCCTTCACCCGCGCCGGCCGTCGTGGCGCGGCGGTCACCGTTCTGGCCAACTTCGATCCCGGGCTGGTGGACATGCATACCCTGGTCGTGGCCGGCTCGTCCCGCACCCGGGTGCAGGGCGGCCGGATGGTGACCCCACGGGACTACCAGTGGGCCCCTTAGAGGTGAGGAAATGAGCGAGGTCGATCCCATCGAGGCCGAGTCGTACCGCATCTTGCGCTCCCGGATCGACCTGAGCGACCGGCCCCCGCTGACCCGGGCCGTGACGGAGCGCATCCTCCAGGCGACCGCCGACTTCGACTACGTCACCGACCTGGTGTGCGACGAAGCGGCGCTGGCCGCCGGGGTGGTGGCGCTGCAACGCGATGCCCGCGTCATCGCGGACGTGGCCATGGTCGCGTCCGGCATCACCGCGTACCCGGTGATCTGCAAGATAGGCGACTCGATTGCGGCCAGGCTGGCGCGCAGCGCGAACCTCGCGCTCAGCGCGGCCGCGGTCCGGATGGCGTTCGGTGAGGCCGGACCGGGCGGGATCTGGCTGGTCGGCTGCGCGCCGACGGCGCTGATCGAGATCATGAGCAGGCAAGTGGAGCCCGCGCTGGTGATCGGCGTGCCGGCCGGGTTCGTCGGCGCGGCCGCGGCCAAGGACGAGCTGCGGGCCAGCGGCCTGCCGGCCCTGACCAACGTCTCGGAGAAGGGCGGTTCGGCGGTAGCCGTCGCGGCGTTCGAGGCCCTGCTGCGGATCGCCAGGGCCCCCGCGGACCCCGCAGACCCCGCGGACCCCGCTCAATGAGCCCGCCGCTGCCCGGTGACCCCCAGCGGGACCCGGGTTACCCGGCCGAGCAGCGGGACGCCGTGTACCGGGTGATCGCGGAGCGCCGGGACGTCCGCCGCGGCTTCCGGCCGGATCCGGTCCCCGCCGACGTGCTCGGCCGGGTGCTCACCGCGGCGCACCAGGCGCCATCTGTCGGACTCTCCCAGCCGTGGGACTTCATCGTGATCACCGACCGGGCCCGGCGGGAGCGGATCGCGGCGCTGGCCGCCAGGTGCCGCGAAGAGTTCGCGGCCGACCTGCCCGGCGCGCGCGCTCGCGCCTTCGATGCGCTGAAGATCTCCTCGATCCTCGACACGCCGGTCAACATCGTGGTCAGCTGTGACCGCACCCGCGGCGGCCGCCACACCCTGGGTCGGCGTACCCAGCCGCAGACCGCGGATTTCTCCAGCGTGCTCGCGGTGGCGAACCTGTGGCTGGCGGCCCGGGCGGAAGGACTCGGGGTCGGCTGGGTGAGCTTCTTCGACGAGCGTGAACTCGCGGCCGAGCTCGGACTCCCCGCCCATCTGGGCGTCATCGCCTATCTCTGCGTGGGTTATGTCAGCCAGTTCGCGCCGGAACCAGAACTCGCCGCCGCCGGCTGGGCGCGTCGCCGGCCGGTGTCCTGGGCGGTGCACGCCGGGGAGTACGGCCGCCGCGGATTGCCCGGAACCGAGCCGGTGGACCCCCTGGCCGAAGTGATCGCCGCGATCGCCCCGCCCGACGCCGGCGCGATGGCCGCCGCGCGCGAACGGCAGGACCGGATGACCAAGCCGCGCGGCTCGCTGGGCGAGCTCGAAGAGGTCTCCGTCCGGTTGGCCGGCCTGGCCGGCTGCTGCCCGCCGCCGCTGCCCGAGCCGGCCTGCGTGGCGGTGTTCGCGGCCGACCACGGCGTGCACGCGCAAGGGGTCAGTCCCTGGCCGCAGGAGGTGACCGCTCAGATGGTCGCCAACTTCCTGGCCGGCGGGGCCGTCGTCAACGCGTTCGCGGCCCAGGCCGGCGCCGAGGTCACCATCGTCGATATCGGGGTGGCCGCCGAGCTTGAACCGGTACCCGGGCTGCTGCCCAGGAAGATCGGGCCGGGGACCGCGGACTTCACCGAAGGTCCCGCGATGACTCGCGACCAGGCCATAGCGGCGCTGACGGCCGGCATCGAGATCGCCAGGGACCTGGTCGCCGCGGGCAACCGGTGCCTGGTCACCGGCGACATGGGGATCGCCAACACCACCGCGTCCGCGGCACTGATCTGCGCCTTCACCGGCGCCGACCCGGTCGAGGCGACCGGCCGCGGCACCGGGATCGACGCCGCCATGTACGCGCGGAAGATCGAGGTCGTCTGCCGCGGCCTGGCCCGGCACCGGCCCGACCCGGCCGACCCGGTGGGGGTCATCGCGGCGTTCGGCGGCTTCGAACACGCCGCGCTGGCCGGGTTCATCCTGGGCGCGGCCGCCCTGCGGGTGCCGGTGATCCTGGACGGCGTCATCGCGGGCGCCGCCGCCCTCGCCGCGGCCGCCCTGGCCCCCGACGCCATCGCGGCCTGCTTCGCGGGCCACCGCAGCGCCGAACCGGGACATGCGGTTACCCTTAGCTACCTAGGCCTACGCCCGCTAGTCGACCTGGGCCTGCGCCTAGGCGAAGGCACCGGCGCCGTCTTGGCCCTGCCCCTGGTGCAGAGCGCCGCCCGCGCCCTGCGCGACGTCGCCACCTTCGACTCCGCAGGAGTAGCCGACAAGACGTAGCCCCGTAAGGAGTTACAGATGGATCCGTACCTGCTGGGACTTCGCTTGCGGGACCGCCGCGTCGTCGTCGTCGGCGGGGGAGCGGTGGCCTCCCGCCGGATCCCGGCCTTGCTGGACGCGGGCGCGGAGATACTCCTGGTGTCCCCGAAGGCGACAGCCTCGCTGGAGGACCTGGCCGCGGCGGGACGGATCCGCTGGGCCGCGCGGGGATACTCACCTGGCGCCTGCGCCGGCGCCTGGCTGGTGTGCGCGTGCACGGACTCGCCCGCGGTGAACCAGGCCGTCGCCGCGGCGGCCGAAGCGCAGCAGACCTGGTGCGTGCGCGCCGACGACGCCGAGGCGTCGGCGGCCTGGACGCCCGCCTCGGGCCAGGCGGGTGACGTCCGGATCGGCGTGCTCAGCGGTGACCCGCGGCACAGCGCGGCGATCAGGGACGCGGTGCTGGCCGGCCTGCGTTCGGGCCAGCTCAGTGCCCGGCACGAACGCGGCCGCCGCGCCGGAGTGGCGATCATCGGCGGCGGGCCCGGCGATCCCGGGCTGATCACGGTGCGCGGGCGGCAGCTCCTCGCCGAGGCCGACGTGGTGCTCACCGACCGGCTGGCCCCCCGCGTGCTCCTCGACGAGCTGCGCGATGACGTCGAGATCATCGACGCGAGCAAGATTCCCTACGGCCGGGCCATGGCCCAGGAACACATCAACTCGGCGCTGATCAGCCACGCCCGCGCGGGTCGTTTCGTGGCCAGGCTCAAGGGCGGCGACCCGTTTGTCTTCGGCCGGGGCGCCGAGGAAGTCCTGGCGTGCCTGCGGGCGGGCGTACCCGTCACCGTCGTGCCCGGCGTCACCAGCGCCGTGGCTGTGCCCGCTAGCGCCTGGGTACCGGTCACCCACCGAGGCGTGGCCCAGGATTTTCACGTCGTGTCGGTCCACGTTCCGCCCGGTGACAAACGATCCACCGTCAACTGGGAGCTCATGGGCGGCAGTTCGGGGACCTTGGTGCTGCTGATGGCGGTGGAGCGGATCGGCGCGGTGGCGGACGAACTATTGCGACACGGGCGCAGCGCGGGTACTCCCGTTTCGGTAATCGCAGACGGTACTCTTCCCACGCAGCGCACAATTACTTCAACGCTGGATCAAGTGGAAAGCGTCGTGACACAGGAGGGTATCCGGCCGCCCGCGATCGTCGTGGTAGGCGACGTCGTGAGCATCGCCGCGGAAATTACGGAACTTATGCGCGATGTAACCGCCTGACGAAGAGGATAAACTCCGCGTGCTAGGCGATCGACCCGGAACACGCGCCAGGCCCCGACCCGCCCGGGAGCTTGAGAGATGCAGGCCGGGGTGAAGGGCTTGAGGAGGCCGTTCGTACGATGGAAGGTCAGGGCGTGGCACCGTCATCGGCGCCCGCGGCCGGTAGCCCAGACGAGTCCGGTGCGGATGCTGTTGTGGCTGCTGAGTCTGAAGGCCCTGGCGAGAGCAGGATGACTAGCGATGTTGCCGATAGTGGTGCGAATCACGGGGAAAGCGGGAATGACCGTGACGTGAGGGTAGTCCCAGGTCACTCAGCGGCGTCCCCTCAGGACGCCGAGGATACGTCGGCCCAAAATGACAGCCCGCCGCCACCGCCCGGCCCCGATCAGGCCCAACTCGGAGCCGCAGAGCCTGATGCTGAGGACGCCGCCCCCGCCCAGCCTCACGTCAGGGTGGACGCGCGGTTGCTCGAAGCTGCCCTGCTCAACCTCAGGAAGAGGATCGCCGCGGTCCCCCTCGTCTTCGAGATTTCCGGTGCCGCCGAGGTCAAGACCGAACGCGCCAAGCTCCTCAGCCAGATCGATGATTACCTGCTGCCCCGGGTGCGCCGGTCCGCGGCCCCCGTCCTGGTGGCCCTGGTCGGCTCCACCGGGGCCGGAAAGTCGACGCTGGTGAACAGCATCGTCGGCGCGCAGGTCAGCGCGACGGGGGTGCGCCGCCCGACCACGAACAGCCCGGTGCTGGCCTGCCATCCCGACGAGATCGACTGGTTCGCCGAGAACAACTTCCTGCCCACGCTGCCGCGGGTCCGGCAGGAGGGGCTGGCCCGGCCCGGCCGGGACGGCCTCCTCGTTCTCGCCGCGAGCGAGGGCATGCCCAGGGGTATCGCCCTGCTGGACACGCCGGACATCGACTCAGTGGTACAGGCGCACCACGAGTTTGCCTACCAGTTCCTGGACGCCTCGGATCTGTGGCTGTTCATGACCAGCGCCAGCCGGTATGCCGACGGGCCGGTCTGGGAGGTCCTGCAGCACGCGCGGGACCGGAAGGCCGCGCTCGGCGTGGTCATGTCCCGGGTACCAGGGCAGTACCGGGCCGAACTCGTCAAGCACTTCACGGCCATGCTCGACGCGAACGGGATCGACGCCGCGGACCGCTTCGTCATACCAGAGGTCCCGCTCATCGACGGGATGCTCCCGCCCGACGCCTACCAGCCGATCCGCGACTGGCTCGCCGATACCGCCGTCCGGGCCGACCGCCGGGTGGCGGTCCTCACCCAGACGATGTCGGGTGTGCTCGACACGTTCAAGACCAGGGTTCCGGCCATCGCCGCGCACGTCGAGGCGCAGGTCGTGCTCCGCGCGGAGTTGCGGCGCGCCGCCGAGACGGCCTACCAGGGCGCGTTCGCCGAGGCTGGCGGCGGCCTGCGGGACGGCACGCTGCTGCGTGGCGAGGTGATCGCGCGGTGGGAGGACGGCCTGGCCGGCGGGGACCTGCGGCCGCGCCGCGGCGTCAAGGCACCAAACAAGAAGGGCAGGCGGGCGCGGCGCGGGCCGTCGCGGACCGCGGCGCTCAATTCCTCGCTTCGTTCGGCCCTGGAGTCGTTCATCGTGTCGCTGGCCGACCGCGCCGCCGAGCAGGTCCACGACACCTGGCGCGGCGACCCGGCCGGTGCCGTGCTGCTGGCCGCCGCCGCCGCGGAGCGGGCCCGGGACGTGCGCGCGAAGCAGGTGTTCGAATCGGTCTTCGGGCCGGGCGGACAGAGCGGCCAGGCCGACTCGGCTGACGCCGACCTCGCGGCCGCGGACGCGATCACGGCCGCCGACGCGGCCCAGACCGCCGTGTTCAGCCGGTCCTCACCGGATCTGGCGGTGCGGGCAGCCCGCGCGGTCGGGGCGTGGCAGGACCAACTGACCAGGCTGGTGGAAGCGGGGGACACCAGGCGGATCTCCTTTGACACCGACGCGCTCAGCCTGGTGGTCCTGCTGGCGATGCTCGGCGAGGACGCACCCCAAGCCGCCAGCATCTACACCGAGCCGCGGCAGATCCTGACCCCGGTGTTCGGCGCGGCGACGCTGACCGAGATCATGGCTAAGGCTCGCGCCGACCTGCTCGACCGGGTCCGGCTGCTGCTCGACGAGGAACTGGTCAGGTTTGTTGAGGTGATCGACGCGGCCGGTCCCTGCGACGATGTCGCGGCGGTCCGGGTCTACCAGGCGGAATTCTCGCTCGAGGCGGTTAGGTGACATCGAACACGGTCGGGATAGCCGGACTGCCGAGTGCGCGGCTTTCCGCCCGGCTGACCTCGCTCACCGAGCTAACCAAGATCGGTTTCGCCCGGACCGACGGGTTCAACACCGAACTCCTCACCGAGGCGGAACTGCTGCTGCGACGGTCGGGCGAGCGGATGCGGATGTCCGCGTCGCACACCGTGGTGGCCCTGGCGGGAGGGACCGGCAGCGGCAAGTCCACGCTGTTCAACGCCCTGTCCGGGGCAAGTTTTTCGCCAGCCGGCGTGACCCGGCCCACCACCAAGCACTCGCACGCGTGCGTGTGGGGCATGGAGGGGGCCGCCCCGCTGCTCGACTGGCTCGGCGTCCAGCGCCGTCACCGGTACGCCCGGGCGAGTGCCCTGGATGAGGGTGAGGCGACGCTGAACGGGCTGCTCCTACTCGATCTGCCCGATCACGACTCCGTGGTCAGCGGGTCAGCGGCCATGGTCGATCGCCTGGTCAAGATGGCGGACATGCTGGTCTGGGTGCTTGACCCGCTGAAGTACGCGGATGCGTCGGTGCACCGGCGCTACCTGGTGCCGTTGGCCGGGCATACCGCGGTGATGTCGGTCGTGCTGAACAAGGCGGACACGCTACCGGCTGATCAGGCCGCCGACTGCGAGTCGGACCTGCGCCGGCTGCTCGAGGCGGAAGGCCTGACCGAGACTCAGGTGCTCGTCACCTCCGCGACCACCGGCGCCGGCCTGGGCGAACTGCGCCGCGTGCTGGCCGGGGCCGTGGCGGCCCGGCACGCCGTGACCGACCGGATCGAGGCGGACGTCGACGCCCTGCTCGAGCGGTTCGCCGTATACGCCGGGGATCGTGTACCCGGCTGGCAGCCGCCGGAAGCGCCCGCCCGGGCGATCGTTGCCGCACCGACGCCCCCCTCCCCCGAGGGTGACCCGGGCAACGGCAACGGGCACCCCGACCCGGAAGCTCCGGTCACCGCCGTCAGCGACTGGCAGCCATGGCAGGCGGCCGCGGCGCCCGCGCTCCCGCCTTTCGCCGCCGAGCCACCCTGGGAAGACGCGACGCCCGATAGCGACAGCGCGGTCAACGACGCCGAAGATCCCGCCAGCTACGTTCCGGCAGGTCCTGCGGGGGCGCTCACCGCCGCCTTCGCGAAAGCCGCGGGAGTGGCGGCGGTGACCGAGACGCTGAACGGCTTGCGTGAGCGTAGTGCCGCCGGCTACATCGGCTGGCCGCCCGCGCGGCTGAGCGCGCGCCTGCGAGGCCGGACACCTAGGCCGCTGGCCGCGGACCCGGCCGCTGCGCCGCAGGCACAGCGGGCCGACATCGACAACGCGATTACGGTATTCGCCGGCGAGGTGGGCGGCACGCTGCCGGAGCCGTGGTCGCGGACCGTGCTGGCGGCCGCGCGGTCCCGGGCGGATGAGGCCCAGGCCGCTCTCGGTGCAGCCGTCGTCCAGGGGCTGCCGCCGCGGGCCAAGGTGACCGGGTGGTGGCGGCTGATCGCGCTCGCGCAGTGGCTGCTCATGCTGCTGACGCTGGCGGGCCTGGTCTGGATCGCGCTCATCCTCGGCGAGTCCCAGCACAAGCCGACGTCGCTGGTCAGCAACGTGTCCCTGGCGCCATGGCTCGGGGTCATGGTCGCGGCGCTGCTGTTGCTGGGCTGGCTGATCTCGTCGTGGTGCCAGAACATGGTGGTGCTGGCCGCGGATCGGGAGCGTGACCTGGCCGTCCACGCCATCTTGGCCCAGATCGCCGCGGTCGCCAGCGACCTGGTTCTGGTCCCGGCCGGCCGTGAACTCGCCGACTACGAGCGCTTCCGCGTCGAGCTCGCTGCCGCCCGCGGCCCGCTGTCCCGCACCGGCTGATCCCCGCCCTCAGCCGCACGCCGCGCGTGTCGGCCCGGCTCCGCCGGGCCGCAGGTGGTTGGGTCCGTTGACGCGGGACCGCAGGTACTCACCCGGGGTGACGCCGGCGAGGTCCCGGAACTCGTCGGCGAGATGCGGCTGGTCAGCGTAGCCGTGCCGGGCGGCCATCGCGGCCCAGTCGGCGCGGGCGTGCCCGTCGAGGTCACGCACGAGCCGTTGCAGCCGCTGCACCCGGGCGAAGCGCTTGGGGGTCAGACCCACCTGCGCCGTAAACCGTCGGCGCAGCGTCCGGGGCAGCAGCCCGAGGTCACGGGATACCTCGCCGACGCCCGCGCCGCGGGATAGCGCGCGGGCGGCCGCGGCCACGGCCGGATCAAGCGCGAGCGTGCCGGTCAGCTGGCGCAGCAGGACCGTTTCCATCACCTCAAGCGCGTCCGCAGGCGTCGCGGCCTCGAGCAGCCGCTCGCGCAGGCAGGCACCTGACCGCCCCCAGAGGGTTTCTAGCGGCACCAGTTCGTCTCGCGCTTCGGGCAGCGAAGGCCCGGCGAAGCGGCTGGCGGCGCCCAGCGCGAACGTCACCGACACGTGGGCGTGGCCCTGCTCGAATTCGATCAGGCAAGCGCGGCTCGTCGGCCCGGCCAGCATGGCGCCGGCCACCCCCCGGCTCGCGCCGGCCTGGTCGAAGGAGCGAAATTCGTCGCGGTTCAGATTGACCCACAGGCCCGTTTCCGGGCTCGGCAGTATCTTCTCGACCGACGTCTGCGGCTGCTCGCCGGCCCGGTAGACGATCGCCGTTACCAGCCCGCTCAGCGGCGGTCCCGGTCGGCGGACGATGACGGCCACGGCCCTACCGGTGTCCCTTTTCGCCAAGACCCGGGCCCCGGCCAGCTGGCAAGATCGTAGCCAACCGGATACGCGCTGGTCGCAGGGCCAAGAACAGGAAGGTCACGAGACGATGGTAAACCGGAACGAGGGGGCCGCACGTGGCTGATGACCGGACCCCGCCGGACGGAGTGGACCTGGAGACAATGCTGGACCTGTCCACGCCGTGGTGCCTGCGGGTAGCGGCGACCCTGCGCATCGGAGAACACATCGCGGCCGGCCATACCGACATCGGCGCGCTGGCCGCCGTGGCCGAATGTGACCGCGACGCCCTGCACGCCGTGCTCGGCCATCTCGTTTCCCAAGGGGTGTTCACGGAGGACTCGCCCGGGCGGTTCTCGTGCAACCAGGCGGCGGAGGGGCTCGCGGAGGCGCGCCACTTCATCGACCTGGACGGCATCGGCGGCCGGATGGCGCATACCTGGGGCACGCTGCTGGACTACGTCCGCACCGGCCAGCCGTCCTACGACAAGGTGTTCGGCCGGCCGTTCTGGGAGGACCTGGCCGCGCACCCGCGGATCGCGGCCGACTTCGACGCGTTGATGGGACCGGTCGGACATGGTGTCCCCGACTATGACATCGAGCTCACCGGCGGCTGGGAAGCGGTCCGTACCGTCGTCGATGTCGGCGGCGGCACCGGGACCCTGCTGGCCTCGCTGCTCCGCCGCCATCCCCAGGCCCGAGGCATCCTGGTCGACCTCCCCGGCACGGTCGCCCGGGCCGCCGGGACGATGAAGGAAGCCGGGGTCGCCGGCCGGATCACGGCCAAGGGCCAGAGTTTCTTCGATCCGCTGCCCGCCGGGGACCTGTACGTGCTGAAGAGCATCCTCAACGACTGGCCGGACGAACCGACGGTGGCCATCTTGCGCCGCTGCGCCGAGGCCGCCGGTCCCGACGGCCGGATCGCCGTCCTCGGCGGCGTGGCGGCCGATGACCAGCCACGGTCCCTGGGTATCGACATGCTGGTCGCGGGCGGGAAGACCAGCACGCTGACGCAGTTCACCGCACTGGCCCGGCGGGCCGGCTTGGATATCCTCGCGGCCGGCCCGCAGTCCTCCGGCCGTTACGTGGTCGAATGCCGTTCCGCCGAGGGAAAGGATGAGTCATGAGTGAAGACTCGCCAACCGGCCGGGTGCTCAGCCTGACCCACGGCCAGGTCTGCTACCTGCAGCTCCCGGCCGCCGACGGCGCCCGCGCGGCCGCGTTCTACGCTGCCGTCTTCGGCTGGGACATCGAGGAGCACACCCCGGACTTCGTCGCTCCCGGCCTCATCGGCCAGTGGGTGCCGGGCCGCCCGCCGGCCCCAGAGGCCGGCCCCATGCTCTGGCTCCACGTATCCGACCTGGACGAGACCCTGGCCCGTGTCACGGCACACGGCGGCAAGATCCTCGAGCCCCCGTCTCCCGACGGCCCGAACCGCACCCTCGCCACCATAGAAGACCCAGAAGGCAACCCTATCGGCCTAGCCGCCCACGCCCCCCCGTCCCGATGACCGGACCGGCCGCGCGATTCCGCTTCAGGCGGAACGGGCCCAGGGAAGCTGCCTCAAGATTTCATGGTTACATGTAATCCTGTAATCAAATTATGGATGGGCCAGGAGATGTGATGGAGGCTAGTCACCCGCTGGACGCGTACTCCCAGATTGTTTCCGGTGTCGCCGAACGGCTCACGCCCAAGGTCGCGAGCCTGCGGGTGCCGCGCCGCGGCCCGGGCGGCGCGGGGGAGAGTCTCGGATCGGCCGTGGTTTTCACCGGCGACGGATTCCTGCTGACCAACGCGCATGTGGTCGGCCAGGCGACGAGCGGTACCGCGTCGTTTTCCGATGGTACGTCGGCTCCGTTCACGGTCGTGGGCGCGGATCCGCTGTCCGACCTGGCGGTGCTGCGCGCCAACGGCAACACCCCGGAGCCGGCCGAACTCGGCGAAGCCGACCAGCTCGTCGTCGGGCAGCTGGTGGTGGCGGTTGGCAACCCGCTCGGCCTGGCCGGCTCGGTGACGGCCGGCGTGGTCAGCGCGCTGGGCCGGTCCCTGCCGGCCCGCGGCCGGCTGATCGAAGACGTCATCCAGACCGACGCCGCGCTCAACCCAGGCAACTCCGGCGGGGCGCTAGCCGACTCCGAGGCGCGTGTCATCGGCATCAACACGGCCGTGGCCGGGGTGGGCCTCGGTATGGCCGTCCCGGTGAACGCCACCACCCGGCGGATCATCTCGGCGCTCATGCAGGACGGCCGGGTCCGCCGTGCGTATCTGGGCCTGGTCACGATGCCAGGTCCGGTCCCGGCGGTGTGGCGCGACCGGCTCGGCCGGACCACGGGCCTGCTCGTGGCCGAGGTGGTAGCGGGCGGACCGGCCGACCGGGCCGGCCTGCGGGCCGGGGACCTGCTCCTGACCGCCGGAGGCCAGCCGGTCAAGGCCGCCCAGGACCTCCAGCGCCTGATGTTCTCAGAAGCCATCGGCCGCCCGCTCCCGGTCACCGTGATGCGTAACGGCGCCCTGGTCGACGTCATCGCCGAGCCCGCCGAACTAGTCGCCGCCTGAGGACCCGACGAACTCGCCGCCGCGACAGGAAAGGAAACGCCGCACCGCGGCCGGGCTGGTCAGGCGGACGAAGCGGAGGTGGCTGTTCGCCGGGTCGGCCATCGCGGTCAGGTAGCGCTCGCGGCGCGCATCGTAGGTCTGCCAGGCCCAGGCGATGACCGATTCGTCCTTGTCCCAGCTCAGCATGTTGTGCCATCGTTCGCGGTTGCCGTTCCACAGTTCCGCCCGGCCCGCGACGCGGCGCAGCGTCCGCCAGACGAGGCGGCGCATCACCGTACGCCTGGGCAGGTCGAGCCAGACCACGGTGTCCGCGCGCGCCCACACGATGTCCCTGACCGTGCTGTAGTTGCCGTCGATCACCCAGCCCTCGCCCGCCACCGCGACCGCGACCCGCTCCCGGTACTGCGAAGCGGGCAGCGGCGTCCAGTCCGCCTGGTGGTAGACGGAGTCAAGTTCGAGGAATTCGGTGCCGAGGGCCTCCGCCAGGGCCCGGCCCACAGTCGATTTGCCCGAGCCCGCGCTGCCGATCACCGAGACCCGATGCACAACCGCCGAACCTAGCAACCGGCCGGCCCGCTTGTCACCTTCAATTCCTCCCCGCCATGATGGGCAGATGATCGCCAGCGACTCGAACCCACCGAAGCACGCACCGGTGCGCGCCCCGCGCGGCCCCCAGCTCAGCTGCCGGGGCTGGGCGCAAGAAGCCGCGATGCGGATGCTCATGAACAACCTCGACCCGGAGGTGGCTGAGCACCCGGACCAGCTCATCGTCTACGGCGGATCCGGCCGCGCGGCCCGCAGCTGGGACGCGTACGCGGCGATCATCGCGACGCTGCAGGGGCTGGCGGACGACGAGACCCTGCTCGTCCAGTCCGGCAAGCCGGTCGGCGTGCTGCGCACCCACGAGTGGGCGCCGCGGGTGCTGATCGCCAACTCCAACTTGGTCCCGCAGTGGGCGACCTGGGAGGAGTTCCGCCGGCTCGAGCAGCTCGGCCTGACCATGTACGGCCAGATGACCGCGGGTTCCTGGATCTACATCGGCACCCAGGGCATCCTGCAGGGCACTTACGAGACGTTCGCCGCGATCGCGGCCAAGCGCTTCGGCGGTACCCTGGCCGGCACGATCACGCTGACCGGCGGGCTCGGCGGCATGGGCGGGGCGCAGCCGCTGGCCGTGACCATGAACGGCGGCGTGGTCATCTGCGTCGAGTGCGATCAGTCCCGGATCACCCGCCGGATCGAATACGGCTACCTGGACGAGCAGGCCAGCAGCGTCGACGACGCGATCCGCCGGGCCGTCGCCGCCAGAGACACGGGGGAGCCGCTGTCCATCGGCCTGCTGGGCAACGCGGCGGACGTCTTCGGTGCCATGCTCGCCGGCGGCGCGCCCATCGACATCGTCACCGACCAGACCTCGGCCCACGACCCGCTGAGCTACCTGCCCCGGGGCGTCGCCTTCGAGGACATGCCCGCGCTGCGCGCCGAGGATCCGGCCGGATTCACCCGCCGGGCCCGCGAGTCGATGGCCGAGCAGGTCGCCGCCATGGTCGGCTTCCTCGACGGGGGCGCGGAGGTCTTCGACTACGGCAACTCCATCCGCGGCGAGGCCGAACTGGCCGGGTACGAGCGGGCCTTTGATTTCCCCGGCTTCGTGCCCGCCTACATCAGGCCGCTGTTCTGCGAGGGCAAGGGCCCGTTCCGCTGGGCCGCGCTGTCCGGCGACCCGAAGGACATCGCCGTCACCGACCAGGCCGTCCTGGACCTGTTCCCGCAGAACGAGGCCCTGACCAGATGGATCAGGCTGGCTCAGGAGAAGGTGCACTTCCAGGGTCTGCCGGCCCGGATCTGCTGGCTCGGCTACGGCGAACGGCACCTGGCCGGCCTGCGCTTCAATGAGCTGGTCAAAAGCGGCGCCCTGGCCGCTCCGATCGTGATCGGCCGTGACCACCTGGACTGCGGATCGGTCGCGTCGCCGTACCGGGAGACCGAGGCGATGGCCGACGGCTCCGATGCGATCGCCGACTGGCCGCTGCTGAACGCGTTGGTCAACACGGCCTCCGGGGCGTCCTGGGTGTCCATCCACCACGGCGGCGGCGTGGGCATCGGCCGGTCCATCCACGCCGGCCAGGTCTGCGTCGCCGACGGCACCGAACTCGCCGCGACCAAGCTGGAACGCGTGCTGACCAACGACCCGGCCATGGGCGTGATCCGGCACACCGACGCCGGCTACGAACAGGCCGCGGCCGTCGCCGCCGACCGCGGCGTCCGCGTCCCGATGGCCCCATGACCCACGCCACCTTCGCCGGGCTGTGGCGCGAGTTCGAGCCGCTCGGCCGCGACCCGCAGACCGGCGGCTACCGCCGCTACTCCTGGACCCCCGCCGACGCCGCCTGTCGCGCCTGGTTCACTGACCAGGCGGAAAAGCGCGGCCTGGCCGTCGAGCCCGACAACAACGGCAACCTGTGGGCCTGGTGGGGCCAGGCCCGCGCGGATGCCATCGCGACCGGCAGTCACCTGGATTCGGTCCCGGACGGCGGCGGCTTCGACGGCGGCCTCGGGGTAGTCGCCGCGCTGGCCGCCGTTGACCTCCTGAAAGCCAAGAACTTTAATCCGGAACGATCGGTGGTGCTTGCTGCCTTCACAGAGGAGGAAGGCGCCCGGTTCGGCGTTCCGTGCCTGGGCAGTCGCCTGCTCACCGGCGCCATCGACCCGCAGACGGCCAGGGACCTCACCGACGACGCCGGCGTCACGCTGGCCGAGGCGATGACCGCCGCCGGCTCCGACGCCGCCCTGATCGGCCCCCGCGATGACCTGCTCGGCGCCATCGGCGCGTTCGTCGAGCTGCACATCGAGCAGGGCCGCTCGCTGGCGCCCCTGGGCGCCGCCGTCGGCATCGCCGAGAGCATCTGGCCGCACGGCCGGTGGCGGCTGGACTTCGCCGGCCAGGCCGATCACGCGGGCACGGCCAGGTTCGCCGACCGCCACGACCCGATGCTGCCGTACGCGGCCACCGTGCTCGCCGCCCGCCAGACCGCCGCTCGCGCCGGGGCCCTGGCCACCTTCGGCAAGGTGATCGCGGAGCCCGGCGGTTCCAATGGGGTGTCCGCCGCGGTCAGAGCCTGGCTGGACGTCCGCGCCCCGGACGAAGAAACGTTGCGGGACACGGTCACCAGCGTCCGTTCGGCCGCCGAAGAATTTTCCGCCGAACACAGCGTCACGCTCACCGTGCGCCAGGAGTCGTACACTCCGCAAGTGCGTTTTGACCAGGACCTGCGGGACCGGATCGCCGCCGTCCTCACCGCCGGACCTCCCGTGCTGCCCACCGGGGCCGGCCACGACGCCGGGGTCCTGGCCGCCCGGCTGCCGACGGCCATGCTGTTCGTGCGCAACCCGACCGGCGTCTCGCACTCCCCGGCCGAGCACGCCGAGCTGGCGGACTGCGAAGCCGGGGTCCGCGCCCTCGCCGCCGTCCTTGAGAACCTGGCCGGCCCCGCGGGCCCTGTCGGGTCTGCCGCCCCCGCGGATCCCGCTGGCCCTCCCGCTCCGGCCCGGCCGTGACCGTCAGGCGCTGGCTCGCCGATCTCGCCTGGCTCCCCGGCCAGGGCCTGCGCCGCGACGTCCTCATCGAGGCCGAAGGCGACCGTTTCACCTCGGTTCTCCCCTCCGCCCCTCTTTCCTCACCAGCCACCCGCCTCAGCGGTCTCACCCTGCCCGGCTTCGCTAACGCGCACTCGCACGCCTTCCACCGCGCGCTCCGGGCCACCACCCAAGCGGGCCGGGGAACCTTCTGGACCTGGCGTGAGCGCATGTACGAGGCCGCGGCCCGGCTCGACCCGGACAGCTATCTCCAGCTGGCCCGGGCCGTATACGCCGAGATGGCGCTGGCCGGGGTGAGCTGCGTCGGCGAGTTTCACTACCTGCACCACCGGCCGAGCGGGCGGCCCTACGCCGACCCCAACGCGATGGGGCGGGCCCTGGTCCAGGCGGCGGCCGAGGCTGGCCTGCGCATGACGCTGCTCGACACCTGCTACCTGACCGGCGGTCTCGACCGGTCCGGGGTGCTGCCGCTGACCGGCCCGCAGGTGCGGTTCAGCGACGGTGACGCGTCCCGGTGGGCGGAGCGCGTCGACGCGCTCGGGCTCGACGAGCACGGCACGATCTCCTCCCGCGCGCGGGTCGGCGCGGCCATCCACTCGGTCCGCGCGGTGCCGCCGGAACACATGCACCCGGTCGTGGCCTGGACCCGCCGGCGGGGGGCCCCGCTGCACGTCCACATGTCCGAGCAGCTAGCCGAGAACGATGCCTGCCGGGCCGTTTACGGCGTTTCGCCGGCCCGGCTGCTGTACGACGAAGACGTGCTCGGGCCGCGGACCACGGTCGTGCACGCGACCCACGTCAGCGCCGCGGACCTGGAACTGCTGGGCGGGGCGCAGGTGTTCGCCTGCTTGTGTCCCACCACCGAACGCGACCTGGGGGACGGGCTGGCACCATCGCGCCCGCTGGACGCGGCCGGGTGCACGCTCACCCTGGGCACCGACAGCCACGCGGTGGTGGACATGTTCGAAGAAGCCCGCGGCGTCGAGTTCGCGGAGCGGCTGGCCCGCCGTTCGCGCGGCCACTTCACCGCCGAGGACCTGCTGCTGGCGGCCACCTGCGACGGACACGCCAGCCTGGGCTGGCCTGACGCGGGCGAGCTCGCCCCGGGGGCCTGGGCGGACCTGGTCACGATGTCCCTGGACAGCGTGCGGACCGCGGGCGCAGACGACAGCCTGGCTCTCGAGACGGCGGTGTTCGACGCCTCGGCGGCCGACGTTCGGGACGTCGTGATCAGCGGTCAGGACGTCGTCCACGACGGGGTTCACCTGCTGGTCCCGGACGTTCCCGGAGAACTGTCCCGTTCCATCCGCGCTCTGTTGCCTTCCTAAGACAAGCCGTGCTGCCTTCCTAAGACAAGCCGTGCGGCCCGCCTGAGACAATCGGGGGTATGACCGAGATTCCCGTGGTGGACCTGGGCCGTGGCGTCGCCGTGCCGATGGTGGGGTTCGGCACCTGGCAGCTGCAAGGGCAGCGGGCGTATCAGGCCGTCCGGCATGCGCTCCAGGTCGGCTACCGGCACATCGACACCGCCACCATGTACCGGAACGAGGACGAGGTCGGCCGCGCCATCGCCGGCAGCGGCCTGGACCGAAGCGACGTCTTTGTCACCACCAAACTGCAGCCCGGCAACGCGGGGCGCGCCCGGGCCACCATCGAGGAGAGCCTGCGCGCCCTCGACACCGATTACGTGGATCTCTGGCTGGTGCACTGGCCGCCTCGCCGGCAGGCTTCGCCGCGGCTATGGCGGGAATTCCTCGCGATCAGGGACGAAGGGCTGTGCCGCGCGGTCGGCGTGAGCAATTACAGCGTGGCCCAGATCGATGAGCTCATCGAGGCGACGGGGGAGCGGCCGGCCGTCAACCAGATCCCGTGGAGCCTGCCGCAGTACGATCCGGCGCTGCTCGCCGCGCACGCCCAACGCGGCGTGGCGGTCGAAGGCTACAGTTCCCTGAAGGGCACCCGGCTGCGGGACCCGGTCCTGGCCGAGATCGCCAGGAGCCACGGGGTGACGCCGGCCCAGGTGGTCCTGCGCTGGCATCTTGAGCTCGGCATCATAGTCATCCCCAAGTCCGCCCGTCCGGAGCGCATCGAGTCGAACCTGGACCTGTTCGGCTTCTCCCTCACCGCTGAGGAAATGACACGCCTGAACCAGGTCTAGCCAAACGCCCCGCCGATCGCCACTGGTTGTCCACAACAGGCGGACCAGGCCCGAGTTATCCACAGGCGCCCGGCCGGGTCGGCGCAACGGGTTGCGTTTTGGCCATCGTGGTGGAGACCCGGCGGCGTGGGGCTGCCGGGAATCCCAAGGAGGATCGTAATGAACCAAGGCGGATACGTGACCCTCGTCGGCTTCGTGGCCCAGGAGCCCAAGCAGCGCCTGACCAAGGACGGCACCCGGGTTACCGACCTGCGCGTCGGCGCGACGACCCGCGTCCAGGACCGGGCGACCAACGAGTGGCGGGATGCGGACACCTCGTACTACGACGTCACCTGCTGGCGCAGGCTTGGTGACCACGTGCGGGCGAGCATGCACAAGGGCGAGCCGGTCTTCGTCAAGGGACGGTTCAAGTCCCGCAGCTACGAGGATAAGAACGGGCATCTCAATAAGGTGGTCTCCATCGTGGCGGACACCGTGGGGCACGACCTGAACCGCGGCCCAGCCAATTTCATGCGCTCGAGCCCTCCGCCCGCGGCCACCGAAGGCGACCCGGCCGAGAACCAGCCTGCGGGCAGCGGGGAAACCCCGGATACCGCCGAAGGGCCGGGCGAGATGATCGACGAGGAGGCGGTCGAGCGGTTCAGCCGGGACCTGGAAGAAGCCGGACTCGCCGCGCGGGCACTCGACGAGGACGAGGAGGCTAGCGTCACCACGCCCTTCTGAGCGCTAGGTCCAGATAACGCCGCGCATCGAGGCCTCTCCTGGGGGTCGGTCTGCCGGGCCGGCGGCGGGTCTGTCAGGCACTATGCGGGTCTGCGTAGGTGCCGCACGGAACGGATACAGCTGGCATCATAGCGTAGCTATGCCGTGCGGCACCGACGCCACGTTCCGTAGTCGCTGACGTGTCGTTCCGCACCGGCTCGGGCATGCCCGCAGGTCGGCGCAGGCCCGGAAATCCTTACTAGCCAACATTATTGGTTCGGCAACGTGATGCACGCAGCGCACTTATTATGTTACCTAAAGTAATGGCGGTCACCGGTTTTGCGGGTCCGCAGAGGCGTGGCTCACGATGGGCAGGGCATGTCAGCCGTTCAAGAGGCGATAGAACAGCGCGAGAAGCGCTTGTCGCGCCTGATCAAGTGGCCGTCGTGCTGGCCGCTGCTTGCCATGCCGACATCACTCATCGTGTACATCGTCGCTGTCCTCGGCGTTGACCTGGCCCTGATCGGCTGGCAACTGGCCGGCATCGGCAAACCGCAGACGGACAACGTGATCCTGTTCGCGGCGCTGCTGGCCGCCGCGGTGATCTGCATCGAGGCGATGCGGCGGCTCGGCCATCCGACGGGCGTGTCGCGCGACCTGCTTTCCGCCTGGTGGCTCCCGATCGCACTGTTGCTGCCGCCGCTGTATGCCCTGCTGGCGCCGCTGGTCCTCGGCGGGGTGCTCTACCTGCGGGCGCAGCGGATACCCGTCTACCGGCGGATGTTCAGCTCAGCCGCGCTCGGGCTGGCGGGCGCCGCGGCCTCGGGCATGTTCCACCGGTTGGTCCCTGACACCGTGGTGGTCACGCTGAAAGGCTCGAACGCCTGGCTGACCCGCCCGTCGGTGGTGCTCACCGCGATCGCCTGCGGTGTCCTGTTCGCCGTGGTGAACACCTGTGTCGTCGCGGTCGCCGCACACCTGGCCGAGCCTGAGGCGCCGCTGGCCAAGGCGGTCTGGGACTCCGAAAGCCTGCTGCTGGACCTGACGGAAACCTGCGTTGGTGTTCTCATCGCGATCACCTGCACGCTCAGCTTCTTCCTGCTCCTGCTGGTGTTGCCGCCGGTCATCATGCTGCAGCGGAGCATGATGCACCAGCAACTGACCGCCGCGGCCCGCACCGACCCGAAGACCGGTCTGCTGAACGCGGCCGCCTGGCAGCGTGAAGCCGACGCGGAGGTCGCCCGGGCGCTGCGCTCGGATACGCCGCTGGGCCTGCTGCTGGTCGACGTGGACTATTTCAAGCGGGTCAACGACAACCACGGGCACCTGGTCGGGGACGAGGTTCTGCGAGCCCTGGCCGCCGCGCTCAGGCAGCAGGTCCGCGAGTCGGACGTGGTGGGCCGGTTCGGTGGGGAAGAATTCACCGTCCTGCTGCCCCGCACCGACACCGCCGGGGCGTGCCGGATCGCCGAACGACTGCGGCGCAGCGCGAGCGGGCTGAGCGTGGCCGCCGCCAACGCCACCATCCAGGTCACCGTCTCGATCGGGGTGGCGGTGCTCAGCCAGCACGGAAATGACCTGTTCGAGTTGCTCGCGGCAGCCGACCTGGCGCTGTACCGGGCCAAGGACGCGGGCCGCGACCAGGTGCAGTTGTACGCGCCAGGCAAGGAATCCGCGGGGAATGAAGCAGGCTCCGCTCCGGCTGAAGCTCCTGAGGAGGAGGACGAGCCTAGGGGCACGTGCCCGTAGGCCTACATACATGCCGGAGTTTGTCTAGCCTCAAACCGGAAGCAGTCGTAACACGCACGAAAACGCTATAACCACCAGGTCAAGCAGTCCAATCGAATTCCCTGCCATAATCTAGACGTCGCACGTTTTGTCCAATTTAGGCGGTTCCGGCTGGTGGCGACCCTGACTTTCCCATGACTAGCGGATGGGTGGCCTATCCCCTCAGCGCAGGTAAGGCGATAGGTATCGTCCAGTCCGTCATGCGGTCCCTGCCGCTGGTCGCGAACGCGAGTCATTCGTAGAGGGTGCCCGACTCCGCCTCACGTTGACTTGCGTACCGTCCTACGCGAATGCGTCGAGATGGCCGCGCTCAATGCTGCCGGGCCGGTACCCGTCCGCGCAGATCAGGACGCCCTCCGCTCCGACCTGGACCGCTTCACGTTCCTCCTC